>Ga0184609_10000088_pt1 | contig 23650 bp, 24 predicted proteins | sample PLM1_60_coex_FD_133165 | JGI IMG/M metagenome (GOLD analysis project Ga0184609, IMG submission 133165) | Groundwater sediment microbial communities from an aquifer in East River, Colorado, USA - PLM1_60_coex | ecosystem: Environmental > Terrestrial > Soil > Riparian zone | place: USA: East... | reverse complement strand
CGATCGGCATGCACCTCGACGACATCCGCCGTGACGGCGACCGGGTGCTGGCCACCCTGCACCCGCGGCCCGAGTTCCAGAGCTACCCGGGGGTGCTGCACGGCGGGCTGTCGGCCACCGCCCTTGACGAGGTCATGGGCTACGCGTCGATCCTGCTCGCCGGGATCTGGGCGGCCACCGCCACCATGGACGTCCGCTACCGCGCCCAGGTGCCCTACGACGCGCCCCTGCCGCTGGTCGCCGGGCTGACCGACACCCGCGGCCGCCGGGTCAGGGCCTGGGCCCGCCTCCACCTACCCTCGGGCCGGGTCGGTGTGGAAGCCACCGGCCTGCTGGTCGCCCTCCTACCCGACCTGGCGGGCCGCGCCCGTGCCCTGTACGGCCCCATGGCGTGACCCGCGCCGAGCCATCGGTGCAGCCTGGAGCTTGCGCGCCGCCCACGGCGGCAACGCACCTCCCTGGAGCCCGGAGACCTGGTCGGTGGGTCCTAGGTCGGTGCAGGCCGTCGCAGGCGGCGAGCGCGCCGGACCACCGCGACGGCGGCCAAGGCAAGCAGCAGGACCACGACCACCACAAGGACCGGCAGGAACACCGCGACCAGGCTCATGCCGAGGGAGGCGGCGTCCTCGGCGGCGCTGACCACCGGGGTGCCGGTGCCCACGGTGGTGGCGTTGACCAGCGGCCGGGCGGTCGCCTTGGCGGCATGCACGGCGCCGGCCACCACCACCCCCAGCAGCACGCTCACCCACTGGTGCTGCTGCATCCAGGTCGAGGTGTCGGCCTGCTCGGCGGCGCTGGTGGCGGCGAAGATGACCCCGCCAACGGTGGGCCGGACCAGGGTCTGGACCAGGTCGTTGACGTGGTCCACGACCGCCACCTTGTCCAGGATGAGCTCGGCCACCAGCAGCACCGACACCACTCCCAGGGCCCACCCGCTCTGGATCCAGCGGTAGGGCGCCGGCAGGACGATCACCTCGGTGAAGCGGGCCAGCAGGCCGACCAGCAGCAGCGGGATGTAGGCGTTCAGCCCCGCCGCCGCCGACAGGCCGAGGCCGGTGAGCGATGCCAGCATGACCTCGGGATTCCCCCTCGACGGGCCGATCACACACGGTCGGCCACGGGCGGGGCACCGTGGCCGGCGCTAGCGCCGGTTCCCGGTCCTGGCGACGGTGGCGGGGTACCGAGCCTGCTCGGCGGCCAGCAGCGCCTCGACCGCGAACTGGTCGAGCGGCCTGGCGAAGTGGAAGCCCTGCCCGTACCGGCAGCCGAGCCGTTCCAGCTCCAGCGCCTGCGCCTGCTGCTCGATCCCCTCGGCGATCACCTGGAGCTTGAGCAGGTCGGCGATCCGCAGGATGGCGTTGGCCCGGGCCGCCTCCTCGGCCCCGCGCAGCAGCTCGTCAACGAACGGCTTGGCCAGCTTGAGGGTGTCGACGGGCAGGTGGCGCAGGTAGGCGAGGGACGGGTAGCCGGTGCCGAAGTCGTCGATGGCCAGGTGGACTCCGAGCGCCCGCAGTCCGCGCAGCCGCTCCAGCATGGCCTCCCGGTCGGTGGCGAGCACGCTCTCGGTGATCTCCAGCATCAGCTCGGCCGGGTCCAGCCCCGAGGCGTCGAGGGCGCCGGCCACGTCCTCCAGCAGGTCGGGCTGCTGCAGCTGCCGCACCGACAGGTTGACGCTGAGGAACGGCGGCCGCTCCAGAGGGAAGCGGCGCTGCCAGTCGCGGGCGGCCTGGCAGGCGGCATGCAGCACCCAGCGCCCGATGGGCACGATCAGGCCGGTGTCCTCGGCCAGGCCGACGAACTCGCCCGGCATGACCAGCCCCCGCTCAGGGTGGTCCCAGCGCACCAGCGCCTCCAGCCCGGCCAGGCGGCCCCCGTCCAGCTCCACCACCGGCTGGTAGCGGACGGTGAACTGCTGGCGGATGACCGCCCGGCGCAGGGCGGCCTCGAAGTCCAGCCGCTGCACGGCCCGGCTGTGCATGGCGGTGTCGAACACCCTGACCGCCCCCCAGCCACCGTTCTTGGCCGCGTACATGGCCATGTCGGCGTCGCGGAGCAGCCGCTCGGGGTCCTCGTCGCCGCCCCTGGCCAGGCGGACCCCCACGCTGGCCCTGGCCAGCACCTCCCGGCCGGACACGGTCACCGGCGAGCGCAGGCTGGCCGCCAGCCGCTCGGCCGCCGCGACCGCCTCGGCATCGTCGGCGACCCGCGGCAGCAGCACGGCGAACTCGTCGCCGCCCAGGCGGGCGGCCAGCTCGCCCGGCTGCAGGCAGGCCCGAAGCCGCTCGGCGACCACGATCAGGACCTGGTCGCCGTGCGAGTGGCCGAGGCTGTCGTTGATGGTCTTGAAGTCGTCGAGGTCCAGCAGCAGGACGGCCAGGGTCGCGCCGGGGGCGGCCGGCTCGGCCAGCGCCTCCCGCAGCCGATGGGAGAACAGCTCCCGGTTGCCCAGCCCGGTGAGCGGGTCGACGCTGGCCCGGCTGGTCAGCTCGGCGGTCAGGGCGGCTCGCTCCAGGGCCAGCGCGACCTGGGCGCGGAGCGCGTCAAGGGCATCCCGGGCCTCGGCTGGGACCGACCGGTCGCCGACCGGCAGGTGCGTCGCGGTGGCCGGCGCCACCTGGTCCAGCAGCTCGGCGGTGGCGGCGGCCGCCACCCGGTGCACGGCGGCGGCGTCCCTGGCCGCCAGCAACGCCGACCCGGCCGCGGCGAGCAGCCGCATGCGGCCGGCGGCCCGCCGCCGGCGGCGCAGGAACAGCTGGCGCACGATCGCTCCTCCAAGGCCGGATGGACGCCATGGGCCGTGGCGGTCGGCCTGTGAGGTCTTCTTCGGCAGCCGGAGGGCCGGCTGTAGGGATACCGCCGGCCGCTCAGCCGGCGTCGGCGGTGGCCTCAGGGGCCACCGACCAGGTGTAGGCCGAGATGGCGACCATGGCCATCGCCTTGTAGCCCAGGGTCATCGGGTCGGCGACGGCCACCACCTGCATGATCCCGGTGGCCTGGAGGCGGGCGACCCGCTGGCGCACGGCCGCCTCGGACAGGCCGAGCTCCTCTCACAGTAGTCTATCTCAATCCCGACGCGGGGCGAAGGTCCCCTGCGCGTCCCAGGAGGGTGATCAGCATGGGCCGACGGCCCGACCAGGAGCGGATCGACAGCCTCACCAAGGCCCGCACCCAGCTCGTCCACCAGCGCACCCCCTCCTCGCGCGAGTGGCGTGAGCGCTCGCTGAAGTCGCTGCCCCTCGGGGTCGCCTCCAGCTTCCAGGACGCGCCGCCCTACCCGATCTTCTTCGAGCGGGCCAAGGGCAGCCGGGTCTGGGACGTTGACGGCAACGAGTACTCCGACTACCACAACGGCTTCGGGGTGATGGCCGTTGGTCACGCTCACCCCAAGATCGTCGAGGCCCTCTCCGAGCGGGCCGCCATCGGCACCCACTTCGCCCAGCCGGTGGCCGAGACCACGCTGCTGGCCGAGGAGCTCTGCTCGCGCTTCCGGATCGACCAGATGCGCTTCACCAACTCGGGCACCGAGGCGACCATGGACGCCATCCGGCTGGCCCGCGGCATCAGCGGCCGCGACAAGATCGTCAAGATCGAGGGCTCCTACCACGGCCACCACGAGTCGGTGCTGGTCTCGATCCGACCCAGCAGGGACAACATGGGGCCGCGCGAGGCCCCGGCCAGCGTCGCGTTCGGCAAGGGCACGCCAAGGACCGTGACCGACCTGACCCTGATCGTCCCCTACAACGACGCCGAGGCGCTGGACCGGCTGCTGACCGCCAACGCCGGCGAGGTCGCGGGCATGATCATGGAGCCGGTGATGATGAACGTCGGCATCATCGACCCCGAGCCCGGCTACCTGGAGGCGGTCCGCGAGCTCTGCAGCCGCCACGGGGTCATCCTCATCTGGGACGAGGTCAAGACCGGCGCCACCATCGCCTACGGCGGCGCCGAAGAGGTCTACGGGGTCGCCCCCGACCTCAAGTGCTTCGCCAAGGCGGTCGGCGGCGGCACGCCGCTTGGCGGGTTCGGCGGCCGGGGCGAGCTGATGGCCGAGATCACCAAGGATGGCGTACCCCAGCTCGGCACCTTCAACGGCAACCCGCTGTGCGCCCGGGCCGGGCTGGTCGCCCTCACCGAGGTGCTCACCCACGACGCCTACACGGAGCTGAACCGGCTCAACGACGCCCAGCTCGCCGGCTGCCAGCGGGTCATCGACGACTACGACCTGCCCTGCTACACCACCGGCGTCGGCGGCAAGGGCGCGGTCATGTACGCACCCGAGCGGCTGCGCGACTACCGCGCCTACGCCGGGTTCGACGGCGAAGGGGTCGACGAGAGCCTCTCCTACCTGTCGTGGCTGTTCGAGATGACCGAGGGCGTGTTCATGACCCCGGGCATCGACGAGCAGTGGACCCTTTCGGTGCAGCACACCGACGACGACGTGGCCCGCTACGTCAACGCCTTCGAGACCTTCGCCCGCGAGGTCACCGGCCGCTGACCAGCTCCTGACGCCAAGGCGCCCGGCAGCTTGCTTCGCCGGGGGCCGGTGCTGGACGCTTCCGGGGAGGGTCGGCGCGGGAAGGAGCGGCAGGTGCGACTGGGCGTGATGTTGGGCTACTTCGGCTTCGGGATCACGGCCCAGGAGCAGCTGGAGCTGGTGCGGGAGGCGGAGCGGCTCGGCTACGACTCGGCCTGGGTGGCCGAGGCCTACGGCTCGGACGCGGCCACCGTGCTGGCCTGGCTGGCCGCCCAGACCAGCTCGATCAAGCTCGGCTCGGCGGTGTTCCAGCTCCCGGCCCGCAGCCCCGCCATGACCGCCATGACCGCGGCCACCCTCGACCAGCTCTCCGGGGGACGCTTCCGGCTCGGGCTGGGCCTGTCCGGCCCGCAGGTCGCCGAGGGCTGGCACGGGCAGCGCTTCGCCCGGCCGCTGGCCAGGACCCGCGACTACCTCACCGTCGTCCGCATGGCGCTGGAGCGCAAGCGCGTCGCCTACCAGGGGGAAACGCTAGAGCTGCCGCTACCCGACGGCCCCGGCAAGGCGCTCAAGCTCACCATCACCCCGGTGCAGCAGCGCCTGCCGATCTATCTCGCCGCCATGGGGCCGCGCAACCTGACCCTGGCCGGCGAGCTGGCCGACGGCTGGCTCGGGTTCCTGTTCTCGCCCGACCACGCCGACGGGTTCCGGGACCATCTGGCCGAGGGGGCTGGCCGGGCCGGCCGCGACCTGGACGGCTTCGACATCGCCCCGTCCGTCCAGGTCCACATCTCCGACGACCTGGAGGCGGCCCGCGACGCCATGCGCCCGTTCCTGGCCCTGTACATCGGCGGCATGGGCTCCAGGGAGCGCAACTTCTACGCCGACCAGGCCGGCCGCTACGGGTTCGGGCAGGCCGCGGCCGAGGTCCAGGAGCACTACCTGGCCGGGCGCCGCCAGGAGGCCGGGGCCGCCGTCCCCGGCGAGCTGATCGACCTGGTCACCCTCTGCGGCCCGCCCGCCCGGGTCCGCGACCGCCTGGCCGCCTACCGCGAGGCCGGGGTCGGCACCCTGATCGCCGCCCCCACCGCCTGGGACCACCAGGACCGCCTCCACCAGCTCCGCCAGCTCGCCGGCCTGGCCGCCGCGTGACCCTGGCCCTCAGCGGCCGAGGGCGTCGCGGAGGAAGGCCAGCTGCAGGTGGAGCAGGCTCTCGGCGACCGCCTCCTGGACCGCCATGTGGGTGACGCCGGACAGGGGGAGCACGCTGTGGGGACGGCCGGCGGCCAGCAGGAGGCTGGACAGCCGCAGCGTATGGGCGGCGACCACGTTGTCGTCGGCCAGGCCGTGGATCAGCAGCAGCGGCCGCTCGAGCTTGTCCGCGTCGGCCAGCAGCGAGTTACGCCGGTAGACGTCGGGGTCGGCGGCCGGGTGGCCGAGGTAGCGTTCGGTGTAGTGGGTGTCGTACAGCCGCCAGTCGGTCACCGGGGCGCCGGCCACGGCGGCGTGGAACACGTCGGGACGGCGCAGCACGGCCAGGGCGGCCAGGTACCCGCCGAACGACCAGCCGCGGATGGCGACTCGGCCAAGGTCGAGCTCCGGGTGGTCGTCGGCCACCGCCAGCAGCGCCTCCACCTGGTCGTCGAGGACCGGCCCGGCAAGGTCGCGCCAGATCGCCCGCTCCCACGCCGGTCCTCGGCCCGGGGTGCCGCGCCCGTCGGTGACCAGCACCGCGAACCCCTGGTCGGCGAACCACTGGGAGACCAGGAAGCGGTCCCTGGCCGCCAGCACCTGCCGGTGGTGCGGTCCGCCGTAGGGGTCGAGCAGCACCGGCAGCGGCCCGGCGGCCGGCTCCTCGGGCAGCAGGAGGGCGGTGCGCAGCTCCCGCGGGCCGGCCCGCAGCAGCCGGGGCCGCGGGCGCAGCCCTGAGACCTGGGCCAGCGAGCCGATGGTGCGCGGCGGCCGGCCGACGGCGGTGACGGTCGTGGTGGTGTCGTCGTGGTCCAGGTCGGCGCGGGTCGCCACCACCACCTGGGCGGCGGCGGTGGCGGCGTGCAGTCCGGGCCGGCGGGTCAGCCGCTCAGGGGACGCGCCCGGGACCACCCGCCACAGGTGGACCTCGGTCGGCTCCTCCGACCCGGCCACCAGCACGGCCCCGTCGGCCACGGCGACCACCTGGGCCACCTGCAGCCCGGGCGGGGTGACCGGCTCGCCGGCGATGGTCAGGCGGCGGGTGTCGCAGGCCGGGTCGTCGGCGGTCATGACCAGGCGGCCGTCCAGCCAGGCCGGCACCCCCGGGACGATCTCCACCCAGACCGGGTCGTGCTGGGCGGCCAGCTCCCTGGTCGCTCCGGTGTCCGGGTCGGCGGCCAGCACCCGGGTGGCCGCCTGGTCGCGGGCCTGCACCAGCAAGGTCAGCGGACTGCCGGGATCCCAGACGACCGACACCAGGTAGGGGTAGGCGGCCCGGTCCCAGTCGACCTCGACCCGGGAGCCGTCCAGGTCGACCACGGCCAGGCGCACCTCGGCGTTGTCGCTGCCGGCGACCGGGTAGGGGAGCCGGGCGGGCTCGATCGCCGGGTTGGCCGGGTCGGTCAGGTGGAACCGCCGCACCGGACGCAGGTCCACCCTGGCGACGGCCAGCCGCTCCCCGTCCGGCGCCCACCAGAACCCGCGGCCCCGCCCCATCTCCTCGGCGGCCAGGAACTCGGCCAGCCCCCAGCTCACCTCCGGGTCGTCCTCGCCGACCACCCGCCGTGCCCAGCCCGCGGGCGCCCCCGGCCCTGCCGGTGGCGCGGTGGTGTCGAGGCCGCCGAGGTGGAGGGCGCGGCCGGCCGCCCAGGCCACCCGGCGGCCGGTCGGGTCGACCCGCGGGTCCAGCACCCCGCCGCCTCCTGGCAGCTCCAACGGGCCGCGGCCGCCCACCAGGTCGGCGACGAACAGGCGGCCGGCCAGCGCGAAGCTGGCCAGGCTCAGGTCCAGGTCGGCGGCGAAGGCGACGATGCCGCCGGCCCGCTCCCTGGCCCGCTCCCGCCTGGCCCGTTCCGCGGCCGGCAGGTCGTCGGCGCCGCCCCCCAGCAGGGCGGCCGGGTCGGCGACCAGGCGCTCGACCCCGGTGGCCAGGTCCAGCACCCACAGCCGGTTGACCGGGTCGTCCCCGGCCGCCGAACGCAGGAACGCCACCCGGGCGCCGTCAGCGCCCACCTGGAACCCCCGCGGCCGCCCGAGCGTGAACCCCCGGGTCCGCGCATGCCGCCGGGGAAACGACCCGGGAGCCCCCCGGGCCCCCGGGCCCGCCTCCGGGTCAGCCAACGCCGAGGGCCAGGGCGACGGCGCCCGCGCCCAGGGCCGCCGCCAGCACGATGAACGGCAAGGCCCGCATCCAGGTCGTCTTGGAGTCGGCGATCACCAGCATGCCGAGGGCGAAGGCGCCGTAGCCGACCGCCTGCAGGGTTGGGTCGCGCCGCAGCAGGCTGACCAGCCCGATGCCGAGGACGAGGAAGTAGATGTACAGGGCGATCCGTGGATGCAGCAGCATCGGCCGCTCAAACACCCGGCCCTTGCGGTCCACGTCGCCGACCTGCGCCTTCTTCAGCAGCGGCGACTGGGCCCGGCCGGCCGGGCGCCTGGCCGCCGTCCTGGTCCTGGTCGTCTCCCGTTCCACCTTGGGCGCGGGCGTGACGCCGGACTCCCGGCGGGCCCGCTGGATCGCGCGCCGCTTACGGGCCCGCTCCCGGTCCTTTCGTGCCACCCGTCACCTCCCGAAGCGCCGCCGTCGCTGGGCATACGACCGTAGGGCGCGCAGGAAGTCCACCTTACGGAAGTCGGGCCAGTATGTGTCGGCAAAGTAGTATTCGGCGTGGGCCGACTGCCACAGCAGGAACCCGGACAGCCGGACCTCCCCCGAGGTGCGGATGATCAGGTCGGGGTCGGGCACCCCGGCGGTGTAGAGGTGGCGGGCGATCTCCTCGGGCGTCACCAGACCGGCGGCCTCGCCCAGCTCCAGGCCCTTGTCGCCGTACTCGGCCAGCAGCCGGCCGACCGCGGCGGCGATCTCCTCACGGCCGCCGTAGCCGACGGCCACGTGCAGGGTGCCGCCGCTGTGGCCGCGGGAGGCCCGCTCGGCGGCCAGCAGGGTGGTCCGGGTCCGCTCGGGCAGCGCCTCCAGCTGCCCGACGGGCACGATCCGGTAGCCGTCGGGGGCGCCGTCCCTGGCCAGCTGCACGACCTTGGCCTCGATGATCTGGAGCAGCTCGGCCAGCTCGGCCGGGTGGCGCTGGAGCAGGTTCTCGGTGGACAGCAGCCACAGGGTCACCACCGGGATCCCGACCTCGGCCGACCAGGCCAGCAGGTGGTCGATCTGGGCGGCGCCGCGGCGGTGGCCCTCGCCGGTCTCCATGCCGAGCTCGCGTGCCCAGCGCCGGTTGCCGTCCAGGATCAGCCCGACGTGGCGGGGCAGGCCGCCCCGCCGGCGCAGGTCGGCGGCCAGGCGGCGTTCGTACAGGCGGTAGAGGAGGTCGGTCGGTCCCATGCCGAGATGCTACCTGCCGCCACCATGGGGTAGCGTCCCGCAGCGCGGTGGATACGAAGATGGGACCGAACCGCCGCCCGGTCGTGGCAGCGGCTACCCTGGGAGCCGACGATGGAGGAACCGGGAGGGCGGCGTGGCCGAGACGACCGAGCAAGACGGCACCTGGACCTGCGAGCGCTGCGGCGCCGTGCGTCCGGCGACCTGGACATGCAGCTGCGGCGGCCAGGGCACGGGCGAGCGGATCACCCCCGAGGGCTGGGACCCGGAGCTGACCCGGACCAGCCGCCCCCGCCTGGGCCTGGTCGCCCGCCCGGAACCCACCGAGGGGAACGACTAGCCGGCCGGGGACGGTGGCATCCGGCGACCCAGCTGGAGCTGCTGCACGCCGCGCCGGCGTTCGCGGTGGTCGGGGTCGGCCTGGCCTTTGGGCTGGTGGCCATGCGCGACCGGCTGCACTGGGACCGGATGGCCCTGCTGGCCGGGCTGCTGATCTGCAACCAGTACGCGGCCGGGGCCCTCAACGACGCCGTGGACGCCGAGGCCGACGCCGCCGCCGACCGGGGCAAGCCGATCCAGCGGGGGGTGATCTCGCGACGGGCGGTGGCGGTGGCGGCCGTCGTCGCCGGGATCGCCTCGCTCGGCTTCGGCCTCGCCCTCGGCCCCGCCACCTTCACCCTCGCCGTGGTCGGTCTGGCCTGCGCGTGGTCCTACGACCTGTGGCTGAAGGGCACGGCGGCCAGCGCGCTGCCGTTCGCGGTGGCGGTGCCGGTGGTCCCGCTGTTCGGCTACGGCGCGGCCGGTCGCTTCCCGCCGGTGTTGTGGTGGGCGTGGCCGATCGGCGCCCTGCTGGCGGTCGCCACCCACCTGGCCGACGCCCTGCCCGACGTCGAGCGGGATCGGGCCACCGGGGTCAGGGGGCTGGCCACCCGGCTCGGGGTCGGCCGGGCGGCCGCGGTGGCCGCGGCCTGCTACGCCGCCGCGGTGGTCCTGGCGCTTGTCTCCGGGCTGGCCGCCGGGGACCGGCCGGTGGTGGCGGCCGGGGCGGCGGTTGCCGTCGCGCTCGGGCTGGCCGCCCTGCCGGCCGGTGCCCGCGGCCCCGGTGGCCGCCGGGTCGCCTACCGGCTGGTGCTGGCCGGCATGGCCGCCCTCGCCCTCGGCTGGGCCGGCGCCGTCCGCCCCTGACCCAGGGAGGGGCCGCCGGATCGGAATGGTTCGGGATGCTTGGGGGGCTTTTGGGGCCGTGTCGACCGGGTAGCCTGTGGACGCCGGTTACCTCCTGGGCGCCTCGTCGTATTACGCTTCAGCGGTCGTTCCGGCGACCATGAGCCTCACCGCTGCCGCGCACCACGGAGGTCGTGCATGGTGCTCCCCGCGCTTGATGGCAAGACCCGCTGCCGTTGGGCCGCCACCGACCCGGTCCTCGCCACCTACCACGACAACGAGTGGGGCGAACCCCCGGTCGGCGATGCCGGCTGGTTCGAGCGGCTGAGCCTGGAGGTGTTCCAGGCCGGCCTGTCCTGGCGTACCGTGCTGGCCAAGCGCGATGGCTTCCGCCGGGCCTTCCACGACTTCGAGCCCAAGATCGTCGCCGCCTTCACCGCCAAGGACGTGACCCTGGTCCTGCGCGACCCGGGCATCGTCCGCAACCGGGCCAAGGTGCTGGCCACCATCGAGAACGCCAAGGTCGTGATCGCCCTGGCCGACGAGCACGGCTCCTTCAGCGACTGGGTCGCCGCCCAGCCCGACGATCTCGAGGGCCAGCAGCGGGTCTACCGGCAGACCTTCCAGTTCGCCGGCCCCCAGGTGGTGGAGGCGTTCCTGCAGAGCGTCGGCCGGGTGCCGCCGCCCCACGAGCCGGGCTGCTGGCGCCTGGGCTGACCGGCGACAGCTCGGTCGCGTCGCCAACGATCGTCAGGCCGGGAAGGCCGATGGCGCGCGGTCAGTCAGGCACGTAGAGGAAATAGTCCCCTTCGGCGTCGTCATACTCCATGTTGACGATGCCGTTGGCCGCGGCCGCCTTGACGAACTGCAGGAACCCCGAGTAGCCGAGGTCCTTCTCCGACCAGTTGGGGTCGCGCTTGCGCAACTGGTCCTTGAGCCCCGACAGGGGGACCTCCTCGTCGTCACCCTGCAGGTCGAGCAGGGTCTGGCGGAGCACGTCGAAGGCCTTGTCGCCCTGGCCGGCCTCGGGGAAGTCGACCGCCGGGTCGCCAGGGGCCTGGCCCTCGGTCAGGGCGATGACCCCGTTGCGTTCCGCCTGGCGCAGCAGCTCCCTGAATGCGCGGAAGCCGTAGTCGGACTCGGCGAAGGTCGGGTCCTTGCGCAGCAGGGCCCGCTTGAGCGAGGACGCCAGCACCGGCTCGGCCCCACTCTGCTTCAGCCCGGCCAGGGTCTGGGTGAGCTGGCGCTGCAGCTCCTGCAGGTCCCGCTCGCCGGTCGGGGCCTCGCCGCCGTCGTCCTTGCGCGGCTTGCTGGCCCTGCGGGGCGGGCGGCTGCCGCCGCCGTTGCCCCCGTTGCCGGCCCCTGCTGCCTGCCGCTTGCCCTGGCGGACGGGCTCGCCGACCCCGGTCAGGCGGTCGTAGAACAGGAACTCGTCGCAGGCCGGGGGGAGCAGGCTGGAGGTCGAGCCTTTCACCCCGATACCGATGACCCGCCGGTTGAGGGCGCGCAGCGATGCCACCAGGGGCGTGAAGTCGGAGTCGCCGGAGGCGATCACGAAGGTGGAGACGAACCCCCGCTCGTAGGCCAGCGCGATCGCGTCGACGGCCAGCTTGATGTCGGCCGCGTTCTTGCGCACCGCCCCGGTCCGCTGGGGGATGTCGATCAGCTCGCAGTTGTGCTCGACCAGGGTGCGGCGGTCGCCGGCGAACAGGGTCCAGTCGGCGTAGGCGCGCCTGGCCACCACCCGGCCCCGCTCGGCCAGCGCGTCCATGATCGGGCCGATGTCGAAGCCACGGCCGATCTCCCGGGCGCCGATGACCAGGTTCTCGTGGTCGATGAACAGCGCGATGCGTTCTTCTTCGTCGGGCATGGGCCAACACTACGCCGTAACCTGGGCCCGTGCCCACGACCGGAGCGAGCAGGCCTGGAGGAAGGCCGGTGCCGTCGCGGGTGTGCGTGATCGGGGCTGGCTTCGCCGGGCTGACCGCGGCCGCCGCCCTGGCCGACGCCGGGGTCGAGCCGATGGTGCTCGAGGCCCGCGAGCGGGTCGGGGGGCGTGTCCACTCCCGGCGGCTGCACAACGGCGCGGTGGTCGAGCTCGGGGCCGAGTTCGTCGAGCACGAGCACCAGACGCTGGTCGCCACCGCCCGGCGCCTCGACCTGGCCATGGCCCCGACCGGCATGGCCTACGGCGACCGCGAGCCCCGCGGCGGCCTCGGCGTCGACCGGGCCACCCTCCTGGCCGAGGTGGACAAGCTGCGCCGGCTCCTGGCCGAGCAGCCGGACCGGTGGACCGCGCGGCCAGGCTCCGGCCCGCCAGGTTCCAGTGCCCCCGGCCGGTCGGTGGCCGCGGTGCTGGAGGAGCTGCCGCTGCACCCGGGGGCGCGCCAGGCGATCGCCGCCCGGCTGCAGGTGTCGGCCGCCCAGCCGGTCGACCAGCTGGCCGCGGCGGTGTTGCAGCACGCCGGCTCGACCTTCTCGACCCGCGAGAGCATCCGGGTCGCCGGCGGCAACCAGCGGATCGCCCTGCGGCTGGCCGAACGGCTCCCCGGGGCCGTGCACCTGGGCGTCCCGGTCCAGGCGGTCGCCTGGTCGCAGCGCGGCGTGCGGGTCGCGGTGGCCGGCGCCGAGCTGGAGGCCGACGCCTGCGTGCTGGCCGTGCCCGCCCTGGTGACCGGCCGCATCCGCTTCGACCCGCCGCTGCCCGCCTGGAAGACCGAGGCCCTGGAGCGGGTCGTCTACGGCCACGCGGCCAAGCTGTTCGTGCCCCTGCGCCGGGTCCCGCCGCCAAGCGCCGTCCTCTCGGTCCCCGACCACTACTGGACCTGGACGGCCCGCGGCGCCGACGGCGCCGTCCAGCCGGTAGTGAGCGCCTTCGCCGGCTCGGCCCCGGCCCTGGCCGGCCTGGCCGTCACCGCCGGCCCGGCGACCTGGCTGGAACGGCTGCGGGCGCTGCGCCCCGACCTGGAGCTGGACCGGGGTGCGCTCCTGTCCACCTGGGACGACGACCCCTGGGCGCAGGCCGCCTACTCGACCCGCACCCCGGCCTTCCGCCCCGGCGACCCCGACCTGCTGGCCCGCCCCACCGGCCCCCTCCATTTCGCCGGCGAGCACACCGCCGGCCCCTGGTCGGGCCTCATGGAAGGCGCCCTGCGCAGCGGCCACCGCACCGCCGCCGAGCTGCTGGCCGAGGCCTGACCGGTCGGCCTGACCGTGGCGCAGGGCGCTCCGGCTTCAGCGTTGCGAGGGGACGACCCGCTGGGGGGTGAGCACATAGACCAGGCGGCGTTCGGCGACCATGGCCGCCCGGTACTCCTCCAGGTCGTCGGGGTCGCGGCCGGTGGCCGCCCGGTACAGGCGCAGGTTGTCGTCGACGCGGTTGTCGCGGCGGGTCTCCACCGGCCCGCTGACGGTCAGCCACTCGCCCCAGAAGCCCTTGGTCAGCACCGTGAGGCTGGCGTACGGTCGGGCATCCAGGTACCGGGTGCGCATCCGTCGATCGGTGCCCGAGCTCCACAGCCGCCCGTCGATCAGGGCACACAGCACCGGCACCGCATGGGGCCGGCCGTGGTCATCCACGGTCGACATCACGGCGCTGTGGTTGGCCTGGAGGAAGGCTCGCTGCTGCTCGGACAGGACCTCGGCCATGCTGCTCCTCCGCGGTCGGTCGGAGGGACGCCGGCGGTGGCGCCCTGGCGGCTGGGGAACGGTTACTGTACCCGGCCGGGGTGGGTCCGCCAGCCGAGCCCGGCCGCGGCCAGGTCGCGCCAGAAGCCAGGGTAGGTCTTGGCGACGCATCCGGGATCCTCGAGCACGACGCCGGGCACGCGGGCGGCGACCGCGGCCAGGGCCATGGCCATGCGGTGGTCGCCGTGGGTGGCGAGCCGGGCCGGGCGCAGCCCCTCGGGGCCGGCGCCGCGCACCACCAGCCCGCCGGCCAGCTCCTGGACGGCGACGCCGAGCTTGGCCAGCTCGGCGGCGAGGGCGGCCAGGCGGTCGGTCTCGTGGCCGCGGGTGACCGCGGCCCCGCGGATGCGGGAGGTGCCCCTGGCCAGCGCGGCCAGGGCGGCGACGGTGGTGACCTGGTCGGGCATGGCGGCCAGGTCGGCGTCGACCGGGTCGAGGGCATCGGGGCCGCGGACCGTCACCGCCGGCCCGTCCCTGGTCACGGTGGCGCCCATCGCCTCCAGCAGCGCCGGCAGGGCGGCGTCGGGCTGCAACGTGGCCGGGGTGGTGTTGGTCACGGTGACGCTGCCGCCGGTGGCGGCGGCGAGGGCGAACAGGTGGGCGGCGGCGCTGGCGTCATACTCGACCCGGAGGTCGGCGGCCCGGTAGGGCCGGCCGGCCTCGACCCGCCAGGCGGCCGGGCCGACCGGTTCGACGGCGGCGCCGAAGTCGCGCATCAGGGCGGCGGTGAGCTCGACGTAGGACCCGGCGCCCAGCCGCTCGGCCCGCAGCAGCACCGAACCGCGGGCGTAGGGGGCGACCAGCAGCACGGCGCTGGCGAACTGGCTGGAGGCCCCGGCGTCCACCGTCGCCTGGCCACCGGCGAGGCCACCCCCGGCCGCGGTCACCGGCGGCAGGCCGTCGCCGGCGTCGGTGACGTCGGCGCCGAGGGCCCGCAGGGCGTCCACCAGCGGCCCGACCGGGCGGCGGAGCAGCGGCGGCCGGCCCGTCACGGTCGCCCCGGCGGGGGTGAGGGTGGCCACCGCGGCCAGGAACCGCATGGTGGTGCCGGACAGCCGGGCGTCCAGGGGCCTGTCCGGGCTGGTCAGCCGGCCCCCGCTCCCCAGGACGGTCCAGCCGTGGAAGCCGGCGGGGCCGGGGGCAGGGTGGCTGGCGGTGCCGGCCTGGTCGGGGGCCGTGTCGATGGCGGCGCCCAGGTCGGCAAGGGCGGCGGCCATGGCGTCGGCGTCGTCGCTGGGCTGGGCGTCGTGAAGGCGGCTGGTCCCCTCGGCGAGGGCGGCGCAGACCAGGGCCCGGTTGGTGATGCTCTTGCTGGCCGGGGCGGCCAGACGCAACCAGACCGGACCGGCCGGGCGGAGCTCCAGGGCGGCCGGGAACGGCTCCCCCGGGGCCTGCTCAGCCACCCCAGGCGGGGGCGGTGGTGTCGACCCGGGCCGGGTGGGCGTCCTCGTAGGCGGCGACCGCGGCGCCGTGGGAGAGCAGGTAGCCGAGCTCGTCGGTGCCGTCCAGCAGCATCTGGCGGGCGAACGGGTCGACCGCGAAGCCGACCGTCCGGCCGCCGGGCAGGGCCACCGTCTCGGCTTCCAGGTCCACGGTCACCTGCGCGTCCGGGTCGGCGTCGACGGCGGCGGCCAGCTCGGCGTGGGCCTCGGCCGGCAGCTCGACCGGGAGCAGGCCGTTCTTGAGGGCGTTGTTGCGGAAGATGTCGGCGAACACGGGGGCGAGCACGGCCCGGAAGCCGAACGCCCGCAGCGCCCAGGCGGCATGCTCCCTGGAGGACCCGGAGCCGAAGTTGGCCCCGGCCAGCAGGACCGCCCGGCCGGCCATCTCCGGCCGGTTGAGGACGAAGCCCTCCTTGGGCTGGCCGTCGGCGTCGTAGCGCCAGTCGGCGAACAGCCCCTCGCCCAGCCCGGCCTTGTCGGTGCCCTTGAGGAACCGGGCCGGGATGATCTGGTCGGTGTCGACGTTGTCGGCCGGCAGCGGCACCAGCCGGCTGGTGAAGGGTCGCAGCGGCTCGGCCACCCCTACACCCCCGATCCCATCCGGGGGCTCCCGCCTTCGGCCTTCGGCGGCCTGGTTCCCCCGGGCGCCCCTTCGGGGGCTCCGGGACCCCCGACCCGCTCGACCAGCGGGCGGGCGTCGGCGATCCGGCCGGCGATGGCCGAGGCGGCCGCGGTCAGGGGGCTGGCCAGGAAGGTCCTGCCACCCATGCCCTGGCGGCCCTCGAAGTTGCGGTTGGAGGTCGACACCGCGTACTGGCCTGGGCCGAGCTGGTCGCCGTTCATGGCCAGGCACATCGAGCAGCCGGCCTCCCGCCACTCGGCCCCGGCGGCCCGGAACACCTCGGCCAGCCCCTCGGCCTCGGCCTGCCGCTTGACGTCCTGGGACCCGGGCACGACCAGCACGCGGACCCCGGGGTCGACCCGCCGGCCGCGCAGCAGCTGGGCCGCCTGGCGCAGGTCGGAGATACGCGAGTTGGTGCAGGAGCCGATGAAGACCACGTCCACCGGGCGGCCCAGCAGCGGCTCGCCCGGGCGTAGATCCATGTAGGCAAGGGCTTTGGCCAGGGCCCGCCTGGCCGCCGGGTCGCCGGCGTGGTCGGGGTCGGGCACCCGCCCGGAGATCGGCAGGCCCATGCCCGGGTTGGTGCCGTAGGTGACCATCGGCTCCAGGCGGCTCGCGTCAAGGGTGATCGAGCGGGCGAAGCTGGCGCCGTCGTCGCCCGGCAGGGTGCGCCAGTCGGCCAGCGCCGCCTCCCAGTCGGCACCCCGGGGTGCGTACGGCCGGCCGGCCATGTACTCGAAGGTGGTGTCGTCGGGGGCGACCATGCCCGCCCTGGCCCCGCCCTCGATGGACATGTTGCAGATGGTCATCCGCTGCTCCATCGAAAGGGCGCGGATGGCCGGGCCGGTGTACTCGAACACGTGCCCGGTGCCGGCCCCGACCCCGATCCGGGCCAGCAGGGCCAGGATCACGTCCTTGGCCGTCACCCCGGCGGCCAGGCGCCCCTCGACCCGGACCTCGAAGGTCCTGGGCCGCCGCTGGAGCAGGGTCTGGGTGGCCAGCACGTGCTCGACCTCGCTGGTGCCGATGCCGAAGGCCAGGGCCCCGAAGGCGCCGTGGGTGGCGGTGTGGGAGTCGCCGCAGACGATCGTCATGCCCGGCTGGGTGACGCCCAGCTCGGGCCCGATCACGTGGACGATGCCCTGGTGGGGGCTGTCCATGCCGTGCAGCGGGATGCCGTGCTCGGCGCAGTTGCGTTCCAGCCGCTCGACCTGGGCCCTGGCCAGCTCGTCGACGATGGGCAGGGAGCGGTCGGAGGTCGGCACCGAGTGGTCGGCGGTGGCCAGGGTCAGGTCGGGCCGGCGGACCTTGAGGCCGCGGGCGGCCAGGCCGGCGAAGGCCTGCGGCGAGGTCACCTCGTGGACCAGGTGCAGGTCGACGTAGAGCACGGCCGGCAGGCCGGGCGGCTCCGCCACCACGTGGCGGTCCCAGACCTTGGCGAGCAGAGTGCGTGGGGCGGGCATTGGCTGGCACCTCGGGTCGGTCCGGGCGGCACGGCGCGGGGGAATGGACGGACGTCGTCGTCAGCCGCCCATGGTAGCCGAGCGGCCAGCCGGAGGGTGCATCGCGGATTGGTGTTCTGCACCAGGATCTGTATATGGTTCGTCGGGAACGTTCCGCTTGACCGATGAAGGGGGGTTCGGGGCGTGCGCGCGATCCGCCGAGGCTGGGGCAAGCTGAGGCTCGACTGGCGGGTCGGCCTGCTCCGCCTGCCGTTCTTCACCCAGAGGACGGCCGTGCTGCTGGTCGGGGTGCTGGTCGCGACCCTGGCCCTGCTCGGCGGCGTGGTCACCCTGATCGGCTCGCCCTGGTCGGCCGGTCCCACCCACCTGGTCCCTGGTGGGCAGGCCGGCGAGCAACCGTCACCCCGACCGGCGACCGGCGACCGGGCCTCCGGGCCCGCCGGTGCCGCCGCCGGGCCGGGAGCTCCCTCCGCGGCGCCCGTCCCGGCGGCCGCCGCCGGCGCTAGGGTTGGTGGCGGCCGCGAGGCCGCAGGGTCGCAGGAGCCCGGTGGCACGGCCACCGGGGCACAAGGGTCCGGCGGTGCGGCCGGCGCGGGCGCCGGGGGCCCGCCGGCCGCACCGCCGACCACCTCACCGCCGACCACCACCCCCAACGGCCCCCTGCCGCCGCTGGACGAGCTGCTGGGCCCGGTCGTCTCCACCCTCCTGCCCTAGAAGGGCGGTCAAGTATCCGGCGCCGCATGCAGCGCCAAACCATCCGTGCAGCCCTGGAGCTTGCGCGCCGCCCACGGCGGCCACGCAAATCCCTCGAGCCCGGATACTTGACCGGCGTTCTAGCCGACCGCCTGGGCCCACCGCGGGTGTGCCGGGCTGCTAGCCTGTGGGCACCGTGTCCAGCTCGCCCGCCGCCACCCAGCCGCAGCCGCCGCCGTCGGGGCGCCGCAAGCGCCAGATCCTCGGCCCGACCGGCCTGATCGTCATGGTGGTGGCGATCCTGGCCTTCACCGCGGTCGCCATCGCGATCGAGCTGGCCTCCAACCGCGGCAAGAGCTTCAAAGCCACCGTCGCCGTGCTCGGCCCGGTCACCGGCAGCCAGAACCAGGTCCGGCTGCTGTTCCGGGTGACCAACAGCGGCAACCGCGCCGGCCGTCCCGACAAGTGCGAGGCCGTGCTCTTCAACTTCAGCGGCGAGCGGGTCGGGGTCGGCGCGATCAGCCTGCGCGAGCCGATCGCTCCCGGCCAGACCCACGAGGAGCCGGCCATCGGCACAGCCGCCGAACCCGCCGTCAACGGCACCGTCAACTGCCGGGCCCTGGAACCGGGCTAGCGAGACCGCCGCCGAACCCCCCGTCAGCTGGAGCTTGGCGTCCTCGCCTGGGAGGTTACGTGCTCGACGGGCAGCCTGAACCGGCGCTCGAGGATGGCCGGAAGGTTCCCCTTCAGCCAGCGGGACACCCCAGGCGGGAAGGTCGACAGCACGATCCGGTCGTAGCCGGGCCGGGCCTGGAGCTCGTCGCCGACCGCCTCCAGCGGCGAGTGGCTGCCGACCCTGGCCGCTACCACCGGGACGCCGGCCGCGGCCAGCCCCCGCATCGCCTCCTCGGCCCGCGCGCGGGCCAGCTGCCTGGCCTCGCCCTCCTCCCAGTTGTGGAGCAGATGGCCGGTCGGGGTGGCGGGCACCAGCAGGGTGAACTCGGCCGCCGGGTCGCCGGCGTGCAGCGCCTTGACCCGCTCCAGCAGCTCCGGGCTGCTGGCCGTCTGGTGGGCGACGATGAGGTATCGAGCCATGCCGATCCTCCAATCTCGGCTCGCGGAGCCGCAGCCTCCGGTGGGCTGTGGGCTTGGTTGTGCGCCGCCCCGGCGGCGGTGTCAAGATCGAGCCATGACCACCTTTCGCGTCGACTCCGAGATCGGCCCGCTCCGCAAGGTCCTGCTGCACGCCCCAGACCTGGAGCTGACCCGCCTCACCCCGGCCAACATCGCCGACATGCTGTTCGACGAGATCATGTGGGCCGAGCGGGCCAAGCTCGAGCACCAGGCGTTCGCCGACGTGCTGCGGGGCCGCGGGGTCGAGGTGTTCGAACTGGCCGACCTGCTGGCCGCCGCCCTGGCCGACGAGGGCGGCCGCAAGGAGCTGCTGGACCGGGTGGTCACCGTCGACGCCTTCGGCGCCGGGCTCGCCCCCGAGCTGCGGGCCTGGTTCGACTCGCTGGACGCCGCCGAGCTGGTCACCTACCTGATCGGCGGGGTCATCCCCGAGGACCTGCCGTTCGCCCCCGAGGGGCTGGTCGGGGCCAGCTTCCAGCCGACGACCTTCGTGCTCCCACCGCTGCCCAACCAGATGTTCATGCGCGACACCTCGGCCTGGATGTACGGCGGGGTGTCGATCAACCCGATGGCATTCCCGTCCCGCCGGCGCGAGACGATGCACCTGGAGACCGTCTACCGGCGCCACCCGATGTTCGCCTCGGCCGACTTCCCGGTCTGGTACGGCGGCGACGGCATCGACCACTACCCGGCGGTGGTGGAGGGCGGCGACATCCTGGTCATCGGCAACCGGGCCCTGCTGGTCGGCATGGGCGAGCGCACCACCCACCAGGGGGTCGAGGCGCTGGCCAGGCGGCTGTTCGACGCCGGGGTGCTGGACACGCTGGTCGCGGTCGAGCTGCCCAAGGTCCGGGCCTACATGCACCTGGACACGGTGCTCACCCAGGTCGACCACGACGCCTTCGTGGTCTACCCGGGCCTGCGCCAGCAGATGCGGCCGTTCCTGGTCACCCCTGGACCCGGCCGCCACCTCACCGTCACGCCCGAGTCCGAGCTGTTCACGACCCTGGCCCGGGTGCTGGACGTGCCCCGCATCCGAACCTTCGAGACCGGCGGCAACCAGATGCTGGCCGCCCGCGAGCAGTGGGACGACGGCAACAACGTGCTCGCGGTCGCGCCGGGGGTGGTGGTCGCCTACGAGCGGAACGTCGACACCAACCAGCGCCTGCGCGACGACGGCGTCGAGGTGCTGACCATCCCGGGCTTCGAGCTCGGCCGGGGCCGCGGCGGCCCCCGCTGCATGAGCTGCCCCCTGGAGCGCGCCCCGAGCTGAGGAACGGCGATCACCCGATCCATGGCACAGGCGCTCTTGAGTGGCGGTGGCGGGAGCCGGAGCTCCCCCCACATGGATCGGGGCTGCCTACGGCACCGTGAGCACCTCAGGGCCATCGTCCAGCACCGCGACGGTGTGCTCGAAATGGGCGGAGCGGGAGCCGTCCCTGGTCGCCACCGCCCAGCCGTCGGGGCGGTGGACGTAGGCCGGGTCACCGTCCACGAACATCGGCTCGATGGCCACGACCAGGCCGTCGCGCAGGCGCGGGCCCCGGCCGGGCCGGCCGTCGTTGTCGACCGACGGGTCCTCGTGCAGCAGCTGGCCGACCCCATGGCCGCCGTGGTCGGCCAGGATGCCGTAGCCGGCCTGATGGGCGACCTGGCCGACGGCGTGGCTGATGTCGGACAGCCGGTTGCCCACCCTGGCCTGCCCGATCCCGGCCCACAGGGCCCGCTCGGTGGTGTCCAGCAGGCGCCGGGCGGCCGGGTCGATCTCGCCGACGGCAACGGTCACGGCCGCGTCGGCGTGGTAGCCGTCGACCACCGCCCCGCAGTCGATCGACAGCACGTCGCCGGCCCGCAGCCGGGTCCGGTCGGGGATGCCGTGGACGACGACCTCGTTGACCGACAGGCACAGGCTGCCCGGGAACGGCGTCGGCGCGAACCGGGGGTGGTAGCCGAGGAACGAGGCGGTCGCCCCCTCCCGGGTGATGGTCCTGGCCCCCAGCTCGTCCAGCTCGCGCAGGGTCACCCCCGGCCGCACCGCCGCCGCCACCCGCTCCAGGGTGCGGGCCACCACCCGCCCGGCCCGGCGCATGGTGGCGATCTCGTCGCGCGACTTCAGGATGACCATTGCGGCTCCTCGGCGTCGTCGGCGCCGGCGCGGGGCCGGCGGCGCTCGCGCAGCCACAGCCACAGCGAGCCGCCGACGATCAGGGCCAGCGACACGTAGGCGTTGCGGGACAGGCCGAGCAGCCGGTAGGTGGTGTCGGTACGCAACAGCTCGAGCAGGAACCGGCCGGTGCCGTACAACACCAGGTACAGCAGCGACAGGCTGCCGGGCCGGAGCCGCCGGGTGGCCCCGACCCGCAGCAGGACGGCGACCACGGCCAGGTTGTACAGCGACTCGTACAGGAACGTCGGGTGGAAGGTGGCGGCGTCGGCGTAGCGGTCGGGCCGATGCTCGGGGTCGACCTCCAGCGCCCACGGCAGGGTCGTCGGGGTGCCGAACAGCTCCTGGTTGAAGTAGTTGCCCCAGCGGCCGAACGCCTGGGCCAGGGGGATGGCCGGGATGGCGGCGTCCAGGGCCCGCAGCATCGGCAGGCCGCGCCGCCGGGCCACCCACAGCCCGGTGAGGATGCCGACCGTGAGGCCGCCGTACAGGGCCAGCCCGCCCTCCCAGATGGCGAACACGTGCAGCCAGCGGCCGCGGAAGTCGCCGGTATGGGTGATGACGTAGCCGAGCCGGCCCCCCAGGAAGCCGGCGGCCACCCCCCAGATGGCCGGCCGTTCGATCTCGCCCGGCTGGCCGCCGGCCTGGACCCAGCGCCGGTTGGCCAGCCAGAAGGCGGCCAGCACGCCGATGGCGATGCACAGCCCGTACAGGTGGAAGAACAGGGGGCCGAGCTGGAACCCGTCGGTCGACGGGGCCGGGATGAACGCCACCGGGCTCACGGCTCCAGCACCCCGGCGACCGCCTTGTCGACCGCGGCCAGCACCTCGGCGTCCAGCCGGCGGCCGGCGGCCGCGCAGGTGTCCTCCAGCTGGGCTGGCCGGGACGCCCCCACGATGGCCGAGGCCACGTTGGGCTCGCGTAGCACCCAGGCCAGGGCCAGCTGGGCCATGGTCAGCCCGGCCTCGTCGGCGACCACCCGCAGCCGCTCGACCGCCTCCAGCACCTCGTCGGTCAGCCAGCGGCCGATGAACCCGCCCATGCGCCTGGAGGCGGCCCGGCTGTCGGCCGGGGGCGCCTGGCCCCTGCGGTACTTGCCGGTCAGCACCCCCTGGGCCAGCGGCGACCAGACGACCTGGCCGACCCCCTCGCGGGTGCACACTGGGACCACCTCGGCCTCGATGCGCCGGCGCAGGATCGAGTACTCGGGCTGGTTGGAGACCAGCCGGTCCAGGCCGAGCTCGTCGGCCACGGCGAGGGCGTCGCCGATCTGGCCGGCGGTCCACTCGCTGACCCCCAGGTACAGGACCTTGCCCTGGCGGACCAGGTCGTCAAGAGCCCGGAGGGTCTCGTCCAGCGGGGTCTCGTCGTCGTAGCGGTGGCACTGGTACAGGTCGAGGTAGTCGGTGCGCAGCCGGCGCAGGCTGGCGTGGCACTGCTCGACGATGTGCTTGCGCGACAGGCCGCGGTCGTTGGGGCCGTCGCCGGCCGGGAAGTAGACCTTGGTGGCGAGCACATAGGAGGAGCGGGGGAAGTCGGCGAGGGCCTCGCCGAGGACCTCCTCGGCAGCCCCCCGGCCGTACACGTCGGCGGTGTCGAAGAAGTTCACCCCCAGGTCGTAGGCCCTGGCCACGCAGGCCTTGCCGAGGTCGGCCTCGACGCCGACGCCGTAGGTGAGCCAGGAGCCGAGGCCGATCTCCGACACCCTGACCCCACTCGCGCCCAACCGGCGGTACTCCACTTGCCGCGCCTCCCTCAGCTCGGTCCGTGCTGGCCGCTGTCGGACGACACCGGCCAGCTGGCCGGCCGGCCGACCAGCTGCCCGCCGCCCCTGACGACCAGCTCGTCGCGGAGGGCCCACAGGAGCGGGAAGAACCGGTAGCGGGTGGTCCGCTGCAGGTAGGCGATGGCCATCCCACCGGTGCCGCGCGCATGGTCGCCGAGGGTACGCTGCACCAGCGCCACGTGCTCCTGCCGCCAGCGGGCCCAGCGCTCGTCGTAGTCGACCAGGGCCTCGCAGACCAGGTAGAAGTCCGTCCGGCGCCCCGGGTCGATGTAGAAGTCGGCCCACGACGAGGGGTCGGTCACGCCCAGGCGGGCGGCGGCCCCGGCGTGCGCCTCGGCCAGGGACCGCTCGGCCAGCCGGGCGGCCAGCGGCTCCGGCAGCCGGCCGCCGTACTCGATCTCCAGCGCCCTCAGGTAGGCCGGCTCGCGTAGCCCCCGGCGCAGCTCCAGCCCCCGGAACTTGACCGCCTGGGGGCCGCTGGCCGGCCCCAGGG
>Ga0184609_10000087_pt1 | contig 23796 bp, 16 predicted proteins | sample PLM1_60_coex_FD_133165 | JGI IMG/M metagenome (GOLD analysis project Ga0184609, IMG submission 133165) | Groundwater sediment microbial communities from an aquifer in East River, Colorado, USA - PLM1_60_coex | ecosystem: Environmental > Terrestrial > Soil > Riparian zone | place: USA: East... | reverse complement strand
GGGTGGGTTAGGTGGCGAGGAGGCCGATGCCCAGGGTGAGGACGCCGATGGCGAGGGAGGCGGCTCCGGCCCAGACCAGGGGGAAGAACCGGTTGGGGCTGGTGAGGCCCCGGCCGGCGGAGGAGGCGAAGAAGCCACCGGGCAGGAGGATGGCGGCGAGCGGCACGCCGAGCCGGGCCACCCAGCCGAAGAAGCCGTCCAGTGCGGCGGCGTCGGCGAACAGCAGGCAGACGAGGCTGAGGGAGACGAGTACGCCGGCGTGGGCATGGCCGGCCCTTGCGAAGGTGACCTGGAAGGACGTGAGGTCCTGCTGCATGCCGCGCACGATCGTGGTCATGTACCAGCCGCCGACCTCGATCGTGACGATGGTGATGAGCAGGACACCGGCGAGGTACTGCGACGCCGAGCTGAGGTGAAGGGTCTGCATTCCGAAGAGCCCCCAATCGTGTGAACGTCGCCGCCAGGGTGCCAGATGATCTCGCACCGAGTGCTGAGAGCCTGTTGGCAAACCCCGCTGCCGGCGCCCCCGGCGCCCAGACGACGACCGGCGGCGTTGTCGTCGCCGCCGATAGCGCTGCTATCGACGACTCCTCCGCCTTGCCGGACCGCCGCCTGGATCACCGGGTGCATCCGGCGGGGGTCTACCAACAGGCTCTGAGGCTGTCAGCCTGTCGGTGCGGCGGGTTAGCCTCGCTCTCGTGACGGAGCTGCATTACCGGACCTGCCCGTTCTGCGAGGCCACGTGCGGCCTCGAGGTCGAGACCAGCGGCCGCGAGGTGGTGTCCGTGCGCGGTGACGCACGGGACGTGTTCAGCCACGGCTACATCTGCCCGAAGGCGACCGGGCTCAAGCACCTCGACGAGGACCCCGACCGGCTGCGCATTCCGCTGGTCCGCCGTGCCGGCGAGCTGGTCGAGGCGACCTGGGAGGAGGCGTTCGCCGAGATCGACCGGCGGCTGCCGCCGATCCTCGCCGAGCACGGCCGGCACGCCGTCGCGGTGTATCTGGGCAACCCGAACGTGCACAACATGTCCGGATCGCTCTACACCACCGTGCTGGTGCGCGCGCTCGGCAGCCACAACGTCTACTCCGCGAGCACTGTCGACCAGATGCCCAAACAGGTCAGCGCCGGCCTGATGTTCGGCACCATGCTGTCCGTCCCGATCCCGGACGTGGACCGCACCGATTACCTGCTCATGCTCGGCGCGAACCCGCTGGTCTCCAACGGCAGCCTGCTTACCGCACCGGACATCCGGGGCCGGCTGCGGGCGCTGCGCGAACGCGGCGGCCGGCTCGTCGTCGTCGACCCGGTCCGCACCAGGACCGCGCAGGCCGCCGACGAGCACCACTTCATCCGGCCCGGCACGGACGCACTGCTGCTGTTCGCGCTGGTCAACGTGCTGGTCACGGACGGCCTCACCGACCTCGGACGGCTGTCCGAACACACCAACGGGGTCGCCGAGGTGGCGCAGCTGGCCGGTGACTTCACCCCGGAGGCGGTCGCCCCGGCGTGCGGCATCGATGCCGCAACGATCCGCCGGCTGGCCGGCGAGCTGGCCGCGGCGCCGCGTGCCGCCGTGTACGGCAGGATCGGCAGCTGCACGCAGGAGTTCGGCACCCTCGCGAGCTGGCTGGTCGACGTGATCAACGTCCTGACCGGCAACCTGGACCGCGACGGTGGCGCGATGTTCCCGCTCGCGGCCGCCGGGCAGCGCAATGCCCAAGGACGTCGAGCACAGGGGCCAGGCGGGCGCGGCAAGGGCGTCCGGTTCGGCCGCTGGACCAGCCGGGTCCGCGGCGTGCCGGAGACCTTCGGCGAGCTCCCGGTGGCCTGCCTCGCCGAGGAGATCGAGACGCCGGGCGACGGCCAGGTCCGCGCGCTGGTCACGATCGCGGGCAACCCAGCGCTGTCCACCCCGGACGCCGAGCGGCTGGACCGGGCGCTGCACGGCCTCGAGTTCGTGGTGTCGGTGGACATCTACCTCAACGAGACCACCAGGCACGCGGACGTCGTGCTGCCGGTGCCGCCGCCGTCGCAGCGGTCGCACTACGACCTGGCGTTCGGCCAGCTCGCGGTGCGCAACGTGGCAAACTACTCACCGCCGATCTTCCCCGTCGCCGACGGCATGCTCGACGAGTGGCAGACGCTGCTGCGGCTGACCGCGATCGTCGCAGGGCAGGGACCGGACGCTGACCTGGCCGCGCTGGACGAGTTCGTCGCCAAGACCCTGCTCGGCATGGAGCAGTCCGTCGCCGGTTCCCCGGTCGCCGGCCGCGACGCCGGCGAGCTGCTCGCCGCGCTCGCGCCACGCACCGGCCCGGAGCGCCTGCTCGACCTGCTGCTGCGGGCCGGCCCGTACGGCGACCACTTCGGCGCGCGGCCCGACGGGCTGACCTTGGGCGTCCTCGAGACGAACCCGCACGGCGTCGACCTCGGTCCGCTCCGGCCGCGCATCCCCGAGGTGCTGCGCACGCCGTCCGGCCGGATCGAGCTCGCGCCGGAGCCCATCGTCGCCGACGTGCCTCGGCTGCTGGCCGCGCTGAGCCGCCGCTCCAACGGTGGCATGGTGCTCATCGGACGCCGCCAGCTCCGGTCGAACAACTCGTGGATGCACAACCTCGGACCGCTGGTCAGGGGCCGCGACCAGTGCACGATGCAGGTGCACCCCGACGATGCGGTGCGGCTGGGCCTCGCCGACGGCGGGCACGCCGTGGTCACCTCGAAGGCCGGCTCGGTGCGGGTACCTGTCGAGGTCACCGAGGACATCATGACCGGCGTGGTCTCCATTCCGCACGGCTGGGGTCACCACGCCGCGGGCGCCAAGATGGCCGTCGCCGCGGAGCACCCCGGGGTGAACACCAACGTGCTCGCCGACGGCAGCCAGCTCGATCCGCTCTCAGGCAACGCCGTGCTGAACGGCATCCCGGTGGAGGTGGCGGCGGTCTAGACCCCTGCGGCGCACCGCGCATCACGCAGGCGCACCCCCGGCATCACGGAGCCCGTCACGACGCGCGGATACGCCGCCGGTCCACGCGCCGCTGCTGGCCGGTTCGGCCTGACTGATTCCTGGTCCTAAGCCTCGCCCGCCTGGTCCAGCCTCTGCATCTCGGCAACGAGCCACTGCAGTTGCTGCCAGACCTGGTGCTGCTGGGCCGCCAGCCGCAGACGTGCCGACTCGCGTGACTCGGCCCCGCCCAGCTCACTGCGAGTGTGCAGGGTTGCGAGCAACCGGAGCCGAACCTGTGCGGCGGCGCCCAGCGCCTGGTAGTAGTCACCGGCAATGCCCCGGCGACGGAATCGGATGATCTCGGGTGGGGCTAGCCCTACGTCTACGCTGACGTCCTGGGTGGTGAGCTGCGTTGACGGGGCAGCTGCCATCCTCCTCGCCTCCTCGTACGACTGCCCTCCCAGGGTAAACCGGGCAGCGGCCCGGCCGCGAGCACCGTCGCCAGATTCGTCCACTGTGGACACCGACTTGGCTGGCCGGAGGCACTCGATCGGTTGGAAACGAAGACACGTACCCAGCCCAACCGGCCGCCAAACTTCAACACCGTAACGGCCACCCGAGCGGCGCAGCGGGGCGCATCTCGAGTCGCGGGGGTGCCGGGGTGAGCGCACGCTGGATGCGTCAACCGGCACTGATTCGGAGGTAACGATGGGCATCCTCGGCTTCATCGTCCTTGGACTGATCGTCGGAGCCCTCGCGAAGCTGATCATGCCAGGCAGCGACCCGGGCGGGATCCTGATCACCATGGGGATCGGCATTCTCGGCGCGCTGCTCGGAGGCGTGATCGGCTCTGCGATCTTCGGCGGTGGGCTCGGCGACTTCTTCGACCTGCGCACCTGGGTGCTTGCCCTCCTAGGATCGTTGATCCTGCTGGGCGGCTACCGGATGATCACCGGCCGCAGAGTCACAAGATAGGGCAACGACAAGCCATCGACGGACGGCCGGGTCTGCGCCACGCGGGCCCGGCCGTCCCGTCCGACTACCGCGATGCAGCGTCCGGATGCCCTCCTGGGCCGAACCGGTGATAGCGATGCCTGCGAACTGCCACCGCAGAGTGAGCCCTGAGCACGCCGTTTCCCACCTCGGGGTGAACCTGCGCGACAGGCCCTACGACTTCCTCGACCGAAGGCCGATAGGACATCCGGCGGTCGCTCAGGTTGTCCGAGGAGGTGACAGGCGATGGAGCAGCGGCTCCGGCGCGCCTTGTTCGACAGGCTGGAAATGCTGGGCGAGGAGGCGAGCAACGCAGAGCCGGGCAACCTCGCCAGGCTCGCCCGCACCGAGATCCGCCGGCTCACCGACGGATGGCGTGAGCTGCTCGCGAGCCACCAGCCCGACGAGGACGGTCGTTGCCCGCAGTGCTCGGGGTGGTTGCGGCGGCGACGCTGGCCGTGCCCGGTCTGGCTGTCCGCGCACCACAACCTGATCGGCGAGGGCGTCTGGCACAAGCAGCGTCCCAAGCCGTCGCCGGGCACGTCGCGCAGGCGCAACCCGACCATCATCATTCCGCGGCAGCTGCCCGCCCCGGTCGCGCCGCTAGCCCTGACCGCAGGGCACGCGCTGACCGCCGCACCCATCCACCGGGCCGCCGTCGTGGAGCACTCGCAGCGGCCGCGGGCGCGCGCCGCAAGCTAGGTTTCCAGCTAGGTTTCCAGCACGGCGCGCGCGGCGTGCAGGCCGCCGAGCCCGCTCACCCCGCCGCCGCGCCGGCTGCCCGCCCCGGCCAGCAGCACCCGCTCGCATCCCGCGATCGCGACGCCGGCCCGCTGCGCCGGGGTGTCCGCCGGCTCGTCGTCGTCCAGCCACGGCCAGTCCAGGTCGGCGTGGAAGATGTTGCCTCCCGGCATCCGCAGCGAGCGCTCGAGCTCGGCCGGGGTGGCCGCCTCCAGGCACGGCCACCCGTGCGCGTCCCTGGCCAGCACGCCGTCCAGCGGCTCGTCCAGGTGGGTCTGCAACGACGCCAGGGCCGCCGCCACCGCCCGTTCCTTCGCGTCGTCCCCTGCCGCCATGAACAGCCGTGCCGGCGAGTGCAGCCCGAACAGGGTCAGCGTGTGGTACCCGCGCTCGACCAGCTCGGGCGCCAGGATCGACGGGTCGGTCAGGGAGTGGCAGTACACCTCGGCGGGCAGCGGGTCGGGCAGCCGGCCAGCCTCGGCCTGCGCGTAGGCGGTGAGCAGTTGCCGGTAGCCCTGCTCGAGGTGCAGCGTGCCGCCGAACGCCGTGCTCGGATCGATGCCGGTGCGCAGCCGAGGCAACCGGCGCAGCACCATGTTGACCTTGAGCTGGCTGCCCTCGGTGGCCCGCGGCGCGCGGCCGAGCAGGGTGTCCACCACGGCCGGCGCGCAGGCCGCGAGCACCCAGTCGGCGGTCACGGTCGGTCCGCCAGTCGAGACGTCCACGCCGTGCTCGTGCTCGCCGATCGCGGTGACGGCACAGTTGGTGCGCAGCGTGACGCCGGCCGCCCTTGCGGCCTTCTCCAAGGCGTCGGCAAGCGCGCCCATGCCGCCGACCGGCACTCGCCACTCCCCCGTCCCGTTGCCGATGACGTGGTAGAGGAAGCACCGGTTGGGCCGCAGCTTCGGGTCGTGCAGGCCGGCGTGGGTGCCGATCTGCGCGTCGGTGGCCACCACGCCGCGCACCACGTCGTCGTCGAACGCTCGCTCGAACGCCAGCCCGACCGGCTGCTCGACCAGCTCGTCCCACAGCTGAGCGTCGACGGCCCTGGTCACGGCGTCCCGCACGGCGCTGCGGCGCGGCAGCGGGCCGAGCAGCGTCGGCCCGACCGTCGCTGCGAGCGCCGCGACCCGCCGGTAGAAGACCTGCCACGCACGCCACGCCTCGCCGGAGCCGGTGAGCTCGTCGAACGACGCTTCGGTGGCCGGCCCAGGGTCGCGCTCCACCAGCAGCCCGGCCGGCCGGCCGCCGCGCACCGTCGGGGTGTACGAGGCGACCGCCCTTGACACTATCCGCAGGTCGAGGCCCAGCTCGGCGACCAGCTTGTCCGGCAGCAGGCTCACCAGGTACGAGTACCGGGACAGCCGCGCCGGCACGCCGTCGAACACCTGCACCCCGGCGGTCGCGCCGCCCGGCCGATCGGCGGCCTCCAGGACGCAGACCGTTCGGCCGGCCCGAGCCAGCAGGGTCGCGGCGACCAGGCCGTTGTGCCCGCCGCCGATCACCACCACGTCATACCGTCCGCTCGGCACGCACCCGATGGTGCCAGGGCCGGCGCCGGCTGCGGCAGGATGGCCGGATGCACGACGGCAGGATCGAGGTCAACGGCCTGACGAAGCACTTCGGCGCGGTGCGGGCCGTACGGGATCTGAGCTTCGCCGTCGAACCGGGCTCGGTGACCGGCTTCCTCGGGCCCAACGGCGCCGGCAAGACGACCACGCTGCGCATGGTGCTCGGGCTGGTGCGGCCGACCGCCGGCACCGCGACCATCGGCGGCCGCAACTTCGACCAGCTCGGCAACCCCGGCCGGGTGGTCGGCGCCGTGCTCGAAGCGCAGAACTTCCACCCCGGCCGCAAGGCCCGCGACCACCTGCGCTGCTATGCGGCCGCGATGGCGGTGCCGGCGCGCCGCGTCGACGAGATGATCGAGCTGGTCGGGCTGCGGCCGGCGGCGCGGCGCAACGCCCGCGGCTACTCGCTCGGCATGAAGCAGCGGCTGGCGCTGGCCACCGCGCTGCTCGGGGACCCGCAGGTGCTGGTGCTCGACGAGCCGGCCAACGGCCTCGACCCGGAGGGCATCGCCTGGCTGCGCGCGTTCCTGCAGACCTTCGCCCGCTCCGGGCGGACCGTGCTGGTGTCCAGCCACATCCTCGCCGAGATCGAGCAGACGGTCGACCAGGTGGTGATCGTCAGCCGCGGCGAGTGCGTCTACTACGGGCAGCTCGACGAGCTGCGCGCCAGCCAGCGGCGCCGGGTGCTGGTCGAGGCCGCCGACCCGGCCGCGCTGGTCGGCGCGCTGCGGGCCGCCGGCATCGGCGCGATCGACCTCACCCAGGACGGCAGGCTGTCGGTGCCCGACGTGGACCGCAGGCAGGTCGGCGACATCGCGCTCGCCGCCGGCGTGGCGTTGTACGGCATCGCCGAGGAGCGGACCGACCTCGAGCAGATCTTCTTCCAGCTCACCAGCGGCCAGTTCACCAGCGGCCAGTTCACCGGCGGCCAGTTCACCGGCGGCCAGCCGTACGGATGGGCGCCGCGCCACGGATTCGCCCCACCGTCAGGCCAACCCGCCGGCCACGGCCCGCCACTGCCGGGTGTCGCGCCGCTGCCTGGCGTCGCGCCGGAGCAGGTGCAGCGCTCGCCGTACGCGCCACCGCCGGGCCACCGGTCGGGAAGTGAGCAGTGAGCCGGCTGCTCCTGGCGGAGGTCTGCAAGGTGTTCACCACGAAGCTGTGGTGGGCGCTGCTCATTCCGGTCGTGGTGATCGCCGGCGTCATCGGGTTCACCGGCGCGGCGATCGCCGGCTTGCCAGCCGTGCTCGAGGAAACCGGCACCACAGTGCCGGCCGTGGCGCTCACCGTGCCCATCTCGATGAAGCAGACGACGATCTTTGCGGTGATCCTCGGGCTGATCGGCGGGGCCGGCGAGTTCAGGCACAAGACGATCACCACGACGTACCTCACCGGCTCCTCGCGCGGCGCCGTGCTGGCGGCCAAGACCATCACCTACGCCGGGCTCGGGCTGCTGTACGGCGTCGCGACGTTCGGGTTCTGCTCGTTCGGCGCGCTGATCAGCTCGGGCACCGACTCGTTCCCCTCCGCGGCCGACACCCTGATGATCGCGGCCGCCGGCTGCGCCGGCGTGACGGCGTGGAGCGTGCTCGGCGTCGGCATCGGCACGCTGATCAGCAACCAGGTCGCCGTGCTGATCGTGGTGCTGGTCTACACACTGTTCTTCGAGGGCCTGCTCAGCCTCGTGTTGCGCATCCCACAGCTCGGCCTCGACGGCGTGCCACCGTACCTGCCGGGTGCCGGCAGCACGGCGCTGCAGACCGACCACGGGATCACCGCGTTCGCCGAGACCTTCGGCGACGAGGCGTTCGGCGTGCGCGACGGGCTCGAGTCGCTGGTCGGCACGGCGGGCCAGCTCTCCTGGTGGGCCGGTGGGCTGCTCTTCGCCGGCTACGCGGCTATGTTCCTCGCCGCCGGCTGGCTGGCCGGCCGCCAGCGCGACATCACCTGACGCGGTGGCCGGCACCGAGCCCGGCGTTACCTTGCGCGGCGGCCGGCATCGGGTGCGGCCCTAGGACCTCGATGAATAACGGGGTCCTAGGCAGGGCTCAGGGGCTCGGTACGGGTTACCGTCAACGCGTGTCGGACGGGTCACCATCAAGCCAGGACCAGGTCGGCGCCGCGGAGGTGATCGCCGCCCTGTCGCTGGCGACCGACCTCGGCGTGGGTCTGCCGCTGGAGCACGGCCTGCACAGCGCGGTGGTCGCCATGCGGTTGTGCGCCCGGCTGGGTGTGGACGCCGAGACCGCTTCGCAGGTGTATTACGGATGCCTGCTGTTCTACGTCGGCTGCACCGCGGACGCGGAGATCCAGGCAGACCTGTTCGACGAGGGTGCCCTGCTGGCGCACTTCACCCCGGTCATGTTCGGTTCGCGCGCCCAGACGATCGCCGGCATCATGCGCGCGCTGGCTGCCACGCCGGCGGCGCCGCCGGTACGGGTGGCCCACGCCGCGGCCCGGTTGCCGCGCGCGGTGAGCACCCACCGGTCGCACATGGCGGCGCTGTGCGAAGTGGCCCAGATGCTGACCGACCGGCTGGGACTGCCGGGCTCGGTGCGCGACCTGTTCGTTCACCTCACCGAGCGGTGGGACGGCAAGGGGGAGCCGGGCCGGCTCCGCGGTGAGCAGATCCCGCTCGCCTTGCGCATCATTCACGTCGCGCGCGACGCGGCGTTCCAACGCCTGGTCGGTGGCGACGACCACGCCGCCCAGGTCGTACGCGGGCGGGCCGGGCACGCGTTCGACCCGGCGATCGCGACGGTGCTCGCCGGCGAGGCAGCGCAGATCATGGCACTCGACCCGGACGCCTCGGCCTGGCACGAGACACTCGCCAGCGAGCCCGAGCCCCGGCTGTGGCTGGCCGGCGAGCAGATCGAGCGCGCGCTCGCGGCGATGGGCGAGTTCACCGACCTGCTGTCGCCGTATTTCGTGGGCCACTCCAGCGGAGTGGCCGACCTGGCGGCGGCGGCCGCGCAGCGATGCGGGTGGCCGGCGTCGGAGGTGGCGGCGGTCCGTCGGGCCGCGCTCGTGCACGACCTGGGGCGGGTGGCGATCCCGGCCCGCATCTGGCAGAAGGCCGAGTCGCTGACCCCGGACGAGTGGGAGCGCGTCCGGTTGCACGCTTACTACACCGACCGGGTCCTGCGACGCTCGCCGTACCTGGCCGCGCTGGTGCCGGCCGCCGTCGCGCATCACGAGCGGCTCGACGGCAGCGGCTACCACCGGGGTCTGGACGCCGCGGCGCTGACCCCGCCCGCGCGGCTGTTGGCCGCGGCCGACGCGTACCACGCGATGATCGAACCGCGGCCGTACCGGCAGGCGCACGCTGCCGTGGATGCCGCCGAGGCGCTCGGGCAGGAGGCCCGGGCTGGGCGCCTCGACGTCGACAGCGTCGGGGCGGTGCTCGGGGCGGCCGGGCACGCTGCCCCGCGGTTGGCCCGGCCGGCCGGCCTGACCGAGCGCGAGGCGGAGGTCGTCGCGTTGCTCGCGCGCGGCCTGCAGACCAAGCAGATCGCCCGCGCGCTGGGCATCTCCGCCAAGACCGCGGACCGGCACGTGCAGAACGCCTACGCCAAGATCGGTGTTTCCACGCGGGCTGCGGCGGCGCTGTTCGCCATGCAGCACGGGCTCCTCGGATGGGGAGAACTCCCGATCGCGGGCGCCGGCAGCCGCTCCTAACGTGCGAGACGAAGCACCCGGCACGTCGACCAGGTGTCAGTCCAAGGAGTCGGCGATGAGCGTCCTGCCTACCCACACGACCTCCGGCGCGCGTACAGCCAGCGCCGTAGCCCTTGCGCATCCACGGCTGGTGGCGCTGTCGGCCTGGGCCGGCATCGCGGGCCCGGTCGTGTTCACCGCCGCGTTCCTGGCCCAGGAGGCGTTCCGCGCCGGCGAGTACAGCCCCGTCGCCGAGCCGGTCAGCGCGCTCGAGGCCGGGCCCAACGGCTGGATCCAGCAACTGAACTTCGTCGTTTTTGGGGTGCTGACGATCGCGTTCGCGGTCGGCCTGCACCGCGGACTGCACCCGACGCGGGGCGGCATCGCGGGCCCGGCGCTGCTCACCGTCAGCGGCGTCGGGCTGATGCTCGCCGCCGCGTTCCCGCTGCGCGAGGACGCCGCCGGCGTCACCTACGACCCAGGCGGACACATCATCGCCGGCGTGATGTTCTTCGCGACCAGCGCAGTCGCACTGATCGCGTTGTCACGCCGCATGGCCCACGACCCACGGTGGTCGAACATCGCGATCTACACACTGACGGCCGGAATCACAGCGCTCGCCGGCTTCGTCGCGCTCGGCCTCGTCGTGATGCCCGACGACGCGCCTCTGCACCAGTGGGCCGGCCTCGCACAGCGGGCGCTCATCCTCCTCGTGCTCTTCCCCTGCCGGATCGTGCTGTCGCACCGGCTAAGGCGCATCTCGAAGACCGACTGAACCGACACCGGAACGCGGCGTCGCACGATCGAGCGCGCGCCGCGCTCCCGGGTCGGCTGATCGCGGTTCCGCCTACCCCACCCACGCCAGTGTCGAACGCACCGTCGCGCACGGCCTCTTGACAGGCCCTCCTCGCCACCATCTCATCAACCGCCTTGTTTATCGGGGTCCTAGCGCGGCAGCAGCACGGCGGCGCCGTTGACGCGGTCGGCGGCGAGGTCGCGCAGGGCGGCGTCCGCGGCGCCGAGCGGGTAGCCGGTGGTGGCGACCCGCAGCGGATGCTCGGCCGCGAACCGGAGGAACTCCTCGCCATCGGCCCTGGTGTTCGCCGTGACGCTGCGCACCGTGCGCTCGTAGAAGAGGTGCCGCTGGTAGTTCAGCCCCGGCACGTCGGACAGGTGGATGCCGGCGATGGCCAGCGTGCCACCGCGGTCGAGCGCGGCGAGCGCCGGCGGCACCAGCGCCCCGACCGGTGCGAACAGGATCGCCGAGTCCAGCGCCTGCGGCGGCGGGTCGAAGGAGTCGGCGGCCGAGGCGGCGCCGAGCTCAAGGGCCAGCCTGCGAGCCGCCTGCGACCGGGTGAACACGTGCACGCTCGCCCCGCTCGCCATCGCCACCTGCGCCGTCAGGTGCGCGCTTGCTCCGAACCCGTAGATGCCGAGCCGCCCGCCGTCCGGCACCCGCGCCAGCAGCCATGCGCGGTACCCGATGATTCCGGCGCACAGCAGTGGCGCCAGCGTCTGGTCGTCGTACCCGCCCGGCAGCCGGTAGGCGTACGCCGCCGGGGCGGTCGCGTATTCCGCGTACCCGCCGTCGGCGTCCCAGCCGGTGTAGAGCGAGTACGGGCAGAGGTTCTCCCGCCCCGCCCGGCAGTACCGGCACCTGCCGCAGGTGTGCCGCAACCACGCGATCCCCACCAGGTCACCCTCGGTGAACCCCACCACCCCGCCGCCGGCACCGACGACCTCGCCGACCACCTCGTGCCCCGGCACCACCTCGGGCTTGTGCACCGGCAGGTCCCCCTCCGCCACGTGCAGATCGGTGCGGCATACCCCGCACGCCAGCACCCGCACTAGCAGCTCACCATCCGCGGGCACCGGTGTCGGCAGTTCCACATAACGCAGCGGGCCAGCGGCAATCGGCCCCGGCTTCACCACCACCCAGGCATGCACGAGCGCAGTCTCCGCCACCCCCGTCCAAGGTCATCTTTGGCACCCAGCCGGCCCCCGTAACCTGGCGGTCGTGCCGACCAACCCTGGATGGATCCGCCGCCTGGCCGGCGCCTGCTGGCGGCACCCCGTGCTGACAACGGCGGCACTTCTCGGCTCCGTCCTCGGCGTCGGCCTCGAGGCGGCCGGCCCGCTCCTGATCATGGTCGCCGTCGACGACGCCATCGGCGGCTCAACGGCCAACCTCACGCCACTGGTCACAGCCCTGGCCGGCCTTGCGGCACTGCGATTCGGCGCCGCGTTCCTTCGGAGGTACCTCGGCGGGCGCCTGGCGCTCGACGTGCAGCACGACCTGCGGCGCAACGTGTTCGCCTCGGTGCAACGGCTCGACGGCGCGGCGCAGGACGCCATGCGGACGGGCCAGGTGGTGTCGCGGGCGATCACGGACCTGCAGCTCGTGCAGGGGCTGCTGATGATGGTGCCGCTGTCGGCCGGCACGGTGGCGCTGGTGATCGTGTCGATCACCGCCATGGTGTGGCTGTCACCTCCACTTGCCCTCGTCGCCCTGACGATCGTGCCGGCGGCGGTGGCCGTCACCGTGCGGGCTCGGAAGCGCCTGTTCCCGGCAACCTGGTCGGCTCAGCAGCGGTCCGCCGACATCGCGCAGCACGTCGAGGAGACGGTCACCGGTGTGCGCGTGGTCAAGGGCTTCGGGCAGGAGGCACGCGAGGTCGCCACCCTGCGAGACCGGGCCAGGACGCTGTTCGCCGAGCGGATCCGCGCCGCGCGACTCACCGCCACCACGGCCAGCACCATGTCGGCGCTGCCGGCGCTGGGGCAGGTGGGCATCCTGGCCGTCGGTGGCTGGCTGGCCCTGCGAGGGCAGCTTTCCCTCGGCGAGTTCCTCGCGTTCGCGGCGTACGTCGGCGCCCTGGTCGGGCCGTCCAGGCTGATCGCGGGCCTTGTGGTGCAGGCGCAGCTCGCGCGGGCCAGCGTCGAGCGGGTGTACGAGCTGATCGACTCCCAACCCGCGATCACCGACGGCGAGCACGCCCTGCCGGACGGCCCGCTTGACGTGGAGCTGGACGGCGTCAGCTTCGGCTACACCCGCTCCGAGCCGGTGCTGGACGGCGTGAGCCTGCACATCCGGCCCGGCGAGACGGTGGCGCTGGTCGGCGGCCCCGGCTCCGGCAAGTCCACGGTGTCGCTGCTGCTGCCGCGGTTCTACGACGTGCACGCCGGCTCGGTGCTGGTCGGCGGCGCCGACGTGCGCGACCTCACGCTGCACTCGCTGCGCGGCGCGATAGGAGTGGTGTTCGAGGAGGCGTTCCTGTTCTCCGACTCGGTGCACGCCAACATCGCATATGGACGCCCCGACTCCACCGACGACGAGGTGCACGCCGCGGCCAAGGCCGCCGAGGCGCACGAGTTCGTCGAAGCGCTGCCGGACGGCTACGACACCGTGGTCGGCGAGCGCGGGCTGACCCTGTCCGGCGGGCAGCGGCAGCGGATCGCGCTGGCCAGGGCGCTGCTGTCGGACCCGAGGGTGCTGGTGCTCGACGACGCCACCTCGGCCGTCGACTCGGCGACCGAGGCCGCCATCCACGACACCCTGCGCACGGTGACCGCGGCCCGCACCACGCTGCTGATCGCGCACCGGCGCTCGACGCTCGCGCTCGCCGACCGGATCGCCGTGCTGGACCGCGGGCGCCTGGTGGACGCCGGCACGGCGGAGGAGCTGAGCGGCCGGTGCCCGCTGTTCGTGTCGCTGCTCGCGGGTCCTGGCGACAGCATCGAGCAGCCGCACGACAGCCTTGACGACCGCGGCGTCACGCCCGACGGGGTGACGCCGGCGCTGTGGCCGGACGCCGTCGAGGCCACACCGCAGGCGATCCGACCGGCGGACGGGCCCCAGGGGCCGCGCGCGGGAGGTGGCGGCCCCGGTGGCGGCCCGGGTGGCGGCCCTGGAGCGTGGGCCGGCGCCGTGCCGGCGACGCCGGAGCTGCTGGCGGCGGTCGAGGCGCTGCCGCCGGCCACCGCGGTCCCCCCGGTGAGGGCCGAGGACACCGCCGACGCCGAGGGCACCGTCGACGCCCGCGAGACCGCGGCCGCGGCGGCGGCCGGTGGCGCGCTGGGGTTCCTGCGGCTGCTGCTGCGGCCGGTCCGCCTCGGCCTGGCGGTCGCGGTCGTGTGCGTCGCCGTCGACGCGGCCAGCACCATCGCGCTGCCGTCGCTGATCAGGTACGGCATCGACGGCGGGGTGCGCGGCGGCGCGGCCGACGGCCTGTGGCGCGCCTCCGCGGTGGCCCTGCTCATCGTGCTCGTCGGCGCCGCCGTCGTCGCGGTCCAGACGGTGGTCACCGCGCGGGTCGGCGAGACCGTGCTCTACCTGCTGCGGGTGCGCAGCTTCGCCCACCTGCAGCGGCTCGGCCTCGACTACTACGAGCGCGAGATGGCCGGCCGGATCATGACCAGGATGACCACGGACGTCGACGCGCTGTCCACGTTCCTGCAGACCGGGCTGGCCACCGCCGTGGTCAGCGTGCTCACCGTCGGCGGCATCACCGCCGTGCTGATGGTCACCGACACCGCGCTGGCGCTCACCGCGCTCACCGTGCTGCCCGTGCTCCTGACCGCCACCGCGATCTTCCGCCGGCGCTCGTCGGTTGCGTACGCCGACGCCAGGGAGAAGGTCAGCGCGGTCAACGCCGAGCTGCAGGAGAACGTCTCCGGGCTGCGGGTCGCGCAGGCCTTCGGCCGCGAACGCTACTCGGCACGCGAGTTCGCCGACCGCAGCGACGCGTACCGCCGCTCGCGGCTGCGCGCCCAGGCCTACGTCGCAACGTACTTCCCGTTCGTCGCCATGCTCTCCGACCTTGCGCTGGCCGCGGTGCTGGCTGTCGGCGCACACCGGGTCGCCGCCGGCACCCTGACCCCGGGCGTGCTGCTGGCGTTCCTGCTCTACCTCGGCCTGTTCTTCGCGCCGATCCAGCAGCTCTCCGGCGTGTTCGACGGCTACCAGCAGGCCAGGGTCGGGCTGCAGCGCATCGGCGACCTGCTGCGCACCCCGACGTCCGTGCCGCCGGACCCAGACCCGGTGCCGGTGCCACCACGGCTGCGCGGCGCCGTCGAACTGCGCGGCGTGTCCTTCCGCTACCCGGGCACCGAGACGCCGGCCCTGCACGACGTGTCGCTGCGCATCAGCCCTGGCGAGAGCGTCGCACTGGTCGGTGAGACGGGCGCCGGCAAGTCCACCCTGGTCAAGCTGCTCGCCCGGTTCTACGACGTGACCGACGGCGCCCTGCTGGTCGACGGCGTCGACGTCCGACGCTACGACCTGCAGCGCTACCGGCAGCGGCTCGGCCTCGTGCCGCAGGAGGCGCACCTGTTCACCGGCGACGTGGCCAGCAACATCGCCTACGGCCGGCCGGCCGCACCACCGCGGGAGATCGAGGCCGCCGCCCGCGAGGTGGGCGCGCTGGACATAGTCGCGCGGCTGCCGCATGGGTTTCGCCAGCCGGTCGCCGAGCGCGGCTCCGGCCTGTCCGCCGGCCAGCGCCAGCTCGTCGCCCTGGCAAGGGCCCAGCTCGTGCAGCCCGACCTGCTGCTGCTCGACGAGGCCACCGCGGCGCTCGACCCGGCAACCGAGGCCACCGTACTCACCGCGTCGGCACGGCTGAGCGCGGCCCGTACCACCGTCGTGATCGCCCACCGGCTCACCACCGCGGCCCGCGCCGACCGCATCGTCGTGCTCCACCACGGACGGATCGTCGAGCACGGCCGCCACGCCGAGCTGCTCGCCAGCGGCGGCCACTACGCCCGCCTCTGGGCCGCCGGCGACCCCGTACCCACTCCACACGCCATCCCGCCCGCCACCCCGCACCGAATGTGGCGTTCGTTGCGCTGAGCGCACCCGATGCCACATTCGCAGCGAGCGAGCCTGTGGATAACTCCCGCTGTGGATCACCGCATGGTCGGACGGCCGGGCGACGATGTGTGGCATGAGGGGTCGGATCGGAGTCAGCGAGGAAGCGCTATACGAAGCGAGTCGCCATGGCGTCCTCCACGTCCAGGAACTGGAAAGGCTCGGCGTCGCGCGGTCGACGGCGGCCCGCCGATGCAGGGGTGGGCCGTGGCGGCGCCTGCTGCCGGGCATCGTGCTGTTGCACAACGGCGAGCCGTCCCCGCGGCAGCGCGTCGAGGCGGCGCTGCTGTACACCGGCGAGGCGGCGATGCTGACCGGTGTCGAGGTGTGCCGCCGCCATGGCCTGCGCGGGCTCGACGCCTCGCCAACCGTGCACGCGCTGGTCCCTGCGGGTCGGCAGGTTTCCTCGTCCGGCTTCGTCGTGGTTGAGCGGACCCATCGGCTGCCGCCTCCCGTCCTCCGCGAGGGAGTTCCGCTGGCGCCGGCCGAACGGGCGGTGCTCGACGCCGCGCGGCGGATGCGGCGGCTCGACCCCATTCGGGCACTGATCGCCGAGTCGGTCCAGCGCGGTCACTGTATGCCGCAAGACCTGTGCGTGGAGTTGGACGCCGGCAGCTCGCGGGGCGCGGCTCTGCCAAGGCTCGCGCTGCGCGAGGTGTCCTCGGGCGTGCGGTCGGTGGCCGAGGCGGACGCAAGGCGGTTGATCCGCCGGTCGCGGCTTCCGGAGCCGATGTGGAACGTGCCGGTCCACGACACCCGGGGCCAGCGGATCGCGCGGCCGGACGGCTGGTTTGACGAGGTGACCCTGGCCTGGGAGATCGACTCGTACGCCTACCACCTCGCACCCGCCGAGTACGCACAGACCATGCGGCGCGACACGACGATGGCGGCGCACGGGATCGTCGTGATCCGGACCCTGCCGACTCGGCTCAGGAGCGATCCGCGAGGCGTGCTCGCGGAGCTGACCGCGGCCTACGGGCATGCCCGCAAACGGCCGAGGCCAGCCGTCACAGCGCGCAGGGATGCGAGCCGAATGTGCCACCGGTTGCGCTGAGCGCACCGAGCGCCACATTCGTTGCGACGCGGCGACCGCCGTTGCGACCCGGCGACCGCCGTCGCGCGCCGACGGCCGGTCGCGCGGCTCGCCGCGGAGGATATGCCCCGGACAGACGGGGTACTAACCTGGACGAGCAGAGCAAACAGACCAGATGGATAGAGGCGATCGCGAGCCGTGTCCGGCAGCAGTCAACCGTCCCAGTTCGGCCCGAACGAGTGGCTGATCGAGGAGATGTACGAACGGTTCCTTGCCGACCCAGGGTCGGTCGACGCGGCGTGGCACGACTTCTTCGCCGACTACAAGCCCCAGATCGGCGCTGCGGCCGGCGCCGCCATCGGGACGGCCAAGGTCGCGGCGTCCCCGGCGGGCCAGCCGGCCCCGGCCGGCGCCGGCGCGTCGGACTCGACGGTCGCCGTCGACAACGGCCAGGTGCCGGCAACTGCGGCTGCCAGCACCGCGCCGCCGCGGCAGGCGAGCAAGGGCGCGACGCCGAGCACGACCGCCACCACGGGCACCACGGCGACCACGGGCACCACGGCGACCACGGGCAGCACGGCGACCACGGGCACTGCGGGCACCACACCGTCGACCAGGCCGCCGACCGCGCCGGCCCCGCCGACCGCGCCGCAGGCCCCGGCCGGCGAGCAGGGCAGACCGCTGCGCGGCGCGGCCGCCACCGTGGTCAAGAACATGACGACCTCGCTCACCATCCCCACCGCGACCAGCGTCCGCTCGGTGCCGGCCAAGCTGCTCGCCGACAACCGGATCGTGATCAACAACCATCTCAAGCGCACCCGCGGCGGCAAGGTCAGCTTCACCCACCTTATCGGCTACGCCGTGGTCCGCGCGCTCGCCGACGTGCCGGCGATGAACCGGCACTTCACCGAGGTGGACGGCAAGCCGACCGTCGTCACCCCAGAGCACGTCAACCTGGGCCTCGCCATCGACCTGCCTGGAAAGGGCGGCCAGCGCAGCCTCGTCGTCGCGTCCATCAAGGGCTGCGAGACCATGAGCTTCACCCAGTTCTGGCAGGCGTACGAGGACATCGTCCGCAAGGCCCGCAACGGCGCGCTCACCGCAGGGGACTTCGCCGGCACCACGATCTCGCTGACCAACCCCGGCACGATCGGCACGAACCACTCCGTGCCTCGGCTGATGGCCGGCCAGGGCACGATCGTCGGCGTCGGCGCCATGGACTACCCTGCGCCGTTCCAGGGGGCGAGCGAGCAGACCATCGCCGACCTGGCCATCAGCAAGATCATCACGCTGACCTCGACGTATGACCACCGGATCATCCAGGGCGCCGAGTCGGGCGAGTTCCTGCGCCACGTCCACCAGCTGCTGCTCGGCGAGGACGAGTTCTACGACACCGTGTTCGCCTCGCTGCGCCTGCCGTACGAGCCGGTCCGCTGGGTGCAGGACATCCCGGAGGGCGAGGTCGACAGGACGGCCCGGGTGCTGGAGATCATCGACGCCTACCGGTCCCGCGGCCACCTGATGGCCGACACCGACCCGCTGAACTACCGGCAGCGCAAGCACCCCGACCTGGACGTGCTGCAGCACGGCCTCACGCTGTGGGACCTCGACCGCGACTTCGCGGTCGGCGGCTTCGCCGGCCAGTCGCACATGAAGCTGCGCGACGTGCTCGGCGTGCTGCGCAACTCCTACTGCCGCACGGTCGGCGTCGAGTACATGCACATTCTGGAGCCCGACGAGCGCCAGTGGCTGCAGCAGCGCGTTGAGGTGCCGCACCAGAAACCGACCAACCCCGAGCAGAAGTACGTCCTCAGCAAGCTGAACGCCGCCGAGGCGTTCGAGACGTTCCTGCAGACGAAGTACGTCGGTCAGAAGCGGTTCTCCCTCGAGGGCGGCGAGTCCGTCATCCCGTTGTTGGACGCCGTGCTGGACAAGGCCGCCGAGCAGGAGCTCGACGAGGTGGTCATCGGCATGCCGCACCGCGGCCGGCTGAACGTGCTGGCCAACGTCGTCGGCAAGCCGTACTCGCAGATCTTCCGCGAGTTCGAGGGCAACCTCGACCCCGGCCAGGCGCACGGCTCCGGCGACGTGAAGTACCACCTCGGCGCGGAGGGCAAGTACTACCGGATGTTCGGCGACGGCGAGACCACGGTGTCGCTGACGTCCAACCCGTCGCACCTCGAGGCCGTGAACCCAGTGCTCGAGGGCATCGTCAGGGCCAAGCAGGACATCCTGGACAAAGGCGAGCACGGTTTCACCGTGCTGCCGGTTCTCATGCACGGCGACGCGGCGTTCGCCGGCCAGGGCGTGGTTGCCGAGACGCTCAACCTCGCGCTGCTGCGCGGCTACCGCACCGGCGGCACGGTGCACGTCGTGGTCAACAACCAGGTCGGCTTCACCACCGCGCCGCAACAGTCGCGGTCGAGCGAGTACTGCACGGACGTGGCGAAGATGATCGGCGCGCCGGTGTTCCACGTGAACGGCGACGACCCGGAGGCATGCGTCTGGGTGGCCAAGCTGGCCGTGGACTACCGGCAGACGTTCGGCAAGGACGTCGTGATCGACATGATCTGCTACCGGCGGCGCGGGCACAACGAGGGCGACGACCCGTCCATGACCCAGCCGGCGATGTACGAGCTGATCGACGCCAAACGGTCGGTGCGCAAGACCTACACCGAGGCGCTGATCGGCCGCGGCGACATCTCGGTCGACGAGGCCGAGCGGGCCCTGCGCGACTATGCCAGCCAGCTCGAACACGTCTTCAACGAGGTGCGCGAGCTGGAGAAGCACCCGCCGGCGCCGAGCGAGTCCGTGGAGCGCGAGCAGGTGATGGCGACCGGGCTATCCACCGCGATCAGCAGGGAGATGGTCCAGCGCATCGCCGACGCGCACGTGAACCTGCCGCCCGACTTCTCGGTGCATCCCCGGGTCAAGCCGGTGCTGGAGCGCCGCGCCCAGATGGCCCGCGACGGCGGCATCGACTGGGCCTTCGCCGAGCTGCTGGCGTTCGGGTCGCTGTGCATGGACGGGCACATGGTGCGCCTCGCCGGCCAGGACTCGCGGCGTGGCACGTTCGTGCAGCGGCACAGCGTCGTGATCGACCGCAGGACCGGCCGGGAGTACACGCCGCTGCAGAACCTGTCCCCCGATCAGGCGAAGTTCCTCGCCTACGACTCCGCGCTGTCGGAGTTCGCTGCCGTCGGCTTCGAGTACGGCTACTCGGTGGCCAACACCAACGCCCTCGTGCTGTGGGAGGCCCAGTTCGGCGACTTCGTCAACGGCGCGCAGCCGGTCATCGACGAGTTCATCTCCTCAGGCGAGGCGAAGTGGGGCCAGACCTCCGACATCGCCATCCTGCTGCCGCACGGCCACGAGGGGCAGGGCCCCGACCACACCTCCGGCCGGATCGAGCGGTGGCTGCTACTGTGCGCCGAGGGGTCGATGACGGTGGCCGTCCCGTCCACCCCGGCCAACTACTTCCACCTGCTGCGCAGCCACGCGATGGACGGCGTACGCCGGCCGCTCGTCGTGTTCACACCGAAGTCCATGCTGCGGCTCAAGGCGGCCGTGAGCCCGGTCGCGGACTTCATCTCCGGCCGCTTCGGGCAGGTGCTCGACGACCCGCTGGTGCCCGAGCCCGAGGCCGTCAAGCGGCTGTTGCTGTGCAGCGGCAAGATCAGCTACGAGCTGAACACGACGCGTCAGAAGCACAACATCAGCGACACCGCGATCCTGCGCGTCGAGCAGCTCTACCCGGTGCCCGTCGCCGAGCTCGCCAAGGCCATCGCCCGCTACCCCAACACCATCGATATCCGCTGGGTGCAGGAGGAGCCTGCCAACCAGGGTGCGTGGCCGTACCTCGGCCTCGCGCTGCCCGAGCTGCTGCCCGACCAGCTCTCCGGCATCCGCCGGGTGTCCCGCCGCGCCATGGCCGCACCCTCGGCCGGGTCATCCAAGGTGCACGAGGTCGAGCAGGCCGAGCTCATCCTCGCCGCCTTCGACCTCGACTAACCCGCCCACCGCCCCCGGTCGCGGCGTGTTCGCCGGTTCGGTCGCGCGTGTTCGCCGGTTCGTGCGCTCGTGTTGGGCGGTTCGTGCGCTCGGAGGTGATCAGTCGGTCTCCTCCCGCGCGAGGAAGGTGGCGAACCGATCGATGGCGGCCTCGAAGTCGGGGTGATCATCCACGAATGCGCGCATCCGATCCGCGAGCCAGGCGAGCGTCACCTCCTCGGGGCCGCGGCGACTATCCAGCTCCTCAATACCTCGGTCGGTGAAGTACACGGCCGCAGCCTAAGACAGCCCAGAGCGCACGTTCCTCGCGCGAACCGCCCAACACGCGCGACCGAACCGGCGAACACGCGGGACCGAACCGGCGAACACGCGGGACCGAACCGGCGGACTCGCGGGGGCGGGGCCTCAGCGGATGCGGGTGCCGGCGCGCCAGACCGCGTGGGTGAGGGGCACGCCGGGCCGGTAGGCGAGATGGGCGGCGGAGGGCGCGTCGAGCACGTGCACGTCGGCTCGGGCACCGGCGCGCAGCACGCCGACATCGGTGCGGTGCAGCGCCGTCGCGCCACCGAGGGTGGCGGCCCGCACGGCCTCGTCGACGCTCATCCGAAGCTGGAGCACGGCGGTGGCCACGCAGAAGGCCATTGAGGTGGTGTAGGAGGAGCCGGGGTTGCAGTTGGTGGCGAGAGCGACGGTGGCGCCGGCGTCCAGCAGGGCGCGGGCGTCCGGCAGCGGGCCCCTCGTGGACAGGTCGCACGCCGGCAGCAGCGTCGCCACGGTTTCCGACGCCGCGAGCGCGTCCACCTCGGCCGAGGTCAGGTAGCAGCAGTGGTCGACGCTGGCGGCGCCCAGCTCGACGGCCAGCCGCACGCCGGGGCCGGGGCCGAGCTGGTTGCCATGCACCCGCGGAGTGAGGCCGCGCTCGATCCCGGCCAGGAGCACGGCGCGGGACTGGTCCTCGTCGAACGCGCCACGCTCGCAGAACACGTCGACCCACCGCGCGTGCGGTGCGACCGCGTCCATCATGGGCCCGCACACCATGTGCACGTACTCCTCAGGGTCCGCGCCCGGTGGCACCACGTGCGCGCCGAGGAAGGTCACCTCGTCCACGCACGCCCGTGCGATCCGCGCGGCCCGCACCTCGTCCGCCGTCGTCAGGCCATACCCGGTCTTCGTCTCCAGGCAGGTGGTGCCCTGCGCGGCCGCCTCGGCCACCAGCCGCTCGACGGTGGCCCGCAGCTCGTCGTCGCCGGCCGCGCGGGTGTCGTGCACCGTGCTGGCGATGCCGCCGGCCGAGTACGGCGTGCCGGCCATCCGCGCGGCGAACTCGGCGCCGCGGTCACCGGCGAACACGAGGTGGGTGTGCGAGTCGACCCAGCCGGGGAGCACGGCACGGCCTTCCACGTCGACCTCGCGGTCGGCCGGCGGGGCGGTGGACGCCGTACCAACCCAGGCGACCCGGTCGCCGTCCAGTACCAGCGCCGCGTCGCGCAGCATGCCGTGCTCGCCGTCATTGGTGATCAGCTCGCCAATGCCGGTGATCACGGTGGTTTCGTCCACGGTCAGCTCCCGGGTCGCCGCTGGGAATGGTGGTACTTGAAGTACACCCATTGGCGGCGAGACCACCAGCGGCGCGCCGCCTCACCGCGTCCACACATCGTCGACGGCGGCGGCGAGGAGCTGGCCGACGTCGCCAAGGGTCCGGTGCACGCCGTCGGCCACGACAACGGTGCCGTCGACGAGCACGGTGTGCACGTCGGCAGCGGACGCCGCCATGATCACCTGGTCCGGGGCGCAGCCCGCGGTGCGCGGCGTGTCCATGCCGACGGCCACCAGGTCGGCGCGTGCCCCGACGGCGAGCCGGCCGGCGTCGGGCCAGCCGAGCGCGGCGTGCCCGTGCTCCGTCAGCGCCGTCACCAGCTCCGGCGGCCCGAACCTGCCGCGACGAAGGGAGCGCAGCCGTTCGCCGGTCTCGAGCCCGCGGGCCTCGGCGAACGGGTCGATCACGGCGTGCTGGTCGGTGCCGAGCGCGAGCGGGCAGCCCGCGTCCGCGAGTTCCCGCATGGGGCCGATGCCGTCGGCAAGGTCGGCCTCGGTCGTCGGGCACGGCGCGACGGTGGTGCCGGTCGAGCCGAGCAGCGCGATGTCCTCGCCGCACAGGTGGGTGGCGTGCACCGCGGTGCTCCGCGGGCCTAGCGCGCCGGCGAGGTGCAGCAGCCGCGCCGGTGTCATCCCGTACGCGGCCACGCACACCTCGTTCTCGGCGGGCTGCTCGGAGAGGTGCACGTGCAGCGGCGCAGCACCGCCGACGGCCGCGACGACGACGGGCAGCTCGGCACGGGGGACGGCGCGCACCGAGTGCACCGCCGCACCGACCCGCAACGCCGGGCCGTCCCGCAGATCGGCCACCCGCCGCGCCCACTGCTCGGCCGTTGCGTCGCCGAACCGGTGCTGCACGCCGTCCAGCGGCACGTCGATGCCACCGGCGAGGTAGCAGGCGTCCAGCAGCGTCAGGCGGATGCCGGCCTGCGCGGCGGCCTCGCGCAGCGCATGCCCCATCTCGTTGGGGTCGCCGTACCGGCCGCCGCCGGCCGGGTGGTGCAGGTAGTGGAACTCCCCGACGGTCGTCCAGCCGGCCAGCACCATCTCGCCGTACACCGCGCGGGCCAGCCGAAGGTAGGAGTCCGGGTCCAGCCGCCCGGCCAGCTCGTACATCACCTTGCGCCACGTCCAGAACGTGCCGCCGGCACCGTGGGTCCGCCCGCGCAGCGCGCGGTGGAAGGCATGCGAGTGTGCGTTGGCCATGCCGGGCAGCACCAGCCCGCGCAGCCGCCGAGCGTCCGTCGGTGCACTGTCCACAGTAGCCAAGGATTCGATCACGCCGTTCGTGGTGCCGATGAGCACGCCGGCCTGGACCGCCCCGTCGACCCACGCGTACTCGCACCACCACCTGGCGTCGGGCGCCCTCGATGCGCG
>Ga0184609_10000085_pt1 | contig 24085 bp, 42 predicted proteins | sample PLM1_60_coex_FD_133165 | JGI IMG/M metagenome (GOLD analysis project Ga0184609, IMG submission 133165) | Groundwater sediment microbial communities from an aquifer in East River, Colorado, USA - PLM1_60_coex | ecosystem: Environmental > Terrestrial > Soil > Riparian zone | place: USA: East... | reverse complement strand
TCACCGAGACAAGCACATCCGCCTGCAGATGCCATCCTCGCAGGGCCATAATTTCGCCGTAAACCTTCTTCATCGGCTTGGGAAAGTCGGCTCGTGCTTTGAGGAAGACATCGCTTTCACTTCGGCCTGCGTAGTACCTCCCACGCCAGGTGAGTTCGAAGATGAAGCCCTTGTCTCTGGGGGTTGTGCGGAAGTGCCGTGTTATCTTGACGCCGTTCAGCTCGTGAAGGACTTTTTCTCCTGGGTTCGGAGTGCCTTTCACGACCTCGGTGCCATCGAAGGAACGCACAATCTCATCGAAGTCAGAAGGGAGCACATTCTCTCCATCCCGAACTCTCTGCATGATGTGACTGAGCGCTGACCGATTGCGCTGGCGGTTATACCGGTGCATCTACCTTCTCCGGAACTCGCGCTGGATTAGGCTCGACGGGAACCTTGCCAGGAACTTCCGCTGGCTTCGGTTCGAGAACGACTTCAACGACGCGGAGTGGGATTCCGAGTTCCATGCTTGCCACCTTTCCCGTTTCATTTAGGGTATTACAGATACTTCAACGCAACTGACGCTGCTCGCTGCTTTTCTTTTAGATACGGCAGTATATCCGTAAGAAACCTAATCGCCTCGGCACTTCGTAAGCTGAGAACATGGAAGACCTTGGCTCGTGGTGAATAGGACTTCGCGACTGCGAGCCGTCCTCCCCAAAGTTGCTGTAGCCACTCAAGAACAGGTGGATACGTGTTTCCTATTGCTGGCCATCTCCTATCTTTCAGATGACCTTCCGCGTCGAAGAACGCCGCCGCATACGCTTTGTCAACTTCGGATGGCGGATTCGGCATCCCCCATGATAACACATCTTGATTCAGGGCGCAACCCATTACACCAGCTTGCCATCGAGATGATCGAGTTCGTGCTGAACTGCCTGCGCAGCGAGGCCTTCGAGATATGCCTCTCTTGGCCTGCCTTCAACGTCCTGCCACTCGACCTTAATGCCGATAAAGCGCAGGACACGAGCAACCTTCCCTGGCAGAGAAAGACAGCCTTCTTTCAGCGTCTCTTGCTTCCCGACGCGGCCAGTGATCCTTGGGTTGATGAGTGCTTCGACAAATCCATGAGCTGCGACAACAGCCACACGGACGCTCTTGCCTATCTGAGGCGCGGCTAGTCCTATAGCCTTTGGTTCTCGGCAAGCGCGCTGTGTGTCCCAGAGATTCTTAACAAGGCTTTTCAGCTTCTTGTCAAAGACTGTAACCATCTCTGCAGGCTTGTGGAGAACTGCCGCACCGTTAGTACGTATCTTATACACTGTCATACTTCCTCCTTAAACACAAGCTCTCGCCATCCCTCAGGGAGCTTGCAGTTTCCGGGCGCACCTACGAACATCGGAGCTATCTGCCTATCTGTGTAGCCGGCGAGGCCACAGCCGATGCGAGTAACTGCGAACTCCAGCTCTGGATGCTGCTCTGCGAAGAGCACGAAGTCTCTTACATGGTCGAAGATACGAACCAGCGGTAAGGACCTTATCTTCTCGTCCTTGGTTGGGATAGCATAGGAGTTGCCCTGCAAGCCTATCCCTTGGCCGTAAACTGCCCCATGCTCTTTCACCGCGTCAGCGGCTGCGCCTGCTCCGTGAAGGCCAGCTAGGTTAGAGCCAAAGACGAAGATCATCCTTTCCCGCCTCCTGGCTGCTTGCGATAGGAGGTTAGCTTACTCCAGAACGAGTGATGCCCTCCCTCAACGGCAGGAATATACTTCCAGACTATTCCCGCTTCGTCGAGGGCGAATAGCACAGGGGTGTTAGCACCTCCACCCGCAGCAATCTGCACGAACTTTAAGTGCGTAGGCTTTTCCATAGCTCCTTAGAAAGGAAAGGGTGGCTTGTAGCAGCCCCTGCTGCAATGTGGCTCTAGCCCAAAGAAGCGATAGCTTCCTCCGAGAATAGCACGAGCTTTGAGGAAGACTATCGCCCTCGCGGAGCGAGGAGTGTCTGACCACTGAACGAATCGGTAGCCTCCAGCATCTAACCGAGCATGCCAGAGGCCATCGAAATGTAGAAGTGTGAACTTCACAGTGCGATGTTCGCCTTCACGAACTCGAAACCGAGTACGCACCGGCCATCCTCACACTGAACGCGATTGCCCGTTCTCGTCCACTGCCGTCCAGCGGACTTTGCCTCAAAAATGAGGCTCTCGAACAACTCTTCCTGGCTTTTCGTGAGCATGCTACCTCCTCATTTAGTTGTACAGAATTGGACTGCTTACAACCACCCACGAGGCTCCTGACAGTAGCCGGAAAAGCGGGTCTCGAACTACCGTCAGGAACTGCCGGCCTCGTGGCAATCGAAGTGAGAGGAATCGAACCTCTCACCTCGCGAACTACTCTATCTCATCGTGGTGGATGAGCCGAGTGATGGTATAAGCCTTATCACCCGTATCCTTCCTCACCAAGACGCGCCAGCGTCTGTTGACTCGGAACTCATACGAGGCTCCACCGAACTGCGCAGCGCGCTCTCTCACCATGCTTCTCTCCAACTTCGTGAAGCCCAGGCCGGAGTATGTCTCTCCGAGCGAAGCGAACTTTACCAGCGATGCTCGGATAGGACCTGTCAGCCCGCTGACTTCGAACTCCTTGAGAAACTTCTTCTCGTATCGAATCCTCCAGTTGTTGATTGCTGAGGTTACTGGAAAGCCTGCACTTATCGCGACAGGCTGTGAGAGTACCACATCTGACTCTGGCACTGATGGAACATGAAGCGGCCCTGTCGGGAAGCGCTCTGTTGGCGCAACTGCTATCTGCGCCGCTCCTCGTCGTACGCGCTCGTCTATTCTCTTGTCCAGTTCCTCGAGGAGTAGCTTGAACGCGGTTACAAGCGGGTCTTCTGCGTCCGAAGTGACCGGACTTATTCCCATCTTCAGGTGTATTGGTCGCAGCTCCGGCGCCACGCTGCCATTCTGTCCTAGCGCCTGCAAGATCGCCTCGACGCTGGCCTTGGTAAGTACCTTGCCCTGCTGGGCGTTGGTAAGCGTACCTACGCTCAGTCCTGACTTCGCCGCAAGTTGTTGCAGCGTCATCTTGGCCTGTGCGCGAAGCTCCTTCAGGTTCTCTATCTTCGCTGTTCCTATGCTCATCTCTCTCCCCTTTCATCTACGGTAATGCACCCAGGCTCCGATGCTCCTGTCCCATGCCCAGTAAACCTTTCCGTGACGGCATTGGTCTTTCTCACACCAGACCAAGTGCATCTCGCCGGAGTTCCACTGGAAGAAGCTCATAGTACGCCTCCGAGTTCGCGAGACAGCTTCTCCGCAGTGACCAAGTCCTCCTCCATCGTAACTTGGTTGTAGTCTGGGTCACCGAGCAGGTCTCGTGTCTGGTCTATGAAGATATCTAGTGCCTGCTCTAGCACCCGCCTCTCGGCAGCATTTTCTGGCTGAATCATAGCTTCATCTCTCCTTCTTGAGAATAACACGCCACAGCGCTCTCCGTGCTCGAAATGCACAGCGAACGTGGAGATAGTGCGACTCCTGCGCTAGAAGCTCAATTCCTACTTCCCGCAGCGCATTTACTACTACTGTCCACACGCCTATACCACCTGTGCGAGGCGTGCTCTTCTCCTCTCCGCAGAGTGCGCAGCGCCTCGCGCCGAGCGAATGAGTCATCTGGCGTTCCTTTGTCATAGCCTCGCATGCTCTCTCTCATTCGCGGCTTCGAGCGAACTCGCGATACGGTCGAGGAGCATGAGTAGCGCTGCCTCGAACCTCGTATCGCATACTACCTCAACCTCCCTGTTCTCGTCAGGGTTCCAGATGCGCGCTTTCATAGCTTCACTCCGAGTCTGGTAGTTATCGCTTCCAACGCCCGAAGATACTGCTGCATTGGAAGGAAGACATGATGGATGTGGAAGTTTCTCCCCGTCGACGTTGGTGGTAGTTCTCCGCGAATCGAAGCGAGGAACCACAAGTACTCATCGACGAGGAGTTTATTCCAACACCTCGCGATGTGAATGTGAGCGAGCAGATACTGCTGCAGCGTGACTGGTATGTCATCAGGACGAGGCGTGAGCTTCGGCTGCTCCGTAGGAGCCTTCCACTGCCTCCGCGCTTTCCTCGTCCACTTCGCACGGAGCGCAAAGCGGTTAAGCATCTGCTACCACCTTCCTTTCGATTTTCCCCGAGACGCGGAGCGATGTTTCGTCAGAGAAACTGACTTGCTCCTTATGGACAATTCCACCTACCCTCGCGACAGTCTGTCCATTCACATGGACGTACAGCGTGTGCTTCCCGACGATGTTCTTCGCCAGGATGATCTCGATGTTGTCGTCGGCATCTGCTAACGCATCAAGAAATGGTAGTTCTTTCGACGGTTTCACTTTTCCCTCCGGGTTCGCTTGTCCGGGTTTGGACAAGGCCGTTTTTCAACGCCCTTCAATATACACGATCTTGATTCAGTCCGCAATGTAGTTGTTCAAGCGCACGGACCTTCACTTCGGTTCGCCTTCGGGGAAGATCAGCCTCGGCTCGTTAGGCACAGTCACAGGCATCCATTCTGCTTCAATGAGCCGCTGAATCTTCGGGTCGTTGTCTTGCACCAGCTCCATCCTCGACCGAATGGCCGCAAGCTTCTGCTGCACAAAGATTTGCGCGTCCTCCCGCGAGCGCACTATCCCTATCACATGTATCTCTGGCCTACGCACAAAGATCACACACAGCTCGATACCATCAGTATGGCTCGCCATCTGAATCCTCCAGCGACTCCACTACTGGGATAGGAGCAGTTTCTTCGCGCTTCATCGCTGCTGCAATCTGCGGAGCAGACCATCCTCGCATTGTGTCCTTCTTCTTTGCAAAGAACACAATGTACTTATCTATCATCTCCGACCCAATCAGCGGCCCACTCCGTCCGTAATCACGCTGCTCGCTCGCAAGCTTTCTCAGTCCTTCGGGAAGGTTGCTTCTCACATACGAGTATGCTGTCCCTCTGGTAATTCCCAGCTTATCTGAGAGCTGTCGCAGACTCGCTCCGAGAAGATACAGCGCTGCCGCCATCTTCCCTTTTCCTACCAACTTCCCTGGCGCGGCTGCATCTGCCTCTGCTAATAGCCTCTCTGCTATAGCTGGGAGCGTCTTTCCCTCTTCTTTCGCTTTTCTAATCGCCTCGATGAGTGCTTCTCTCGTCGGTATTCCTTCCATCGCTCTACCTCCTCGCCGGGTGTTGGTTAGCTTGTCTGGGGAGGAAGTCTAACTCCACCCCCCCACAAAAAAATATCTCTACTACAAGAGGAAGCGGGTTTTTTGGATGGGGGTGGCTTCAGGCTTCCTCACCATACTTCCTCCACCCACACCCATACACACAATGTAACACATCTTGATCTAGTTGTCAACCGCTTGCGCGCTTGCGCACTTGCTCTACGTACTTGAACTACCAAGATTGCTCTACGTACTTATACTAACCTTGCGGGGAGTACTTGCGGGAAGAACGTAAGCGCAAAAGCGCGCAAAAAAAGGGCGAGGATTTCTCCCCCGCCCCCTGCTACACCTACCGTGCGACTAGGTAGGCACTCACGAACTGCTCCTGCTTGACCGGCTGGATGATCTCGATGAAGATCGACTGGTCAGCCTCGGATGCGGGTACACACTTCGGCGCAACTGCCGGCTCCACCTGCAAGGCCCGCTGACGCGCATCGTAGTCGTCTGCTTCCTTGCGGTTGGCGAAGTGCCTACCGTGTCTGAAGGTACACATCGTTATCTCACCTCCTCCCACCTGCAGGGGGCCTGTGTTAGCGCCCCCGGTTAGGCGTTAGGACTGCACCTGCGGTGGACGTTCCCAGACCGCCAGCACGCCTCCGACTGAAGCCACGACCTTCTTGCATCGCTGCTCGCCCACGATCTTGGCGAGCTCGACACACGCCTCGGAGGCCATCACCTCGCAGCTCGGCAGCACTGGCACGAAACTGCCGTACTTACGCTGGAAGTATGCGTGGATGCGGTGCCTGTCGATGATGAAGCCTTGCACGTCCAGTGCGTCAGGGTCAGCGGTGATCTCCACCGTGTAGTCCAGCTCACGGTCTCCGCGGTTCATGCACTGGTTCACATCATCACGGACCTGGCCGATCTCGATGAGTCCACGTCGTGAGACAATCAGCGCCCTCAGCATAACTACCTCCCGTGTGAGTTGTGTGTGAACCCCTCAGCGACACGCCACTACGTGTCAGGCTATGCTACTGCTGGCTCTGCCACTCCAGCCATGCGGCTGAAGCCTCTTCCTTCGTCGCGAACGTCTCGTCGTTCGGCCCGACGAAGACCTTCACCTCCACCGTCTTGGTCTGCTTGATGCCAAGCAGCCACTCCACGTTCAGCCGCTGAATGGCGGCGTTACGCTTCTCCTTCGGCTCCGCCTGATGGTCGTAGGCGTAATCCCTGCCGACCCTCTGGCTACCGATGTGAGTGCTCGTCCCGTTCAGATGGGCGAGGGTAGTTCCGGGGAAGGCCGTCTCGAACTTCACGGAATCCGTGACCCAGATCACTGGGACATCCCGAAGTGGGACATCGTTCTTGGCGAGCTTCTCCGTCTGGAACACGAAGCCTTGCGCTTCGGTGTCCTTCAGGATTTCTGCCGTGTCCATTGGTGTAACTCCGCGTTGTGCTGCGTTGAGTATGTTGTCGCGTTGTCGCACGCAATGGCGTGTCGCGTTAGGGTTCGGTTACCGATTGCGTGCCGGGTGCGTCTCGCGTGTGGGTTGCTCGGTGGACAACAATGCCGTTTTTCACCGGGCAGGGCCGTTCCCCGCGTTCGTTCCGTCCCGTGTGTTGTCACGCAACGTATGTCCGCCACCCGTTCCGTTCCATTGTCCGGGTGCACCAACATACCATTGCACACCCCGTGCCACCGCGCAAGTGTATGTAAATCAATGGGTTACGAAAAGGTGGGGGCGAAACGCTGCCGCATAATGCGAAAGATCGGGCATAATGCAGTACCACGGGGGGTATGGCCCCGAAACGCGAGAATGATAAAGGCCGCCTATGATCTCATCTACTCGTGGAGTTTAAAAACGCCCCACTTACATCTGTGGTAGTTGTACAAACCTGGACAAGTGCGAAAGGCGCCCGCTGGGACAAGGCTATTGCACCTTCATATGGTAAATGATATCTTTGAGAAATTTCTCCGAGGCTTGAATGAGATGATGCTCGCAAAAGCCGTCACATATCTGCTTGAGTGGAATCCAGCGCTAAAGCAGATACTTGAGCATCTAAAGAAGGCAGTCTGATGGCCGAAAATGCAGCTGCGCTTGAACTGCCGGAACTGCCGGAACTGCCTTCGAGGGAAGAGCTTTACAGGCGCATCAAGCCTGGGCCGAGGGTGAAGATGGCAGCTAGGCTGTATGCATCTGGCGCGGTGAAAAGTAAGAAGGCGGCGTGTGAAGCAGTCGGGCTCAATCCTACATACCTATCCCTTCTCTCGAGGGAATCTGTGTCGCATCCAGAGATAGTTTCCATTATCGGAGATGTCGATCGCGCTATCCATGATAAGAACATCGCGCTGAGCGTAGTTATCGCAATGGCGGCGAGGAAAGCCCTTGGGAGAGTCAACGGGCTCGTGGATAGTCAGAATGAGCATATAGCGCTGAAAGCAGCGAGCGACATCCTCGATCGGAACCCCGAGACTTCCAAGACGCAGAAGCTACAAGTCACATCCTTCTCGCTCGAAGGACAGGACGCGAAGGAGATTGCGCAAGCGCTTGTGCGTAGCGCGGAGGTTCGAGAGAAGTTCAACGCTATCGGAGAAGGGGACTTCGTCAAGATCGGAGAGGGCGATGAGAAGCCTGCGAGTGAAAGTAACGGCGGCGATAAAGAGCGCAGCAAAGAAGACGGCTCCAAGGGGAGTGTTGAAGTCGCTCCCGTCCCCGAAGTCAAACAGGAAAGCGGCGCAAGCGGCAAAGTATCGGAGGCCGTAGGCGATGCCTAAAGGCCCGGAGTACTGCACGACAGACGGGAAGCCTCCACGTCCTGGGTTTGAGGACGCGGATGCGCCAGCGCCTGTGAAAGACAACGGGCAGCATGAGGCGTACTGGGTTCTTTGCGAAGAAGAGCGAGAGAAGGGCTTCGTCCGCCCGGTGAGATCGAGCTACATCCACGAGACCTGTGGTGCAGAGACGACTATGGGGTTGGCGCTGGCAGAAACCTACGCTCGCAAGCCGGAGTTTTACGGCTCGACGTTTTGCGTTAACTGCAAGGGCCACTTCCCAGTAGGTGAAGCTGGGCAGTTCCACTGGCTCGACGGATCGAAGGTGGGGAGCTGATGCTAGGACCGCCGGTAGATATTCCTCGCATAGACGACGAAATCGCGAGGCAGCCAGAGGACATAAGGCGCGATCTCGCAGAAGCCGCGAGTCGGGACCTTTTCCTTTTCAATACCGGCGTCCTTGGCTATCGTGATCTGACGGAAGAATGTCATGGGCCTCTTTGCACCTGGCATGATAAGAACCCTGCGCAGTATAAAGAGACTCTCATGCCAAGGGGACATCTCAAGACGTCGTGCTTAACCATCGGGAAGAACCTGCAGAAAGTAGTGAAGAACCCAGAGAACCGCATCCTCCTCGCGAACGAAACTGCTACCAACGCGGAGCGCTTCCTCGGAGCGATAAAGGCCCACGCAGAGAGCAATCGCCGTTTCAGAGCGCTGTACTCGCATCTCATCCCGCCAGATAACTCCAGGAAGCACTCTTGGTCGCAGACTGAACTGACGTTCAAGCGCCAGGGCATGTACACCGTTCCGACAATCGACACTATCGGTATGTCGGGAGCGATGACATCGCGCCACTATACCCACATCTGCATCGACGACCCTATCTCTGCCGAAGCTGCGGAGTCGAAGCAGGTGATGGATACAGTTATTCGGCGCATTAGCAACATCATCTCGCTGATGGATTCTCCTGGAGTTGACACAGTCGATCTGACCGGCACGCGCTGGGCATTCTACGACGTGTACTCGTGGTTTGAGGAGACGTTCAGCCCAGCGAGGTTCATTCGAGGGGATACGGAAGACGGAGTCCCCATCTGGGAAAGACGCTTCCCGCTGGAAGTGCTAGCGCAGATTAGAAAGTCCCTTGGGGAGTATCTGTACAGCTGTCAGTATCGAAACAATCCGAGAAACGCGGATGTGCAAGACTTCAACGTCCAGGACTTGAAGTTCTGGCGCTTTTCGACTGACGAAGAGAGCGTTGTTCTCTACGACCGTCAGGGAGAGATTGAGCGGGTAGTTGCGTTCGACGACCTCGATATCACAACAACAGTCGATCCGGCATACGACGAGGGGCTGATTAACCTCTCGCGCCTCGATAGAAATGCCGTTGTTACCGTCGGCGTTGCGCCGGGGCTCGGAAATGCGACAGCAGATGCAATCGTTCTCGATGCATGGGGAAAGCGATGCACGCCGCTTGATCTCATCCAGCATTTGATCTGGACGCTCAAGCGCTACCATCCTCGCGCTATCGGAATCCAAAAAGCCGGCTACGAGATGGTGTTGAAGTACTTCCTTGGAGCTCTGAGTGAGCAAGAGGGCCTTTATGCCCACATCGTTCCTGTTAAGCCTGGCGGGAAGGGCAAGCGGCACATCCGGAGCCTGCAGCCAGTCGCGGCAACGGGGCATCTTTATATATCGCCCGCTCATCATCTTCTTCGAAATGAGCTTGCCGACTACCCTCTCGGACAGCATGACGACGTTGCAGATGCTCTCGCACTTCAACCTCAGCTTTGGCGTGGAGTGATGAGTGCGCAGCGTTGGGAGAAGTATACTGCCTCCGAGACGAAGCTTCTTCGTGCTATTGCTAGTCAAGGCACTGGTCGCTTCGACGTGCGCGGGTTCACTCCCGGACAGCTCGAAGATGCTGGGTATGACCCAGAGATGGGCCGTTACGGAGATATCCAGGAGGTGAGGCTTGGATAGCGCTGCCTCGCTTGACAAGAAGGGCTGGCATGAGCATGTGGAGGCCTTTAAGCGGGATGTCTTTCCGCTCTTTGCTGAGCATGGGATTACGTTCGCGGATGCGATGATTCTCTGGGAGCTGAACTCGCTGAACAACGGCCTTCGAGCAGTTCAGGAGCTGCTGGAGAAAGCGGAATGACAAGCGACGCGAAGTCGATCCTTCGGAAGATGGAGGAACTGCTTGCGCAGAGATACGTCAGACGCATCACGCGAAAAGACTTTCTCGTCGAATGGAAGGCACTTCGAGACGCGCTTGCACTCACGCCAGAATACCAGGCATTCCGCCTTGCGGTCATTGCTAGAGACGGCGGATGCTGCACAAAGTGTGGCGCAGCTACTCGGACTGTTGACCATATCCGCCGTGTTGCTCGTGCACCTCGTGAGGCTTTACAGGTGAGCAATGGCCGGCTGCGCTGTGAGAACTGCCATGCGGAGCGGCATGCTTGCCTGAGGAAAAGCGCATGACAGCTCCATACATCCCCGCTCGTCCAGGTTTGGACAAGCCGCCGGATACGATGGCTGTGCGCGATTCGCTAGTAACAGCAGCCGCGAAGCGCTTTGGCGTGCCGGTGCATCTTGCTCTTGCAGTTGCGCGAGTTGAAAACACCCGCGGGATTCCAGCTGCTCGCGGAAAGGCGGGGGAAGTTGGACTTATGCAGATCATGCCCGGCGCTCATGGTCTTGACGCGAAAGCGCTCGAAAACCCGGAGACGAACGTCAACTTCGGCGTCCGGCTTCTGCGCGGACTCTTCGAGAGGCATGGCTCTTGGGAGACGGCTCTTCGTGGGTACAATGGAGCGTTGCAGAACCCCGTTGCTGGTGATGCTTACGTAAACAAGGTTCGAGCGCAGCTTAGCGCGCAGATAGGGAAGACATCTACACCAATTTCTTCTCGCGACCGTGACATGCGAGATAAGCTGGCTCTTGCCAGGCATGTTCTAGCGGATTCGCGCTTCACTGACGCTGACCGACAGAGGATTCTGAGGGATTTCTATGCCGCTCAAAAAAGGTAGCTCGAAAGAGACGGTCAGCGAGAACATTCGCGAGTTTCACAAAGGGAAGACGTACGCTCATACACGGAGCGAGTTTGGGAAGGATCGTGCTAACGCACAGGCGGTTGCTATCGCCTTAAAAGAAGCAGGCAAATCCCGAAGGGGGAAGAAATGAATAAGAACTTCTGGAGCTGGATGGCTGCTGGAGTCGGTAGTTTGGTTCTGTCCATCGCGAACTACCTGACATCCGGTCAGTCGATTAGCGCAAAGTCTGTCGGGCTTTTCATCGGTGGGGCAGTGCTTCTTCGCGCAGCGAACTGGGTCATCGCGAATGTCGGGCCTCACTCCGAAATCTGAGCTCAGCGTCGAGGAGCCCTACTTCGTAGTTGAAGCATGGGCTCTCTCGAACGCTTCTGCGCAGTTCGTCCCTCAGGCAACTGAGGAGGCGAGGGACTACGTCCAGCAGCGGAACTTCAAGTCGAAAGGCGGCTTCTACGTCCACGGCCCGATTGCTTATCGTCGGAAAACCAGTTCCGAATCTCACCACGCGCTCGGGTCGCCTAAATGACAGCACCTTACGATAGCGCTGGCGATAACGGAAACTTCGTTTTCCGCGATGCTGAGCTTCCATCTCCTGGACAGAGCGTTGAGCTTGGTGAGCCGGCAGGTACTTCTGCGCCTATGCAGCAGCGGAATGAACTTCCTCCGCCGGTGCTGGAAGTCTCTGAAGAGAAGATGGAACAGTTAAAGATATGGACTCGCCAGTGGATCGAAGACCTAGAAAACGCGCAGCAGGATAAGCAGAAGCAGTGGGACGAGATCGAAACTGCTTACCGTGCTCGGCAGCCAGAAGCTCTCGAGTTTGAGCCTTTCAAGGGCTCTTGCCGAGATGTGATTCCGGCAGTTCGTATGGCCTGCGATCCTGTCCATGCGAGGCTAGATACTGGCATCTTCCGTCAAGATAGCATTATCAGCCTGAAGGCTCTCCGAAAGGATGTAAAAGAGGTAGTTCCTGGACTGTCGAAGTTCATTGACTTCTATCTCAAGAGGTATATCAACTTCCGTCAGATCGCAGCTCCACGTCTGATGGAGTTTGCGAAGCTCGGTACGATGGTGTTTAAGACTATCTATGACCGAGAAGAGCATTCTGTCCTGAAGTATAGCGAAGATAAGACCAAAACAGAGAAATCTGTCGAGGTCCGCTTCGCGGGACCGAAGATTCTCGGCATCAGTCGAGGTGATTGCCTCTTTCCTGCCTCGTATCAGCACCTTCAGGACTGTCCTGTCTTCTTCGAACGTCAGCGGACGACGTATGAGAAGCTGCTTGTCGCGCAAAAAGAGGGCAAACTCGCGAATGTCGAGAAGATTCGTAGTCAGCAGACCACCGGAAATCGCACAACGCTCGAAGAATCGCGAGAAAAGGCAGCGCAGTACTCACTCCGCACGACTTTCGTCAACGAAGTCACTGTTTATGAGGGCTGGTGCGACTACGACATTGACGGTGACGGAGTTCCTGAGCATCTTATTCTCACATTCGAGAAAGATACTCAGACATTCTTACAGCTAAGGCTCAACTGGTATTTCCATCAGCGCAAAGCGTATTCACTAGCGCCATATACTGTCGCCAACGACTCTCTCGACGGCATTGGCGTAGGGGAACGCGCGCTTCCGTTCCAGAAAGCGATCACCAACTGGCAGCGCGAAGCGACAAACAACGCGATGTTGGCAAATATCCGTATGTTCATCGCAAGAAAGGGCTCAGGGATCGAAGAAGTACCGCGTCTCTACACTGGCCGCACGTTCTTTGTTGATGAGCCAACGAAGGATTTCATTCCCTTCGCTGTCGCGGACATCTATCCCTCAACGCTTGTCGAACGGCAGAATCTATTCGGCATGCTGGAGAAAGATACAGGTGTAACTGACTATCTCCAAGGTCGCGAATCGCCTATTATCGGCACGCGAGCAACAGCGACGAGCACGTTGGCACTTATCCAGGAAGGTACTCGCAGAGTCGAGGCAGTTCTTGATAATGCCAGGCAATGCTTCGCAGAAGTCATTCAGAACTGCCTTTCGATCTGGATTCAGTTCGGTACTAACGGGCTTGAGGACATAGTCTTCGAGGATGATGCTGCTGCGGCGCAGATTAAGCAGTTCTTCGCTACAGCTACGCAGGAAAACGTCAATGGCATGTTCGCTATTGGCCTATCGGTGACAGAAGCATCGTCTAACAAGCAAGCACAACAGCAGATGCAGCTGGCGCTTATCCAAGTGATGATGCAGTACCTGGAAAAGCTGCTAGCTGCCGGCCAAGGCGCGTTGCAGGCCATCTCAATGGGCATACCGCAGTACGCTGAGATGGTGAAGGACGTAATGGCCGCTGCGCGAGTCATGTTCCGTGATCTTGCCATTAAGTACGAAGTTCCAGACCCAGATGAGTATCTACCTTCTCTGGAGAAGTATCTCAATGCCCCAGTCTCACCTGCCGCGGGAGCGGCAAGCGGCGCTAGCCCTGAAGGACAGCCTAGTGGAGCTGGGGGAGAGTCCAGCTTACCAGTTCCTAATGGCCCGTATAGAGGACCTACGCCAGGACGACCAGCGACGCCTGGCTCGGGAGTCGGAGCTTCCGTTATTGCTGCGCTTGCAGGGGCGGGTAAGCGCTGAGGAAGCAGTTTTGGAGTTGCGGAAAGACGTTATGAAGGAAATCGACAACACCACGTTCACGGAGGGAGCAAGTGGCTGATACGATCGTAGCACCGCCAGAGGCACAGCCTCTGAGAGTCGACGTAACACTCGACGAGATGGAGCAAGGTGTCAAAGCTGCAGATGCTGCAGACAAGGCGGCAGCTGATGCTGCTGTAGATGAAGCAAAAAGAAAAGCGGCAGGAGCAACTGCTGAAGACCCGAAGGTTGCGGCACTTCGCGAGGCGTTGCGGCTAAGTGAGGAATCGCGGGGTCGGCTGGAGCAGTCGCTAACTGCTGGTCGTGAGGCTCCTCCACCTCCTGCTCCGGTCGAAAAGGAGCTGACGGAGGAAGAGCTCACAGAGTTGCACTCGAAGAATCCGATTGCTGCGATTCAGTACATGCAAGCGAGGGCGGTCAAGACTGTAGAGGAGAACCTGTCTCGACGCCTTATGCCATTAGTGAGTGGCAACGCTTCGACGCTGGAAGACAGCATGAGGCAGAAGTATCCGGACGAGTTCAAGGTCTTTGGGAATGAGATCAAGGATTTCATCTCGAAGGCTCCTGACAAGTCGACGTTCTCCGTCGCGCAGAACTGGGAGGATATGATCTCCTGGATGCGTGGTAGGAACTTCGACAAGATGGTAGAGTATCGAGCGCAGAAGGTGAACTTGAAAGCAACTGAAGACGCGCAGGCAGCGCAAGCTGTAGCTGCCGGCACGCACGTTTCGAGCACTGTTCGCACTCCGCCTCCACCAAAGACGACAGGCTCTTTCGACGATACGACGAAGGAGATCATCAAGGAACTGGCTGCTTCTGGGATTCTCGACGATAAGGACCCGGAAGCTGATTACCGTCGCTGGCTCAACGTAAGGGGGAGATAATGCCTGCTGAACTGAACCCGAAGGCGCCACCTGCCGAGAAGGAATCGCCGAGCAAGAGCAAGGCAGCTGAGGCTCTTCGCCAGCTTGCTGAGGCGCTTGATCGGACAGAGAAGACGACTGGTCGCAGTGGGGCAGTCTCCCGTGCGCCCAAGCAGCGGATGTACAACATCGAGAAACTGCAAACAGCAAATCCGGACAAGCACTACCGCTACGTCAACGTAGCAGATGATGAGAAGGCGCAGGCCCGGCTGGATGATGGCTACGTGTCTGTCTCGGAAGCAGAGGCAGCGAAGCATGGTGCTCGCGCTGAGATTGGTTCGACACGACTGATGGAAATTCCTCGCGAGGTGGCGGATGCGCGCCGGCGAGAGATCGACGAGGCAACGAGGCACCGCTTGAAGGCCCATGAGCGAGACGTAAAAGAAGCGGTCGAGGGTGTGGCGAGGGAACTCCGTGATAAGCACGGCCTCAACATTCCTATCGAGCGTTTACTGGTGAACGAGTGAGGAGGAGTTGGAATGGCTAGTTCATTCCCGGCCTTCATCGCTCACGGCGAACCGCACTATCCGTTGATTCGAGAGGTTCCGGTCAACGCTGGTGCAACTTTCGTAGCGAACGAACTGGTCTTCTATACGAGCCCGGACATCAACGTCTGTGGTGCAGACCCAGCGAGCATCCTGGGAATTGCACTCGCTCCGGCTTCTGCGAAGACGCTGTACTACGAAAACATTTCAGGTGCGGGGAACAAGATTCCTGTCGCAATTCTCGCTCCTGATGTCGTCGTGGGAATGTCGAGCGCAACAACGCCTGCTGTTACTCATCTTTTCAGCTTGTTTGGTGTTGAGAAGACTGGTAACAACTGGCGGCTGGACATCACGGAAGTGGGTGCTACAAGGGCAACTGTTGTTGGCATTGACATCGCCAACGGCATCTTTTACGTCAAGTTCCTTGCAGCAAATCTGCAAGGTGACTCCATCGTCAGCTAACCGGAAAGGAGCGATCTCATGGTAATGGTCAGAGGCGCCTTTTCCAACCTGCTGGCGCCAGGGTTCAGGAAGATTACCTTCGAGACGTACAAAGAGCGTCCGACCGAAGGTAACACCTTCATGAACATGAACACGTCCAAGCGGGCATATGAGGACGACTTCCCGATGGCTGGGTTCGGGACGTTGCTGGAGAAGCCCGAGGGCGGCCCGGTGTCTTACGAGGATGCTCTCCAGGGTACTACGAAGCGGTACATCTGGACGACTTACGGGAAGGGCTTCAGGATCACGCAGGAAATGATGGAGGATGATCTTTACGGAATCATGGGAGCGAAGATGTCGAAAGCTCTCGGACGTTCCGCGAGGAACAACTTCGAGATCGTTTCCTTCAACCCGTTGAACCAGGCGTTTAACACGTCGTTCGTGGGGTTCGAGGCAGGCGTCAGCCTGTGCTCGCTGTCTCACGTCGCGCTCCGTGGAGCAACGCTTGCTAACCGCCCTGCCGCTGATACGGATATCTCGCTTCCGGCAGTGCAGGCGGCGATCGAGCACTTTCACGGTCTGAATGACGAGTCCGGCTTGCCGGTGATGTTCATTCCCAAGTGGTGCGTGTACAGCATCGGTGACCACTGGATCGTCAATCAGATCTTCAAGACTCCGAACCTGCCTGGCGGAAACCAGAACGACATCAACCAGGTGAATCGTGAGGGCGTGACGCCGAAGCTGGTCCACTACCTCACTGATGCGGATGCGTGGTTCATCCTGGCAGACAACCACGACCTGAACTATTTCGACCGTCGTGCGCCGACGATGACGAACACGGACGATTTCGAGACGGGTGATGCGAAGTTCAAGCTCACTCGGCGGAATGGTGCAGGGTTCAGCGGCTGGCGTGGAGTGTACGGCAGCCCCGGTATCTAAGCCACACGGCGGTGAGGGAGGCGTTGTATGGGGAGTCCTCCCTCACCTAACCACAAGGAGAGAAGATGCCTCTTCAGAACTTGGGTGTGTATCCTTACCCGAGCAACCGCAGCTACAACGTGCGCGGCTATGCGCGGGGTGCTTCAGCGATCTATCACCAGAACTGGACTGACCCGATCGCAGTAGTCACCAACGGGATTCTGACGGCTCTGGCAGGTCCGAACACAACGACTTTCACGCTGACGCCGGGAGCTGGCTTGAACGGCTCGCTGGTGGTTGGTACGAGACTCGTGCTTGACTACGCTCGTAACGTTGTAATCACTGTCACGCACGGCTCGGCGGTTGTTGCTGAGTCGGGAGTGATTACGGGGAAGGACATCTACGGCAAGGATTTGACCGAAGCATGGTCGGTCACTGCCGGTACGACCTCGAAGACGTTCACGGGCGCGAAGGCATTCAAGACCATCACGCAGATCACGATCACTGCAGTTGCTGACGCTTCGGCCAACACTAACGTCATCGGCAACGGGAACGTGCTCGGACTGGACGTAAACAGCGCTCTTGGCGTAGTTGCTGGAGCGATCAAGGAGATTGTGGCAGCGGCGCTGGTAGTAACCGGCACGCTGGTCGCAAAGTCGGCATCGGCAGCTGCTGATCCGAGGGGGACGTATCTCCCTGCGACGGTTCCGAACGGCACGAATGACTACGATCTGTGGTTCATTAGTGACGACCCGGAAACTAGCGCATAACGTGTACTTGTCCGAGTTTGGACAAGCATGAAAAGGCTTCTCGCTCTTGCTATCCGAGAGGACTGGGTGGGTGACTGGCACACCGTTCGTGGAGACGAACAAAGTGTCATTGCTCATCCAGTCCTTGAGGGCGAAGAAGTACTGCTTGAAGTTGAGCGTGCTAGTGGAATCGAAGAACTGGCGCTCGGGCCAGGTATGAATCAAATAGCCATAGACGGATGGCGTCGCTACCGAGTTGTGAAGAAGTGCAGCGCGGCAGCAGCGCCGGGGTATACAACAGTGGAGCTTTTCACTCATGGCAAGACACATCGCCAGGATAGGGACGCTAAGGATTAGCAGTGGTGGGACAAACAGTCCTGCACTTACGTCTCTTGGTACGACAGGACGAGTTGGTCTCGGTGCAGCTACAGGTCTCACGATCTATGCGCCAGCGGCGTTGACCGGAACTATCACGATTGAGGTCTTGCCTTATGGAGACACAACGTGGCGAACGCTGCAGTCAGGTGGAGCGGATATAACGCTCGCTGCGACAAAAGCGCTGGTTATTTCTCCTCCAGCGTTTGCTGACCTGCGGTTGCATAGTAGCGGTGCCGAAGGCGCAGATCGTGACTTCTTCATCGACTCGCAAATCGACGCGAGTTATTAGTGGCAGACTGGTTCGCCTCACCAGCGGGAGTCATTGGTAACACGGGAGCGATTGGCTCACCGTGGGACATCGACTCTACTCTACTGGGTCATTCAGGGGCCATTCAGCCAGGGGATAACGTCTGGTTGCGTGGCGGCACGTACCCGAAGGCAGTCAGTGGTGTGGCATGGGACTGTCAGCTGATCGGGGCTGTTGGTAGTGGAGCTGATAACAGAGACAGCAAGATAGTAATTCGCAACTATCTTGGTGACACGCTGACCAATGGTGAGCGTGTGATCTTTGAGATGACTGTCAACAGTGCTGCACCAACAGCAGGTGCAACGACTGTGAACGGAGTCAATGGAGCAGGCTCTCCGACAGTCTCGATTGCCAAGGGCGCTGGTGTCAATCAAGCAGTCATTGTCGGTCATCAGCTAGTGATCGCCAGTGGGCCAGCAGCAGGTGTCTACGTCATCACGGCACCGGCTACAATCATCCAGGGTGGTAACACAAGCGTCTCAATCACACCGAACTTGCGTGGAGCAACGGCAGGCGGTGAAGTAGTGACACTGAAGCTGACACCTGTGGGTGTAGATGGGGTGCAGCTAACAGGAGCCAAGTTCACCTGGTTCTGGGGGATTGAGTTTAAGGCCATCTTCCCGTTGCGCACTCTGCAAGGCGGTGGCCAGATGTGGTCGTCGTTCAATCAGATCACAGACGGCAACAAGCTGATTGAGTGCTTGGTGCATGATAGCTCGGGAGGCTGCTTTGTTGGAGAACAGAGCGGCAGAACCGAGCTCTACGGTAACATCTTGTACAATCAAGGTGTTGCTGAAGGTGACGGTGGTGGGCATCACATGTACGTCCATCACACTGATGTGGTTAAGAGGGTGAACATCGAGAAGAACATCATGTTCCAGGATGAGGGCATCGCTGCTCAGCTCTATGACGCTGCCGGCGCTGCGAATCCAATCAGGAACATTGACTTCATCTTCAATGTCGCATTCTTGTCCGGCACGCTAAACAACTTGCCCAACATCGGTGGTGTAGATGCAGTAACATTTGTCATAGGCGGGCCACAGAGGGTCGAAGGCGTTGTCGTTGATGATAACTTTACCTATCAGCCGGACGGTAAAGGCGATACGCATATCAGGATTTCGGAAGCTGGTCGGCTTATGGGAGTTGGTATGTCCGTACAGCGCAATTACCTGTATGGTGCCGGGATGGGGTTTGCCAACTTCCGCATCGCAGCGACGATTGATCCTGGTGTGGGTACGATCACTGTCAGAAACAACACGCTGCGCGTTCCGCCGAACCAGAACAACTCGCGGCTGATCTATGTCGTTGAGAACGGCGGAGCTGGGTACACCTGGGGGCCGAATACATACTATCGTGCTGCGGGAGCAGGCGAGCCGCCTATTGTCGCGTTCAGAGATGCGACGGGCGGCTTCCGAACCCTGGCGCAGTTCCTAGCTGACTGTGGGTTCAGCGGCGACACGATCCAGAACGATCCCACGACGACGATCGTGTTCCTCATTCCAGTGACGAAGTATTCGCCCGGCAGGGCGCATGTGGTGTACTACAATTACGCAAATCTGGCCAACATCCCCATTGCAGCTGGCCAGCTCGGCTCGATTCTCAACGTCGGTGATACCTACGTCGTGCATGACGTGAGGAACATCTGGGCTGGAATGGGAGGAGAAGCTGGAGCGCCGGTGCTTGGGCCCACAGTGTGGAATGGCGCAGATGTCAACCTGCCCAACACCCAGCTAGCTACACCTGTGATGAGCGGTTCGCAGTGGGGGATCGGGAACGAGACTACGCCTGCCAACACCGCACCTTTCTTCAATGCTTTCCTCATTCGAAGGACGGCAGTAGCAGCTGGTGGAGGAGGCGGAGTGCGTAAGAAACTCACGAAGGTTACGACTTTGGTGGAGGTGTCAAGTGTCGATTAGCCTGTTTGTGTTGGCCAAGCGACTGCTTGGCAAGCTTCCAAAGGTCGGTGACGTCATGTGGTGGGCGTCGAAGCAAGTGGATTGTCAGGTGGTCGAAGTTGGGCCACGGGGGTTCCTCTGCATCGGCGGCGAGCTTGTCGAGACCAAGAAGAACAGGCGTGTACCCAGGTGGACGGTGCTAGTGCCTTATGACAACGCTACTTGGGATGACAAGCTCCATGCGTGGATCGTGGGCAAGGGAGAAGTTCCACAGAAGCTGCCTGGACGGCAGATCGTTATGCCAGAGCCTGTGCAAATGAAAGTGAGGCTCTAATGGCAAGCTTCGTCTATGGTCGAGGGCTCCTACGGTTGCTGATCGGCAATGCACAGTCACCGACGATCGACTATCTTGGCGATGTGGTGCAGCTTGGCCTGTCGAATACTACGCATGTGCCAAACAAAGACGATACGTTCCTCGACGATGTGGGAGCAGACGACTTCATTGATGGAGAGCTGAGCCCATACACCAGGCAAACGCTTGGTGGCAAGACAATGGCCTACGACGCGGCCAACGATCGAGTGGAGCTCGACGCCAACGATTCGACGTTCACAGCGATCAACGCTGGGACGGCTGCACAAGCTACGCTGCATCGAGACAATACAACTGACGCGACGGCGCCGAATCTGGCGAACATTGATAGTGGTGGCTTCCCGATCGTAACCAACGGGGGAGATGTCACGTTTCAATGGAACGCTGAAGGTATCATTCAGCTGACGGTCTGATGCTCTGGATACCGCAGAAAGGGATTCAGCGTGCTGAGGACAACGTTGGGGCGGTTGGAGCTAATCCGTATGGCACAGCTGTCACCACGGGTGCTGCGGAAGCCACGAAAGGTGCTGTGGCGCAGCTCATTGCTAGCACGGCGTTTGATGCTTATTGGGTCACGGTGCTTGCTGGAGGATACGGACTCGCGGCGACGGACTCGCAGGGCGCGCTCGACATTCTCATTGGAGCAGCTACGGAAGAAGTCCTTATTCCAAATCTGCTTATGGGATTCTGTAGCCCGACGGATAGCGCCACCGGCGTCGGCCCGAAGCGGTGGGACTTCCCGCTCTACATCCCAGCAGGATCACGCCTTGCAGCGCAAGCTGCAGGCAAGCGCTTATCCACAGCCATACGAGTTAGCATCTTCCTATATGGTGGCGACGGCTTGCCTCCATATAGAGTTGGCCGCAAAGTCACCACGCTTGGAATGGGTACGGTGCCTTTTGGCACGACTATTGTGCCTGGAGCATCTGCAGCCGAAGGCGCGTGGACGCAGATCATTGCCTCGACAGCGGATAATTACTTCTGCTTCGTTCCGAGCTTCCAGGCGGGAACAGACACAACGCTCAGTCGGCTTATGTTCTCCTACGACATCGGTATCGGAGCTGCGACAGAGACAGAGATGGCTAAGGGGTTCCTATTCACCACGACGGATAACGAGATGATGCGCGGGCCGGAGAATCCAATGCCGGCTTTCTTCGACGCTCCTGCAGGCTCGCGGATCGTGGCACGAGTGTCGAACTCAGGTGTGAATGATGCTGGCAACTATAACACAGTCATTCATGCGGTGAGCTAATGTCAGTCATCGCGCTGGATTGTCCACTATGTGGATTGCCACTACCACAACTAGCGAGCCGGTTGGTTGAGGGAACTGATCCAATGAAAGATAGCGCAAAGCACGTGCATATCGAGTTCGTTGGTACGATGACTTGTATTAATGGACATGCTTGGCAAGTCGAGCCGGGAAGCAACTTAGTCCTTCAGCGCAGGGGATAGATATGGCTACCGGAAAGCCGTTTCCTAGTGTACAAAGCGAGCGTGACCTTGCGGAGTTGCATATAAAGAAAGAGGAGCGTTTGAACTTTGTGCGCGTAACTGTGACGCACTTACCGACAGGTACGGTTGTAGTAGCAAGCGAGAAAACTCGAGCAGGAGCGAAGCAGAAAGCATATAAGCTCTTGGCTCGTGTTCTGCGCACAGGCGCTGGCGTAGGGGAGACAGTCGATGGCGATTAGCGAGCCGTACGAGCTGGATGGCGTGACGATTGGTGCAACAGCTGTGTCAATCGTCTCTGGCAATACGACTCCGCAGACTGTGACAGACGACGGGGCGTATCAGCTCTGGGTAGATGATGGCGCTAACATGACGAAAACGGAAGAATACAAGATCATCATCAAAGAGAAGGTCGAAGGAACTGGTGGAACGCAAAAGACGGTATTCTCAGCAACGCTAAAAGGAGTACAGTCAGAGGTGTTTGTAACGCCGGTGCTCGTACTCATCAACGGATGGGATATGTTGATACAGAAGATAGCTGGCACAGATCGAGCATTCGATGCTTCGATCCGTAAGATTGCATGACCTGTGACAGGGCCAGGCGCATGGTGGTATCAAGGAGCAGCAGAAGCTGGGCTCCTGGCGACGGCAGTACAGACAGCTACGCCTTCACCAGTCAGCGCAGCCGCAAGCGTAGCAGCGCCAACGATAGTCAAAGGCGTAGTAACAATAACGCCGAATGCGGTAGTAGCTACGGCAAGCATAGCAGCGCCGACGATCATACAGCCGGGATTGCAGACTATATCGCCGTCGCCGGTTGTAGCAATAGCATCAATAGCAACGCCAACTGTTATAAGAGGAGCTCGCATCATCACCACGAGCCCGGTTGTCGTGACGGTCAGTGTAGCCGCACCTACGATTACAGGTGGAGGAGGAGCAGGCGAGGGAGCAAGGTACAGGAAGCTGATTAGTGTAGGAAGGCACGCAGCCGAAATCAACGAGGTGGACTGATGAACTTGCTTGGTCTTTTGCCTGGGATACTTAAAACTGCCGGAAAGGTGCTTGGTATTGGCAAGCTCACAGAGGCTGCTGAAGCGTTGAGCACAGCAAGCATTTCACCTGAAAAGCAAGTGGAGTTGCAACAAGCTTTGCTGGTGCATGAGAAGGAAATGAAGCAGCTCGCAGTAGATGAGCTCAAGGTTGTTATGAGCGAATCTCTGGCGATGATTCAAAGCGAGGATAAGTACACAGCTCGCGCTCGGCCAACGATGCTTTACGTTGCTACAGGAATCACAGCTTTGCTGTGCGTAGCTGTAGGCATTGCTGTGCTAAGGCATGTTTCAGTCAGCATGGACACAGTTGCTGCAATCACTTCTCTAATGGCCCCGCTATGGGGCGTAGCTGGTTGGTACGTACATAGCAGGACAAAGGAGAAGATCGGCAATGGTACAAGCTGACGCGGCAAAAGATCTTGTTGGCGGACTGGGATTGCCGGGAGCTATAATGGCACTAGCAATCGCATTCTTCTACGGTATCAAAGCAGCGCAGGCCTTAAAGAACGGCAAGACAGGGACGCATGAAGTTTCTGGGCTGTCGTACAAAGATGCCATAGCTATATCAACTAACGCCGTTAGCTTGGCGGATAAAAGCAAAGACGCGATCATGAGTAACATTGACAAAACTAGGCACGATGTCAATGGTAACTTGATGACTATTCAAGTGAATCTTAGCGAAGCTGTTGACAATCAGACTGAGCAACTTGGACAGAAGCTCGACAAGATTGCTGAGCTTCTCTTACGAAAAGGCTCTCGTGGCTGAGTACTACGTTTCTCCAACTGGATCAGCCGCCAATCCTGGTAGCGTCACACAGCCGTGGTCGTTTTTGTACGCGCTCGCGGGTGCGGGAGGAGCGATCGTCGCAGGAGATACGATCTGGATGCGTGGGGGAACGTACACGCAAGGTACTACGTTCATTGTAGCACCAAGTGGTGCTCTGAGTACTGGATTAGACGATCCAGCCGGCAAGATCAAGTGGAGGAACTTCCCGCGTGAGCTTGTTAGTATAACGACAACTGATGCAGGCATCGAGGTCATTCGGGTTGACGGGAGTTACAACTGGTTCTGGGCTACGCTAGGTAGAGCTGAAGGGATTGAGTTCTGGCGCAACACGTTAGTGCGTAATGACATCAGAGGCACCAACATCTGGTTCGGGTTCACGCCTCAGACAGGAAATAAGCTGATTCATGTCATCACGCGTGATGGGTCTAACGGAGTGCTTAATGGCGGCTTCAATCCTGACTACGACTATGGAGATATGGAGCTGTATGGAGTCATCGCTTACAACAACGGCGAAGAATCAGCCGTCTTCACCACGCATGGATTCTACTTCAGGCACCAAGGTAGTGGAACTAAGGCGAAGGTGAGTAAGTGTATCTTGTTCAATCAGATAGGCTACGGCTTGCATCACTGGTCAGAGCACACTGATGGACTGCGTAATATCGAGTCGGAAGACAACATCATCTGGGG
>Ga0184609_10000081_pt1 | contig 24313 bp, 25 predicted proteins | sample PLM1_60_coex_FD_133165 | JGI IMG/M metagenome (GOLD analysis project Ga0184609, IMG submission 133165) | Groundwater sediment microbial communities from an aquifer in East River, Colorado, USA - PLM1_60_coex | ecosystem: Environmental > Terrestrial > Soil > Riparian zone | place: USA: East... | reverse complement strand
GCGACACAGCACGAGCACGCCGCGCCGCCGGCCGAACCCGGCCGCCGCGCACTCGCCGACGGCGGCCGCGTCGAGCAGCACGAGCGGCGCCGAGGACCACCCCGGCCGTCCGGCCGGCGCGCCGTCGGCACGGTCCAGCTCGCAGCCGGCAGCGGCGGCGACCCGGTCAAGGTCGTCGAGCAGCTCCCGGTCGCGGGTGATCACCAGCGCTCGTCGCTCGGCCACGATTCCCCCTAGGGCCACGGTGCCCGGCCACGGGGAGCCAGGCGTTCGGCGGCCATCGTCACGTCTCGCCGGTCCGTCGATCCCCGCCTCAAGATCGGCATGTGGACAACCGCCCGTGCTGTGGATAAGCGGGAGTAAAGGATCTTCAACCCGGCCGCGGTGTCAGACCGCCGTGGCAAGATGCGCCGGCCGCCAACGGGTCGCGCCTGATGGCTGTAGTTAAAGGCCCAACTTCAGCGCAATGGTGGTACTTGGAGGCCACCCGAAGCGGGCCGAGCCAACCGACTTGCTCCGGACATGGGACGACCCCCGCCAGGGGGGAGGGACGGGGGTCGTCTGGAGTTCAGCCCCGGGGGGTCGGGCTGAACCCATCCGACGCGAGGCCGGACGTCAATACTTTAACTCGCGATCCCGCCTGCCCGCTGCCCGTCCGTTGGGGGATAAGGGATACGGCAGAAAGCCCACGTAGGCTGCACGGAGTGAACACCGTAGTCGGCGAGCGGGTCGCCGCCTTTTTCGACCTGGACAAGACGATCATCGCCAAGTCCAGCACGCTGGCCTTCAGCCGGCCGTTCTTCCAGGGCGGGCTGATCAACCGCAGGGCCGTGCTGAAGAGCGCGTACGCCCAGTTCGTGTTCATGCTGGCCGGCGCGGACGCCGACCAGATGGACCGGATGCGCAGCCACATCACGGCGCTGTGCGCCGGGTGGGACGTCGACCAGGTTCGCTCGATCGTCGAGGAGACGCTGCACGACATCGTCGACCCGCTGGTCTACAAGGAGGCCACCCAGCTCATCGCGGAGCACCGTGACAAGGGACACGACATCGTCGTGCTCTCGGCGTCCGGCGACGAGTTGGTCGGGCCGATCGGCGAGCTCATCGGCGCCACTCACACCGTCGGCAGCAAGGCGACGATCGTGGACGGCCGCTACACCGGCGAGCTGGAGTTCTACTGCAGCGGCGAGAACAAGGCCGTCGCGGCGCGCAAGCTGGCCGCCGAGCACGGCTACCTGCTCGAACGGAGCCACGCCTACTCCGACTCCGTGGCGGACCTGCCGCTGCTGACCGCGGTCGGCCATCCCACGGTGGTCAACCCGGACCGCGCGTTGCGCAAGGAGGCCGCGGCGCGCGGCTGGCCGGTTCTCACGTTCTCCGATCCGGTGTCGTTGCGATCACGGATCCCGACGCCGTCGGGCACGGCGGTCGCGGCGGCTGCGGTCGGGCTCGGCGCGGTCGCGGCGGCCGGCGCGGCATGGTACGGGCTACGTCGCAGACGGCGTTCGTGATCGCCACGCAGAGTGCCTGTACCGGTGCACCTGATCGGTGGTCTTGCTGTCCTGGTCGCCGAGGATTACAAAGGAGTCACGGACATCTGAACGGCCAGGGACGATGCGGCAGAGAAGCGTCGTCCACCCCGATTGGAACTCCGTGCACGAACGTTCAGACACCCACGCGCAGCACGCCGCGGGAGGCTGGTCGTCAAGGGCCTGCGTTACGGGACGCCGGACGCCGAGGCCCGGTAGGTACGACATGAGTGCACGCTTGGTAATCCGAGCGTTCGTGCTGGCGGGAGGCGCCCCTGGTGGGCGCCTCCCCCGCTTTTCGGGCCCGCTTTCTGAGCATGGTCGCCCGCTCCCCACGGCACCGGCGTGCGATACCGTCCGGCCAGCGAACGGCAGGAGGCACCCGGCCATGCGGAGCACCGAGCGGGCTGTCCGCCGCACGGCCGCGCTGCTCGCTGGCCTGGTGCTCGGGACCATGCTCGTCGCGTACGGCGTCGCCGACCGGTCCGTCGTCGGGCTGCCGACCGCGGCCGGCCCCGACAACGGCAGCAGCCAACCAGCGCTGGCGCACGAGCAGGAACAGGCCTGGGTCGGCAGCACCCTGCGGCGCATGACCGTGCAGGAGAAGGTCGGCCAGCTCTTCGTCAGCGTCGCATACGGCGAGCGGGCGGACGCACCCGACCAGCGCAACCGCGCCGAGTTCGGCCTCGACACCGCGGCCGAGCTGGTCGGCCGGTACCACCTCGGCGGCGTCGTCTACTTCAACTGGACGTCGACGCTGGGCTCGCCGCAGCAGGTCGCCGAGCTGTCCAACGGGCTGCAGCGGGCCGCGCGAGGATCGGGCGCCGGGGTGCCGCTGCTGATCTCGACCGATCAGGAGAACGGCGCGATCGTCCGGATCGGGCCGCCGGCGACGCTGCTGCCGACCGCGGGCGACCTCGGCGCCGCGGGGTCCGCCGAGGACGCCAGGACCGCCGCGGAGATCTCCGGGCGCGAGCTGCGCGCGATGGGCGTCAACCAGGACCTGGCGCCCGTCGCCGACGTCAACCTCAACCCGAGCAACCCCGTGCTCGGCGCCCGCACCTTCTCCGCCGATCCCGCCGTCGCGGCCACCATGACCGGCGCGCAGGTGACCGGCTACCAGCGGTCGGTGGCGGCGACCGTCAAGCACTTCCCCGGGCACGGCGCGACCGCGACCGACAGCCACGTCGCGCTACCGGTGGTCGACCACGACCGCGCGCAGTGGGAGCGGCTGGACGCTCCGCCGTTCCGCGCAGCGGTGGCCGCGGGCGTTGACGTGATCATGATCGGGCACATCGCGGCGCCGGGGCTGGACCCCTCCGGCCAGCCGGCGACGCTGTCACCGGTGATCGTCGACGGGCTGCTGCGGCGTGAGCTCGGCTACCACGGCGTGGTCATGACCGACTCGCTGCGCATGCAGGGCGTGCGCGACGTCGCATCCGACGAGCGGATCCCGGTGCTCGCGCTCGCCGCCGGCGCCGACCTGCTGCTCATGCCGGCGAACCTCGACGTGGCGTACCGCAGTGTGCTGGCCGCGGTGCGCTCCGGCGAGCTGACGCAGGCGCGGATCGACGCCAGCGTGCGGCGCATCCTCGAGCTCAAGTGGCGCCGCGGCATGGTCGACGACCCGCTGGTCGATCTCGGCGAGCTGAGCTCGGTCGTCGGCAGCCCCGAGAACCGCGCGCTGGCCAGCCGGCTCGCGGCCCGTCCGGTTGTCGCCTCGCCCCCGGAGCCCCCTGCTTCCCGCGGCGGACGCTAGGGCGTGGCGGACGCTAGCCCTCGACCGGGGGCGTGGCTTCTGGCAGTCGACCGTGCAGCGCGTCGTCCAGGTAGGAACGCGCGCCGTCGCGCTCCAACCGCAGGTTCAGCTTGTCGACGACGCGGCTGGCCGGCCACACCTCGTACACCATGATCGGCCAGCCGAGCACGAACGCGACGACGTACGGCCACGGCGTGCCCAGCATGAACGACACGAGCAGCCCGACGATCAGCACGATCTCGGTGCTCACCGCGCGGACCAGCCACCGGCTGCGGTAGTGCTGCAGCGCGAGGCCGGCGGCACGCAGCGACCCGGTGCCCGGCTCGATCGGCGGCGCCGAGTAGCCGACCGTCTCGGCCAGCAGCACCCCTCCGACCGCAACGGCGCCGATGACGATCGGCAACAGCGGCGGCGGGTAGTCGGAGCCTGACACGGCGAGGAACACCACCAGCCCGAGCAGCCACGGTGTGAGCAAGATCGAAATTGACACGGTCCGCAGCACGCGGATCGGAGCAGCCGCCACGATCGGGCACCTTATCGCCGCGCGAAGCCGCCGTATCGGTGATGCCCTTGCTCCATCTGCCTGACGGCGGCGGCCGGAAACCTACTCAGCCAGTAACTTCCTGAGTATGACGTTGGTACCGCCGACAGCAGCGCCGGCCGACGATCGGAGCCCGTTGGTGCGGATCAGGTCGCTCCTGCCGGGCCTTGCGCGGGCCGAGCAGCGCGTCGCGCAGGTGGTGCTGAACTCCCCGGCGGCCGTCGCGCACCGCAGCATCACCGAGGTGGCGGACTCGGCGGGCACCAGCGAGACGACGGTGACCCGGTTCTGCAAGGCCATCGGCGTCGGTGGCTACCCTGAGCTGCGGCTCGCGCTGGCCGCCGCGACCGCCGGCCCGCTGGCCGAGCAGGAGCGCGACCTCGGCGGGGACATCGCGCCGGGCGAGGACCTCGGCAGGGTGGCGCGCAAGGTGGCGTTCGCGGACGCAAGGGCCATCGAGGAGACCGCCGACCAGCTCGACATCGACGTGCTGTCCGCCGTGGTGACCGCGCTGGCCGGGGCGCGGCGCGTCGACCTGTACGGCGTCGGCGCGTCCGGGCTGGTCGCGGCCGACTTCCAGCACAAGCTGAGCCGCATCGGCAGGGTGGCGCTGGTCTGGAACGACCCGCACGCCGCGCTCACGGCCGCGGCCGTGCTCAGGCCCGGCGACCTGGCGGTCGGCATCTCGCACACCGGCTCGACCACCGACACCATCGACTTTCTCGCCGAGGCGGCCAGGCGCGGCGCCGCGACCGTGGCGCTGACCAACTACCCGCGCTCCGCGATCACCGAGGTGGCCGAGCACGTGATCACCACGGCGGCCCGCGAGACCAGCTTCCGCACCGGCGCGATGGCCAGCAGGATCGCCGCGCTCACCGTGCTGGACAGCGTCTACGTCGCGCTGGCACTGCGGCTGCTCGACGAGTCGACGGCCGCGCTCGCCGCCGGCGAGGAAGCCGTCCGCAGCCGCCGGCTGCTCGGCCGCCCCGACGGCCGGCGCAAGCCCCTGCGCGGCGGGTAGCCGCGCGGCGGGCGCTACCTGTTGTGCGAGGATGTGACATCGCCCCAGTGCAAGTGGGGAAATGTCACATCGTCGCACTACCCGGGGGGCCTCGAGGGCGTCGCTGCGTCGGCGATGGAGCCGGCCTCGCGGGCGCCGGCCTGCCACGCCTGGCAGCAGTGCACGAGCCAGGCGGCCACGGCGTCCGGCTCGCCGGTGGCGAAGCCGGCGGCGGCACGGCGGTACTCGGCGGCCCTGCGCAGGTGGCCCACCTCGGGTACGGCGAGGCCCTTGGCGTCCAACCCGGTGGCGACGGCGGTCAACCGGGCGGCGGCGCGGGCCACCACGCCGTCGGCGGTCCCGAACGGCGCCAACGCCAGCAGCTCGCCATGGACCACGGCGGACAGCAGCACCCCCGGCACCGCGCTCTGGCCGGTCACCGTGTCGGCCAGCAGGTGCAGCCGCGCGGACACCTCCTCCGATGCGCGCGGCCGCCCGAGCGCGCCGTCGTCGTCCACCAGGTCCGCCGCGGCCAGCATGTGCAGCCGCGCGAGCGCCTGCAGTGGCGCGCGCCGCCAGGTGGCGAGCAGGGTGCCGACGGCGTCCGCGATCCGCACCGCGCCGGCCAGCACGGGATCGACAGCACCCGCGCTCCCGCCGGCATCCACCGTCCTGCCGGCACCCGCGGTCCTGCCGGCACCCGCTGTCCCGCCGACCCGCGTTGTCCCGCCACCGCCCGCGGTCCCGCCAAGTCCAGCGGTCCCGCCAGCACCCGCGCTCCCGCCGGCCGGCAACCGCACGTCGGCGCCGTCGAGTGCCGCGGACGCCCGTGCGGCCCGCATGGCGGCCTCGGCCGCGGTGGCCGGCCAGCCCCTGCGGTTGGCCGGATGCCGGTGCACCCGGTCGACGGCGGCGCGCGCCTCGTCGGCGGCAGCGCGCACGCCGGGCAGCTCCAGCAGCGGCGCGAGCGGGTCGGCGGGCACCGCGGCAGCGTAATGGGGCGGCGGGATGGGCGCGGCCGCTGCGGCCGCGCCCTTGTGAGTGGCGAATGGTGCTATAGCACCATTTGCCACTCACAAGGCGAGCCGTAGGCTCGCCACATGACGCTGGACAACCTGCTGACCGAGAGCCGGAGGTTCCCGCCGCCGGCGGCGTTCGCCGCCCAAGCCAATGCCACGGCGGACCTGTACGAGCAGGCCACGGCCGACCGGGACGCGTTCTGGGCGGAGCAGGCCAACCACTTGCACTGGCACCAGCCGTTCGAGCAGGTCCTCGACTGGTCGCAGGCCCCGCTGGCCAGGTGGTTCGTCGGCGGCAAGCTCAACGTCGCCTACAACTGCGTCGACCGGCACGTCGCGGACGGACACGGCGGGCAGGTCGCCATCCACTGGGAGGGCGAGCCCGGCGACACCCGCACGATCACCTACGCGGACCTGCAGCGGGAGGTCAACAAGGCCGCCAACGCGCTCACCGGGCTCGGGCTGAACGCCGGCGACGTGGTGGCGATCTACCTGCCGATGCTGCCGGAGGCCGTCGTCGCCATGCTGGCGTGCGCCCGGCTCGGTGTGACGCACAGCGTGGTGTTCGGCGGCTTCTCGGCGCAGGCGCTGCGCGACCGGATCATCGACGCCGAGGCCAAGCTGGTGATCACCGCGGACGGCCAGTACCGGCGCGGCGCCACCGCGCCGCTCAAGCCGGCCGTCGACGAGGCGATCGAGCAGACGCCCAGCGTCGAGCACGTGCTGGTGGTGCGCCGCACCGGAGACGACGTCGACTGGACCGACGGCCGGGACCTGTGGTGGCACGAGCTCGTCGACGCCCAGTCCGAGGAGCACCAGCCGGAGGCCTTCGACGCCGAGCACCCGCTGTTCATCCTCTACACCAGCGGCACGACCGGTAAGCCGAAGGGCATCCTGCACACCTCGGGGGGCTACCTGACCCAGGTCGCCTACACCCACCACGTCGTGTTCGACCACAAGGCCGGCGAGGACGTCTTCTGGTGCACCGCCGACATCGGCTGGGTCACCGGGCACTCCTACATCGTGTACGGGCCGCTGGCGAACCGGGCCACCGAGGTGATCTACGAGGGCACCCCGAACACCCCGCACGAGGGGCGGCACTGGGAGCTCGTCGAGAAGTACAAGGTCTCCGTCTACTACACGGCGCCGACGCTCATCCGCACGTTCATGAAGTGGGGCGCGCAGCACCCGGAGAACTTCGACCTGTCGTCGCTGCGGCTGCTCGGCAGCGTCGGCGAGCCGATCAACCCGGAGGCCTGGATGTGGTACCGGGAGCACATCGGCAACGACAACTGCCCGATCGTGGACACCTGGTGGCAGACCGAGACGGGCGCCATCATGATCTCCCCGCTGCCCGGCGTCACGACGTGCAAGCCTGGCTCGGCGATGGCGCCGCTGCCCGGCATCGGCGCGAAGGTCGTCGACGACACCGGCGAGGTGGTGCCGCCCGGCGGCGGTGGCTACCTCGTGCTCGACGAGCCGTGGCCGGCCATGCTGCGCGGCATCTGGGGCGACGAGCAGCGCTACCGCGAGACGTACTGGACACGCTTCCCCGACCAGGGCTACTACTTCGCCGGTGACGGCGCCAAGTACGACCAGGACGGCGCCGTCTGGCTGCTCGGCAGGGTGGACGACGTGATGAACGTGTCCGGGCACCGCATCTCCACGACCGAGGTGGAGTCCGCGCTGGTCTCGCACCCGACGGTGGCCGAGGCCGCGGTCGTCGGCGCCACCGACCCGACCACGGGCCAGGGCATCGTCGCGTTCGTGATCCTGCGCGGCGGCGTCGCCGGGGACGAGGCGAACGGCGAGGCGGCCATCAAGGCGCTGCGCGACCACGTCGCCAAGGAGATCGGGCCGATCGCCAAGCCGCGCCAGATCATGGTCGTGGCCGAGCTGCCGAAGACCCGCTCCGGCAAGATCATGCGACGGCTGTTGCGCGACATCGCGGAGAACCGGCAGGTCGGCGACGTCACCACGCTCGCGGACTCCGCCGTGATGGACCTGATCAGCGCGGGCCTCGCCAAGGGCGCGGAGGGTCGTGAGTAGCGCTGATCTGCACTGACGACCCGGCGAAGGCGGCCATCCGGTTCGGCCAGCGGTCCATCAGCTACGGGCAGCTCGCCGCGGCGTCCTCCGGCCTGGCGGCGCGGTTCGGCGCGGCGCGGTTCGGTTCGGCGCGGCGGGTGGCGGTGTGGGCGACCCCCGAGCCGGCGACGTGCTTGGCCGTGGTGGCCGCCGTCACCGCCGGGGTGCCGGCCGTGCCGCTCAACCCGAGGGCCGGCGGCCGCGAGCTGGCGCACATCGTCGCGGACAGCGCACCCGACCTGGTGCTGGCCGCGCCGCAGGCCGCACTCCCGGCCGAGCTCGCCGGGGTACCGCGGGTCGACGTCCTGGTCGACGAGCTGGTACGCGGCACGCCACAGGCCCTACCGTCCGCCGCCGGACCAGAGGACCCGGCGCTGATCGTGTACACCTCCGGCACCACCGGGCCGCCGAAGGGCGTGGTGCTGCCACGGCGGGCGATCTCGTCCAACCTCGACGCGCTGGCCTCGGCGTGGGAGTGGACGGCGCAGGACGTGCTCGTGCACGGGCTGCCGCTGTTCCACGTGCACGGGCTGGTGCTCGGCGTGCTCGGGCCGCTGCGGCTCGGCGGCACGGTGCACCACCTCGGCCGGTTCAGCTCCGACGGCCTTGCCGCGGCGCTGGCCGGCGGCGCCACCATGGTGTTCGGCGTGCCCACCATGTACCACCGGCTCATCGCGGACGCCGAGCGGGACGGCGACGTCGCGGCCGCGGTGGCGCGGGCTCGGCTGCTCGTCTCCGGCTCGGCGGCGCTGCCGGCCAGCGACCACCGGCGGATCTCCGCGGCCACCGGCCAGCGCGTCGTCGAGCGGTACGGCATGACCGAGACGCTGATGAACTGCGCCGTCCGCGCCACCGGCGACCGCCGTCCCGGCTACGTCGGGGCACCGCTGGACGGCGTGCAGGTGCGGCTCGTCGACGAGTCCGGATCCGTGATCGACGCCCGCGACGACGAGACCGTCGGCGAGATCCAGGTCCGCGGCCCGAACCTGTTCCTCTGCTATCTCAACCGGCCGGACGCCACCGCCGACGCCTTCCGCGACACCTGGTTCGTCACCGGCGACGTCGCCACCGTGGCCGCCGACGGCTACCTGCGCATCGTCGGCCGCAAGGCCACCGACCTGATCAAGAGCGGTGGCTTCAAGATCGGCGCTGGGGAGATCGAGAACGTCCTGCTCGAACACCCCGCCGTCGCCGAGGCCGCCGTCACCGGCGAACCGGACCCCGACCTCGGCGAGCGCGTCGTCGCCTGGGTGGTGCCCTGCCCCGGCCAGCACCCCGACCCGCGCGAGCTCGCCGACCACGTCGCCACCCACCTCGCGCCGCACAAGCGTCCCCGCGTCGTGCACTTCCTCGACGCCCTTCCCCGCAACGACCTCGGCAAGGTCACCAAGAAACGCCTTGTCACACCGTGATGCCCGCCAGGTGTCCGGTGGATCAGCGGTCCGGTGGGTCAGGACGGCTCGGCCGAGGAGCGCCGGAAGCGCCGCGAGCGCAAGGCGCGCAGGTCGGGCCAGACGGTGCTGACGGCGACGGCGATGAGGAAGCAGCCGAAGAGCAGGTCGGATACGACCCCGGGCAGCCGGACCGAGATGGCCGATGCGACGAAGGCGGCGACCATGCCGGACAGGCCGATCCAGGTGGCGTCGCGCGCCGAGCCGAGGTGGGCGCGCAGGTTGCGCCAGCCGGCCAGCAGCGCCGTCGGCAGGACGACCAGCAGCGAGGTGCCCTTGGCCAGCGCGGCGGGAACGGCAAAGCCGAGCTGCATGATGGGCACCATGACGGCCCCGCCGCCGATGCCGGTCAGGCCGGCGAGGACGCCGACGGCGAGACCGACCGGCACCAGGATCGCCAGCCGCCACAGCTCGTGGCGCACCTCGCCTGCCGGCACACCGGGGTCGATGACCAGCCGGATCGCGGCGCTCAGCACGGCGACGGCGAAGATCCACCGCAAGGCCGGCAGGGACACCCGGCGTAGCAGCGCGGCGCCGATCCAGGCGCCGACGACCGTGCCGACGACCAGCGGCGCGGCCAGGTAGGGGTCGACCTTGCGGTGGGCCGCGTAGCCGATCACCCCGGCGACCGCGAGCGGCCCGATGGCCAGCAGCGAGGTCGCCACCGCCCGCCGCTGGTCCTGCCGGCAGAGCGTGACAAGGGCCGGCACGATCAGCACGCCGCCGCCCACCCCGAACAGGCCCGAGAGGAACCCGGCGAGAACGCCGATCAGGACGAGCCGCGCCCTCATGCGGCGCAGCCTACGGCTGCGCCGTATGTCGTGAGTGGTAAATGGTGCTATGACACCATTTACCACTCACGGGCGCGTCAGCGCCTGATGGTGATCTCGGTGCCGGGGCCGACGCCCAGCTTCTGAGCGGCGTTGGCGCCGTTGGCGGCGACCGCGAGGTAGCCGGCCGAGTCGACGTAGAGGACGAGCTTGCCGTGCGCAACGTCGGAGAAGGTGCGGCCGACGTAGGCCACCCGCCGCCGGCCACCGAACATCAGCATCACCCGCGCACCGACCGGCATCGCGGACGCGTTGCCGCCGACGACCGTCGTCTGCAGGTTGCCGAAGCTGTCCACGAGGGCGATCTCGCCGTGGATGGCCTCCGGCGTGACGCGCACCCGCGGCTTGGGCAGCCGCACCAGCGAGTCGGTCGGCACCGTCGGGCCGAGCAGCGCGGGGTCGAGGCCGAGCGCGAGCTCCGCGGCGGCCGGGGCGAAGACGTCCCTGCCGTGGAACGTCGAGGACTCCGGCGGCCGGTGCGACTTCAGCTCGTGCGCCTCGAGCACGCCGCCCAACGCCTCGGCCGCCGACAGCAGCAGCCCGTTGTCCGGGCCGACGAGCACGCACTTGCCGGCGAGCACAGCGATCGGGCGGCGGTCGGTGCCGACGCCCGGATCGACGATGGCGAGCAGCACGCCGTCCGGCAGGTGCGGCACTGCCTTGGCCAGCAGCCGGGCGCCCGCCTTGACCGAGCCGGCCGGCACGTTGTGGCAGACGTCGATGATCCTGGCGTGCGGAGCCGCCTTGAGCATCACTGCGTGGCACACCCCGACATAGACGTCGTCGTGCCCGTAGTCGGTGAGAAAGCTGATCCATCGGTGGCGCGGCACGGCCCATAGCCTGCCACGCGCGGTCGGCGCCGGGCGGACATGGCACGATGACCGCCGTGACCAGCACCCAGCCGCCGCAGGTCCCGTCGATCCCGTTGTCGCCGGAACCCCCGGTGAACCACCAGGACCAGTCGATCGGCTCCCTCGTACGCGAGGCGAGCACGCACCTGTCCACCCTGGTCAGGTCCGAGATCGAGCTGGCCAAGGCCGAGGTGGTATCCGAGGTCCGCAAGGGCGTCAAGGGCAGCGTCTATTTCGTCATCGCGCTGACCATCCTGCTGTTCAGCCTGTTCTTCCTGTTCCTGACCATCGGCGAGGTGCTGGACATCTGGCTGCCGCGCTCGGCGGCGTTCGGCATCGTGTTCGGGCTGATGCTCGTCGGCGCCGGCCTGTGCGGCCTGCTCGGCTACCGGCGGTTGCGGAGCATCCGCAAGCCGGAGCGGACCATCAGCTCACTGCAGGAGGCCGTGCACCTGACGAGGCGAAACGGGGCAGGCCATGATGGCGACGGCCTTGTCGCCGACGGCCGCAACAGCGACGGCCTTGTCGCGGGCGGGCGCAACAGGGACGGCGGCAACAGGGACGGCGGCAACGGAGCCGGCCGGTACGGGGACGGCGCTGGCCACCGCGACGACTGAGCGACCCCGGCGACTGGGCCGACCTTGGCGGCGCGCCGTGCTGATGCCACCACCCGAGCCGTCGACGGTGCGCGTCGCCGGGCCATGGACGCACCGCGAGGTCTCGGCCAACGGCATCCGGCTGCACGTCGTCGAGCTCGGCTCGGGGCCGCTGGTGCTGCTGCTGCACGGCTTCCCCGAGTTCTGGTGGTCGTGGCGGCACCAGCTCATCGGGCTGGCCGACGCCGGGTTCCGGGCTGCCGCCGTCGACCTGCGCGGTTACGGCGACTCGGACAAGCCGCCGCGCGGCTACGACGGGTGGACGCTGGCCGGTGACGTCGCCGGGCTGATCCGCGCTCTCGGCGAGCGCGACGCCGCCGTGGTCGGTCACGACTGGGGCGGGCTGCTGGCCTGGACCGTCGCCGCGCTGCACCCGCGGCTGGTCCGGTGCATCGCGCCGCTGGCCGCGCCGCACCCGCTGGCGATCCGGCGCGCGCTGGTCCGCGACGTGCGGCACCAGGGCGCCGCATCGCGGTACGCGCTGGGCTTTCAGGTGCCACTGTGGCCGGAACGGCGCCTGCGGCGGGACGGCGGCGCGCACGTCGAGGCGATCATCAGCTCGTGGTCGGGGGCGCAGTGGCGCGGCACCCCGGAGTTCGCCGAGGTGCTGCGCCGTAACCGCGCCGCCATGACCATCCCGGGCGCGGCGCACAGCGCGCTGGAGTACTACCGCTGGGCGCTGCGCTCGCAGCTGCGGACCGAGGGCCGCCGGTTCACCGCCGCCCTCGACCGCCAGCTCACCGTGCCCGTCCTGCAGTTGCATGGCGCCGACGACCCGTGCCTGCTCGAACCCACCGCCCGCCGCTCGAGGCACTGGGCCGGCCCCGCCTACCGCTACCGCGTGCTGCCCGACGTCGGCCACTTCGTGCAGCAGGAGGCCGCGCTGACTACCACCCGCGCCCTGGTGGAGTTCCTGCGGGTGAGGTAGCACGGCCACTCGCATCAGCGCAGTCAGGCGGCGCTGTCAGGCGGCGCAGTCGCCGGTGCCGACGGGTGAGGAGCGGGTGGGGGCGGCGGCGAGGTCGTCGGCCACCTCGTCGGCGGTGAGGACGAAGCCGGTGTCGTCGTCGTCGACGGCGGCGCCGAAGACGACGCCGAGCACCCGGCCGTCCGGGTCGACAAGGGGGCCGCCGGAGTTGCCGCTGCGCACCATGGCGCGGATGGTGTAGACGTCGCGCTGCACCGTGTGGGCGTCGTAGATGTCGGGGCCGCGCAGCTCGATCCGCTCGCGGACCCGAGCCTCGGCGGCCTGGTACGGGCCGTCGAGGGGGTAGCCGAGGACGATGGCTGACGCGCCGGACGTGGCGTCCTCCGGCGCGAACCGCAGGGGCTCGGCGCCCAGCCCTGGCACGGCGATCACGGCGATGTCGGTGTCCGGGTCGTAGAGCACGACGGTGCCGGGGCGCAGGCCGCGGGCCGTCTCGACGCCAACGTCGTCGGTGCCGGCCACCACGTGGGCGTTGGTCAGCACCCGGTCAGGGGCGACCACGAAGCCGGTGCCCTCGAGTGCGCGGCCGCAGCTCGACGCGCGGCCGCGCACCTTGAGCACGCTCGGCTGCAGCCGCCGCACGACCGGGCTGGCCTGCAGCGCGGGGTCGGGCGGGTCGACCTCGACGAGCGGGGTCTGGGAGAACGGCGAGAGCACGTCGGGGAAGCCGGTCGAGTGCAGCTGCCTGCGCAGCTCGGTCGGCAGCCGGCGTGCGGAGTCCGGCATCACCCTGTCCACCGTGCCGAGCACGGCGGACCCCCTGACCGCGGCGGCGAGCCCCGGGAAGCCGGCCGAGGACAGCGGCAGCGCCACCAGCCAGGCGACGACGAGCACCGCCAGCCCCATCACCACCGTGCCGAGCGCGCTGTCGACCTTACGGACCGACTCGATGTGCATGCGATCGCGCACGGCCCGCCCGACGAAGACCCCGAGCGTCTCGCCAAGGGCCACCATGAGCACCAGGACGGCCAGCGTGAAGGCCACCTTGGTCACCGGGCTGGCGAACTGCTCGACGAGCAACGGCGCGATCTTGAACCCGAGCAGCAGGCCGAGGAACACCCCGGCCAGCGAGGCGAGCGCGGTGACCATGCCCTGGCGCGCGCCGGCCACCACCGCGGCCAGCGCCATGACGAGCACCAGCGCGTCGACCCAGTTCACCAGCTCACCTCTCCGTGCGGTACGGGGCTGCGTGCGGGCCACTCGCACCCGGTCGCGCGGTCAGGCCCGCGACGTCACGCCACGCGGCGTCCACGTCCCTGACGTCGGACTCGTTCCAAGGTTGCACCCAACCAGCAAGCGCGATCAGGGCGGCGAGCAGCCCCGCCGTGAACCCCCACACGAGCATCTCCGGCAGCGCGAACGCCGGCCCGACCCAACCGGACGGGTGGCGCACGCTGAACCGGTTGGCCGGGTCGGTCAGCATGCTGATCGGCACCCTGGCCACCGCGGCCGTCTCGCCAGGGTCGACGGCGAACACCGCGCTCGGCGTGACCCAGTGCCCGAGCACCGGGGTGACCACGAACCCGGACGGCGGGATGAACAGATCCGGGAACAGCGCCACCGGGCGCACCCCGGACGGGTCGAGCCCGACCTCCTCGCTGGCCTCCCGCAGCGCGGCGGCGACCGGGCCGTCGTCGGTGGCGTCCACGGCACCGCCGGGAAAGGCCACCTGGCCGGGGTGGGCGAGCAGCCCGTCGCTGCGCCTGGTCAGCAACACGTCCGGCCCGGTGCCGGACCCCATGCCGTCCTCGCCGAGCAGGATGAGCACGGCGGCCGGGCGACCGCCGGCCGGCGGGGTCGGGATCCTGGTCAGTGCCGAGGTCGGCAGCTCGGCGCTCGCCGTCACCAGCGGTTGCAACCAGTCCGGCACATCGGACGGATCGACCAGCGGTCCGGCGCCTGCACTGCCTGCACGCATCAGGCGCCCGCCCGGTACCGCCGGACAGCGGCGGCCACCTCGTCCGCCGAGCGGAACACCACGGGTGGGTTGACCATCCGCACCGAGCCGTCGGGGGACACCAGGTAACTCAACGGCAGCACCTGCGGCGCGTCGAGCGCGGCTCGGAGGGTGCCGTCCTGGTCGGTCACCGACGGCAGGTGCACGCCGAGCGCGGTCAGCAGCGCGAGCCCGGCCTGCGGCGAGCCGTCCACCTGGACGCCGAGCACGGCGACGGCGTCGGGGCGTGCCGCGTACTCCTGCAACGCCGGCAGCTCGTCGCGGCACGGCTCGCAGGTGTGCGACCACACGTTGAGCAGGGTGTCCCTGCCGGCGAGCGCCGCGCCCAGCGGCACGGTGGCGCCGTCGCCGAGGCACGGCACCGACACGCCCGCGAGCACCCCGCCGGGTGTCACCGCCGGTGTCGCCGCCCCGGCCGCACCGGCCGCACCAGCTGCCGCCGTACCGGCCGCATCGTCCGTACCGGCCGCACCGAATGCGCCATTCGGTGCGCTGGGCGCACCGGGCGCGGCATTCGGTGCGCTGGGCGCAGCGGGCGCACCGGACGCGGCATTCGGTGCGCTGGGCGCAGCGGGCGTACCGGACGCGGCATTCGGTGCGGCGCGGGTGCCCGGGCAGGGCGCCAGTGCGGCGCGTTCCCGCAGGGTCACCAGGTCCGGGGCCGTCGGGCCGGCGAGGGGCGGCGCCACGCCGGCCGGGCCGCGCGGCCAGAGCGCCACCGTGGCCGCGACCAGCAGCACCACCAGCGCAATCGTCCAGCGCAGCACCGTCCAGCGCAGCGCCGTCCGGGCCCGGGCAGCCGTCACGGCGCGGCCACCCCGGCGGGCTCCATTGCGGCCGCCGCCACCTCGCCCGCCGCCACCGCAGCCGCTGCCGGCGCGGCGTGCGCCGCCTCGGCCAGCGCGAGGAGGTGCTCGGCCTCCGGGCCCTTCACCAGCTTCGCCGCCTCGGCGAACGAGGTCGGGCCGAGGCCGAACGACGGGCAGTCCGGCGCGAGCGTGCATGCACCGCACGCCGGGCGGCGGGCGTGGCACACCCGCCGGCCGTGGAAGATCACCCAGTGGGACAGCATGGTCCAGTCCCGGCGCGGCACCAGCTCGCCGATCTGGTGCTCGACCTTCACCGGGTCGTCCAGCTCGGTCCACCCGAAGCGGCGCACCAGCCGGCCGAAGTGGGTGTCCACCGTGATGCCCGGCACGCCGAAGGCATTGCCGAGGATGACGTTCGCGCTCTTGCGGCCGATCCCTGGCAACGTCACCAGCTCGTCCAACGTCCTTGGCACCTCGCCGTCGAACCGCTCGACGAGCGCGGCGCCGAGCCCGATCAGCGACATCGCCTTGTTGCGGAAGAACCCGGTCTGGCGGATCAGATCCTCGAGCTCAGCCCGGTCGGCGCCGGCGTAGTCGGCCGCCGTGCGGTACTTCACGAACAGCGCCGGCGTCACCTCGTTGATCTTCTTGTCGGTGCTCTGCGCGGACAGGATGGTGGCGACGGCGAGCTCGAGCGGCGTGGTGAAGTCCAGCTCGCAGTGCGCGTCGGGGTACGCGACGGCGAGCGAGCGCACCATCCGCCGAGCCCGGCGGACCAGCCCGAGCCTGGTCTCCTTGGCGAACTTCCGGCGGCGTGAAGCGGGCACCCCCACAGGGTACGGACGGCCATGACGCGGGCGGATGACCGGGGCGAACGACGCGTAGCACACCGCGACACGCCGTAGAACGGCCCCCGTTGTGCGCCCGATCGGGTCGTACGCCAGTATTCCCATCGTCATGGCTGCATGGGCGGTAATCGCAGTACCACTGCTGATCATGTTCTTCGCGCTCGGTATGGAGCGCGTGGAAGCTCGGCTGCGCCAGGTCGCGGTCGGCGAGAACGATGTCGAGGAGTTCCTGGAGCAGGCCCGGCCCAATGAGGTGCGAGAGCTGTTCAAGTACGGTATCGGCCGTGCACTCGAGCTCTTCCGGCGTCGCCGTCGTACGCCACCACGGCGCGCAGCGCTCGCGCCCGGCGCCGGCCGGCGCGGCGCGGAGGTGACGGCGATGCCGGTGGCCGCGCGTCAGGACGAGAGAGTGCCGGCGCCCCAGCCACGCTCGCGCCAGGACGAGAGCGAGGCGGCGCCCCAGCCACGCGCGTCCTGACCTGCTGCGACCCACCCCGACACGGTCGAGCCGGACCGCGGCGGGGCTTCACTTCCTGGCGCGAGGCTCTAAGCTGCCGGGAAGTGACCGGCGCCACAGTGGCTGCCGGTGGCGAGCAGGAGGCACGGTGGACGAGGTCCTGGCCAGAGCGGGCATTTTCCAGGGCGTCGAGCCGGCGGCTGCCGAGGCGCTGGCGCTGGCGCTGGAGCCGGTGGAGTTCCCGCGCGGTCACGAGATCTTCGCCGAGGGCGAGCAGGGCGACCGGCTCTACATCATCCTGTCCGGCAAGGTGAAGATCGGCCGGCGGGCCCCTGACGGCCGCGAGAACCTGCTGTGGGTGGCCGGCCCGTCCGACATGTTCGGCGAGCTGTCCATCTTCGACCCCGGCCCCCGTACCTCCTCGGTCACCACCGTCACCGAGGTCAGGGCCGTCTCGCTGGACCGCACCGCGCTCCGCAAGTGGATCAACGAGCGGCCCGAGATCGCCGAGCAGCTGCTGCGGGTGCTCGCCCGCCGGCTGCGCCGCACCAACAACATGCTCGCCGACCTCATCTTCACCGACGTCCCCGGCAGGGTCGCCAAGGAGCTGCTCCGGCTGGCGTCCCGCTTCGGCTCCCAGGAAGCCGGCCTGCTGCGGGTGACCCACGACCTCACCCAGGAGGAGATCGCCCAGCTCGTCGGCGCCTCCCGCGAGACCGTGAACAAGGCGCTGGCCGACTTCGCGCACCGCGGCTGGCTGCGCCTGGAAGGCAAGAGCGTCCTCATCCTCGAACCGGAGCGCCTCGCCCGCCGCGCCCGCTGAGGTGTTCGGGTAGTTGGTAGACGGCAGAAAGGGCCAGGTGCCGCCCCCGACGCGGCGCTCCGGCCCTTCCTGGTCGCGCGGCCCGAACCAGATCGGCCACGCACCTCGCGGCCCGACCGGCCCGGCCCCGATTCCGAGCCGGCCAGACACCTCACCATGACACGCACCCCCGACTTTCGCGCGTCCCGGCTCACCCTGAAGGACGAATCATCACCCAGTTAGGTTGCGCCAAACGCCGGACGAACCGTGATTCGTGACCGTTCCGCAACCCCGATGTGAGTTCGGGCTCCATTATTGGTACTTACGTACCAATTTATGGCATACTGGTACGCGTGTCTCACTCGGCCTCGTTGTCCCGGTACCGCGCCGCGCTGACGGCGCCCGGCGCGCTGGTGCCAGCGCTGGCCGCGATCGTCGGCCGGCTGCCGATCGCCATGATCGGCCTTGCGCTGCTGTTCTACGTGCAGCGCGGCACCGGCTCGTTCGCGGTGGCCGGCATGGTCTCGGCCGGCGCGCTGGTCGGCGTCGCCGCCGGCTCCGTGCTGCAGGGCCGGCTGATGGACCGTTTCGGCGCCACCCACCCGCTGCTGGCGATGTCGGCGCTGTTCGCCGCCGCCGTCGCGATCACAGTGGTCGCCGTCGAGCGCCGCGAGCCGGCGCCGGTCCTGGTCGGGCTGGCGTTCGCCGTCGGGTCGAGCCAGCCGATGGTCGGCTCCTCGTCGCGGGCGCTGTGGGGACGGCTGCTGCCGGCCGGGCCGGTGCGCAACGCCGGCTACGCGTACGAAGCGATCTCGATGGAGGTCTTCTTCATCCTCGGGCCGGGGCTGGCCGGGGTGCTGTCGCTGTCCGGGTGGTGGCCGGGCACCGGGGTCGTGGCCGGCGCCGCCGGCATGATCGCCGGCGTGGTCTCGTTCGCGCTGACGCCGGCCGTGCGCGGCTGGGGACCGGACCTCGACCGCGGCCACCTCGGCCCGCTCGGCGCGGTCGCGTCGCCCGGCATGCGGACCATGGCGATCGCCGCGTTCGGCTTCGGCATCGCGATCGGCTTTGTCGAGGTAGCCGTGCCGGCGGCCGCGACGCTCGCCGGCCACGCCGCAATGGGCGGTGTGCTGCTGAGCCTGTGGTCGGTGGGCTCCGTCGCCGCCGGGGTGGTGTACGGCGTGCGGCCGTGGCCGCGGCCGGCGCACCTGCGGCCGCCGGCCCTGCTGCTCGGCTTCTCGCTGCTGCTGCCGCTGCTCGCCGTGCCAACTGGCCTGGTCGGCATGGCGCTCGCCCTGCTGGTCGTCGGCACCCTCATCACGCCGCAGGCCACCACGCTGTCCGCAATGATCGACACGGTGGCCCCGGCCGGCACCAGCGCCGAGGCCTTCGGCTGGGTGGTCACCGCGATCACCCTCGGCCTGGCCGCCGGCCAGTCGACCAGTGGCGCGCTCGTCGAGTCGGCCGGCCCGGCCAGTGCCTTCCTCGCCGCGGCCGTCAGCGGCCTGCTGCTGGCCGCCGTGGTCTGGCTACGCCGCGCCACCCTGCACGCCGCACCCCCGTCCGACCAGCCAACGACCCGCGATCGGACGTTCGCGGCGGCATAGCCGGGCGGCTAGCCGAGCCGCTCTGGCGTGGCCCCGCGCAGGTAGGCGAGCTGGGCGCCGACGGACACCTCGGCGGCCCACCACAGCGCCCGGTCCACGTCCTGGTAGACCAGCTCGACGACCTGCCGCGGCGTGGCGTCGTCGCCGAGCGTGGCGAGCGCGCGCCGGATCTGGTCGAGCCGCTCCTCGCGGTGGGCCAGGTACCGCCGCGCCGTGCCGGCGAGATCCCGCAGGTCCGGGCCGTGGCCGGGGAGCACCGGAGTGCCGGCCGGCAGCTCCGCGAGGCCGCGCAGCGAGCTCAGGTACGCGCCGAGGCTGCCTTCGGGGTGCATGATCACCGTGGTGCCGCGGCCGAGCACCGTGTCGCCGGTGAGCACGCCGCCAGTGTCCGGCAGCACGAGGCACACCGAGTCCATGGTGTGGCCGGGGGTGGCCAGCACGCGCAGCTCGGTGTCGCCGGACGCGATCACCTCCGCCGGCCGCAGTGGCGGGCCGCCGATGCACTGCGCCGGGTCCGCGGCCCGCACCGGCGCGCCGGTCAGCTCGTGCAGCAGCCGCGCCCCGCCGGTGTGATCGCGGTGCCCGTGCGTGATCACGATCAGGGCCGGCCGCGACAGCCCGGCGACGCGCCGCAGGTGGTCCTCGTCGTCCGGCCCAGGGTCGACCACCACGGTGGCGCGCTCCCCTGGCCGCCCGAGCAGCCAGGTGTTCGTGCCGTCCAACGTCATCGGGCCAGGGTTGTCGGCGAGCAGCACGCTGGCCAGCTCGGTCACCGGCCGCAGCACGCCGTACGCCGGATGGGTCGCCACGACGACCGACGCTACCGTCATGCCGTGCTGTCCTATGACACGGCCGGTACCGGCCCGCCGCTGGTGCTGCTGCACGCCGGGGTCGCGGACCGGCGCATGTGGTCCGGCGTCACCGGCCCCCTGACCTCGGCGTACACCGTGATCACGCCGGACCTTCGCGGGTTCGGGCTGCCCGAGCCAGGCACCGGCTCCTACTCGCACGCCGGCGACGTGGCCGCGGTGCTCGCCGACCTCGGCATCCGGCACGCAACGATCGTCGGCGCGTCCTTCGGCGCCCTGGTGGCGCTGCAACTCGCGCACGCCGCACCCCACCTTGTGGACGCGCTCGTGCTGGCCGCGCCACCGCTGCCCGGCTGGCCGTGGTCGGCGGCCATGACCCGGTTCTGGGACGACGAGGACGCCGCGCTCGACCGCGACGACGTCGACGCCGCCGTCGAGGCCAACGTGACCCAGTGGGCCGGCGCCGACCCCGCCGTGCAGGCCGGCGTGCGCCAGATGCAGCGCCGCGCCTTCGACCTGCAGCTCGGCAGCACGGCCGAGGCCAGCGACGACCCCGTCGACCCGGCGGCCGTCGCCGCCCGCACCCTGGTCGTGGTCGGCTCCGGCGACCTCCCCGACTTCGCCGGCATCGCCGACCGGCTCGTCGCGACCATGCCCCGCGCCACCAAGCGTGTCGTCGACGGTGCCGGCCACCTGGTCGCCATGGAACGGCCGGCCGAGTTCGCCGCCCTCATCGCCGAGTTCGTCGGCGCCTAGATGATCTAGCGAGCCGGCGGCCGCGCGGTGGTGGTGCTTGCACCGTTACTTTACTCTACCCGTGCGAGACCCCACAGCGGCGGCGCCGACACGCCGTTAACCTGCGGAAACAGCCGATCAGGGGTCGAGGTGGGTGGCCGCGTCGTGGTAGCGGGGGTCGTCGGGGAGGACGACGCGCAGGCCGTCGGAGTCACGCACGACCCGCGGCATCGTCTTCTCGATAAGCCTGTCGCTGGATGCGGCGAGCGCCTCGGCGACGGTGCCGAACGAGGTCAGCTCGGTGAGGGTGTACCAGGTGGGCGGCAGCAGCCACCGGCGGCCGGCCTGCCAGTCGGCGAGTGCGGCGCCGGCCGTCTGCCACCCGGCGTCGGCGGCCTCGCTGGTGACCCCGTCGGCGTGCTGGCCGACGGGGAGGGCGGCGAGCAGGAAGCGGGTGTCGTAGCGGCGCGACTCGCCCTCCGGGGTGACCCAGTTGGCCCACGGTTGCAGCAGGTCGGCGCGGAGCACCAGCCCGGCGTCGGCGAGGAACTGCGCCATGGACAGCTCGCGGGCCACCAGGGCGGCGCGGCCGGCGCGGTACACGGCGGCGTCGTCGACGACGCTGTGCTCGTTGGTGCCGGCCAGCAGCACGCCGGACTCCTCGAAGGTCTCCCGGACGGCCGCGCAGACCAGCGCATGTGCGAGCGCGTCGTCGCAGCCGAAGCGCTGGCCCCACCAGGACGGCGGCGGACCGGCCCACGCCACGGCGGTACGGTCGCGGGCGTCAAGGCCGCCGCCTGGGAACACGGTCATGCCGCCGGCGAACGGCATTCCGGCCACCCGTCGTTGCAGGAAGACCTCCAGGCCGCCAGGAGCGTCGCGCAGCAGCACGACGGTCGCGGCGTCCTTCGGCGCCACCACCGAAGCTGGCCCTGGCGGCAGGAACTCCTCAGGCAGGACGAGCTCGCGGGGTAGTTCTGGCACACCAGCACGGTATCGCGGACCGGCCGGCGCGCCGCGCGGCTGCGAGGATGACGCCATGACGGATCAACTGAGGGTGGGACTGGTCGGCGCTGGGCCGTGGGCGACGGCCGTGCACGCCCCGATGATCGCCGCGCACCCGGAGACCGACCTCGTCGGGGTGTGGGCGCGCCGGCCGGCGGCGGCCGCAGTGCTGGCCGGGGCGCACGGCGCAGAGCCGTTCGACTCGGTGCCGTCGCTGATCAGTGCGGTCGACGTGGTGGCGTTCGCGGTGCCACCAGCGGTGCAGGTGCCGTTCGCCATCGAGGCGGCAAGGGCCGGCCGTCACCTGATCCTGGAGAAGCCGGTGGCGGCCACCCTCGACCAGGCGTACCGGCTGACCGACGCGGTGTCGACGGCCGGGGTGGCCAACATCGTGATGCTGGTCATGCGGTTCGCGCCGGAGACTACGGAGTGGCTCGAGGTGCTGGCCTCGCTCGGCGGGTGGCGGGCCGGCTCGGCGCGGTGGCTCTCCGGTGCGCTGCTCGGCGGGCCGTACTCCGCATCGCCGTGGCGGTACGAGGACGGCGCGCTCGCCGACGTCGGCCCGCACACCGTCGACCTCATCGACGCCGCGCTCGGCGAGGTGACCGACGTGCTCGCGGCAAGTTACGCCGAGCCGGACGTGTGGCACCTGATCCTCGGCCACCGCGGCGGCGCGACCAGCACGGTGTCGCTGTCGATGCGGCTGCCGCTGACACCGACGATCACCTCTGTCGAGGTGTACGGGGAGTACGGGCACAGCGAGCTGCCGATGCGGTCCACGCCGGCGGAGGACAGCTACACCGCCCTGCTCGACGACCTGGTCGGCATGGTGCGCGGCGGCACCACGCGCCATCCCTGCGACGTGCACCGCGGGCTGCACCTGCAGCGCGTGCTGCACGCGGCCCGCGAGCTGTCCCGCCGATGATCGAGTACGACGCCGACCCGTACGTGTGTTCGGCGGCGGCGCGGATCGGGGCCGAGCTGCACCGGCTGGCGCCGGCTGTGCACGCCGCCGCGAGGCCGCACGGCGGGCCCGTGCTGGCGCCGCTGCGGCGGTACGGGGGCTTCCTGGTGGACCTGCGGACGCTGCTGCTGCACGGTGGCGCGCCGCTGCCGGCCGTGCGGGCCATCCACCGCTACCAGCCGGGGGTGGACGAGGCGGTGGACGCGCTCGCCGGCGGCGGTTGGCTGGTCGTGCACGGTGGCGCGGTGCTCGCGACCGACCGCTGCCGCGCCGTGCTGTCGTCGCTGATGGCGGTGCTCGACCGGACGAGCGAGGCGCTGTGGGGCGCGCCATCGGAGCTGCTGGCCACCGCGGACGCGCTGGTCACGGCGGCCAGAGGCACCTCGGAGGGCGCCGCCTTTGACGCCCTCGCGGCCGCCGGACACCCCGCCGGTGACGCCAGCGGCCCTGGCCTGGCGGCACCGTCGCCGGGCGGCTGTTCACCGTGCTCTGCGCCCTGCGCTACCACCGGGCCGACGCGCACGCCGCGGCCTGGGCCGCTGAGGGGCTCACCGTCGAGCAGGCTTGTGCGATAAGCCTGCGTATCGCGCGTAATCGCGGTCCGAAAAGCGCGATAAGCCCGCGTATCGCGCGGGCGTACGGGCGTACGGGCGCTGGCCAAGGACCATCCGCAACGCCTGCGGATCGAGGCCGCCACCGACCGTGTCGCGGCGCGCCCGTGCCGCAACCTGCCGCCGCCCGACCGCCCCGCGTTCGTCGCCACACTCCGCGCCCTGCCCGGTTAGGCCCGCGCCTCTGCGGTCAGCCGACCTCGACGATGACCTCGACCTCGACCGGGGCGCCGAGCGGCAGTTCGGCCACCCCGACGGCGGAGCGGGCGTGCTGCCCGGCCTCGCCGAAGATCTGGCCGAACAGCTCCGAGGCGCCGTTGACGACCGCGGGCTGCCCGGTGAAACCACCGGCGGACGCCACGAACCCGACGACCTTGACCACCCGGACGACCGCGTCGATGCCGACGAGGGCGTCCACCGCGGCCAAGGCGTTCAGGGCGCACACCCTGGCCAGCTCCCGGGCCCGCTCGGGTTTCACCTCGGCGCCGACCTTGCCGGTGGCCGCGAGCTTGCCGTCGACCATGGGCAGCTGCCCGGCGGTGTACACCAGCGACCCGGTACGCGCGGCCGGCACGTAGGCGGCCACCGGCGGCACCACGGACGGCAGCGAGATGCCGAGCTCACGCAGCCGGTCGGACCAGCTCATGACCTCGGCCGTTTCAGGTAGGCCACCAGCTGCTCGCCGGTCGGGCCCGGCATGACGGTCACCAGCTCCCACCCGTCCTCACCCCACTGGTCGAGGATCTGCTTGGTGGCGTGGATCAGCAGCGGGACGGTCGCGTACTCCCACTTGGTCGGCGCGCTCATGGGCACGGAGCCTAGCCACGCCCGCCAGCAGCGCCCCACAGCGCCCATGGCGCCCCCGCGGTCAGCGTCGTGACGCCGTCCCCGCGTCAGCGTCGCCTCCGCGTCCCCACGGCAGCGTCGCCACCGCGCCCCCGCGGTAGCGTCGCAACGCATGGAGGTCTGGCGGGTGCTCGGCGCGGTCGCCGTCGGC
>Ga0184609_10000079_pt1 | contig 24356 bp, 12 predicted proteins | sample PLM1_60_coex_FD_133165 | JGI IMG/M metagenome (GOLD analysis project Ga0184609, IMG submission 133165) | Groundwater sediment microbial communities from an aquifer in East River, Colorado, USA - PLM1_60_coex | ecosystem: Environmental > Terrestrial > Soil > Riparian zone | place: USA: East... | reverse complement strand
GGCGACGCGTTCACGGCGATGCGCAAGCTGCTCACCGACAACCACGAGGACCGCGCCGCGCAGCTTCGGCACATCCGCCGGGCCATCGCGATCTACCGGGCGCTGCTCGCGGCCGGCGTCGTCGAGCGGCTGCCCGAGCCGGACGAGCACGGCCGCACCGTCCGGCTCACCGTCGACCTGCAGCTCGACTTCGCCCTCAACCAGCCGCTGTCCCCGCTCGCGCTGGCCGCCATCGAGCTGCTGGACCGGGACTCGGCGTCGTATCACCTCGACGTGCTGTCGGTGATCGAGTCGACCCTGGAGAACCCGCGGCAGGTGCTGTCCGCGCAGAAGTTCCGGGCCCGCGGCGAGGCGATCGAGCGGATGAAGGCCGACGGCCTTGAGTACGAGGAGCGGATGGCGCTGCTGGAGGAGGTCACCCACCCCACGCCGCTGGCCGACCTGCTCGAGCACGCCTACGAGGTGTACCGCCGCGGGCACCCGTGGGTCGCCGACCACGAGCTCGCGCCCAAGTCTGTCGCCCGCGACCTCTACGAGCGCGGCCTGACCTTCACCGAGTACGTGTCCTTCTACGGCCTCGCCCGGTCGGAGGGGCTGGTGCTGCGCTACCTCGCCGACGCCTACAAGGCGCTACGGCAGACCGTGCCGGAGGAGGCGCGCACCGAGGAGCTGACGGACCTCATCGAGTGGCTCGGCGAGCTGGTCCGCCAGGTGGACTCCAGCCTGCTCGACGAGTGGGAACGGCTGCGCTCCCCCGTTTCTGGGCCAGGCGGGGTGTCCGGCCCGGCCAGGCCACGGGTGGACGAGGCGCCGCCCCCCGTCACCGGCAACCCCCGCGCCTTCACCGTCCTGGTCCGCAACGCCCTGTTCCGCCGCGTCTGGCTCGCCGCGCGGCGGCAGTGGGACCAGCTCGGCGAGCTGGACGCCGCGGACGGCTGGGACGCCTCCGCCTGGGCCGCCGCCGTCGAGCCGTACTTCGACGAGCACGCCGAGATCGGCACCGGCCCCGACGCCCGTGGCCCCGGGCTGCTCGTGATCGACCGCAGCCCCGACCTCGGCCCCGACAGCAGCCCAGACTGCTGGCAGGTCCGCCAGATCTTCGACGACCCCGCCGGCGACCACGACTGGGGCTTCAGCGCCGAGGTTGACCTGCCCGCCTCCGACGAGGCCGGCGCGGCCGTCATCCACGTCACCGCGGTCGGCCAGCTCTGATCCGGGCGCTTGAGGTCGGGCACGGTCGGGTACCACCACCAGGTGGACGGACGAGTGGTCGTGCTGGCCCCCGCGCCGCAGCTCACCATGACGGCGGAGGAGCTGGACGGGCAGCCGGACATCCACGTGCACGCCGGTGGGCAGGGCGTGTGGCAGGCCAGGATGATCAGCTCGCTCGGCGCCACCGTGGTGCTGTGCGCGACCGTCGGCGGCGAGACCGGCCAGGTGCTGCGGCACCTGCTCGGCGGCCAGGACATCGAGCCGCACCTGCGCAAGGTCAGCGGCCGCAACGGCGCGTACTTCCACGACCGGCGTGAGGGCAGCCGCGACGAGCTGGTGGAGATGCCGGCCGATCCGCTGCAGCGGCACGAGCTGGACGACCTGTACGAGCTGACCCTGGTGTATGCCCTGCAGGCCGGGATCGCCGTGCTCGCCGGCCCGCCGGGCGACGGCATCGTGCCGCACTCGCTGTACTGCCGGCTCACCGCCGATCTCACCGGCAACGGATGCCACGTGCTCGTCGACCTCAGCGGCGAGCGGCTGTCCGCCGCGCTGGAGGGCGGCCCGTCGTTCGTCAAGGTCAGCCACGAGGAGCTGATCTCTGACGGGCGGGCCGACAGCCACCGGCTCGCGGACCTGGTGGCAGCCATGCGCAAGATCGCCGAGTACGGACCGCAGGCCGTCCTGGTCTCACGGGCAGCCGAACCGGCCATCGCGCTGGTGCAGGGCAAGCTGTACGCCGTACACGTGCCGCGCCTGCATCCGGTGGACACCCGCGGCGGTGGCGACTCCATGACGGCAGGTGTCGCCGCATCCCTCGCGCAAGGCGAGCCCATCGAGACAGCCCTGCGCGTCGGCGGCGCCGCGGGCGCGCTGAACATCGGACGGCACGGCCTCGGCACCGGCAGCAGGGAGGCCGTTCGCGCGCTCACCGACCGGGTCGAGCTGCGGCCCATCGACGACACCATCGACTCCGACGAGGAACGACTGGCGGGAAGAAAATGACCGATCTCTGCGCCCTGGTGACCAACGACGACGGCATCGAATCGCCCGGCCTCGCGGCGCTGGTCGGCTGCGCCATCGACGGCGGGCTCGAACCACTGGTCGCCGCGCCGGCGGTCGAGTCAAGCGGCACGAGCGCCGGGCTGACCGCGGCCGAGGACCACCGGCAGATCGCGACACAGCTGCGGAAGCTGCCGGCGCTGCTGGACGTGACGGCCTACGCGGTGGCCGCCCACCCCGGCCTCATCGCCTTCACCGCGGCCCACGGCGGCTTCGGGCAGCAGCCCGACGTGCTGCTGTCCGGCATCAACCGCGGCGCGAACGTCGGCAGGGCCGTGCTGCACTCCGGCACCGTCGGCGCCGCGCTCACGGCCAGCATCAACGGCCTGCGTGCCATGGCCGTCTCGCTGGACGTCGGCCTCGCCACCGACGTCGTCCACCACTGGAGCACCGCTGCCGAGGTCGCCGGCCGCGCGCTCGACCTGCTGCTGGACCTCGAACCGGGCGCCGTCCTCAACGTCAACGTGCCCAACGTGGCGCCTGATCAGCTCCGCCCGCTGCGCCGCGCCAGACTCGCCGCCTTCGGCACCGTGCAGAGCCAGGTCCAGCGGCTCGACGACGGCCGCCTGGAGATCTTCTCCGTCACCGCCGACGACCAGCCGGAGCCCGGCACCGACGCGGCCCTGCTGGCCGCCGGCCACCCGACCATCACCCCCCTGCGCTCCGTCGACGAGGACCCCACCGTGGCGCTGCCCGGCCTGGACTGAGGCCACCCGAGCCGCCCGAAGCGCCCAACACGCGCGGCCCGAACCGGCGAACACGCCGGGTTCACGACGTGGTGCGCGCGACCGCGGCGTCCACCACGGCGCGCACATCGCCGGTGCGGCGGTGGTCCTCGCGTTGCAGGTCCGCGCCGCAGCCGCGGGCCCGAAGCTGCCTGACCAGGGCGTCCACCACGCCGTCGTCGCCGTTGTCGACCAGTGCCGGCCGCACGTGCCGGAGCAGGCGGTCGATCATGGCCCAGCCCGACGACGGGCCGCCGCCGAGCGGGTCGACGCCGCGACCGGCGAGGCCACCGCGGGCCGCCTGCCAGCACGCGGCCCTGAGCAGCTCGGAGGAGACAGCCGGCGCGGGACGCCCGGCGTCGACCTCGTGCAGCGCGAGCGTCACCAGGCCGCGGACCAGGCCGGCGAGCAGCACGGCGTCGTCCGCGGTCGCCGCCACGTCGGCGATCCGGACCTCGACGGTCGGCGCGTGCTCGGACGGACGGACGAACCAGTAGATCATTCCGGCGTCCATGAGCACGCCGCTGCGGATCAGCTCGTCCACGAGCTCGCGGTAGTGCCGCTCGGACTCGAAGTACGGCGGCGGCCCGGCCAGCGGCCAGCGCGACCACAGCAGCGACCGCCAGCTCGCGTACCCGGTCTCCGCGCCGTGGTGCAGCGGCGAGTTCGCGGTGACCGTGCACAGCGCCGGCAGCCAGGGCCGCAGGAAGTTGCTCACCTGGACCGCGGCGCCCTCGGGCACCGCCACGTGCACGTGGCAGCCGCACAGCCCGGTGCGGGAGGTCAGCGCGCCGTACCGCCGGGCCATCTCGCGGTAGCGCGGCGTGGCGGTGGTCCGCTCCGGCGGGTCACCGAGCGGCGGCACGCCGGCCGCCAGCAGCCGGCCACCGGCGGCCGTGGCGGCGTCCGCGAGCCGTCGCCGGCCGAGGGTCAGCTGCTCGCGCAGTTGCAGGAGGTCGGCGCACACGCCGGTGGCCGTCTCGACCTGCGCCGGCGAGAGCTCGAGCTGGATCTCCAGGTCCGTGTCGCGGGTGGCGTCCGCGACGCTGGCACCCAGCGGCACCGGCTCACGGGTCAGCGGATCGACCACCAGGAACTCTTCCTCGACTCCTACCGTCGGGCCGGCCACCGCAGGCTCAGCGGCCCTCGCGCGCCTTGCGGGTCTCGCGCTCGCTCGCCCGCTGCAGGGCCTGCACCAGCTCCTGCTTGCTCATCCTGGAGCGGCCGTGCACGCCGAGGCGTTTGGCCTGCTCGTACAGGTGCTGCTTGCTGGCGTTGTCCACCCCGCCGGCGGCGCGGCCGCCTGGGTTCGGGCCGCCGCGGGCGGCGCGCTCGTCGGACGGGCCGTACTCGTCCTTGGGCTCCCAGTGGTCGCCAACCTTCTCGTGGGTGTGCTTGAGCGCGGAGAACGCGGTGCGGTGCGCCCGCTCGCCATCCCCGTAGGTTTGCACGGCCGAGTCGTGCGCCTCTGACCAGGTGCGTCGGGCCTTCCTGTCGGACCTGCGCAGCGTGCTCGGCAGCTCCTTCTCAGCCGGCATGACGATCACCTCCACGCTTTCGGGGTACCCCGTGTATCCAGCGACCATACGGGTACCCGAGCCGGAGTGACTTGAAAGGAGTGATCACGAGATGACCACCGCACGCGAGATCATGACACCCGAACCGACGTGCGTCCGGTCAAGCGACTCGGTGCGCGAGGCCGCGTCACAGATGGCCCAGCTCAACGTCGGTTCGCTGCCGATCTGCGGCGAGGACAACCGGCTCGAGGGAATGCTGACCGACCGGGACATCGTGGTGAAGGTGCTGGCCCAGGGCAAGGACCCGCAGGCGGTGCACGCCGGTGACCTGGCCCAGGGTGAGGCCGTGACGATCGGCGCCGACGACGACGCCGAGGAGATCCTGCGCACCATGGGCCGGTACAAGGTCCGCCGGCTGCCGGTGATCGACGGGCACGACCTGGTCGGCATCGTGGCGCTGGCCGACGTGGCGCGGGCGCTCCCCGACAGTAAGGTCGGCGACCTGCTCGAGGCGGTGTCGACGGACTGACCCGCCGACTGGCCGCACGCCCGAACCACCCGAATACCGACGCCAAGCTCCCGCCTGATGCGGGGGTCGGTGTGCCTCCAAGTACCACCATTGCGGCGTTGATGGGTCTTTAACTACAGCCATCATGCGCGGGCATCGGCCGGTAATGGCTGTAGTTAGAGGTGATCAAAAAGGGTAATGGTGGTACTTGGAGGCACACCATTAGCCGGACGCGCGGATACGGTCGATCATGGCCGTGGTGGAGTGGTCGGGTACGTAGTCCACGATGTGTACGGCGCCACCGTATCCGGTGACCACCGAGGCCTCCGGGAGCATGTGCGGGGTGTAGTCGCCGCCCTTGGCGTACACCTCCGGCCGCAGCCGCCGAAGCAGCGCCACCGAGGTGTCCTGCTCGAACACGGTGACGTGGTCGACGCAGCTCAGCGCGGCGAGCATGGCCGCGCGGTCGGCGGCGGGGTTGACCGGCCGGGACGGGCCCTTGAGGCGGCGCACGCCGTCGTCGGAGTTCACCGCGACGACGAGCACGTCACCGAGCAGCCGCGCCTGGTTGAGGTAGGCGACGTGGCCGCGGTGCAACACGTCGAAGCAGCCGTTGGTGAACACGATGCGGCGGCCGGCGGCGCGGTGCCCGGCCACCAGGGCCGCGAGCCGGTCGGCGTCCACGGCGCTGCCGTGCCCGCCGAGCCGCTCGGCAAGTTCCGCGGTGGTGCACGCGGCCGTGCCCGGCCGGCCGGTCACCACGTCGGCCGCGGCCTGGGCCAGCTCGGCCGCGGTGGTCAGCGGCTGCCCGGCGCCGACGGCGACGGTGAGCGCGGCGACGAAGGTGTCCCCGGCGCCCGCCGCGTGGTTGTCCGGCGCGGGCCGCGCCCAGGTGCGGTGCACCGGCTGGCCTGCGGTGAACACCAGCGCGCCGTCGCGGTCGAGCGTGACCACCACGGTGGTGGCGCCGGTCGCGGCGTGCAGCGCCGTGCGGCACCGCTGCAGCACGTCGACTCGCACGTGCGGCTCGATCGACATGCCGAGCATCCGAGCGGCCTCGGCGGCGTTCGGGGTGACCAGGTCGGGCCGAAGGGCGCGCCAGCGGTCCAGCCGGTGCGCGTCGACGGCGAGCAGCGGCATCCGCGCCCTGAGCCGGCGCAGCACCCCTGGCAGCTCGCCGTCGAGCACGCCGGTGCCGTAGTCGCACAGCACGACCGCGTCGCTGTCGGCCACGGCGTCCCGTGCCGCGTCCACAACGGCGTCGGCCGTCGCGCCGTTCAGCGGGGCCGGCTCGCCCTCGTCCACCCGCAGCATGAGCTGGTCGCCGACCACGACCCGCCGCTTGGCCGTGGTCGGCCGGCCGGGGGCGAGCACCACGTGCCTGGTGTCCACCCGGCGGGTGGACAGCTCGCTTGTCAGGGTGGCTCCGGCCGCGTCGTCGCCGACCACGGACACGAGCTGCACCCGGGCGCCGAGCGCGGCGAGGTTCACCGCGGTGTTCGCCGCGCCACCCGGCACGTGCGAGGCGGCGGTCACCTGCACCACCGGCACCGGGGCCTCAGGGCACAGCCGCTCGCAGCGCCCGGACAGCCAGCCGTCCAGGATGGCGTCGCCGAGCACGGCGACCCGCAGCTGCCGGTCGGCCATCCGCTGCGCAAGGTCGGCGGGGATCATCGCGGCGCCTGGCGGCTGCACCACGCGTCGGCCGTCACCGGTTCACCACCGCGTTCACCCCAGCGTTCATCCCAGCGTTCACCACGGCATTCACCACCGCCGTCGGTCCGGACCCGGCGCCCTGCCGCCCGGCCGGCAGCGCCGCCTCGAACGCGGCGCACAGCAGGTGCACGGCCACAAGGTGCGCCTCCTGCACCGAGCTGCAGCGGCCAGGCAGGCATAACGCGTCGTCCACCCGCTCGGCCAGCGGGTTCGGCGCCGGGCCGGTCAGCGCCCACGCCGTCGCGCCGGCCTCGACCGCCGCGTCGGCGGCCGTCAGCAGGTTGCGGCTGCGGCCGCTGACGGACAGCAGGAGCACCACGTCGCGCGGCCGTGCGTGCGCCTGCACCTGCCTTGCGAACACCTCGCGGTAGCCGTAGTCGTTGCCGATCGCGGTCACCGTGGACGTGTCGGCGTGCAGCGCGATGGCCGAGAACGGCCGGCGGTCGGTGCTGAACCGGCCGACCAGCTCGGCGGTCAGGTGCTGCGCCTCGGCGGCCGAACCGCCGTTGCCGGCGGCCAGCAGCCTGGCGCCGCCGCTGAGCCGCTCGGCGAGCACCTCGCCCCAGTGCATCAGCCGCGCCGACTGCCGGCGCAGCGCGTCCAACGTGCCGTCCAGCGCGTCCAGGTGCGAAGCCGCCAGCCCGCTGCGCAGCGCTGTCATGGCCGCGTCCAACCGACGGCGCGACCAACCGAGCTGCCAACGTCGCCGTCCACCGCGCGCCCAACGTCGTGGCCGACCGCGCAGCCAACGTCGCCGTCCACCGCGCGACCAACGTCGTGGCCAACCGCGCAGCCAACGTCGCCGTCCACCGCGTGCCCGGCCGCCACCGGCTCCTCGTGCCCGCCGCTGACCCGCTGGTAGACGCGCAGGGTGTCCACCGCCACCCGGTCCCAGGTGTACCGCGACACGGCCCTGTCCCTGCCGGCGACCCCGTAGGTCTGGCGCCGCACCGGGTTGGACAGCAGGCCACGCAGGGCGCCGGCCAGCGCCTCCGGCTGCTGCGGTGGCACGAGCACGCCGGTGACGCCGTCGACCACGGTGTCGACAAGGCCGCCGACCGCCGCGGCGACCACCGGCGTGCCGCACGCCATCGCCTCCAGCGCCGTGATGCCGAACGGCTCGTACCACGGCACGCACACCACGGCGTCGGCCGACCGCATCATGGCTGGCATCCGCGCCCTCGACACCCGTCCGGTCATCCGCACCCGGTCGGCGATGCCGTGCCAGGACGCCAGCTTGCGCAGCCGGCTGGCCTCCTCGTCCCAATCCAGCGCGCCGGCCGGTGGACCGCCGACGATCACCAGCTCGGCGTCCGGGACCATCGCCATCGCGGCGATCGCGCAGTCGAAGCCCTTGCGGGGCACCAGCCGCCCGACGGTGAGCACCCGTGGCCTCGCGGCGCGCTCGGCCGGCCCGGCCGGGGTGAAGTGGTCGGTGTCCACCCCGCACGGCACCACGGTGATCCTCGGCCGCGCCAGACCCATCCTGACCAGCTCGAACACCTCGTCGGAGCAGGTCGCGACGACGGCGGCCACCCGGCGGCCGATCAGCCGCTCCATCCGGACGCGCTGCTGCGGGCTGGTGTCGGCGCTGCCCTGGTGCCTGCGCTTGACCACGCCGAGCGCGTGGAAGGTCTGCACCACAGGCACCCGCAGTGGCCTCGCCACAAGCTCGGAGACCAGGCCGGACATCCAGAAGTGGGCGTGCACGACGTCCGGCCGCCCGGCCCGCCAGTCCTCGGCGAGGAACCTCGCAAAGGCATCCAGATGGGGGACGAGCTCGTCCCGTGGCACACGCATGGCCGGGCCGGCCGGCACGTGCACCACCCGGTAGCCGGCGTCGGTGTCCACGCGTGGTGGCTGCCTGGGATGGTCCCGCCGGGTGTAGACGGACACCCCATGGCCGCGCCGAGCCAGCGCGGCGGCCAACTCGGCCACGTGCACGTTCTGTCCCCCGCATTCCACGCCGCCGTGGGCGGCCAGCGGGTTGGCGTGCTCGGACACCAACGCGATCTTCAACGTCATCACCTCCCGCTTCCTCGTAGTCGGAAAGGTGACCAATAGATGCGAAGTTAAACCCGCCTACCTGCACAGGTACCGTTCATGGCCGGCGGCGGGGGTGGCATTCCCCGGCACCTCGGCATACGGTTGGGCCGCGATTGAGCAGCAAGTCGCGCCGGGTAACCGGATGGGAGGCGCTGTCGTCATGGCTTCGAGGATTCCGCCCACCGAGGACTGTCCCGATCCGTCGGAGCTGCTCTCGATCACCGTCGAGCCCCGCGGCGCCAGCACGGTGGTGACCGCTCGCGGCGAGATCGACCTGTACACCGCACCGCTGCTGCGTTCGGCGCTGCGGGACGCGATCGACGGCCCGGCCGAGTGCGTCGTCATCGACCTCACCGATGTCACGTTCATGGCCTCCAGTGGGCTCGCCGCCCTGACCTCCGGGCTGGAACTGGCACAACGTCGGCGCTGCGAGCTGCGACTCGCCGGCGGTGGCCGGGCGGTGCGGCGACCGTTGCAGGCGGCCGGCCTCGACGGTCAGTTCGAGCACTACCCGTCGGCCGCCGCCGCGGCCAGGGACTGGACTCGCGGGAGGCTCCAGATGGTGATCACGGCCAGGACGGCTCCGTCGACGGGCAAACCGTGAGCTCGCGCAGCTCGCAGCCGGCCGGCTGAGCCAGCGCGAAGATCACGGCAGCGGCCACGTCCCGCGGCCGGTTCAACGTCGCGTCCGGGCCGGGCCGGTACTGCTGCGGCCGGTCGTCGAAGAACGCCGTCCGCATGCCGCCGGGTATCAGCAGCGTCACCCCGACCTCGCCGGCGGTCTCCGCGGCCAGCGCCCTGGTGAATCCGACAACGCCGAACTTCGACGCGCAGTACGCGGTGGCGTGCGGCAGCGCCCGCAGCCCAAGGGTCGAGGCCACGGTCACCACCCGGCCGTTGCTGCGGCGCAGGTGTGGCAGCGCCGCCCGCACCACCGCGGCGGTGGCCAGCAGGTTCACCCGCACCACCAGCTCCCAGTCCGCGGCGGCGATCTCGTCCAGCGCGCCGCACCGGTCGATGCCGGCAGCGGTGACGACGGCGTCGAGGCCGCCGTGCCGTACGGCCGCGTCCTCGACGGCGCGCCCGGCGGCGGCCGTGTCGGCCAGGTCGACCAGCACGTGATCGGCGCCGACCGAGCCGCTGCCGTCGATGCCGCGGTCCGAGCCGCTGTTAGAGCCGCTGTTCGAGCCGCCGTCCGTGCTGGCGGCCGGGGGTGGCTGCCGGTCGAGCACCACCGGCCGCCCGCCGGCCTGCGCGACAGCGGCGCTGACCGCAAGGCCGAGGCCGGAGGACCCGCCGGTAACCAGTACGGTCCCCAGCTTCATCGGGTCACCTCCCACAACAACTCGTCCCACCTGTCCAGAAACGGCTCGAGGGCGAAGTCGCGCAGCGCCACCTCGCGGGCCTTGCGGCCCATGCGCGCCGCCGCATCGCGGTCGGCCATCAGCGCCGCGGTCGCGTCCACCAGGGTGGACACCCTGGTGGCGAGCACCCCGGCCGCCGGCGGCACCACGGCCACCGCCTCGGTGGTGGCCAGCGCGACCACCGGCATGCCGAGCGCCATCGCCTCGAGCAGCGACAGCCCGAGCGAGGTCCACCTGGTGGTATGCAGGTACACCCTGCGGCGGGCCAGTTCGGTGTGGAGCCGGTCCTGCGGCAGATCACCGACCTCGCGCAGCCGGCCGTTGCGCAGGCCGAGCCGCTCCCCCAGCCCGTCGATCCGCATGCCGAAAACGTCCACCCCGGCCACCGCGGCGAACCGTGGCAGCAGGTCGGTGCCGGTCACCCGCCAGCGGCGCAGCGGCTCGTTGACCACGACGGCGGCCCGCCTCATCTCGCCGGTGTAGCGCAGGCCAGGGTCGATGATCCCGTGCGGCACCACGGCCGTCGCAGCGTCCCCGTTGTCCCACATGAGCTCATTGAAGTGGCTCACGTGCACGATCGGGACGTCGCTGCGCCAGGCCATCGGGTGCACGGTGAACGGCACGTCTCCCTTGGGGGTGTTGTGCTCCAGGTACACCGCTGGCACATCGCCGAGCCGCCGGCGGACCAGTTCCAGCTCCTCCGGCCGTTGCAGCACGGCGACGTCCACGTCGGCGCGGTCCAGTGCGGCCAGGTCCACCTCGACGGCGCTGTCCGGCCACCGCCACGCCGCCGGCCGGCCCGGCCAGCCGGGCTCCGTGCCGCCGGCCGCGCGCACCGGCACCAGGTAGGTGTGCCTGCCCTGCACGAACGCCGTCGACCACGAGCCGTGCACGTGCCAGCACAGTACCCGCAACGACCGGCCGCTCACGCCGCACCCTCGACGGCGACCAGGAGATGCACGGCATGCACAACGTCCTCGGCTCGCACCCCGGACAGGCACGGGTGGCCGGGCACCAGGCACTCGCGCGCCCTGCTCGCCCGGCACGGCGCGTCCTGGTCGCCGAGCAGCACGTGCGGCACGCCGTACGGTGCCCAGCGGCTAGCCGGCACGACCGGGGAGAACAGCGAGACCACCGGGGTGCCCACCGCGGCGGCCAGGTGCGCGGGGCCGGTGTTGCCGACGACCGCGACGTCCGCGCCGGCCAGCACGCCGGCGAGCTCGGCAAGGCCGGTGCGCCCGCCGAGGTCCATCGCGTGCCGGCCGGCGACCCGCGCCGTGAGCTCCCGCTCGGCCGGACCGCCGGTGACCACCACCCGGTGGCCGGCCGCTGCCAGCGCGCGGACCGCCTCGGCGCAGCGCTGTGGCGGCCACGCCCTGGCCGGCGCGGTGGCGCCGGGGTGCAGCACCAGGTACGGGCCGTCGCCGGTCAGGGCCCTCGCCTCGGGCGGCGGCCGCACCGCGAGCCTGCCGTCGTCGCCGAGCGGCAGCCGGTACCCGGCCGCGGCCGCGATGGCCAGCGCGCGCCGTACCTCCGGCAGGTCCTCGTCGAGGTCCTCGCCGGGCCGCAGCCGCACGTCCAGCAACGAGCCCGGATAGTCCACGGACGCGCCCGCGATCCGCCGCACCCCGGCCAGCCGCAGCAGCAGCGCGGTCGGCAGTGGCGACTGGTGAAACGAGGTGAGCAGCACCGCCTCCGCGAGGTCGAGCGCTGCCAGCTCGTCCACCAGGGCGGACACCCCGGCGCGGTCCACGGGCAGCGGCCGCGCGTCGATCCACGGGCAGCGCCGTGCCAGCACGGTGGACACGCCGGGAAGCAGTTCGGCGGCCGCCCGGCCGCCCGGCCCGACCAGCAGCACCACCTCGTCGGCGGACGCCGCGACGGCGCGCACCGCCGGCCCGGCCAGCAGCACGTCCCCGGCGCTGTCCTGGCGCGCCACCAGCACCCGCCGCGCCCTCACCGACGCCCCCTCCCCGCGCCACCAGCGTGAACGCCCGCGCCACCCGCGCCGTCCTGGCCGCTGGCGCCGGCGCCAGCGGCCAGGACGGCGCGGGTGGCGCGGGCGTTCACGCTGGTGGCGCGGGGAGGGGGCGTCGGTGAGGGCGCGGCGGGTGCTGGTGGCGCGCCAGGACAGCGCCGGGGACGTGCTGCTGGCCGGGCCGGCGGTGCGCGCCGTCGCGGCGTCCGCCGACGAGGTGGTGCTGCTGGTCGGGCCGGGCGGCCGGGCGGCCGCCGAACTGCTTCCCGGCGTGTCCACCGTGCTGGCACGGCGCTGCCCGTGGATCGACGCGCGGCCGCTGCCCGTGGACCGCGCCGGGGTGTCCGCCCTGGTGGACGAGCTGGCAGCGCTCGACCTCGCGGAGGCGGTGCTGCTCACCTCGTTTCACCAGTCGCCACTGCCGACCGCGCTGCTGCTGCGGCTGGCCGGGGTGCGGCGGATCGCGGGCGCGTCCGTGGACTATCCGGGCTCGTTGCTGGACGTGCGGCTGCGGCCCGGCGAGGACCTCGACGAGGACCTGCCGGAGGTACGGCGCGCGCTGGCCATCGCGGCCGCGGCCGGGTACCGGCTGCCGCTCGGCGACGACGGCAGGCTCGCGGTGCGGCCGCCGCCCGAGGCGAGGGCCCTGACCGGCGACGGCCCGTACCTGGTGCTGCACCCCGGCGCCACCGCGCCGGCCAGGGCGTGGCCGCCACAGCGCTGCGCCGAGGCGGTCCGCGCGCTGGCAGCGGCCGGCCACCGGGTGGTGGTCACCGGCGGTCCGGCCGAGCGGGAGCTCACGGCGCGGGTCGCCGGCCGGCACGCGATGGACCTCGGCGGGCGCACCGGCCTTGCCGAGCTCGCCGGCGTGCTGGCCGGCGCGGACGTCGCGGTCGTCGGCAACACCGGCCCCGCGCACCTGGCCGCCGCGGTGGGCACCCCGGTGGTCTCGCTGTTCTCCCCGGTCGTGCCGGCTAGCCGCTGGGCACCGTACGGCGTGCCGCACGTGCTGCTCGGCGACCAGGACGCGCCGTGCCGGGCGAGCAGGGCGCGCGAGTGCCTGGTGCCCGGCCACCCGTGCCTGTCCGGGGTGCGAGCCGAGGACGTTGTGCATGCCGTGCATCTCCTGGTCGCCGTCGAGGGTGCGGCGTGAGCGGCCGGTCGTTGCGGGTACTGTGCTGGCACGTGCACGGCTCGTGGTCGACGGCGTTCGTGCAGGGCAGGCACACCTACCTGGTGCCGGTGCGCGCGGCCGGCGGCACGGAGCCCGGCTGGCCGGGCCGGCCGGCGGCGTGGCGGTGGCCGGACAGCGCCGTCGAGGTGGACCTGGCCGCACTGGACCGCGCCGACGTGGACGTCGCCGTGCTGCAACGGCCGGAGGAGCTGGAACTGGTCCGCCGGCGGCTCGGCGATGTGCCAGCGGTGTACCTGGAGCACAACACCCCCAAGGGAGACGTGCCGTTCACCGTGCACCCGATGGCCTGGCGCAGCGACGTCCCGATCGTGCACGTGAGCCACTTCAATGAGCTCATGTGGGACAACGGGGACGCTGCGACGGCCGTGGTGCCGCACGGGATCATCGACCCTGGCCTGCGCTACACCGGCGAGATGAGGCGGGCCGCCGTCGTGGTCAACGAGCCGCTGCGCCGCTGGCGGGTGACCGGCACCGACCTGCTGCCACGGTTCGCCGCGGTGGCCGGGGTGGACGTTTTCGGCATGCGGATCGACGGGCTGGGGGAGCGGCTCGGCCTGCGCAACGGCCGGCTGCGCGAGGTCGGTGATCTGCCGCAGGACCGGCTCCACACCGAACTGGCCCGCCGCAGGGTGTACCTGCATACCACCAGGTGGACCTCGCTCGGGCTGTCGCTGCTCGAGGCGATGGCGCTCGGCATGCCGGTGGTCGCGCTGGCCACCACCGAGGCGGTGGCCGTGGTGCCGCCGGCGGCCGGGGTGCTCGCCACCAGGGTGTCCACCCTGGTGGACGCGACCGCGGCGCTGATGGCCGACCGCGATGCGGCGGCGCGCATGGGCCGCAAGGCCCGCGAGGTGGCGCTGCGCGACTTCGCCCTCGAGCCGTTTCTGGACAGGTGGGACGAGTTGTTGTGGGAGGTGACCCGATGAAGCTGGGGACCGTACTGGTTACCGGCGGGTCCTCCGGCCTCGGCCTTGCGGTCAGCGCCGCTGTCGCGCAGGCCGGCGGGCGGCCGGTGGTGCTCGACCGGCAGCCACCCCCGGCCGCCAGCACGGACGGCGGCTCGAACAGCGGCTCTAACAGCGGCTCGGACCGCGGCATCGACGGCAGCGGCTCGGTCGGCGCCGATCACGTGCTGGTCGACCTGGCCGACACGGCCGCCGCCGGGCGCGCCGTCGAGGACGCGGCCGTACGGCACGGCGGCCTCGACGCCGTCGTCACCGCTGCCGGCATCGACCGGTGCGGCGCGCTGGACGAGATCGCCGCCGCGGACTGGGAGCTGGTGGTGCGGGTGAACCTGCTGGCCACCGCCGCGGTGGTGCGGGCGGCGCTGCCACACCTGCGCCGCAGCAACGGCCGGGTGGTGACCGTGGCCTCGACCCTTGGGCTGCGGGCGCTGCCGCACGCCACCGCGTACTGCGCGTCGAAGTTCGGCGTTGTCGGATTCACCAGGGCGCTGGCCGCGGAGACCGCCGGCGAGGTCGGGGTGACGCTGCTGATACCCGGCGGCATGCGGACGGCGTTCTTCGACGACCGGCCGCAGCAGTACCGGCCCGGCCCGGACGCGACGTTGAACCGGCCGCGGGACGTGGCCGCTGCCGTGATCTTCGCGCTGGCTCAGCCGGCCGGCTGCGAGCTGCGCGAGCTCACGGTTTGCCCGTCGACGGAGCCGTCCTGGCCGTGATCACCATCTGGAGCCTCCCGCGAGTCCAGTCCCTGGCCGCGGCGGCGGCCGACGGGTAGTGCTCGAACTGACCGTCGAGGCCGGCCGCCTGCAACGGTCGCCGCACCGCCCGGCCACCGCCGGCGAGTCGCAGCTCGCAGCGCCGACGTTGTGCCAGTTCCAGCCCGGAGGTCAGGGCGGCGAGCCCACTGGAGGCCATGAACGTGACATCGGTGAGGTCGATGACGACGCACTCGGCCGGGCCGTCGATCGCGTCCCGCAGCGCCGAACGCAGCAGCGGTGCGGTGTACAGGTCGATCTCGCCGCGAGCGGTCACCACCGTGCTGGCGCCGCGGGGCTCGACGGTGATCGAGAGCAGCTCCGACGGATCGGGACAGTCCTCGGTGGGCGGAATCCTCGAAGCCATGACGACAGCGCCTCCCATCCGGTTACCCGGCGCGACTTGCTGCTCAATCGCGGCCCAACCGTATGCCGAGGTGCCGGGGAATGCCACCCCCGCCGCCGGCCATGAACGGTACCTGTGCAGGTAGGCGGGTTTAACTTCGCATCTATTGGTCACCTTTCCGACTACGAGGAAGCGGGAGGTGATGACGTTGAAGATCGCGTTGGTGTCCGAGCACGCCAACCCGCTGGCCGCCCACGGCGGCGTGGAATGCGGGGGACAGAACGTGCACGTGGCCGAGTTGGCCGCCGCGCTGGCTCGGCGCGGCCATGGGGTGTCCGTCTACACCCGGCGGGACCATCCCAGGCAGCCACCACGCGTGGACACCGACGCCGGCTACCGGGTGGTGCACGTGCCGGCCGGCCCGGCCATGCGTGTGCCACGGGACGAGCTCGTCCCCCATCTGGATGCCTTTGCGAGGTTCCTCGCCGAGGACTGGCGGGCCGGGCGGCCGGACGTCGTGCACGCCCACTTCTGGATGTCCGGCCTGGTCTCCGAGCTTGTGGCGAGGCCACTGCGGGTGCCTGTGGTGCAGACCTTCCACGCGCTCGGCGTGGTCAAGCGCAGGCACCAGGGCAGCGCCGACACCAGCCCGCAGCAGCGCGTCCGGATGGAGCGGCTGATCGGCCGCCGGGTGGCCGCCGTCGTCGCGACCTGCTCCGACGAGGTGTTCGAGCTGGTCAGGATGGGTCTGGCGCGGCCGAGGATCACCGTGGTGCCGTGCGGGGTGGACACCGACCACTTCACCCCGGCCGGGCCGGCCGAGCGCGCCGCGAGGCCACGGGTGCTCACCGTCGGGCGGCTGGTGCCCCGCAAGGGCTTCGACTGCGCGATCGCCGCGATGGCGATGGTCCCGGACGCCGAGCTGGTGATCGTCGGCGGTCCACCGGCCGGCGCGCTGGATTGGGACGAGGAGGCCAGCCGGCTGCGCAAGCTGGCGTCCTGGCACGGCATCGCCGACCGGGTGCGGATGACCGGACGGGTGTCGAGGGCGCGGATGCCAGCCATGATGCGGTCGGCCGACGCCGTGGTGTGCGTGCCGTGGTACGAGCCGTTCGGCATCACGGCGCTGGAGGCGATGGCGTGCGGCACGCCGGTGGTCGCCGCGGCGGTCGGCGGCCTTGTCGACACCGTGGTCGACGGCGTCACCGGCGTGCTCGTGCCACCGCAGCAGCCGGAGGCGCTGGCCGGCGCCCTGCGTGGCCTGCTGTCCAACCCGGTGCGGCGCCAGACCTACGGGGTCGCCGGCAGGGACAGGGCCGTGTCGCGGTACACCTGGGACCGGGTGGCGGTGGACACCCTGCGCGTCTACCAGCGGGTCAGCGGCGGGCACGAGGAGCCGGTGGCGGCCGGGCACGCGGTGGACGGCGACGTTGGCTGCGCGGTTGGCCACGACGTTGGTCGCGCGGTGGACGGCGACGTTGGCTGCGCGGTCGGCCACGACGTTGGGCGCGCGGTGGACGGCGACGTTGGCAGCTCGGTTGGTCGCGCCGTCGGTTGGACGCGGCCATGACAGCGCTGCGCAGCGGGCTGGCGGCTTCGCACCTGGACGCGCTGGACGGCACGTTGGACGCGCTGCGCCGGCAGTCGGCGCGGCTGATGCACTGGGGCGAGGTGCTCGCCGAGCGGCTCAGCGGCGGCGCCAGGCTGCTGGCCGCCGGCAACGGCGGTTCGGCCGCCGAGGCGCAGCACCTGACCGCCGAGCTGGTCGGCCGGTTCAGCACCGACCGCCGGCCGTTCTCGGCCATCGCGCTGCACGCCGACACGTCCACGGTGACCGCGATCGGCAACGACTACGGCTACCGCGAGGTGTTCGCAAGGCAGGTGCAGGCGCACGCACGGCCGCGCGACGTGGTGCTCCTGCTGTCCGTCAGCGGCCGCAGCCGCAACCTGCTGACGGCCGCCGACGCGGCGGTCGAGGCCGGCGCGACGGCGTGGGCGCTGACCGGCCCGGCGCCGAACCCGCTGGCCGAGCGGGTGGACGACGCGTTATGCCTGCCTGGCCGCTGCAGCTCGGTGCAGGAGGCGCACCTTGTGGCCGTGCACCTGCTGTGCGCCGCGTTCGAGGCGGCGCTGCCGGCCGGGCGGCAGGGCGCCGGGTCCGGACCGACGGCGGTGGTGAATGCCGTGGTGAACGCTGGGATGAACGCTGGGGTGAACGCGGTGGTGAACCGGTGACGGCCGACGCGTGGTGCAGCCGCCAGGCGCCGCGATGATCCCCGCCGACCTTGCGCAGCGGATGGCCGACCGGCAGCTGCGGGTCGCCGTGCTCGGCGACGCCATCCTGGACGGCTGGCTGTCCGGGCGCTGCGAGCGGCTGTGCCCTGAGGCCCCGGTGCCGGTGGTGCAGGTGACCGCCGCCTCGCACGTGCCGGGTGGCGCGGCGAACACCGCGGTGAACCTCGCCGCGCTCGGCGCCCGGGTGCAGCTCGTGTCCGTGGTCGGCGACGACGCGGCCGGAGCCACCCTGACAAGCGAGCTGTCCACCCGCCGGGTGGACACCAGGCACGTGGTGCTCGCCCCCGGCCGGCCGACCACGGCCAAGCGGCGGGTCGTGGTCGGCGACCAGCTCATGCTGCGGGTGGACGAGGGCGAGCCGGCCCCGCTGAACGGCGCGACGGCCGACGCCGTTGTGGACGCGGCACGGGACGCCGTGGCCGACAGCGACGCGGTCGTGCTGTGCGACTACGGCACCGGCGTGCTCGACGGCGAGCTGCCAGGGGTGCTGCGCCGGCTCAGGGCGCGGATGCCGCTGCTCGCCGTCGACGCGCACCGGCTGGACCGCTGGCGCGCCCTTCGGCCCGACCTGGTCACCCCGAACGCCGCCGAGGCCGCTCGGATGCTCGGCATGTCGATCGAGCCGCACGTGCGAGTCGACGTGCTGCAGCGGTGCCGCACGGCGCTGCACGCCGCGACCGGCGCCACCACCGTGGTGGTCACGCTCGACCGCGACGGCGCGCTGGTGTTCACCGCAGGCCAGCCGGTGCACCGCACCTGGGCGCGGCCCGCGCCGGACAACCACGCGGCGGGCGCCGGGGACACCTTCGTCGCCGCGCTCACCGTCGCCGTCGGCGCCGGGCAGCCGCTGACCACCGCGGCCGAGCTGGCCCAGGCCGCGGCCGACGTGGTGACCGGCCGGCCGGGCACGGCCGCGTGCACCACCGCGGAACTTGCCGAGCGGCTCGGCGGGCACGGCAGCGCCGTGGACGCCGACCGGCTCGCGGCCCTGGTGGCCGGGCACCGCGCCGCCGGCCGCCGCATCGTGTTCACCAACGGCTGCTTCGACGTGTTGCACCGCGGCCACGTCGCCTACCTCAACCAGGCGCGGCTGCTCGGTGACGTGCTCGTCGTCGCGGTGAACTCCGACGACGGCGTGCGCCGCCTCAAGGGCCCGTCCCGGCCGGTCAACCCCGCCGCCGACCGCGCGGCCATGCTCGCCGCGCTGAGCTGCGTCGACCACGTCACCGTGTTCGAGCAGGACACCTCGGTGGCGCTGCTTCGGCGGCTGCGGCCGGAGGTGTACGCCAAGGGCGGCGACTACACCCCGCACATGCTCCCGGAGGCCTCGGTGGTCACCGGATACGGTGGCGCCGTACACATCGTGGACTACGTACCCGACCACTCCACCACGGCCATGATCGACCGTATCCGCGCGTCCGGCTAATGGTGTGCCTCCAAGTACCACCATTACCCTTTTTGATCACCTCTAACTACAGCCATTACCGGCCGATGCCCGCGCATGATGGCTGTAGTTAAAGACCCATCAACGCCGCAATGGTGGTACTTGGAGGCACACCGACCCCCGCATCAGGCGGGAGCTTGGCGTCGGTATTCGGGTGGTTCGGGCGTGCGGCCAGTCGGCGGGTCAGTCCGTCGACACCGCCTCGAGCAGGTCGCCGACCTTACTGTCGGGGAGCGCCCGCGCCACGTCGGCCAGCGCCACGATGCCGACCAGGTCGTGCCCGTCGATCACCGGCAGCCGGCGGACCTTGTACCGGCCCATGGTGCGCAGGATCTCCTCGGCGTCGTCGTCGGCGCCGATCGTCACGGCCTCACCCTGGGCCAGGTCACCGGCGTGCACCGCCTGCGGGTCCTTGCCCTGGGCCAGCACCTTCACCACGATGTCCCGGTCGGTCAGCATTCCCTCGAGCCGGTTGTCCTCGCCGCAGATCGGCAGCGAACCGACGTTGAGCTGGGCCATCTGTGACGCGGCCTCGCGCACCGAGTCGCTTGACCGGACGCACGTCGGTTCGGGTGTCATGATCTCGCGTGCGGTGGTCATCTCGTGATCACTCCTTTCAAGTCACTCCGGCTCGGGTACCCGTATGGTCGCTGGATACACGGGGTACCCCGAAAGCGTGGAGGTGATCGTCATGCCGGCTGAGAAGGAGCTGCCGAGCACGCTGCGCAGGTCCGACAGGAAGGCCCGACGCACCTGGTCAGAGGCGCACGACTCGGCCGTGCAAACCTACGGGGATGGCGAGCGGGCGCACCGCACCGCGTTCTCCGCGCTCAAGCACACCCACGAGAAGGTTGGCGACCACTGGGAGCCCAAGGACGAGTACGGCCCGTCCGACGAGCGCGCCGCCCGCGGCGGCCCGAACCCAGGCGGCCGCGCCGCCGGCGGGGTGGACAACGCCAGCAAGCAGCACCTGTACGAGCAGGCCAAACGCCTCGGCGTGCACGGCCGCTCCAGGATGAGCAAGCAGGAGCTGGTGCAGGCCCTGCAGCGGGCGAGCGAGCGCGAGACCCGCAAGGCGCGCGAGGGCCGCTGAGCCTGCGGTGGCCGGCCCGACGGTAGGAGTCGAGGAAGAGTTCCTGGTGGTCGATCCGCTGACCCGTGAGCCGGTGCCGCTGGGTGCCAGCGTCGCGGACGCCACCCGCGACACGGACCTGGAGATCCAGCTCGAGCTCTCGCCGGCGCAGGTCGAGACGGCCACCGGCGTGTGCGCCGACCTCCTGCAACTGCGCGAGCAGCTGACCCTCGGCCGGCGACGGCTCGCGGACGCCGCCACGGCCGCCGGTGGCCGGCTGCTGGCGGCCGGCGTGCCGCCGCTCGGTGACCCGCCGGAGCGGACCACCGCCACGCCGCGCTACCGCGAGATGGCCCGGCGGTACGGCGCGCTGACCTCCCGCACCGGGCTGTGCGGCTGCCACGTGCACGTGGCGGTGCCCGAGGGCGCCGCGGTCCAGGTGAGCAACTTCCTGCGGCCCTGGCTGCCGGCGCTGTGCACGGTCACCGCGAACTCGCCGCTGCACCACGGCGCGGAGACCGGGTACGCGAGCTGGCGGTCGCTGCTGTGGTCGCGCTGGCCGCTGGCCGGGCCGCCGCCGTACTTCGAGTCCGAGCGGCACTACCGCGAGCTCGTGGACGAGCTGATCCGCAGCGGCGTGCTCATGGACGCCGGAATGATCTACTGGTTCGTCCGTCCGTCCGAGCACGCGCCGACCGTCGAGGTCCGGATCGCCGACGTGGCGGCGACCGCGGACGACGCCGTGCTGCTCGCCGGCCTGGTCCGCGGCCTGGTGACGCTCGCGCTGCACGAGGTCGACGCCGGGCGTCCCGCGCCGGCTGTCTCCTCCGAGCTGCTCAGGGCCGCGTGCTGGCAGGCGGCCCGCGGTGGCCTCGCCGGTCGCGGCGTCGACCCGCTCGGCGGCGGCCCGTCGTCGGGCTGGGCCATGATCGACCGCCTGCTCCGGCACGTGCGGCCGGCACTGGTCGACAACGGCGACGACGGCGTGGTGGACGCCCTGGTCAGGCAGCTTCGGGCCCGCGGCTGCGGCGCGGACCTGCAACGCGAGGACCACCGCCGCACCGGCGATGTGCGCGCCGTGGTGGACGCCGCGGTCGCGCGCACCACGTCGTGAACCCGGCGTGTTCGCCGGTTCGGGCCGCGCGTGTTGGGCGCTTCGGGCGGCTCGGGTGGCCTCAGTCCAGGCCGGGCAGCGCCACGGTGGGGTCCTCGTCGACGGAGCGCAGGGGGGTGATGGTCGGGTGGCCGGCGGCCAGCAGGGCCGCGTCGGTGCCGGGCTCCGGCTGGTCGTCGGCGGTGACGGAGAAGATCTCCAGGCGGCCGTCGTCGAGCCGCTGGACCTGGCTCTGCACGGTGCCGAAGGCGGCGAGTCTGGCGCGGCGCAGCGGGCGGAGCTGATCAGGCGCCACGTTGGGCACGTTGACGTTGAGGACGGCGCCCGGTTCGAGGTCCAGCAGCAGGTCGAGCGCGCGGCCGGCGACCTCGGCAGCGGTGCTCCAGTGGTGGACGACGTCGGTGGCGAGGCCGACGTCCAGCGAGACGGCCATGGCACGCAGGCCGTTGATGCTGGCCGTGAGCGCGGCGCCGACGGTGCCGGAGTGCAGCACGGCCCTGCCGACGTTCGCGCCGCGGTTGATGCCGGACAGCAGCACGTCGGGCTGCTGCCCGAAGCCGCCGTGGGCCGCGGTGAAGGCGATGAGGCCGGGGTGGGCGGCCACCGCGTAGGCCGTCACGTCCAGCAGCGCCGGCAGCTTCCGCAGCTGTGTCGCGATCTGCCGGTGGTCCTCGGCCGCGGTCAGCCCGGCGCTCGTGCCGCTTGACTCGACCGCCGGCGCGGCGACCAGTGGTTCGAGCCCGCCGTCGATGGCGCAGCCGACCAGCGCCGCGAGGCCGGGCGATTCGATGCCGTCGTCGTTGGTCACCAGGGCGCAGAGATCGGTCATTTTCTTCCCGCCAGTCGTTCCTCGTCGGAGTCGATGGTGTCGTCGATGGGCCGCAGCTCGACCCGGTCGGTGAGCGCGCGAACGGCCTCCCTGCTGCCGGTGCCGAGGCCGTGCCGTCCGATGTTCAGCGCGCCCGCGGCGCCGCCGACGCGCAGGGCTGTCTCGATGGGCTCGCCTTGCGCGAGGGATGCGGCGACACCTGCCGTCATGGAGTCGCCACCGCCGCGGGTGTCCACCGGATGCAGGCGCGGCACGTGTACGGCGTACAGCTTGCCCTGCACCAGCGCGATGGCCGGTTCGGCTGCCCGTGAGACCAGGACGGCCTGCGGTCCGTACTCGGCGATCTTGCGCATGGCTGCCACCAGGTCCGCGAGCCGGTGGCTGTCGGCCCGCCCGTCAGAGATCAGCTCCTCGTGGCTGACCTTGACGAACGACGGGCCGCCCTCCAGCGCGGCGGACAGCCGCTCGCCGCTGAGGTCGACGAGCACGTGGCATCCGTTGCCGGTGAGATCGGCGGTGAGCCGGCAGTACAGCGAGTGCGGCACGATGCCGTCGCCCGGCGGGCCGGCGAGCACGGCGATCCCGGCCTGCAGGGCATACACCAGGGTCAGCTCGTACAGGTCGTCCAGCTCGTGCCGCTGCAGCGGATCGGCCGGCATCTCCACCAGCTCGTCGCGGCTGCCCTCACGCCGGTCGTGGAAGTACGCGCCGTTGCGGCCGCTGACCTTGCGCAGGTGCGGCTCGATGTCCTGGCCGCCGAGCAGGTGCCGCAGCACCTGGCCGGTCTCGCCGCCGACGGTCGCGCACAGCACCACGGTGGCGCCGAGCGAGCTGATCATCCTGGCCTGCCACACGCCCTGCCCACCGGCGTGCACGTGGATGTCCGGCTGCCCGTCCAGCTCCTCCGCCGTCATGGTGAGCTGCGGCGCGGGGGCCAGCACGACCACTCGTCCGTCCACCTGGTGGTGGTACCCGACCGTGCCCGACCTCAAGCGCCCGGATCAGAGCTGGCCGACCGCGGTGACGTGGATGACGGCCGCGCCGGCCTCGTCGGAGGCGGGCAGGTCAACCTCGGCGCTGAAGCCCCAGTCGTGGTCGCCGGCGGGGTCGTCGAAGATCTGGCGGACCTGCCAGCAGTCTGGGCTGCTGTCGGGGCCGAGGTCGGGGCTGCGGTCGATCACGAGCAGCCCGGGGCCACGGGCGTCGGGGCCGGTGCCGATCTCGGCGTGCTCGTCGAAGTACGGCTCGACGGCGGCGGCCCAGGCGGAGGCGTCCCAGCCGTCCGCGGCGTCCAGCTCGCCGAGCTGGTCCCACTGCCGCCGCGCGGCGAGCCAGACGCGGCGGAACAGGGCGTTGCGGACCAGGACGGTGAAGGCGCGGGGGTTGCCGGTGACGGGGGGCGGCGCCTCGTCCACCCGTGGCCTGGCCGGGCCGGACACCCCGCCTGGCCCAGAAACGGGGGAGCGCAGCCGTTCCCACTCGTCGAGCAGGCTGGAGTCCACCTGGCGGACCAGCTCGCCGAGCCACTCGATGAGGTCCGTCAGCTCCTCGGTGCGCGCCTCCTCCGGCACGGTCTGCCGTAGCGCCTTGTAGGCGTCGGCGAGGTAGCGCAGCACCAGCCCCTCCGACCGGGCGAGGCCGTAGAAGGACACGTACTCGGTGAAGGTCAGGCCGCGCTCGTAGAGGTCGCGGGCGACAGACTTGGGCGCGAGCTCGTGGTCGGCGACCCACGGGTGCCCGCGGCGGTACACCTCGTAGGCGTGCTCGAGCAGGTCGGCCAGCGGCGTGGGGTGGGTGACCTCCTCCAGCAGCGCCATCCGCTCCTCGTACTCAAGGCCGTCGGCCTTCATCCGCTCGATCGCCTCGCCGCGGGCCCGGAACTTCTGCGCGGACAGCACCTGCCGCGGGTTCTCCAGGGTCGACTCGATCACCGACAGCACGTCGAGGTGATACGACGCCGAGTCCCGGTCCAGCAGCTCGATGGCGGCCAGCGCGAGCGGGGACAGCGGCTGGTTGAGGGCGAAGTCGAGCTGCAGGTCGACGGTGAGCCGGACGGTGCGGCCGTGCTCGTCCGGCTCGGGCAGCCGCTCGACGACGCCGGCCGCGAGCAGCGCCCGGTAGATCGCGATGGCCCGGCGGATGTGCCGAAGCTGCGCGGCGCGGTCCTCGTGGTTGTCGGTGAGCAGCTTGCGCATCGCCGTGAACGCGTCGCC
>Ga0184609_10000078_pt1 | contig 24663 bp, 23 predicted proteins | sample PLM1_60_coex_FD_133165 | JGI IMG/M metagenome (GOLD analysis project Ga0184609, IMG submission 133165) | Groundwater sediment microbial communities from an aquifer in East River, Colorado, USA - PLM1_60_coex | ecosystem: Environmental > Terrestrial > Soil > Riparian zone | place: USA: East... | reverse complement strand
GGGACCATCGGCGGATACCATGAGCTGAACGGCGCATCGTGAGCGTTTGCCGGTGGGTTGAAGAGAGGCAGCAGACCCCCATGACCAGCCAGCAGGCCATCGAACCCGGCGTGCATCCCAAGTTTGCCGCGCTCGGGCTGACCTTCGACGACGTGCTGCTGCTGCCCGCCGAGTCGGACGTGATCCCGAGCGCGGTGGACACGTCGTGCCGGCTCAGCCGCAACGTCACGCTGCGGGTGCCGCTGGTGTCCGCCGCGATGGACACCGTCACCGAGTCCAGGATGGCCATCGCGATGGCCCGCCAGGGCGGCATGGGCGTGCTGCAGCGCAACCTCGCCCCCGACGAGCAGGCCGCGCAGGTCGAGGTCGTCAAGCGGTCGGAGGCCGGCATGGTCACCAACCCGGTGACCTGCTCGCCGGAGGACACCCTGGCCCAGATCGACGCGCTGTGCTCACGGTTCCGCATCTCCGGCGTCCCGGTGACCGACGAGCGCGGCATGCTGGTCGGGATCATCACCAACCGCGACATGCGCTTCGAGATCGACCACACAAAGCCGGTCAAAGAGGTGATGACCATGGCGCCGCTGATCACCGCGCAGGTCGGGGTGACCGCGGACGCCGCGCTCGGGCTGCTGCGCCGCCACAAGGTGGAGAAGCTGCCTATCGTGGACGGCGCCGGCAAGCTGCGCGGGCTGATCACCGTCAAGGACTTCGTCAAGACAGAGCAGTACCCCGACGCGACAAAGGACCCGGACGGGCGGCTGGTGGTTGGCGCCGCGATCGGTGTCAGCGACGACTCCCGCGAGCGGGCGGCCATGCTGGTCGACGCCGGGGTGGACGTGCTCGTCGTGGACACCGCGCATGGCCACTCCCGCGCCGTGATCGAGATGGTGTCCGACTGCAAGAAGCAGTTCGGCGACGTCGTCGACCTCGTCGGCGGCAACGTCGCGACGCGGCTCGGCGCGCAGGCGCTGGTGGACGCCGGTGCCGACGCGGTGAAGGTCGGCGTCGGGCCGGGTTCCATCTGCACCACCCGGGTGGTCGCCGGCGTCGGCGTCCCGCAGGTGACGGCCATCCACGATGCGTCGCTGGCCTGCCGCCCCGCCGGCGTGCCGGTGATCGGCGACGGTGGCCTGCAGTACTCCGGGGACATCGCCAAGGCCATCGCGGCCGGCGCTGACACCGTCATGCTCGGCGCGCTGCTGGCCGGCACCTCCGAGGCGCCGGGCGACATCGTGCTGGTGAACGGCAAGCAGTACAAGACCTACCGCGGCATGGGCTCGCTCGGCGCCATGCAGTCGCGCGGCTCCGCGCAGTCGTACTCCAAGGACCGCTACTTCCAGGACGACGTGCTCTCGGAGGACAGGCTCGTGCCCGAGGGCATCGAGGGCCGCGTGCCGTTCCGCGGGCCGCTGTCCCAGGTCGTGCAGCAGCTCGTCGGCGGAGTGCGGTCCGCCATGGGTTACACCGGCGCGCGCACCATCGCCGACCTGCAGAACGCGCACCTGGTGCGGATCACCGCGGCCGGCCTCAAGGAGAGCCACCCGCACGACATCACCATGACGGTGGAGGCCCCGAACTACACCACGCGCTAGCCAGGTTGGCGCGCCTCCAAGTACCACCATTGCCGGCTTGATGGGCCTTTAACCGCAGCCATTACCCGGCGCTCTGCCAGACTGTGCGCCGTGCCGGAGCTGGTCGAGATTGGCATGGGCCGCACGGCCCGCAGGGCGTATGACCTGGACGAGGTGCACATCGTCCCGTCGCGGCGCACCCGCTCGTCCAAGGACGTCTCGACGGCATGGCAGATCGACGCCTACCGCTTCGACATCCCGATGCTCACCCACCCGACCGACGCCATCGTGTCGCCGGCCACCGCGATCCGGGTCGGCGAGCTCGGCGGGCTCGGCGTGCTCAACGCCGAGGGCCTGTGGGCCAGGCACGCCGACGCGGCCGAGCAGCTGCGGCGGCTGGCCGACCTGGTGTCCGAGGAGGACGGCGGGTCGGACGCGGTGCGGCTGCTGCAGGAGTTGCACGCCGCGCCGATCCGGGTGGACCTGCTGAACGAGTCCATCCGTACGGTCCGTGAGGCCGGTGTCACGGTCGCGGCCAGGGTGAGCCCGCAGCACGCCCTCGAGCGCACCCCGGACCTGCTGGCCGCCGGCGTCGAGCTGCTGGTCGTGCAGGGCACCATCATCTCGGCCGAGCACGTCAGCAGGGACGCGGCGAAGCGGGCGCCGCTGAACCTCAAGGAGTTCATCGCCGACTTGGACGTGCCGGTGATCGCCGGCGGGGTCGCCGACTACCGCACCGCCATGCACCTGATGCGGACCGGAGCCGCCGGGGTGATCGTCGGCTACGGCGCCTCCGGCGGCACCACCACCGACGACGTGCTCGGCATCCGGGTGCCGATGGCGAGCGCCATCGCCGACGCCGCCGCGGCCCGACGCGACTACCTCGACGAGACCGGCGGCCGGTACGTGCACGTGATCGCCGACGGCGACATCAGGACCGGCGGCGACGTGGCCACCGCGATCGCCTGCGGCGCCGACGCCGTCATGCTCGGCGACCCGCTGGCCTCGATCGACGGTGCCCCCGGCCACGGCTTCTACTGGACCTCGGCCGCCGCCCACCCGTCGCTGCCCCGCAGCCTCATCTGGAACGCGGCGAGCTGGACGACCGTCGAGATGGAGCAGCTCTTCTTCGGCCCGACCTCCGATCCGAGCGGAGAGGTCAACCTGTTCGGCGCGCTGCGCCGCGCCCTTGCCAAGACCGGCTACAGCGACCTCAAGGAGTTCCAGAAGGTAGGGCTGTCCGTCCAGGCCTGAGGCACGAGCACCATCGGACGCATCATGACAGCAGCGAGCTTGATGCATATGATGCAGGGATGCGAACCACGGTGACGCTGGACGACGATGTGGTCGCGGCACTGCACGCCGTCATGCGTGAGCGCGGTGTCTCGTTCAAAGAGGCGCTCAACGGGCTGGTGCGGGCCGGTCTGGCGGTGGCTCAGGCTCCCGCGAGGCCGTACCGGCTGGTTCCCAGCAGGCTTGGCGTTCGGCCGGATATCGACCTCGACAAGGCCAACCGGTTGGCCGGCGAGCTCGAGGACACGGAGCTGGTGAGAAAGTACGAGCTGGGCAGGTGAAGCTGCTCGACGTCAACCTTCTGCTGTACGCGGTCGATGAGACGAGCGAGTTTCACGACACGGCTCGACCGTGGTTCGAGCAGACGTTGTCGGGATCGGAGACCGTTGCCCTGCCGTGGCACACGCTGACGGCGTTTGTCCGGCTCACGACCAGGGCGGCGGTGTTCGCCGAGCCACTGCACCCGGACCGCGCTCTGGACTACGTCGAGCAGTGGCTCCTGCAGCCGTGTGCGACCGTTGTGCATCCGACCTTCCGCCACCTGGCCGTCATGCGCGATCTCCTGCGTGCGGTCGGCACCGCCGGCAACCGTGTCTCGGACGCTCACCTTGCGGCGCTGGCGATCGAGCATGGCGCGACGCTGTGCTCACGGGACTCCGACTTCTCCAGATTTCCGGGCCTGCGGTGGGAGGACCCGTTGAGCGGTGGTCGCCAACTGGATACCGGCCGGTAATACTGCCGGCATGCGGGAGCGAAGCCGGACTCGGTGGTGCCGGCCGGCGCGCAGGGCGAGCTTCGGTATGGCACGGTCGAGATCGATGACGAAGCCGTTCGCGTCCAGCGATGACCTCGACGCCAAGGCCGAGACCCTCGAGGTGTTGGCCGACGGCGTGTACGCGCTCACCGCGGAGGGTGACCCCAACGTCGGCGCCGTCGAGGGTGAGGACTTCGTGGTGTGTGTCGAGGCGCGCGCCACCCCGGTCGCGGCGCGCGCCTGGCTGGACATGCTCCGCGAGCACACCGACAAGCCGGTGCGCCACCTCGTGCTCACCCATTACCACGCGGTCCGCACGCTTGGCGCGTCCGCATTCGACGCGTCCGAGATCATCGCCCATCAGCGGACCGCCGAGCTCATAGCGGAGCGCGGCGAGGCGGACTGGGCCAGTGAGCTCGGACGGATGCCGCGGCTGTTCCGCGAGCCGTCCTCCATCCCCGGCCTGACCTGGCCGACGCTGACGTTCTCCGACCGGCTCACCATCCCGCTCGGCGGCGATCGCGGCTCGTTGGAGCTGGCCCATTGTGGTCGCGGGCACACCGCCGGCGACATCGTGGTCTGGCTGCCGTCGGCTGGCGTGCTCTTCGCCGGCGACCTCGTGGAGTCGGCGGCCGCGCTGTACACCGGGGACGCCTTCCACACCGACTGGGCGACGTCCACGCTGGACGCCGTGGCGTCGTTCGGCGCGACGGCGCTGGTCGGCGGCCGCGGCGCGGTGGCCAGTGGCACCGCCGCGGTGGCCGCCGCCATCGCCCAGACCAGGCGCTTCCTCGACGTGCTTGGCGCCGAGGTCGGCGCCGTGCACCAGGGTGGTGGCACGCTACGCGAGGCCTTCGTCGCGGCACACGCCGCGCTCGCCCCGACCTACGGCGGCTGGCCGATCTTCGAGCACTGCCTGCCGTTCGACGTGCAACGCTGCTGGGACGAGTTGGACGGCATCGACTGGCCGCGCATCTGGACCGCCGAGCGCGACCGCGAAGTCTGGGCGCAGCTGCAAGACTGACTCCAACGGCCGCACTCGGCCGTACTCCTGAGGTTAGGGACGGGGAGTGCTAGACGCCGCTGTGAACCGTCCCAGGGCGGTCGCGTTCGGTGAGGATGCGTACCCCACCCTGCACGAGAAGGCGTCGACGGGAACGAGCGGCTGGCCTGGGTCGCAACTCGGCTGTTCCATGTGCTGAACGGGCTGGATCTTGCGCGCGTCCACTGTAGAGAGCGGGGAGAACCTGGTGCTGTCGGTGATCGGCGGCGAGCTGGACGTGCCGACGTTGGCCAAGGCACTGGCGAGTTGGTCGTCGCCCAGCCGTAGGAGTGAGTGACGCCGGGTCTGTGCGATAGCTCAGCGGAATGCGTGCGATGATGGTCATTGGTATGGGGCCACGCAACGAGGGAGGCGCCGGTGCCCGTTGACATCCCCGCGCCGCGCCGGCGCGTGACACTGGCAGAACTGCGCGCACATAGGGATGCACTCGCGAAGATCGGAAATATGTACGGCATCGACAATATCCGGGTGTTCGGCTCGGTTGCCCGTGGCGAAGCGGATCGAGACAGCGATCTGGATCTACTGATCGACGTGGCGCCCGGTCACGGCTATTTTGACATGGTCGCATTCGCTCTCGACGTCGAGGACCTGATCGGGGTATTCACCCAGGTGGCGACCGAGCGAGGTCTCAAGAGGCGCATGCGCGAGCGAATCCTCGCAGAGGCTGTAACCCTGTGAGAAGCGACGCCGAGCGGCTGGTCGACATCCTCGAAGCCGCAGGTAAGATTGCTGCCAAGGTTGTGGACGGGCGCGCGGCATTTGACAAGGACGAGTACGTGCAACTCGCCCTCGTGCATCTGGTCCAGATTATTGGAGAGGCCGCGGCACGATTGTCGGACGACGTTACTGAAGCTCATCCGGAAGTCCCATGGCGCCGGGTCGTCGGTATGCGCAACAGGGTCGTTCATGGGTATTTCGAGGTCGACCCGGAAACGCTGTGGGTTGCGGTCAGTGTGGACGTGCCGCGGCTCGCCGCGCAGATTCGGTGTTTCTCTCCGTCGGACTAGGCAGTGCCAGGGCCCGTGCCACCATGGCGCCGTGACGGACGTGGGGCGGCCGGTGATCGTCGTCGGCGGTGGGCCTGTCGGGCTGACGGCCGCATTGCTGCTGGCCAGGGCGGGGGTGCCGGCCGTCGTGTGCGAGGCGGCGCCGCGCAGGGAGACGGTGGGCAGCCGCTCGATCTGCATGCAGCGCGACGTGCTGGACGTGCTGGACCGCTGCGGTCGCGTCGGCCGCATGGTCGCCGACGCCGGGGTGACATGGACGACCGGGCGGACGTACTACCGCGAGCACGAGGTGCTGACGATCGGCTTCCCCGACCAGCCACAGGCCGCGTTCCCGCCGTTCACCAACCTCGGGCAGTCGATCGTCGAGCGGATGCTGGACGATCGGGTGGCGGCCGCGCCACTAGTGGACATGCGCTGGGGCGCGCTGGTCACCGGCCTCGACCAGGACGAGGACGGCGTGACGGTCCGGCTCGCCGGCTCCGGCGGTGGCGGCGGGAGCGGCAGTGGCGGCGCCCTGCGCGGGTCGTACTGTATCGCGGCCGACGGGGCGCATTCCACGGTGCGCGGGCTGCTCGGGCTGCCGTTCGACGGGCAGTCCTTCTCCGACCAGTTCCTGATCGCCGACGTGCGCGCCGCGCTCCCGTTCGCCGCGGAACGACGATTCTTCTTCGACCCGGAGTGGAACCCCGGCCGTCAGGTGCTCGTGCACCCGCAGCCGGACGGCGTGTGGCGCATCGACTGGCAGGTGCCGGCCGAGTTCGACCTCGCCGCGGAGCATGCCGACGGTGGGCTGGACGCTCGCGTCCGCCGGGTCGTCGACGACCTGCCGTACGAGCTGGTGTGGGTCTCGGCCTACCGGTTCCACCAGCGGCGGGTGCCGCGGATGCTGGCCGGCAGGGTGCTGCTCGCCGGCGACGCCGCGCACCTGATGAGCCCGTTCGGCGCCCGCGGGCTGAACTCCGGCGTGCAGGACGCCGAGAACGCGGCGTGGAAGATCGCCTACCTGCTTGCCGGCTGGGGTGGACCTCGACTGCTCGACTCATACGACGACGAGCGCAGCGCCGCCGCCGCGCAGAACCTTGCGATCACGGGTGAGACCATGCGCTTTCTCGTGCCGCAGACGCCGGCCGAGCGGGCCCGTCGCGAGTCCGTGCTGGCCAGGTCCGTGCACGATCCCGCGGCCAGCGCCGAGATCAACTCCGGCAAGCTCGCCGAGCCCTACTGGTACCTGGGCTCGCCGCTGACCACGCCGGCGCCGGCCGAGGAGCTGGCGGCGTTCCCGACCGCGCCAGGCCTCGCCCGGCCGCCGTTGCCTGGCGTGCTGTGCCCGGACGCCGTGCTGGCGGACGGTGCGCGGCTGCGCCCACTGTTCGGGCCGCAGTTCACCGTGCTGGCCGGGGGCGCCGCGCCACCAACGCCGGCAGACGGGCCGCCGCTGCGGGTGCTGCGCGCCGACCCGGTCGGCCTTGGCGAGCACGGGGTGGCGCTGGTCCGCCCGGACGGCCACCTCGCAGCCGTGCTGCCGTCCCCGGCCGCCCTCGCCGCCGCCCTGCAGCGCGCCACCGGCTGGTGACCGGAGCCGCCGCCGCCCCGACCCGCGATACGCGGGCTTATCGCGGTTTCGGGGACGCTCGGATGCGCGATACGCGGGCTTATCGCGGTTTCGGGGACGGGATGGCAAGGTCTGGTCCGTGATCGCGGATCGGCGGCGGTTCCTGCGGCTGGCGGGGCTCGGGGCCCTCGCCACGGCGACGGCCGCCGCCGGCGCGGCTTGCGAGCGGGCAGGACAACCGGGGCCCACCGCGAGCACCGGGCCGCCACCGCCGAGCACCACGACCGCGGCCGCTCCGACCGGCCCGCCGGACTGGGTGGCGCTACGGGCCAGGATGGCCGGCGAGCTGCTGCTGCCGAGCGACGCCGGGTACGACGCGGTGCGGCGGCCGTACAACTCGCTGTACGCCGCGCACCATCCCGCGGCCATCGCCCGCTGCACCACGCCGTCCGACGTGCAGGCGTGCGTCGAGACGGCGCGCAACTCGCGGACGCTGGTCGCTGCCCGCAGCGGTGGGCACAGCTACGCCGGCTACTCCACGCCGGACCAGGGGCTCGTGATCGACCTCGGGCGGATGGCGCGGGTCGAGGTGCGGCCGGACGGCACCGCGGTGCTCGGCGCCGGCACTCGCACGATCGACGTGTACGCCGCGCTCGCCGCGAAGGGCCGGGCGCTGCCGGCAGGGTCGTGCCCGTCCGTCGGCATCGCCGGGCTGACCCTCGGCGGCGGGCAGGGCGTGCTCACCCGGCTGCACGGCCTGACCTGCGACCGGCTGCTCGCCGCCGACGTGGTGCTCGCCGACGCCACCGCGGTCACCGCGACCGACGGCGAGCTGTTCTGGGCGCTGCGCGGCGGTGGCGGCGGCAACCTCGGCGTCGTCACGGCGTTCACGTTCGAGACGGTGGCAGCGCCGAGGGTCACCGTGTTCTCCCTGCGGTTCCCAGCCGGCTCGGTGCCGGACGTGCTCGGCGGCTGGCAGGACTGGATCGGCGGCGCGCCGGACGAGCTGTGGTCGAACTGCATCGCCTCCGCCGGCAGCCCGCCGAGCTGCCGGGTGGGCGGCTGCTTCGCCGGCACGGCGGCCGCGCTCAACCCCAGGCTGGACAACCTGGTCCGCCGCACCGGCGCCACGCCGATCGCGCGCACCGTGACCGCCATGGGCTACCTGGACGCCATGCTGTACTTCGCCGGCTGCTCGTCCAAGCCCGTCGAGCAGTGCCGGGTGGCTGCCCCCACGCCGTTCGCCGCGTCCTCGCGCATGCTGGAGGCGCCGATGCGGGACACCGCGGCGGTCGCCGCCCTGATCGACGGCCGGCAGGGGCTGGACGTGGCCTTCGACTCGCTCGGTGGCGCTGTCGGCAGAGTCGCCACGGACGCCACCGCGTACCCGCACCGCGGCGCGCTGGCCACCGTGCAGATCTACGCGGGCGGCACCGACCGCCGGCCGGTGTCCGAGGTGCAGTCCGCGCTGTCCGGCCTGGTGGGGCGCGGCGCGTACGTCAACTACATCGACCCGGCGCAGCAGGACTGGGCGCAGGCCTACTACGGCGCCAACCTGCCGCGGCTGCAGGCGGCCGCGGCCCGCTTCGACCCCGACCGGGTGTTCTTCTTCCCGCAGGGGCTGGTGAATACCTGACTGCTCACGAGACGATCATGCGCAGCACCATCGTCTGCTCCTGCGTGTAGTCGGCCATCGCAGATCGGACGCCCTCGCGGCCGGTGCCGGACGCCTTGACACCGCCGTAGGGCACCTGGTCGGCGCGGAAGGACGGCACGTCGCCGACGATCAGGCCGCCGACGTCCAGGCGCGCGGCGGCGCGGAAGGCCACCGTGACGTCCCTGGTGAACAGGCCGGCCTGCAGGCCGTACGCCGAGTCGTTGACCGCCTCCAGCGCGGCGTCCACACCGTCGACGGTGGACACGCAGAGCACCGGCCCGAAGACCTCCTCGCGCCACACCCTGGCCTCCGGTGGCACCTCGGTGAGCACCATCGGGGCGACCAGGTTGCCGTCCCGCTCGCCACCGGTCAGCAGCCGGGCGCCCGCGGCGCGCGCCTCGCCGACCCAGTCGAGCACGCGTTGCGCGGCGTCGGAGTCGACCAGCGGGCCGACGTCAACGCTCTCGTCGTAGGGGTCGCCGTTGCGCAGCGCCAGCACCGCCTCGACCAGCCGCGGCAGGAACCGGTCTGCGACCGACGAGTCGACGATCACCCGCTGCACCGCGATGCACGACTGCCCGGCCTGGTAGTTGGAGAACGTGGCGATCCGGCCGGCCGCGAAGGCGAGGTCGTCGTCGGAGGCGTAGTCGGCGCACACCACCGCCGCGGCATTCCCGCCGAGCTCGAGCACCACGTGCTTGCGCGGCGCCGCGTCGGCGATCCGCCAGCCGACCGGCACCGAGCCGGTGAACGACACCACCGCCAGCCGCTCGTCGCGCACCAGGCCCATGGTCGCCTCGTTGCCCCGCTGCGATCCCGGCAACGGCAGCACCGAGAAGGCGCCGGACGGCAGCTCGGTCTCCGCGAGCAGCTCGCCGAGCAGCAGCGCCGACAGCGGGGTGCGCGGCGCCGGCTTGACCACGATCGGCGCGCCGGCGGCGAGCGCGGGGGCGACCTTGTGCGCCACCAGGTTGAGCGGGAAGTTGAACGGCGAGATGCCGAGCACCGGGCCGCGCGGCACCCGCCGGATCACGGCCAGCCGGCCATCCGCCGACGGGTCGGTGTCCAGCGGAAGCCACTCACCGCCGAAGCGCCGCGCCTCCTCTGCGGCGAGCAGGAACGTCGACACCGCGCGGCTGACCTCGATGCGCGCCCATTTCAGCGGCTTGCCGTTCTCGGCGACGATCGTCTCGGCGATCTCCTCGGCCCGTTCGGAGATCCGCGCCGAGACGTGCCGCAGCGCAGTGGCGCGCAGGTGCGACGGCGAGTTGCGGAACTCCGGTGCCACCGCGGCCGCGGCGGCCACCGCGTTCTCGATCTGCTCGGACCCCGGCACGCTGACGGTGGCGACCTCCGAGCCGTCCAACGGGTGCCGTACCACGATCTCGCCGGAGCCGGGACCAGCGCCCGGCTCCGCCTTGCCGGCGACCCAGCACGGGCGGGCTTGCGGTGAAGTCATGGCCCATACCGTAAGCCGGTCGCGGTCCGCAACGCTGGCTACCCTGACCGGCATGGATGCTCACCCGGACGCCCGGCCAGTGCTGGTTGTCGACTACGGCGCGCAGTACGCGCAACTCATCGCGCGGCGGGTGCGCGAGGCGCAGGTGTACTCCGAGATCGTGCCGCACACCGCCTCCGTCGACGAGCTGCTGGCCCGCGACCCCGCGGCGGTCGTCCTGTCCGGCGGCCCCGCCAGCGTGTACGCCGACGGCGCGCCATCCGTCGACCCTGCCCTTTTCGACACCGGGGTGCCAGTGTTCGGCATCTGCTACGGCTTCCAGGCCATGGCGCAGGCCCTCGGTGGCACGGTGGCGCACACCGGTGGCCGGGAGTACGGCCGCACCGAGCTGACGGTGAGCGCCGGTGCCGGCGTCCTGCATGGGGGCCTGCCGGCGCGGCACCCGGTGTGGATGAGCCACGGCGACGGCGTGTCGCTGGCGCCGGCCGGCTTCACCGTCACCGCGTCCTCGGCCGGCGCGCCGGTGGCGGCGTTCGAGGATGTGGGGCGGGGGCTGGCCGGCGTGCAGTACCACCCCGAGGTGGCGCACTCGCCGCGCGGCCAGGAGGTGCTGCGCCGCTTCCTGCGGGACATCGCCGGCATCCGTCCACAGTGGACGACGTCATCCATCGTGGACGAGCAGGTGGCTCGGGTGGCGCGCCAGGTCGGCGACGGCCGCGCGATCTGCGGCCTGTCCGGCGGGGTGGACTCCGCGGTCGCAGCCGCGCTCGTGCACCGCGCCATCGGCGACCGGCTGACCTGTGTGTTCGTCGACCACGGGCTGCTGCGCGCCGGCGAGCGGGCGCAGGTCGAGCGGGACTTCGTCGCCGCCACCGGGGTGCGGCTGGTCACCGTGGACGCCGCGTCTCGGTTCCTCTCCTCGTTGGACGGGGTGACCGACCCCGAGGGCAAGCGGAAGATCATCGGCCGTGAGTTCATCAGGGTGTTCGAGGCCGCCGCCCGCGACGTGGTGGCCGACGCCGGCGCGCACGGCGAGAAGATCCAGTTCCTTGTCCAGGGCACGCTGTACCCCGACGTGGTGGAATCCGGCGGTGGTACCGGCACGGCGAACATCAAGAGCCACCACAATGTCGGCGGCCTGCCGGCCGACCTCGACTTCGAGCTGGTCGAGCCACTCCGAACCCTGTTCAAGGACGAGGTGCGCCGGGTCGGCCTCGAGCTCGGGCTGCCGGAGACGATCGTGCACCGCCAGCCTTTTCCCGGCCCTGGTTTGGCGATTCGGATCATCGGATCGGTGACCGGCTCGCGGCTGGCGGTCCTGCGGGCGGCGGACGCCATAGCGCGAGAGGAGCTCACCGCCGCCGGCCTCGACCGCGACATCTGGCAGTGCCCAGTCGTGCTGCTCGCCGAGGTGCGCAGCGTCGGCGTCCAGGGCGACGGCCGCTCCTACGGTCACCCCGTCGTGCTACGCCCGGTGTCCAGCGAGGACGCGATGACCGCGGACTGGTCGCGGCTGCCGTACGAGGTGCTGGCCAGGGTGTCCAGCCGGATCACCAACGAGGTCCCCGAGGTCAACAGGGTGGTGCTCGACATCACCAGCAAACCCCCCGGCACCATCGAGTGGGAGTAGCACTGTCACGATCTCATGATCGGTCCGCCCCAGTCGTCGTCATCGGGGTCGTCGGTGCGGTGGGGGCGCCGCGGCGGCCACGGGTGGTTCGGCGGCGGCCCGTCGTCCTCGACGTCGCCGATGCGCAGGTCGCCGCCGTACCCAGGTGACTCCGCCTCCGGCGGCTCGGGGAAGCGCCGCTCGTAGCTGGTGACCACGGCCTGCACGGTGGCCTCGTCGTCCCCGACGGTGCTGCGCATGACGTCCTGCACCTGGTCGGTGAGCCGGCTCTGGGCGCGGCGCATGACGTCGAGGAGCTGCGCCGCGAGCTGCGGCGGCCGCAGCTGGCTCGCCCGGTCGGAGAGCACCAGGTCGGTGACGACCCCGCCGGAGTCGACGGTGACCTGCACCGTGCCGTCCCCGGACTGCTCGGTGGCCGAGACCCGCGAGATCTGCTCCTGCATGCTCTGGTAGCGGTCGGCCTTGGCGGCGAACTCCGCGGCCCACTGCTCGACCCGCCGCTCGGTCTCCCCCGGGCCGGCCCCGGCGAACATGGATCCCGTCATGACGGCCACCGTAGCCGCCCTGGCCGGCGCCGCATCGGCCGAACCGGCGGCTACCGCCGGTCCGGTGGCCGGCGCAGCGTGCCGACCAGCAGCAGCAGGCCGACCAGCACGGCGCCGGCGGCCAGCAGCCATCGCGGGTCGACGCCTGGCAGCAGGCCGGAGCCGTTGGTCAGCGCCGTGCCGGAGACCAGCAGCGCGCCGATACCGAACAGCAGGGTCACCGGGTCCAGTCCGCGCCGTTGCTTGTGCTCGTTCATCGGGACCTCGTTCATCGGGAGACCTTCAGGCTGCCGACGCCGACCGAGGCGGTCAGCACGATCGTGCCACCGCCGGGGCCGTCCGCGCCGTTGTCCGACGTCTCGACACTGGAGTGCGGTCCCTGCTCCTCGGAGCCGAGGCAGCTGACCTCGCCGACGCCGGCCTCGCAGTTCACCCGGACGTCGGCGTTCTGCGGCAGCAGCACCTTCAGGTCACCAAGGCCGAGCTGTGCACTGGTCTCCACGGTGTCGTTGCCGGCCAGCTGCAGGTCGCGCAGGTCGAGCGTGGCTTCGCCGACGGAAAGCCGGTACTGGTGCTGCACCGCCCCGGCGTTGCTCGGCTGCCAAAGCCGGTCGCCGACGCCGTACTGCGGCCCCAGGTGCGCCAGCGGCAGGGTCGACATGGCGTAGGTGACCAGCGCGAGCGGGATCGCCACCGCGATCAGCCCGCGGCCGCCGCGCACGAGGGAGCCGACCACGAGCCCGGCGCCGATCACGGCCAGCGTCACGGCGGCCACCTCGGCCGCGCCGATGCCGCTGCTGGTCATAGCCGCGATCGCCATAGCGCCACCGACCATCAGCGCCAGCGCGAGGGTCACCGGAGTGACGGCCGAGCGTCGCCGCCGCACCGGCGGCTCCGCCGGCGGGCCGGCAGGGCCCGGCTCCGGCAGGTCCCACGCGAACGGCGCGGCGCCCAGCGGGTCCCACGCCGGTGGGGTGGTCCGGCCGGGTGCCGCCGTGCCGGGTGCCGCCGTGCCGGGTGCCGCCGTGCCCGTTGTGGCCGTGCCGGCTGCGGCCGTGGTCGCCGTGGCCGCGCCGGCTGTGGTCGTGCCGGCTGTGGTCGCGCCAGCCGAGGGGTCGGCCTGGCCGCCGGCCTGCGCGCCGAACGTGCCGGGCGCGGCGACCGCGGCCTGCATGCCACCGCGGTGCCTGTGCAGCAGGAACACGGCGGCGGCGACGGCGGCCAGCGAGAGCCACGCCGACACGTGCGCGGTGAACAGCCCCGAGCTCGCCGGGATCAGCGCGATCGCCAGCACGATCGTCAGCGGCTTGGACATCGAGCTGTGGCCGTGCCCGACCAGTGCCTCGGCGCCGGAGACCTCGTCACCCTCCTCCGGCAGCAGCAGCCAGCCCAGCAGGTACAGCATGATCCCGACGCCGCCGAAGATCGTGGTCACCACGAAGGCGACCCGCACCAGGACGGGGTCGATACGGTAGCGGCGGCCGATGGCAGCGGCCACCCCCGCGATCTTGCGGTCGTCCCTGCGGCGGCGCGGTCGTGTCGACCACATGTCGCGAACGGTGTCGTCGATATCGGAGCGGCTCATGGACACGATGCTGCCGCCTCGTGGCCGGTGCCGGCATCGGGGAGCGACCCTGAGCCTTCCCGGAGGAACCATCCCAGGGGCATCGTGGGGCTGGTCCCTGATGACCGATCCGCGCGCGCGTGTGACGATCGGTGTGCAAGGCGACGAACGACCCACCAACGACCCACCGACGAACCCAGACGGAACCGAGAACCCGTGTGACCAAGCACCCCAGGACGCCGCCCATCCGCCCGGTGGCCGGTCCGCCCCGTGCCGCCCCGGCCGCGACCCCGGTCGCTCCTCGGACCGCCGGCCCGACCGGCACGACCGGCGCAGACGCCATGGCAGGCACCGGCGCCGTGGCTGGCGCGGACGCCATGGCAGGCACCAGCGCCGTTGCTGGCGCGGGCACCGGCGCCGTAGCTGGCGCGGGCGCCGGACCGGCGGGTGCCGCCACCGGCACGGCCGCCGGGGTGACCCTCGCCGACCAGGCGGTGTCACCGGAGGCGGTGGACGGGCAGCGGCCGCTGGTTCGGCGCCGCAGCGGCCGCGTGGTGGCCGGCGTCGCCGGTGGGATCGCCGACCACCTCGGCGTCGACGTGCTGTGGGTGCGGGCAGTGCTCACCGTTCTGGCCGGGCTGGGTGGCGCCGGGGTGCTGGCGTACGGGCTGCTCTGGGTGTTCGTACCGCAGGCAAGGCCGCACAGCGCGCCGATCGAGATCACCCCGCGGGAGCGGCAGCAGGCGCTCGGCCTTGTCGCCATCGGTGTCGGGCTGGCGGTGGCCTCCGGCGCGCTGAACGGCACGACCGGCGCGTGGATCACCGGCCCGCTCGGCGTCGCACTGGTCGGCGCCGCCGTGGTGTGGCGGGAGGCCGACGAGTCGCAGCGCCGCAGGCTGCGCAGTGGCGCCGGCTCGGTGTTCGGCGACGGCCGGATGGGGCTGATCAGGGTGCTGGCCGGCGTCGTGCTGGTCGCCGGCGGCATCGCGATCTTCCTGCTCGGCAGCATCGACGTCGGCCAGGTGCAGTTCGGCCTGCTCGCGGTCGTCGCCACGCTGGTCGGCGTCGGCGTGATCACCGTGCCGTGGTGGCTGCGCATGATGCGCGACCTCGGCGAGGAGCGCAGGGTTCGGATCCGTACCCAGGAGCGCGAGGACATCGCCGCCCACCTGCACGACTCCGTGCTCCAGACGCTGGCGCTGATCCAGAAGCAGGCCGACGCACCGCGCGAGGTGCGGCGGCTGGCCCGCAGGCAGGAGCGCGAGCTGCGTACCTGGCTGTACGACGAGAAGGGGTACGGCCGCACCTCCGCCGAGGCGAGCGGCACGGACGAGGCACCGCAGACGCTGGCCGAGGCGCTGGCCGCGGCGGCGGCGGAGGTGGAGGACACCTACGCGGTGTCCGTTCAGTCCGTCGTCGTCGGCGACTGCGAGCTGGACGGCCAGCTCACCGCAGTGGTGCAGGCCGCGCGGGAGGCCATGGTGAACGCGGCCAAGCACGCAGGTGTCGGCGAGGTGAGCCTGTACGTCGAGGTCGAGCCGGACGCCGTGCACGTGTTCGTCCGCGATCGCGGCGCCGGGTTCGACCCGGACGCGGTGTCCCCCGATCGGCACGGGCTGGCCAACTCGATCCACGGCAGGATGGAGCGCAACGGCGGCACGGTGCGGCTGCGCACCGCGCCGGGGGAGGGCACCGAGGTACAGCTGGAGATGCCGCGCAGCCCGGCGACCAAGGAGGCGAAGGCCTGATGACCGCAGCGGAGCCGACCGGCCAGGCCAGGGGGCCCGTCCGGGTCTTCCTCGTCGACGACCACGCGCTGTTCCGCACCGGGGTGCGCGCCGAGCTCGACAGCGTCGGCCAAGGTGGTGCCGGCCAAGGCGGAACCGGCCAAGGCGGAACCGGCCAAGGCGGTGCCGGCCAGGGTGGGGCCGGGGGCCGGCGGGTGACGGTGATCGGCGAGGCCGGCTCGGTGAACGAGGCGGTCGCCGGCATCGCCCACCACAACCCCGACGTCGTGCTGCTCGACGTGCACATGCCCGACGGTGGCGGCGCCGAGGTGCTGCGCCGCACCCGCCCCGACCACCCGGACGTGGTGTTCCTCGCGCTGTCCGTCTCCGACGCCGCCGAGGACGTGATCGCCGTGATCAGGGCTGGGGCCCGCGGCTACGTCACCAAGACCATCTCGGGACGCGACCTGGTGGCGGCCGTGTGCCGGGTGGCCGATGGCGACGCGGTCTTCTCACCGCGGCTGGCCGGCTTCGTCCTCGACGCGTTCGCCGACCGCCCTGGCGCCGCGCCCATCAGCGACCCGGAGCTCGACCTGCTCACCCCGCGGGAGCGCGACGTCCTGCGGCTGCTGGCCCGCGGGTACGCCTACAAGGAGATCGCCTCCGAGCTCTTCATCTCTATCAAGACCGTGGAGACGCACGTCTCCTCTGTGCTGCGCAAGACGCAGTTGTCCAACCGCTACGAGCTCAGCCGCTGGGCGGCGGACCGCCGCCTCGTCTAATGGCGCGCCTCCAAGTACCACCATTGGCCAAAAGTTGGGCCTTTAACTACAGCCATCCCTTGGGCGAGGTCCGTAGGAATGGTGGTAGTTAAAGGCCCATTACGGCCGCAATGGTGGTACTTGGAGGCACGCCACCCGGCTGGCCGACATCGCCGAAGAGCCGTGGGTGCAGACCGCGTCGGCGCCAGGGCCGTGCCACGACGTCATCCTCGGCGCCTGCGAGCGGGCCGGGTTCCGGCCGCGGGTGGCCGTCGACGCTGACGACTACCCGACGTCGCAGGGCCTGGTCGCGGCCGGCGTCGGGGTGGCGCTGGTGCCCGGCCTCGCCCTCGGCGCCGTGCACCCCGCCGTCGTGGTGCGTCCGATCAGGGAGCACCGGCCGGTGCGGCACATCCACGCCATCGTCCGCGACGCCGGCTCCCTGCACCCCACCGTGCGGACCTTCCTGGACGCCCTGCTCGACGCGGCCCGCACCCACCGCGACCCGTACGCCGCCGGCGTGCCACCACTGACGGCGGCGCGTCCGTGAGTGGTAAAGGGCGTTCCAACGCCCTTTACCACTCACGACCTGCGCCCGGCGCCGACGAGCGCCCCCGACGCTAGCCGCGCCGCTTGCGGGTGGTGGTCGGGACCGCGGTGGCGCCGACCTTGGTGTCCCCGTCGATCAGCAGCGTGTCGCCGCTCTGGATCAGCACCAGGTCGTGCACCTCGGCCTGCGGCCGGTGGTCGCCACGGCGGTAGACGACCAGCACCCGCACGGTCATCGTCGCGGCGTCGACCTTCGCCGGCACGGCCTGCACGGAGTCGATGCCCGACCAGAAGCTCTGGTACGGGCCGAAGCCCTTGGCCTGCAATGACGGGCCGAGCATTGCCCATGCCGCGGTCACGTTGTGCGGCAGCAGCGCGTAGTACCCGGTGACCGCTTGCTGCAGGTCGGCGGCGGACGGCGGGGTGCGCGTCGTGGTCGGCGGCGGCGTGGTCGTGGTCGGCGCCGTCGTGGTCGGCTCGGCCGAGGTCTCGGTGGTCGGCCCCGGGGCCTGCGCAGTCGGTCGCCGCGGCCCGGTGGTCGCCACCAGTGCGAGCAGCCCGGCAAGCACGGCGAGCGCGACCCCAGCGGCGATCAGCAGCGCGGGCCGCCGGTCCGGCTCGTCCGGCTCCTCCTCCACCGGCGGCAGGCCCACCACGGTGTACCCAGGGTACGGGCCACCCCCGCCGGGGTACGGGCCGTCGGCCGCCGACCCACCAGGACCCCCGGCCGGCAGCCGACCTTCCGCTATGGCGTTCAACGCGACGGCGGCGTTGGCCATGGTCGGCCGCTCGGCCGGATCGGCCCTCAGGAGCTGCATGAGCAGCGCGGTCAGTTGGCCGGCGCGCGCCGGCGGCAGCACCTGGCCGCCCGCGACCTGGTGCAGCAGGGCGAGCGCGTTGCCGCTCGATCCGAACGGCGGCCGGCCCTCGACCGCTGCGTACAGCGTCGCCCCGAGCGCGAAAACGTCGGACGCCGGGCTCGGCTCTGCGCCGCGAGCCACCTCGGGTGCGAGGTAGGCCGGCGTGCCTGACAGCACACCGGTGCGGGTCACCGTGACGTCGTCGACGGCCCGCGAGATGCCGAAGTCGGTAAGCTTCGCCACCCCGCCTTCGCCGAGCAGCACGTTGCCCGGCTTGACGTCGCGGTGCACGATGCCGGCGGCGTGCGCAGCGGTCAGCGCGTCGGCGAGCTGCCAGCCGATCGCGGCGACCTCGCGAACAGGCAGCGCCCCCCGCTCGGTGAGGACGGCGGCCAGGCTGCGCGACGGCAGGTACTCCATGACCAGCCACGGCGTGCCGTCGTGGTCGGTGACGTCGAACACCGAGATCGCGTTCGGGTGGTGCAGCCTGGCCGCGATCCGGCCCTCCCGCATCATCCGCTCGCCGGCCTGCGCCGCGCTGTCGCGGCCGCTCACCGCATCGGCGAACAGCGGTGACAGTGCGAGCTGCTTGAGCGCGACGGTGCGGCCGAGACGCTCGTCACGGGCCAGCCACACCACGCCCATCGCGCCGGCGCCGATCCGCTCGACCAGCCGGTACCGGCCGGCGACGAGGGCTCCGGGGTCGGTCACGGCGACCAGGGTAGGGCGTTCACCCGTCCGGGGTTCACCCGGCAGGATGGCTTCAGCCTCGATGAGCGGACAGCAACTGGACGCCCACGATCCGCAACGCGGGTGGCCCGCCCTCGACCGGGACGGTCCGCACCTCGACACGCTGCAGGAGCTGGAGCACGGAGCCGTCGAACTGCTCGACCGACACCGCGACGCGCAGTTGCCCGCCGTCCTGCTCGTTGGGTCGCAGCACCCGCGCCTCCACCGAGCGGGTGCCCCGCCACCCGGCGTTGAACTCCGACCAGTCGACGCCCTTCATATCCGGCCCGAGCAGCTGGTACGCCTCGTCACTGTGGATCGGCAGCGCACCGTAGAACTGGGTGACCACCCTCTCGGCCGCGCCGCGATCGGCCACAAGGCTCTGCTGGTCGACCACCCCGACCGGCTCCGCCGAGATCCGGCCGAGCGAACCGCTGACCAGCTGGTCGATCATGGCGTCGGGCCGGACCACCGCCGGTCCCGCCGTCATGGCCGGCTGGACGATAGGCGCCGACGGGCTGAGCCGGTGCGGACGCCCGCCGGTCATCGCCGCGACGGCGGTGACCGCGCCACAGGCCACCATGGCCACCAGTGTCACCACGATGGTCTTGGCCAGCCGGTTGGTCGTGCTGCGCTCGTCGGCGACGTCCTCGTACTTGACCAGCTCGGTCGTCATCTCCGGCTGGCCGCCGGCCGGCCGGTCGCTGACCTCCTTCGCCCACACCGCGGCGGCCGTGGTCACCGGTTGCCCGTTCGGCGGTGTCCTGGCCTCGATCGCGGCCCGCGCCTGGATCGCGGACACGCTGGCCTGTTCGTCCGGCGTGCTCTTGGCCTGCAGCTCGGCGACCGTCACCGAGTTGGCACTGCTGGTGTGCCGTCGGCGGCGAGCGGTCGGTTGGTCCACGGTTTCAGCTTCTCACCGGCTTGTGCGGCATGCACTACGCAGGATGCACTACTTCGGCGGCTTCGGACCCCTCTCGGCGATCGGCGTGATCTCGTCGATGATCATCGGATTGCCCCTGCGGAACACCAGCCGGTACCGCTGGACGCGCTCGACGCCGTCGCCCATCACCAGCCCGACGGTGGCCAGCACGGTGCTCTTGTCGGCGTCGACCACCAGCTGCTGCAGGTGGACCTCGGTGGCGCCGGCCCACTGCTGGCGGAAGGCGTCGTAGCCCTGCACCTTGACCCGAGGGCCGACCATGGCCCACGCCGCGTCGATGTTCGCCGGTAGCTGGTCGTAGAACGTCCTGGTGCCGTCCACGAGGTCGTCCGGGGTCGCCGCCGGGTGCCCCACCGTCGGCAGCACGCTCACCTGCGGCGGGGGCACCGACTCGCCGGGCGGATCCGCCGTCGGGGTGGCCGTCCAGGTGCCGGTCGAGTCCCCCAGCACGCCGCCGCGGCCGTCGCCGTGCGGTCCGCCGGCGCCGCCCGGGTTGCCTGCGGCCGCGGTGGACGGCCCGCCATGCGGTGCTGCGCGGTCGTCGCCGGCGGTGGTCAGCGGGAGCGGTGGGCGCACCGGCGGCCCGAGCGGTTGCGCGGTGAGCAGGCCGCCGGTCGGCAGGCCAGGGAAGGCCTCGACCCGGTCGAACGAGCCGCCGGCCAGCCGCACGGCCGCGAACACCAGCACGGTGAGCACGGCGCACGACGCAGCTACCGCGAACCACGCGGCCCGCCGCCAGGTCCGCGGTGGGGTCACCGACACCGGGGTGACCACCAGGTCCAGCTCGCCGAGGGTGTCCGGCCGGCCTCGCCAGTAGAGCTGGCGGTCGAGCCGGTCGAGCCGGCCGCCGAGCCGGTCGAGCCGGCGGTCGAGCCGGTCGAGCCGGCCGCCGAGCAGGTCGAGCCGGCCGTCGAATCGGTGAGGCCGGGCGGCCACGCCAACACGCGGCCGCCATCTCGCCGTCGGCCGTCGGGCGATGCCGGGTCACCCCGGCCGTGCGGATCCATCACCCCTCCTCGAGCGGCTAGCCCGTGTCGACCACCTGGAACTGCTCGGCCAGCCGGCCATCCGGGAGACCGCCGCGGCTGGCAACCATGACCAGCCAGCCCCGCAGCATGTCCTCGAGCCCGTCCATGTGACCGGTCTGCGAGCGGTGCGAGCGCAGCGCGGCCACCTTGGCGTCGAAGGTGTCGGTGACGTCGACGAAGTAGTTGATCCGTTCAAGTGGTGCGGCCATCAGCCACAGCTCCGGCACCGTCCACGGCTCGAGCCCCTCGTCCTCGAGCAGCTCGGGGTGGGCGTACGGGTTGCGGGCGTCGGGGTACACCGCGGCCAGGGTTGCTTCGCCGGCCGCCCTGTGGTCGGGGTGCGATGCGATGATCCGCTGCCAGAAGATCTCCGGCGACTGGGTCACCACGCGGTCGGGCCGGCAGCGGCGGATCTCCCGCGTGATGTCGCGGCGCAGCTCGATGGAGGGCGTGAGCCGCCCGTCCGGGTAGCCGAGGAACGTCACGTCGGACACCCCGACGGCGGCCGCTGCGGAGCGCTGCTCCTCCTCGCGCAGTACCCGCATCCGCTCTCGCGGCGTTTCGTCGAACCCGCCGGCGTCGCCGGAGGTACAGATGCAGTACGCGACCTCGATACCTGCCTTGGTCCAGGCTGCGACCGTGCCGGCCGCACCGAAGTCGACGTCATCGGGGTGGGCCGTGACGACGAGGACTCGCTCGGCGTTTCGCACGGCCGCAACGGCAGGTGCGCTCACGGCTGGCAGCGTAGAACGACCCGGTGGCCTGGCGACCCTCGGCCCCCACCTGGCCAAGGTCCCTGGCGGTCAGCCACCGGTGCGGTACCGCTCGCGGGTGCTCTGCAACGCCCTGCTGGCCACCATCCCACTGCCGGCGCCGGCCAGCACGGCCAGCACGTCGGCGAACGCACCGCCGCTGGTCAGTAGCAGTGCCAGCAGCGCGACGGCGGTAGTCACCCCGGCGATCGGCCACCGGCTGCGCACATACTGGGCCACCGGCCCGCCGCCGGCCCGCTTGCGCGCCGCCGACGCCAGCAGCGCCAGGTACCCGTCGTGCGCGACAGCCGCGACCAGCCCGACCAGCGCGACCAGGACCGCAATCAGATTCAGGACCGAGCCCATGCCTTCAGTCTGCCGCGAATTCCACCCACTGTGGGGGAGTTGGACCCTGGTCTTTCCCTGAGTCGCGTCATGGCGCCCAACCCTTTCGCGACGATGTGACGTTGTCGCACTTCTAGCGGGGAAATTCCACATCCTCGACCACTGGGTGGTCCCACGGGCGCGGAGGGTCAGCGGCCGAGGCGGCCGCGGCCTAGGCGCAGCAGGAGGAGGGCGAGTTCGCGGCCCTCCTGGCCGAGCTCGCCGTAGTGCCGCAGCACGGCCATCTCGCGGTTGTAGACGATCTTCGTGCCGCCCGCGGCCAGCCGGGCCGCCCCGATCCGCTGGGACACCTCGGATCGTCGCCGCACCAGGCGCAGGATCTCGTGGTCGAGGTCGTCGATCTCGGTGCGCAGCTCATTGATCTCGGTGTCGGCCGAGGCCGAGGCGGCGGCCGCGGCCGCCGTGTCGGTGGGTGCCATCGCGTCGTTCCTCCCGGGACTGCCGGCGTCCTGGCCCTGGAACGAGTAAACGCCCGGGTCCATGGACTCCGGGCGTCGTGGTTGCTGGCGTGCTTACGCGACCACAGGCGCCGGGGTCCGGCACCCGTAGAAAAACTCGAAGTAACGCGCTCGCACGTACACAGTGTGCCATGCCAGACCCGTCCCACCGCAAGGGCCTGTCGCAATGTCCACCGACGGTGCTCGCCGGTACCGTTGCAGCCACGATGAGTGCGCTGATCGAGGCCCCGCCCTTGCCACCCAGGAAACAAGCCCCGGACGAGCTGTTGGCGAGCCTCAACCCGCAGCAACGGCAGGCCGTGCTCCACACCGGGTCGCCGCTGCTGATCGTGGCCGGCGCCGGATCGGGCAAGACCAAGGTGCTCACCTCGCGGATCGCCTACCTGCTGGCCGAGCGGGACGTGCACCCCGGCCAGGTCATGGCCATCACGTTCACCAACAAGGCCGCCGCCGAGATGAAGAACCGGGTCACCGCGCTGGTCGGCCGGCGGGCCGGCCCCATGTGGGTGTCCACGTTCCACTCCATGTGCGTGCGGATCATGCGCCGCGACGCCAAGCACCTCGGCCTGTCGTCGTCGTTCTCCATCTACGACCAGGACGACTCGCGGCGGCTCGTCGGCCTGGTGGCCCGCGATCTCGACCTGGACCCCAAGCGCTACCCGGCCCGCGGGCTGGCCGCGCAGATCTCGAACCTGAAGAACGAGCTGCTCGACGCCGATGACGCACAAGCCAGGGCCGGCAACGACTTCGAGCGGCGGATCGCCGAGGTGTACCACGGCTACCAGCGGCGCCTTGTCGAGGCGAACGCGCTGGACTTCGACGATCTCATCATGCGGACCGTCGAGCTGCTGACCGTGTTCCCCGAGGTCGCGGCGTACTACCGCCGGCGGTTCCGGCACATCATGGTCGACGAGTACCAGGACACCAACCACGCGCAGTATGTGCTGGTCCGCGAGCTGGTGGCGCCGGCGGACGACGAGCACGACCCGGCGGAGCTGTGCGTGGTCGGGGACGCCGACCAGGCCATCTACGCGTTCCGCGGCGCGACCATCCGCAACATCACCGAGTTCGAGCGGGACTTCCCGAACGCCCGCACGATCATGCTGGAGCAGAACTACCGGTCGACCCAGACCATCCTGTCCGCGGCGAACGCGGTGATCTCGCGCAACACCGACCGCAAGGACAAACGGCTGTGGTCCGAGGCTGGCGACGGGGAGAAGATCGTCGGCTACGTCGCGGACAACGAGCACGACGAGGCGGCGTTCGTGGCGTCCGAGATCGACCGGCTGGCCGATGCCGGCGACGCCAAGTTCGGCGACGTGGCCGTGTTCTACCGGACGAACAGTGCCTCGCGGGTGTTCGAGGAGGTATTCATCCGGCTCGGGCTGCCGTACCGGGTGGTCGGTGGCGTGCGGTTCTACGAGCGGCGCGAGGTCAAGGATGCGCTGGCCTACCTGCGGGTGCTGGACAACCCCGACGACACGGTGAGCCTGCGCCGCATCCTGAACACGCCACGGCGCGGGATCGGGGAGCGGGCCGAGGCGTTCGTCGCGGCGTACGCCGAACGGGAGCGCATCTCCTTCGCCGACGCGCTGCGCGCCGCGGCCGGCGGCGGCCCAGAGCACGGTGGCCCAGAGCACGGTGGCTCGGTGCCGATGCTGGCCACCCGCTCGCAGCGGGCCATCGCCGACTTCGTCGAGCTGTGGGACGAGCTGCGCTCGCTGGTGGACAACGGGGACGAGCCGGCCGACATCCTGGAGGCGGTGCTCGCCCGCACCGGGTACCGGGCCGAGCTGGAGCGCACCGCGGAGGACGACCCGCAGGACGCCTCCCGGTTGGACAACCTCACCGAGATGGTGAACGTCGCCCGCGAGTTCACCGAGCAGGCCAGGATCGCCGCGGTGGCCACGACGGACGAGTCCACGGTGGACGACGGCGCCGCCGAGCCAGGTTCGCTCAACGCCTTCCTCGAACGGGTGTCGCTCGTCGCGGACGCCGACTCGGTGCCGGACTCGGGGGACGGCATGGTCACCCTGATGACCCTGCACACGGCGAAGGGCCTCGAGTTCCCCGTGGTGTTCTGCACCGGGTGGGAGGACGGCGTGTTCCCGCACCAGCGGGCCCTCGGCGACCCGGTGGAGCTGGCCGAGGAGCGGCGGCTGGCCTACGTCGGCATCACCAGGGCCCGGCAGCGGCTGTACCTGTCGCGCGCGATCATCCGCTCGGCGTGGGGGCAGCCGATGGTCAACCCGGCGTCCCGGTTCTTCGACGACGTGCCGCCGTCGCTGGTGGACTGGCGGCGGACGGCGCCGGCGGAGCGGTCGGCGCCGGTCGGCCGCAGCACCTTCGGCCG
>Ga0184609_10000077_pt1 | contig 24917 bp, 18 predicted proteins | sample PLM1_60_coex_FD_133165 | JGI IMG/M metagenome (GOLD analysis project Ga0184609, IMG submission 133165) | Groundwater sediment microbial communities from an aquifer in East River, Colorado, USA - PLM1_60_coex | ecosystem: Environmental > Terrestrial > Soil > Riparian zone | place: USA: East... | reverse complement strand
GGGTCAGAGCACCCCGTGCGGCGCCGGCCGGCGCTGTCCCCGTCGCGCGCCGGCGACTTCAAGCAGTGCCCGCTGCTGTACCGGTTCAGGGTGGTCGACCGGATACCCGAGGTGCCGAGCCTGATCGCGGTGCGCGGCACCGTGGTGCACGCCGTGCTGGAACGGCTGTTCGCGCTGCCGGCCGACGAGCGGGTGCCGGCGCGTGCCCAGGAGCTGCTCGAGCCGGCGTGGCAGGATCTGCAGGCCGCGGAGCCCGAGCTGGCCGCCGCCCTGTTCGCCGACGGCGACGGTGCGCATGACAGCGAGCACGCGGACGCCTGGCTCGACTCGGCTCGCGGGCTGCTGGCGTCCTACTTCAGGCTGGAGGACCCGCGCCGGCTGCGGCCGGAGGCGTGCGAGCAGTTCGTCGAGGCTGAGCTGGAGCCGGCGCAGGACGGCGGCGACCCCGTGCTGCTGCGCGGCTACATCGACCGGCTCGACGTCGCACCGACCGGCGAGATCAGGGTGGTCGACTACAAGACCGGGGCCGCGCCGCGGGAGGTCGGCGAGGCTAGGGCGCTGTTCCAGATGAAGTTCTACGCGGTCGTGTTGTGGCGCACCCGCGGCGTGGTGCCGCGGCAGTTGCGGCTGATCTACCTCGCCGACGAGCAGCTGCTCACCTACACGCCGGACGAGGCCGAGCTGCGCCGCTTCGAGCGCACCCTCACCGCGATCTGGACGGCGATCCTCAAGGCCGGCCGCACGGGTGACTTCCGGCCACGGCGAAGCGGCATGTGCGACTACTGCAACCACCGGGCGATCTGTCCCGAGTTCGGTGGCACCCCGCCCCCCTACCCCGGCTGGCCATCCGACGGCGTGCTGCCCGACGCCGGGCCGCAGACGCCGCTGGACCGTGCTGAATGACCCGGGCCGACTGATCGGCGCCGGATGAGCCAGGCGTACTACCTGCCCCTCGGCGACGGCCGGTTCGAGGCCACCGAGCACACGGTCGGGCCGTGGGCGGACTCCGTGCAGCACATGGGACCGCCGTCGGCGCTGCTGGCCAGGGCCATGCTGCGCTGCCGGCCGCGCGAGGACACCGCGCTGGCGAAGCTCACCGTGGACATCCTCGGTCCGGTGCCGCGGGCCGAGGTGGAGGTGGCCGCGACGGTGCTTCGTGCCGGCCGCACCATCGAGCTGATCGGTGCGCAGCTGTCCGTCGCCGGCACGGTCGCGGCCCGCGCAACCGGCTGGCGGCTGGTGCGTACCGACACGGGCGCGCTGGCCGGCGGTGCGCCCGAGCCCATGCCACCGCCGCAGGCGGGTGGCCAGCTGCCATTGCCGGACGCCTGGGTCGTGGACGGCTACCTCAGCTCGATCGAGTGGCGCTGGCTGGACGGCTGGTGGGCCGAGCAGGGCGCCGCCGTTGCGTGGGGCCGGCCGCGGTTCGACCTGGTGGCCGGCGAGCCGACGGACGGCCTGTGCCGGCTGCTCACCGTCGCGGACTCGGCAAGCGGGATGTCCTCGAGGCTCGACCCGGCGGACTGGCTGTTCCCGAACACCGACCTGACCGTCCACCTGCACCGGATGCCCCGTGGCGAATGGGTAGGCGTGCAGGCGAACACGGTAATCGGCCCTACCGGAGCCGCCGTGGCCACAGCTACCCTGCACGATCTGGACGGTGCGGTCGGTAGCAGCGCGCAGATTCTCACCGTGCGCGCCCGCTGAACGACCCCGGGCCAGAGAGCCGACGGCACGAACAGCTGACGAGAAACGGACTGTGACTGATGAAGGTGCTGATCGTCGGATGCGGTATCGGCGGCTTGGTGACCGCCCTGAGCCTGCACGAGCGGGGCATCGACTGCGAGCTGTACGAGCAGAGCGGCGGCATCCGTGAGCTCGGCGTCGGGATCAACACGCTGCCGAATGCGATCAAGGAACTCGCCGACCTTGGCCTGCTGGAGCAGCTCGACGCGGTCGGCGTCCGGACCTACGAGCTGATCATGACCAACCGGCTCGGCCAGGAGATCTGGCGCGAGCTGCGCGGGACCGACGCCGGGTACGCGGTGCCGCAGTTCTCCATCCATCGCGGCCGGCTGCAGAGCGTGCTCTACGACGCGGTGCTGGCCCGGCTTGGCGCCGGCGCGGTGCACGTCGGGCACCGGCTGGCCGGTTTCGAGCAGGACGCACGGGGCGTGCAGGCCCGGTTCGTCGACCGCGACGGGGCGCCGTTGGCGACCGTGCCCGCCGACGCGCTGATCGCGGCCGACGGGCTGCACTCGACGGTGCGGGCGGCGCTGTACCCCGACGAGGGACCGCCGCGGTGGAACGGCGTGATGATGTGGCGCGGCGCGCACGACTGGCCGGCCTTCCTCACCGGCCGCTCGATGATCATCGCCGGTGGCACGGTGGCCAAGCTCGTGCTGTACCCGATCGGGCCGGGCGCCACCCCGGACACCCGGCTGACGAACTGGGCGGTGTGCGCCCGGATCGCCGAGCCGGGCACCACGCCGCCACGGCGCGAGGACTGGTCGCGGCCGGGCCGCCGCGACGAGCTCGCGCCGCACCTGGCCATGTTCGACATCCGCGAGGTCGACGTAACCGGCCTGGTGCACGCCACGCCGCAGTTCTTCGAGTACCCGATGTGTGACCGTGACCCGCTGCGCGAGTGGTCGTTCGGGCGGGTGACGCTGCTCGGCGACGCAGCGCACCCGATGTATCCGATGGGGTCCAACGGCGCGAGCCAAGCTGTCCTGGACGCCCGCTGCCTCGCGGGCTGCCTGGTTCAGGAGGCGGACGTGCCGTCCGCGTTGCAGGCCTACCAGGACCAGCGGCTGCGGGCGACCGCGCAGATCGTGCAGATGAACCGCACCGGCGGCCCTGAGGGCGTCATCGACGTGGTCGAGGACCTCGCCCCCGACGGCTTCGGTGACATCGACGAGGTCATCAGCCACGGCGAGCTCGAAGCCATCCTCAAGGGCTACGCCACCGCGGCCGGGTTCAGCCGCGAGCAGGTCAACCGCTGACGGGTAGGTGTGCCTCCAAGTACCACCATTGGCCAGAAGTTGGGCCTTTAACTACAGCCATCACGCTACGGCGGTGACCGGTAATGGTTGTCGTTAAAGGCCCATCTAGGGCGCAATGGTGGTACTTGGAGGCACGCGCTCGTACGGTGCGGTGGTGCGGACCTCGTACCTGGCGGTGCCACCGGACACCGACCTGCGGCCGATCGGCGGCGAGCCGGGCCCGCCGATCATCGGGCACACCATCCACCTGATGCGCGACCCGCTCGGCTGGAGCAGGTACTTCTACGACAGGTACGGCCCGGTGTCGTGGACGAACACGTTCGGCATCAGGATCGTGTCGGCCGCCGGCCCCGACGCCATGGAGCGGGTGCTGGTCAACAGGGACAAGGCGTTCTCCAACGGCCGCGGCTGGGAGTACTTCATCGGGCCGTTCTTCCGGCGGGGCATCATGCTGCTGGACTTCGAGGAGCACCTGCACCACCGCCGGATCATGCAGCAGGCGTTCACCCGCGAGCGGCTGGTGGGCTACCTAGACGCCATGAACCCGAGCATCGCGGCCGGCCTCGCCGCACTGCCGGCCGGCACCGCGCCGGTGCTGGCGCATCCGGCGTTCAAGAGGCTCACGCTGGACCTGGCCACCCGCACGTTCATGGGCGGCGATCTTGGTCCGCTGGCCGACCGGGTCGACCGGGCGTTCATCGACGTGGTGCGGGCCGGCACGGCGTACGTACGGTTCCCGGTGCCGGGGCTGCGATGGTCGCGCGGCCTGCGCGGGCGGCGGCTGCTCGAGGAGCTGCTGCGCGAGCAGCTGCCGGCCAAGCGGGCCGGCGACGGCGCCACCGCGCCAGGCGACCTGTTCTCGGCGCTGTGCCACGCGCGCAGCGAGGACGGCCACCGCTTCGGCGACGAGGACGTGATCAACCACATGATCTTCCTGCTGATGGCGGCGCACGACACCACCACCATGACCCTGACCACCATGACGTACTACCTGGCACGGCACCCTGCCTGGCAGGACGGGGTGCGGGCCGAGTCGGCCGCGCTCGGCTGCGACGCGGTGGCGCTGGACGATCTCGACCGGCTGGTCTCGCTGGACCTGGTGATGAAGGAGTGCCTGCGGCTGGTGACACCGTTGCAGGCGATGGCGCGCAGGACCGTGAAGGACACCGAGATCCTCGGCCACTTCGTGCCGGCCGACACGTTCGTCACGGTGTCGCAGCACTTCACCCACCACATGCCGGAGTACTGGCCGGATCCGGAGCGGTTCGACCCGGAGCGGTTCGCCGAGCATCGCAGGGAGGACCGGGTGCACAACTACGCCTGGCTGCCGTTCGGCGGCGGCGTGCACAAGTGCATCGGGCTGCGCTTCGCCGCGCTGCAGGTCAAGGCCGTGCTGCACCAGCTCCTGCTGCGCTACCGGTGGACCGTGCCGGACGGGTACGAGATGCCGCTGGACTACACGTCCATGCCGACGCCCTCCGACGGCCTACCGGTCAACCTCCGTCGCCTCTGAGCGCGGACCCGTCCGCTGGGCGGTCGCCGTCGAGGCGGCGAGTTCTTTTGTCCACGAGGGCCACGGCAGGGAGCTGCGCGGGGCGCCTCAGAGGCGGCAGGAGCGGATGTCCGAGGCGAGGATGGCCTTGGCGCCGAGGGCGTGCAGCTCGTCCATGACCTGGTTGGCGTCCTTGCGTGGCACCATGGCGCGCACCGCGACCCAGTCCGGCTCCGCCAGCGGCGCGACCGTCGGCGACTCGAGGCCGGGGGTCAGCTCGACGGCCTTGTCGAGCAGGCCACGCGGGCAGTCGTAGTCGATCATCAGGTACTGCTGGGCGAACACCACGCCCTGCACCCTGGCCGCGAGCTGCGCCTTCTCCGGCGCCTCCGGCGCGTCGGCGCGGTCGATCAGAACGGCCTCCGACACGCAGATCGGCTCGCCGAACGGGGCCAGCCCGTGCTGGCGCAGGGTGCGGCCGGAGCCGACCACGTCGGCGATCGCGTCCGCGACGCCGAGCTGCACGGAGATCTCGACGGCCCCGTCCAGCCGGATCACCTCGGCCACCACGCCGTGCCGCGCGAGGTCGGCGGTGACCAGCCGCGAGTACGCGGTGGCGATGCGACGGCCGCCGAGCGCCGCCACGTCCCACGGGCCGCCCTCCGGCGCGGCGTAGCGGAACGTGGAGCCGCCGAAGCCGAGCCCGAGCCGCTCCCTGACCGCGGCGCCGGAGTCCAGCGCGAGGTCGCGGCCGGTGATGCCGAGGTCGAGCTCGCCGGACCCGACGTAGATCGCGATGTCCTTCGGCCGCAGGAAGAAGAACTCGACGTCGTTGACCGGGTCGAGCACGGTGAGGTCGCGGCTCTCGTGCCGCTGCCGGTAGCCGGCCTCGGCGAGCATCTCGGACGCCGGGCCGGCGAGCGTGCCCTTGTTGGGCACGGCGACGCGCAACATGATCGCGGGTTCTCCTACAGGTGGCGGTAGACGTCGTCCAGGGTCAGGCCGCGGCCGAGCATGATCACCTGCACCCGGTACAGCAGCTGCGAGATCTCCTGCGCGAGCGCGTCGTCGGCCTCGTGCTCGGCGGCCAGCCACACCTCGCCGGCCTCCTCGAGCAGCTTCTTGCCCTGCTCGTGCACGCCGGCGTCCAGCGCGGCGACGGTCGCCGAGCCGGCCGGGCGGTCCCGCGCTCGCGAGGCGAGCTCGGCGTACAGCCCGTCGAAGGTCTTCACGGTGCGTCATCCTCGCATCCCCGGCAGCGGCGCTCGCCTACCGTGGGTGTCGTGAGCCCCCGCCGCCGCCTGCTCCTGCTCGGCCTTGCGGCCGTGCTGGTGGTCGTGCTGGTGGTCGTAGCGGTGGTGGCCGGCGTGCGGCTGGTCGGCTCGACGGCCGGCAACGGCGGGCCACCGCTGCAGGATCGGCTCGGGCCCGTGCTGCTGGTCCCCGGCTACGGCGGCGACCGCGACGCGCTGGCCATGCTCGCCGGCAGGATCGAGGCGGCGACCGGCCGCAACGCAGCCGTGCTGACGCTGCCCGGCGACGGCACCGGCGACCTCGGCGCGCAGGTCGCCGTGCTGGACGCCGCAGCGCACGCCGCGATCGCTGCCGGTGCCCCGTCGGTGGACGTGGTCGGCTACTCGGCCGGCGGGGTGGTCGCCGGGCTGTGGGTGGCGCGCCTCTCCGGCGCGGCCAGCGCACGCCGCGTGATCACCCTCGGCTCGCCGCTGCACGGCGCGCAGCTCGCCGGCCTCGGCGCGGCGCTCGTTCCCGACTCCTGCCCGCCGGCCTGCCGGCAGCTCGCGCCGGGCAGCGCCGTCCTCGGCGAGCTGGACAGGGCCGGCGTCGGCGCGCGGCTGCCGTGGCTGTCGGTGTGGACCGCGGAGGACCGGACCGTGGTCCCGCCGCAGTCCGCGCGGCTGGCCGGCGCGGTGAACGTCGAGCTGCAGTCCGTCTGCCAGGACGCGCACACCGCGCACGGGCAGCTGCCCACCGACCCGCTGGTCACCGGCCTGGTGCTGCGGGCGCTGGGCACCGAGCCGCTGCGCGAGCCGGTCACGGCGGACTGTGCCGGCCTGCGGGCCACCGGTTCCTGAGCGTAACCGCCCCACTGCCACGCCGCTACAGACGCCGCTACAGACGCCGCTACAGCAGCGAGGCCAGCGGCCGCCCGGTCTCCAGCAGTGACTTGAGGCTGGAGAGCACGATCGCCCAGCCCTGCTTGGTGTCCTGGACCTCCTCCGGCGCGAGGTCCTCGTGGGTGAGGGTCAGCCGCACGACGTCGCCGACGGGTTCCAGGTCGAACGTGACGCGTGACTGTTTGGCCGGGTCGTCGGCGTCGGCCGGCCAGCCCCAGCTGTGCACGAGGCGGTGCGGCGGGTCGATCTCGAGGATCGTGCCAACTCCGTCCACCCCACCGTCCGGGCGCCGGTGCTCCCAGCCGTCGCCCTTGGTCCATCCGGACACGTTGCGATGGCCCCAGTACTGCGTGGTCAGCTCAGGGTCGGTGAGGGCGTTCCAGAGCTGGTCGGCCGTCGTGGCGATGTAGGTGACGTACACCAGCTTCGGCTTGTCCATGGGATCGGGCTCCTGTTCGAGTCGTTGTTTGATGCTGCTGAGCGCCTGGAGGTCCGGCCGCTCGAACTTCGCGATCCAACGCCGGTAGATCTCGTGCAACGGCACCGGATTGAGGTAGTGCAGCTTTTCCCGGCCATGCCGGACGGTGGTGATCAGTCCGGCGGCCTCCAGCAGCGCGAGGTGCTGCGTGACGCCCTGGCGGGTGGTCGCCAGGTCCCGGCACAGCGCGGTCAGGGTCTGGCCGTTGTCGGCATGCAACCGGTCGAGCAGCCGCCGGCGGGTCGGATCCGCGAGCGCCCTGAAGACTCTGGCCATGCCCTCGTCCTCGTCACGCCGCACGACCACACAATAGGCAAGTAAATACTTGCATGTCAACCGGCGGCGCTAGCTCGTGATGTCGCGGGTGGTGAAGTTGGCCCACGCCGCACCGAGCAGCACGGCGACATAGCCGACCTGCAGCTCCGTCCCACGGCGGATGTCGCGCCAGAAGATCGGGTCGCGGAAGAAGTCCACCCAGGCCAGCCAGCGGGTGGTCGGCAGGTACGGCGTGATCACCGCGGCCGCGTCGAGCGGGGTCAGCACGGCGCTGGCGACGATCACAGCGAGCGCGCCGAGGGCGGCGGCGAGGCCGGAGTCGGTGACCGTGGACAGGAACAGCGCGATGGCGCCGACCGCGATCATCGACAACGCGATGTAGCCGATGGTGCCGGCCAGCCGCAACACCAGCTGCGAGGAGCTGAGCTGCACCCCGGACAGCGAGGTGATGCCGCCGGGCTGGCCGAGCGCGGCGCCAGGGCCGAAGCCGAACGCCGCCACTCCGACCAGGTAGCCGGTCGCGGTCACCGCCGCCACCGCCAGCAGCACGAACGCCGCGATCGACACCAGCTTGGCGAGGAGCAGGCGGGTGCGGCCGACCGGCCGGACGAGCAGGTAGCGCAGCGTGCCGGCGCTCGCCTCGCCGGCCACCGCGTCGCCGGCGACCACCGCGACCGTGATCGGCAGGAAGATCGGCAGCACGATCGCCAGCGCCGCCGCGGGGTAGAGCTGGCCGTTGGACAGCACGGCGGACAGGAATGCCTGGCCGCGGCCGGGCGGCGGGGCAACCCGGGTGGTGGCGAGCAGCACGGCGACCAGCGTCGGCAGCGCGCACAGCATCCCGACGCACAGCCAGACCCGCGGCCGGCGCACCAGCTTGGCGAGCTCGACCCGGATCACCGCGCCACCCTCGGCACCCGGTCGGTGCCGGCGCCGGTGCGCCGCAGCACGATCTCCTCGAGCGAGCGCCGCTCGTCGGCCAGCCCGGCCACCCGCACGCCGGCCGCCACCAGCATGGCGTTCAGCGCGGCCGGCTCGGCGTGCCGCACCACGAGCCGGCTGCCGTTCCTCGCCTCGACCCGGCTGTCCAGCAGCGCGACCGCGGCGTCCGCGTCGGGGCTGTCCACGATCACCCGTCCGGTGGGCGCGCGCAGCGCGTCGAGCTGGTCCTGCAGCACCAGCCGGCCGCGGTCCATGATCCCGACCCGGGTGCACAGCTGCTCGACCTCGGCCAGCAGGTGGCTGGACAGCAGGATCGTGGTGCCGGCCGCGTTCAGCTCGGTGAGCAGCGCGCGGACCTCCTGGCTGCCGGCCGGGTCCAGCCCGTTGGTCGGCTCGTCGAGCACCAGCAGCCGCGGCGCGCGCAGCAGCGCGGCCGCCAACCCGAGCCGCTGGCGCATCCCGGTCGAGTACGCCCGCAGCGGGCGGCGGTCGATGCCGGCCAGGCCGACCCGCTCCAGCGCCTGCTCGATCCGCCGCCGCCGGGTGCGCCGCCCCCCGCCGGCCCCGCCGGGACCCGCGGCGTCCACCAGCGCCAGGTTGGTGCGCCCCGACAGGTGCCAATAGCCGGCCGGCCCCTCCACCAGCGCGCCGACGTGCGGCAACGCGTCGGCCACCCGCCGCGGCACCGGGCACCCCAGCAGCTCGATGCGTCCCCTCGTCGGGTAGACCAGCCCGAGCAGCATCCGCAGCAGCGTCGTCTTGCCGGAGCCGTTGGGCCCGAGCAGGCCGTACCGGTCGCCCTCGACGACATCGATCGCGACGTCGTCGACGGCCGTGGTGCGGTGGCCGTAGCGCTTGGTCAGGCCGCTGGTGTGGATCATCGCGGGGCCCCGCCGGCGAGCTCGACGGCGGCCTGCTCCAGCACCGGCGCGGTGACCGCTCCGGCGAGGAGGTAGCCCAGCCGCCTGACCCTGACCACTACGACGGTCAGCAGCGGGGTCTGCAGCCGCACGGCGGTGGCGATGCTCGGCGTGGTGAGCGCGGCCGCGCCGGCGCTGCGGGCCCCGTCGAGCAGCTGGCTGGCCAGCCCGCGGCCGAGCGGCACCACCACGAAGCCGGCGAGGCCGTCGCCGTAGCGGCCGACCCCCGGCAGGTCCGCCGACGGTGTCAGCCGGGTACGGCCGGCGAGCCGCTGCGGCAGCGTGACCGCGCCGAGGCCGCGCAGCACGCCGGCGACGTCCGCGGCGTCCGCGGTGCCGACGGAGGAGCCCGGCCCGGCCGACGGAAGGAGCATCCGCTGCGCCGGCGCGTCCATGCTGACCTCGAGCAGCCGGCTCACCAGCACCGGACGGTCCGCGCCGCGGGCGCTCACCTGCACCTGCAGCGGCAGGCCGCTGGCCGGGTCGGCCCACACCTCGACGGCGCCGACGGTGGTCGACGGATCGGTCGGGACCAGCCGGAGGCCGGCGGCGTCGACGCCGGCCACCCGCCGCGGCGGCAACGAGGCGACCTGGTCGCCGGCGGCCAGCCCGAGCAGCCTCCTCGCCAGCTCCGGCGGCAGCAGGTCCGCGGCTCGTGGCAGCCGCACCGGGATCGCGTCCCCGATGGTGAGCCGGTCGTCCTCGTAGTCCCAGACGAGCTCGGTGATGCCGGCGCGGTAGGTGCCGCGCTCGCCGGCCGTGGTCAGGGTGTCCACCCGCCACCTGTCCGGCGCGGCGTACCAGGCCCGCATCCGGACCGTGCCGCTGAGCAGCGTCGCCACGTCGGCGAGCTGCGGCAGCGCCGGCACCCCGAGCTGCCCGACGCTCTCCGCGTACCCGGAGTACGGCTGCCCGCCGGAGGCCAGGACCCGCTCGCGCAGCGCCTCGGCTCCGGCGGAGGCGGCCGCGCCACCGCCGGCCGGCAGCACCTTGGCCACCGCCGGCACGGCCAGCAGCACGGTGAGGCCGGCGGCGACCGTCAGCCAGCGCCGCCAGCGGTCCCGCGTCACCACCGTCCCGGACACCACCAGCCACCATGCCACAGCAGAGGTGGTCCCTGCCTACAGTGGGAAACATGACAACCGCTCAGGCCACCGACCTGCTCGCGTTGCTCGACCACGGCGTGCGGCACGACCCGTACCCGCTGTACGCACGCCTGCGGGCGCAGGCGCCGTTCCGGCTGGGGCCGGCCCCAGTGGTGGTGCTGGCCTCGCACGCGGACTGCACGGCGATGCTGCGCCACCCGCAGGCCAGCGTCGATCGCGCGCGGGCCACGCTGCCGGTGGGCCGCACGGCGCTGCGCGAGCTGCTGCCGACCGACGCGCCGTCGTCCTTGGACGAGCCGGCGTTCCTGTTCCGTGACCCGCCAGACCACACCCGGCTGCGCCGGCTGGTGTCCAAGGCGTTCACCGCGCGGGTGGTGCAGCGGCTCGAGGCGCGGATCGCCGAGCTGATCGACGCGGCGCTGGACAGGGCGGCGAAGGCCGGCTCGCTCGACGTGGTTGCCGACCTGGCCTACCCGCTGCCGGTGACGGTGATCTGTGAGCTGCTCGGCGTGCCGCTGGCCGACGAGCCGCAGTTCCGGCGCTGGTCGGGGCTGCTTGCCAGGTCGCTCGACCCGGTGTTCGCGATCACCGGCCAGCGCTCCGGCAACCTGGAGGACCAGCTGCAGGCCGCGATGCAGGTGCACCGCTACTTCGAGGAGCTGGTGGCCACCAGGCGCGCCGGCGCCGGCCACCGGGAGGACCTGCTGTCCGCACTCATCGCGGCCAGGGACGCCGGCGACGAGCTGAGCACCGCCGAGCTGATCTCCACCTGCGTGCTGCTGCTGATCGCCGGCCACGAGACCACCGTGAACCTGATCTCCGGTGGCGCGCTGGCCCTGCTGCGCGACCCCGCGGCCATGGCGGCGCTGCGCGCGGACGCCGGGCTGGGCGCCGGCGTGGTCGAGGAGACCCTGCGCTACGACCCGCCCGTTCAGCTGCTGGCCAGGGTGGCCGCCGAGCCGATGCGGATCGGCGAGTTCGACATCGACGGCGGGGACGTCGTGCTCCTGCTGCTCGCCGCGGCCCAGCGCGACCCCGCCGCCTACGACGACCCCGACCGCTTCGACCCGTGGCGCGAGCCGCGGCACCTGGCGTTCGGCATGGGCGCGCACTTCTGCATCGGCGCGCCGCTGGCCCGGCTGGAGGGCCGGTTGGCGCTGACCCGCCTTGCCCAACGAGCCAGCGCGCCGCGCCTGGTCGCCGATCCCCCACCGTACAAAGAGAACGCGACGCTGCGCGGCCCGTCCGCGATGCTGGTGGAATTCGACGAGATCCGACCGAATTCGGATTCCTAACGGATTGCCATCAGGCCGCCTTCGCGGCCACCAGAGATTCGAGCTCCGGCACGGTGAGGCCGACCAGCGACTCGCGGAACACCCGTCCCCGCCCGGCCGGCACCGGCACGACGCACGGCACGACCAGCACCGGGCAGCCGGCCGCCTCCGCGGACGCCACCCCGGTCGGCGAGTCCTCGACGGCGACGCAGCGCGCCGGCGGCACGCCGAGCAGCGCGGCGGCGCGCACAAAGACGTCCGGCGCCGGCTTGGGCATCGCCACCTCGTCGCCGCACACAACGGCCTCGAAGTTGCCGGCGCCCAGGCTCCTGAGCGCCAGCGAGGTGATGGCCCGCTCGGTGTTGGTGACCAGCGCGCACGGTAGGCCGGCGGCGCGCACGGCCGCCAGCGCGTCCGCCGCGCCCGGCCGCCACGGCACGGGCTCAGCGAACAGCTGCGCCGTGCGCGCAGCCAGCCAGCCGAGCGCGCTTGCCTCGGCCTCGGCGTCCACCGGCAGTGCGAGGTCGTCGAAGAGCAGCCGGATGCTCACCCTCATGTTCCTGCCGACCATGGCCTCGCGGGCGGCCAGGGACAGCTCACCGCCGAGATGGCTCGCCAGGCCGGTGAGCGCCACCGTCCAGATCTTCTCCGAGTCCACCAGCGTGCCGTCCATGTCCCACAGCACGGCCGCCAGCCCGTCCGCACCGGACAGTGCCGCCCTCCCTTCGTTCAATGGCGGTAGTTAAAGGCCCATCTTCGCCGCGATGGTGGTACTTGGAGGCGCCCCACCCCGGGCGGGGTCATGCGTTGAAGTACTTCGCTTCCGGGTGGTGGGCCACGATCGCGTCGGTGGACTGCTCGGGGTGCAGCTGGAACTCCTCGGACAGTTTGACGCCGATCCGCTCCGGCTCGACCAGTTCGACGATCTTGGCGCGGTCCTCGAGGTTGGGGCAGGCGCCGTAGCCGAGCGAGAACCGGGCACCGCGGTAGCGCAGCTTGAAGTAGTCCTCGATGGTGTCCGGGTCCTGGTCGGCGTAGCGCAGCTCCTCGCGGACCCGCCGGTGCCAGTACTCGGCGAGGGCCTCGGTGAGCTGCACGCCGAGCCCGTGCACCTCGAGATAGTCACGGTAGGCGTCGCTGGCGAACAGCTCGTTGGCGAAGTCGGCGATCGGCTGGCCCATGGTCACCAGGTGCACCGGCAGCACGTCCACCTCGCCGGCCGCGATGGCCAGCTCGCGGGGACGGAAGAAGTCCGCGAGGCACAGCCGCCGGTCCCGGCGCTGGCGCGGGAACGTGAAGCGGCACCGCTGCGGCGCGTCCGGCTCCGGCGAGCTGAGGACGACCAGCGAGTCACCGTCGGCGACGCACGGGAAGTAGCCGTACACGACGGCGGCGTGCGAGAGCACGCCACCGGCGGCCAGCCGGTCCAGCCAGGCGCGCAGCCGCGGCCGGCCCTCGGTCTCCACCAGCTCCTCGTAGGTGGGGCCGGAGCCGCCGCGGGCGCCGCGCAGCCCCCACTGGCCGAGGAAGGTGGCCCGCTCGTCCAGCATCGCGGCGTAGTCGGCCACCGCAATACCCTTGACCACCCGGCTGCCCCAGAACGGCGGCGTGGGGATCGGCACGTCGGTGGCGACGTCGGATCGGGCCGGCAGGTCCGCACCGGAGCCGCCGGGGCCGCGCGCGGAGCCCCCGCCGGCCGCCTCGGCGCGCGCCTTTCGCTGGGCGGCGATGCGCGCCGACCGCTCGTGGCGTGCCTTGCGCTCGGCCGCCTTGGCGGCCTCGGCGGGGTCGGCGTGCGGCGACTCGCCGCGCTTGGTGGCCATCACGGCGTCCATCAGCCGCAGCCCCTCGAAGGCGTCGCGGGCGTAGCGGACGTCGCCGAGGTACATCTCCGCGAGGTTGTTCTCGACGTAGGCCCTGGTCAGCGCCGCGCCGCCGAGCAGGACCGGCCAGCGGGCCGCGACCCCGCGCGAGTTCATCTCCTCCAGGTTCTCCTTCATGATCACCGTGGACTTCACCAGCAGGCCGGACATCCCAATGGCGTCGGCGCGGTGCTGCTCGGCGGCGTCGAGGATGGTCGAGATCGGCTGCTTGATGCCGAGGTTGACCACCTCGTAGCCGTTGTTGGTGAGGATGATGTCGACCAGGTTCTTGCCGATGTCGTGCACGTCGCCCCTGACGGTGGCCAGCACGATGCGGCCCTTGCCGGAGTCGTCGGCGTGGTCCATGTGCGGTTCGAGGTAGGCGACCGCGGCCTTCATCACCTCGGCCGATGCCAGCACGAACGGCAGCTGCATCTGCCCGGACCCGAACAGCTCGCCGACGGTCTTCATGCCGGCGAGCAGGGTGTCGTTGATGATCTCCAGCGCGGGCCGGTCCTGCAGCGCGACGGCCAGGTCGGCGTCAAGGCCGTTGCGCTCGCCGTCGACGATGCGCCGCTCCAGCCGCTCGAACAGCGGCAGCGCTGCCAGCTCCTGCGCCCGAGAGGCGCGCGCCGACGCGGTGGACACCCCCTCGAAAAGGTCCATGAACACGGTGAGCGGGTCGTAGCCCTCGCGGCGGCGGTCGTAGATCAGGTCGAGCGCGGCGCGCCGCTGGTCGTCCTGGATGCGCGCCATCGGGAGGATCTTCGCCGCGCTCACGATCGCGGTGTCCAGCCCGGCCTGCACGCACTCGTGCAGGAACACGGAGTTGAGCACCTGCCGTGCCGCCGGGTTCAACCCGAACGACACGTTGGACACGCCGAGCGTGGTCTGCACGTTCGGATGTCGGCGCTTGAGCTCGCGGATCGCCTCGATGGTCTCGATGGCGTCGCGGCGCACCTCGTCCTGCCCGGTGGAGATGGGGAAGGTCAGGCAGTCGACGATGACATCCTCGACATGCATGCCGTGGTTGGTCGTGAGGTCGTCGATGAGCCGGGTGGCCACCCTGACCTTCCACTCCGCGGTGCGCGCCTGGCCGGTCTCGTCGATGCACAGCGCGACCACGGCGGCGCCGTGCTCGCGGACCAGGCTCATCGTGCGCGCGAACCGCGAGTCAGGGCCGTCGCCGTCCTCGTAGTTCACCGAATTGATCGCGCACCGGCCGCCGAGGCGCTCCAACCCGGCCTGCAGCACGGGCGGCTCGGTGGAGTCAAGCATGATCGGCAGCGTTGATGCGGTGGCCAGCCGCCCGGCGAGCTCGGCCATGTCCGCGGCGCCGTCCCGGCCGACGTAGTCGATGCACAGGTCGAGCAGGTGCGCGCCGTCGCGGGTCTGCTCGCGGGCGATCTGCACGCAGTCGTCCCAGCGCTGGGCCAGCATGGCGTCGCGGAACGCCTTCGAGCCGTTGGCGTTGGTGCGCTCCCCCACCATGAGCACGCTGGTGTCCTGGCGGAACGGGGTCGCCGAGTACAGCGACGCGACGCCCGGCTCCGGCCGCGGTCGCCTGGTGGCCGGCTGCGCGTCGCGGACCGCCTCGATCACGGCGGTGACGTGCTCCGGCGCGGTGCCGCAGCAGCCGCCGACCAGCCGCACCCCGTACTCCCGCACGAACCCGGCCAGCGCGGTGGCGAGCTGGTCGGGGGTGAGCGGGTACACCGCGCCGTCCGGCCCGAGCTCCGGCAGGCCGGCGTTGGGCATCACGGACAGCGGCACCCGCGCGTGCTTGGCAAGGTGCCGCAGGTGCTCGCTCATCTCGGCAGGGCCGGTGGCGCAGTTCAACCCGATCAGGTCGATGCCGAGCGGCTCCAGCGCGGTGAGCGCGGCGCCGATCTCCGAGCCGAGCAGCATGCTGCCGGTCGTCTCCACGGTGACCTGCGCGATGAGCGGGACGCGTCGGCCGGCCCCGGTCATGGCGCGGCGCGCGCCGATGATGGCCGCTTTGGCCTGCAGCAGGTCCTGGCAGGTCTCCACGATCAGCGCGTCGACGCCGCCGTCGAGCAGGCCGGTGCACTCGGCGAGATAGGCGTCGCGCAGGTCGGCGTACGGCGCGTGACCGAGCGTCGGCAGTTTCGTGCCTGGGCCGACCGAGCCGAGCACGAACCGCGGCCGGTCGGCCGTGGCGTACTCGTCGGCGGCACGCCTGGCCAGCCTGGCTCCCGCCTCGGACAGCTCGGTGATCCGGTCGGCGATGTCGTACTCGGCGAGGTTGGGCAGGTTCGCCCCGAAGGTGTTCGTCTCGACGGCGTCCGCGCCGGCCTCCAGGTAGGCGCGGTGCACGCCGAGCACCACGTCCGGCCTGGTCACGTTCAGGATCTCGTTGCAGCCCTCAAGGCCGGCGAAGTCGTCGATGCTGAGATCGGCGCGCTGCAGCATCGTGCCCATCGCCCCGTCCGCGACCACCACCCGCTCGGCGAGTGTCGTCAACAACGGTGACAGTTGCGTCGGCACGGCTGGCTCAGGCATGGCTACCAGCGTAGAGACTCGCCGTGGTCGTAGGCTGGCCGCGTGACAGATGCTTCACCTGACCGCGATGACTCTCCGGAGCTGCCCAAGCTGACCGACCCGGTCATGGTGACCGCGTTCGAGGGCTGGAACGACGCCGGCGACGCGGCCAGCACCGCGATCGAGCACCTGCACCTGACCTGGGACGCCACCCCGCTGGCCGAGCTCGACCCCGACGACTACTACGACTTCCAGGTCACAAGGCCGACCGTGCGGATGATCGACGGCATCACCCGCCGCATCGAGTGGCCGACCACCCGGCTCGCGCTGTGCCGGCCGCCCGGCTCCGAGTTCGACGTCGTGCTGGTGCACGGCATCGAGCCCAACATGAGGTGGCGCGCGTTCTGCGGCGAGCTGCTGTCCTACGTCGACCAGCTCACTATCACCACCGTGGTCTCGCTGGGGGCGCTACTGGCCGACACGCCGCACACCCGGCCGGTGCCGGTCACCGGCACCTCCTACGACGCGGCGTCCGCGGCCCGCTTCGGGCTGGAGCGGTCCCGCTACGAGGGCCCGACCGGCATCGTCGGCGCCTTCCAGGACGCCTGTGTGCAGTCCGGCGTGCCGGCCATCTCGTTCTGGGCCGCCGTGCCGCACTACGTGTCGCAGCCGCCATCACCCAAGGCGACACTGGCCCTGCTGCACCGGGTCGAGGAGGTGCTCGACCTGGAGGTGCCCCTCGGCGCGCTGCCCGAGCAGGCCGAGGAATGGGAGCGCACCGTCTCGGAGATGGCCGAGGAGGACGAGGACGTCTCGAACTACGTGCGATCGCTGGAGGAGCGCGGTGACGCGGAGCTGAACCTCACCGAGGCCTCCGGGGACGCCATCGCTGCCGAGTTCGAGCGTTACCTGCGCCGCCGCGGCCCCGGCAACGGCGGCCCTGGCCGTGGCTTCGGCCCCCCGCCGCGCGGCGGCCGCTGACGTTGCCTCGTGTGGCTAGCGGGACACGCGTTAGAGGGACACGCCGAGGAGGGCGTCGACGGCGGCACGGGCCAGCGCGGGCCCGGCGGTGCCGCGGCCGCGGCGGGTGAGGGCGTCGGCGGCCCAGCCGTCGACGGCGGCCACGGCCCGCGGGGTGTCGAGGTCGTCGCCGAGGTGGTCGCGCAGGCGCGACACCAGGGGTACGGCGTCCGGGCCGGCGTCCAACGACACGGCCTCGCGCCAGCGTGCGAGCCGGGCCAGCCCGGCATCGAGGAGGTCCGGCCGCCACGACCGGTCGGCGCGCCAGTGGCCGGACAGCAGCGCCAGGCGGATGGCCATCGGGTCGACGCCCTCGCCGCGCAGCCGCGAGACGAACACCAGGTTGCCGCGCGACTTTGACATCTTCTCGCCGTTAAGGGCGATCATGCCGGCGTGGCAGTAGTGGCGCGCGAACGGGTGGTCGCCGGTGAGCGCCTCGGCGTGGGCCGCGCTGAACTCGTGGTGCGGGAAGGCCAGATCGCTGCCGCCGCCCTGCACGTCGAACCCCATGCCGAGGCGGTTGATCGCGATCGCGGCGCACTCGACGTGCCAGCCGGGCCGGCCGGGGCCGAGCTCGCCGTCCCAGCTCGGCTCGCCGTCGCGGGCGACCCGCCAGAGCAGAGCGTCCAGCCGGTGCCGCTTGCCAGGCCGGTCGGGGTCACCGCCGCGCTCGGCGAACAGCCGCAGCATGCTCGCCTCGTCGTAGGTGGACACGTAGCCGAACTCCGCGGTCGCGGTGTGGTCGTAGTACACGTCGGGGTACGTGGGGTCCTTCGCGCGATAGGCCGCACCGGACGCCAGCAGCTTGGTGATCATCTCGACGATCTCGGGCATCGCCTCGACCGCGCCGACGTAGTGCCGTGGCGGCAGCATCCGCAGCGCGGCCATGTCCTCGCGGAACAGCGCCGTCTCGCGCATCCCGAGCACGATCCAGTCCTCGCCGTCCCGCTCGGCCCGCTCCAGCAGCGGGTCGTCGATATCGGTCACGTTCTGCACGTACTGCACGTCGTGCCCGTTGTCCAGCCACACCCGGTTGACCAGGTCGAACGCCAGGTAGGTCGCGGCGTGCCCGAGGTGCGTGGCGTCGTAGGGGGTGATGCCGCAGACGTACATCCGCGCGGTCGCGCCGGGCGCGACCGGGCGCAGCCGCCCCGTCGCGGTGTCGTACAGCCGCAGCGGCCGCGGGGTGCCAGGCACGCGCGGCACCTGCGCCTTCGGCCATGAGTGCATGAGCGCCAGCCTACGGCTGGCCCGTGAGTGGCAAATGGTGCCAGAGCACCATTTGCCACTCACGACCTGTCCACAGGCGCGCGGCGCCGCGCCCGCCGGTCGAGGAGGCTGCCTAACGTGGGCGCCTGGTCCGCAGGTAGTCGCTGACGACGGCGGCGCCGAGGCCGTCGACGTCGGGGGCGACCACCCGGCCGCCGCTGCGGCGTGCCACCAGGTCGACGAAGGCGGCGAGCCTGGGGTCCTCGCCGAGCATGAACACCGTGACGCCGGCGCCGAGCCTGGCCAGCCCGTCCACCTCGTTAAGGGTCCTGGCCAGCGTCTGCGGCTCTGGCGGGTAGCTGAACACGGCCTGGCCGCCTGGCTCGAGGTGCGCCGTGGGCTCGCCGTCGGTGACCACCAGCACGACCGGCTCGGCGTCGGGGTTGCGGCGCAGGTGCGTGCCGGCCAGTAGCAGCGCGTGGTGCAGGTTGGTGCCCTGCTCCCAGGTGCCGTCCAGCGCGGTCAGCTCGCCGATGTCCACCGTGCTCGCGTAGCGGCCGAACGTGATCAGCTGCAGCGCGTCGGTGCGGAACCGGGTACGGATCAGGTGGTGCAGCGCCAGCGCGGTGCGCTTCATCGGCAGCCAGCGGCCCTCGGACACCATGGACCACGAGGTGTCGACGCACAGCGCCACCGCGGCCCGCGAGCGCAGCTCGGTCTCCACCACCTCGATGTCCTCAGCGGCGAGGCGCACTGAGGCCGTTGGCGTGGGTGTGGGTGGCCTCCAAGTACCACCAACCCGTGGGTTGGTGGTACTTGGAGGCACACCATCACCACCACGATCGCCACCGCGGGCCGTGCGGAGTACGGCGTTGCCGACGGTGCGCGGGGTGTCCCACGGCTCGGTGTCGCCGAACTGCCACGGCCGGCTGGCCCCGGACGGCTCACCGGCGGCCCCGGCGCGGCGTGCGTCGCGCTCCCCGCGTCCGGTGCGCAGCCGCCGCACGATGTCACCGAGCGCCGACTCGCCGAGCCGGCGCAGGGCCTTCGGGGACAGCCGGAGCGTGCCGTCCGCGGCCCTGGTGAACAGGCCCTGCCGCTGCAGCTCGCGCTCCAGCTCGGCCAGCGTGCGGGCGTCCACCCTTGCCTCGTCGCCGAGCTGGCGGGCCAGCGCGTCGAGGTCGAGGTCCTCCAGCCGGGCACCTGGGTAGCCCTGCGCGAGCTGCTCGGCGAGCGCGTCCAGCTCGGCGAGGTCCTCCATGGCCTGCGCGCCCTCGCCGAGGCCGAGCGGGTTCTGGCCGCGGAACCTGGCCGCGGAGGTCCAGTCCTGCCCCGGCCGCAGGGCCTGCAGCGCGGCGTCCAGCTGAGCCAGCTGGCCGGCCAGCCGCGGGTTGCCGAACGCCTGCTGGGACAGCGCCGCGAGCTCGGCGCGCTGCTCGGCGGTCATCGAGTTGAACATCCGCTGCGCCGCTGCGGACCGCGCGGCCAGCGCGTCGATCAGCTCGTCCACGGTTCGCGGGTTCTCCGGGAAGAACTCGCCGTGCTCGGCCATGAACCGCCGGAACATCTCGGGCGTGCGCTGGTCGCCGCGGGCGTGCGCGGCGAGTAGCTCGTTGAGCGCGGCGAGCATCCGGCCGATCCGCTCGACGTCCTCCGGCCGCACCTGCTGCATGGCCTGCTTGATGCCCTTGAACCGCGCCTGCATGAGCTGGGTGCCGAGCAGATCACGGATCCGCTGGTAGTCCTCGCGCGCCTGTGGCGAGCGCCAGTCGTAGTCGGCCAGCTCCTGCACGGCGCCCGCGGTGCCCGGCGGCAGGTTGTCCAGCTGCGCCTCGCGGAACCGGGCGTCGTCGGACGGGTCCCTGAACAGCTCGCGGCGCTCGGCCTCCAGCGCGCGATCCAGCAGTTCGCGGATCTGCTGCAACGTGCCGTCCAACCGGTGGGTCCGCTGGATCTGCGCGCGCCGCTGCCACAGCCGCCGGCTCAGCTCGTCCAACCCCGGCTGCTGCCCGGCGCCGCGGCGCAGCAGCTCGCGCAGCGCGGCGGCCGGGCTGGACCCGGTCATCACCTCCTGGCCGATGGCGTCCAGCGCGGCCCGCAGGTCGACCGGCGGCGCGAGCGGGTCCGCCCCGCCATGCCACGCCCCGTACGAATAGCTCTCAGGCACCGTCACGCCCCCACCTCCCGAACCGCGATAAGCCCGCGTATCGCGGTTGTGGGCCCGCGTATCGCGCGAAGGGCGGTCATGACCGGTACACTGTTGTGCCGCCGTCGGGGCCGTCGGAGGCGTCCTTGGCCAGCCGCCGGCGCAGGTACAGCGACTCCAGCGCCAGTTCGACCGCGCTGGCGATGCGGCCAGGCGGGTCGGACGGCGCGACACCGAGGCGGCGAGCCACCTCGTGTAGCACCGGCAGCTCCGGCAGCGCCGCCAGCACCGCGGCGGCCGGCACCCGCTCCCCGGTCGTCACGGGGTGCCCCTCGCCGACCGCGAGGGCCAGCGGCGCGAGGTCCAGCCCGGCAAGGTGCGCCCGCGCGGTGTCCGCGATGGCGCGGCGCAGCAGGTGCGTGAGGTGCTCGTGCTCGCGGCCCTCCTCGCCGGGCTCGAACTCCAGCTTGCCGCGCAGCACGGCCGGCACGGCCTCGAGGTCGACGACCCGCGCCACCGCCGGCCGCTCACCGACCAGCGCGGAGCGCCGCAGCGCCGCGGCGGCCACCACCTCGGCACCCGCGATGGCGAACCTGGCGGATACCCCGGACCGCTGGTCGATCGCCGAGGACTCGCGCAGCAGCCGCACGAACCGGGCAAGGATCTCGACGAGGTGATCGTCGACGTACGCCACCAGCGAGGCCTCCTGCCGCGCCACCGCCATCTCCGCCTCGACGGTCAGCGGGTAGTGGGTGCGGATCTCCGCGCCGAAGCGGTCCTTGAGCGGGGTGATGATCCGCCCGCGGTTCGTGTAGTCCTCCGGGTTCGCGCTGGCCACCAGCAGCACGTCCAGCGGCAGCCGCAGCGTGTACCCGCGGATCTGGATGTCGCGCTCCTCCATCACGTTGAGCAGCGCCACCTGGATGCGCTCGGCGAGGTCGGGCAGCTCGTTGACGGCCAGCACGCCGCGGTGCGCCCGTGGCACCAGCCCGAAGTGGATGGTCTCCGGGTCGCCAAGGCTGCGGCCGGCGGCGACCTTCACCGGGTCGACGTCACCGACCAGGTCGCCGACGCTGGTGTCCGGCGTCGCCAGCTTCTCGGTGTACCGCTCGCTGCGGTGCCGCCAGGCCACCGGAAGGTCGTCGCCCAGCTCGAGTGCGCGCCGCCGCGACTCCGGGGTGATCGGGTCGAACGGGTGCTCGCCGAGCTCGGCGCCGTCGATCACCGGGGTCCACTCGTCCAGCAGGTTCGGCAGCGCGCGCAGCAGCCGGGTCTTGCCCTGGCCGCGCTCGCCGAGCAGCACGAGGTCGTGCCCGGCTAGCAGGGCGCGCTCCAGTTGCGGCAGCACCGTGCGGTCGAACCCCACGATGCCTGGCCACGGATCCCCGCCGGCGCGCAGCTGCGCCAGCAGGTTGTCCCGCATCTCCGCCTTGACGCCGCGGTGCACGTGTCCGGCGGCGCGCAGCGCACCCGCGGTCGCCGGCAGATGGGACGGGGGGCTGACCGGCCTGCTCACGGCACCCACGCTACGCACTGGACCGGCGGCCAGACACCGTCAAGCTCGCTTCAGGTTCGCTGACGGCGAACCCCGACGCAGCCGCTCTGGGGCGTGTCCGCTCAGCACGTCGCCGCGCCGAAACACGGCGCAACCAAGCTCGTCATCCGTTGAATTGATCGAGCTTCGCGCGGACTTGATCCGCGTCGGCATGGTCCAGATCATCAAAGATGATCAATGCCTGCCGCCATGCCGTGCGTGCTGCGTCGAGATCGCCGGCGCCATGGTAGCTGTGGGCCAGCCGGTCGAGTGTGGTTGCCTCGCTCAGCCGGTCGCCAACCTCTCGAAACATCTCGAGGGACCGGCGGTAACGAGCTATCGCTTGCGGGTAGTCGCCGAGCTGGTGCTGCACGTAGCCGAGGCTGTCGTAGGTGGCGGCCTGTCCGTGCTGGTCCTCGAGTTCGACGAGCCTGTCGAGCGCGAGTTGGCAGTAGGCGACGGCCTGGTCGTAATGGCCGAGTTGGGCATGGAGCCAGCCAATCCCGTTGAGTGCAGCGGCCTGCCCGCGCTGGTGACCAGCGGCTCGGAAGCGCTCGAGGGCCTGCCTGAGGTAGGAAAGCCCGTCCTGCGGCCGGCCCTTTCGATCGAACAGCAAGCGGCATAGCGGAATGCGAAGGCTTCACCGATTGGGTCGCCGGCCTGGTTGCTCAATTCGATGGCGCGCACGATGTGGTGATGCGCGTCGTCGAGGCGACCCAGTTCCAAATAGGCGCCGAACAATCCGCGGTGGGCCGCGGCCTGCATGGCCGGATCTGCCAGACGTTGGGCCGCCGCTAGGGCGATGCTCTGGGTGGTCTCCCAGTCGTGCCAGTAGCCGCGCCGCCAGAAATGAACGATGGTCGCGGCAAGCCGGCAGACCTGGACGTCGAACCCGGCACGGGCGGCCAGATCGACGACCGCCAGCAATACGCGATGTTCGGCCTCGAACCAGGTTAGCGCCGGCCGGTGGTCGCTGAACACTTCGGGTGTGACCCCCGGCTCGGCCTCGGGGAGGACGGTGGGATCCTTGCGCGGCTCCAGGCGCGAGGCCGCGTTTCGAGCCGAATGCAGGTAATGGTCCAGCATCCGGAGCGCGGCGGCCCGCCGGTCTGCGTCCCGATCATGAGTGTGGGCCAGTTCGGTCGCGTACGCGCGCAACAGGTCATGGAAGGAGTACCTGCCCGGAACCTGTTCGGTGATCAGGTTCGCGGCGATCAGCTCATCCAGCAGCGCGCGAACCCGCCTGACCGGCATACCGGCGAGGCTGGCCGCGGCCGCGGCGGTGATGTCCGGGCCGGGATGCACGCTCAGCAGGCGGAAAAGACCGGCGGCTTCGGCGCTGAGCCGCTGGTATGACCACGAGAACACAGCCCGAACGTCCACGCTGGCGTCCCGGTCGGCGAATACGTCCAATCCGATCCGGGCATCGCGAAGCTGTCCGGCCAAGGCAGACAGCCGCCAGTCCGGGTGTACGGCGGCGCGTGCCACCATTGCCGCCAGCGCCAGGGGCAACCGGGCGCATCGAGCGATGATGTCATCGGCGGCCCGCGCTTCAGCGGCCACCCGCATCCGACCCAGCCGGCGGGCGAGCAGCATCCTCGCCTCGGAAAGCGTGAGCACGTCCAACGGCACCGGCTCGGCACCGTTAACGGCGACCAGCCCGGACATTGCGTTGCGGCTGGTCACCACCACCATGCAGCCGGGCGCGCCGGGCAGTAGCGGGCGGATCTGGTCAGCGTCGCGGGCGTTGTCCAGCAGCACCAGCATCCGGCGGTCCGCGAGCAAGCTGCGATAGAGGGCCGCCTGCTCGTGGATGCTCGCTGGGACACGCATCGGTGGCACTCCCAAGACGTGCAGAAATCCCCGTAGCGCCCTAGCGGGATGCATCGGTGGCCCGGCCGGGTCGAAACCCCGCAGATTCAGGTAGAGCTGACCATCGGGGAACCGGTGAACAACCCGATGCGCCCAGTGCACTGCCAGCGTGGTCTTTCCCACCCCAGGTGGACCCACCAGAGTCGCGATCGTGATGGAGGTCGGCTGACATTTGGCCGCTGCCAGGATCTCGTCCAGTCGCGTGAGGTCGGCGCCGCGGCCGACGAACCCGGGTAGGTCGGGCGGTAGCTGCGCGGGGACCTGTCGGCCCGGAGGGGCTCGACGGCCCACAGCGGATGTGACCGGCCGATCGAGATCACCACACAAGATCGCTCGGTGCAGCTCGCGCAGTTCGGTGCCGGGCTCGGTGCCGAGCTCTTCGAGCAACCGCCGTCGGGTCGAAGCGTAGTGATCCAGCGCCTCTGCTCCCCGACTCACCGCGTGCAAGGCTCGCATCAGCGTTGCGGTCAAGGGCTCCACCAGCGGCCACTCGCCGAGCAGCTCCATCACGGGTCCGATCACCGCACTCGGGTTGCCTGTTCTCCACTCGGCGTTCGCCCACGCGATCATCGCGTCCAGCCGCTGCCGCAGCAACGTTTGGCGAACCTGAGCCGCCCACACCCCGGGCAGTCCAGCTAGCGGCTCGCCGTGCCATAGGGCGAGCGCTTCGCGGAGCAGGAGGACGCGCTCGGCATCCGGACGGCCAGATTCGCCCGCGTGGCCGACCAGGCGACGGAACCGGTGCAGGTCCACGGTGCCCGGGTTTACATCCAGGACGTACCCGCCCGAGCTGAGGACCAACGGTACGGAGGTCTCGCCCGGCACGGCCGCATCCCTGAGCATTCGTCGAAGCCGGGTGATGTGGGAGTACAGCGAATCGCGTGCGGCGCGAGGCGGTTCGTCACCCCAGACTCGATCGATCAGCATCTTCCGGCTGACCACTTGCCCGGCATCCACCAGCAGCGCCGCCAGCACGCATCGCTGGCGCGGCTGTCCGGCGTCAACAGGTCGACCGGCCACCCAGATTTGTACCGGGCCCAAGACCTGGAACTCGATCATCGAACACCGATCGGTCGTACATGCAAACGCCGTCACACCGGACCACAAGAATTTCACAGGAAATCCATCCAGACCATCGCGCGAT
>Ga0184609_10000067_pt1 | contig 26436 bp, 26 predicted proteins | sample PLM1_60_coex_FD_133165 | JGI IMG/M metagenome (GOLD analysis project Ga0184609, IMG submission 133165) | Groundwater sediment microbial communities from an aquifer in East River, Colorado, USA - PLM1_60_coex | ecosystem: Environmental > Terrestrial > Soil > Riparian zone | place: USA: East... | reverse complement strand
GCCGGCGGTGCCCACGGCATACCCGGAGCCGGCGGTGCCCACGGCATTCCGGGAGCCGGCGGCGTCCACGGCCTCGGCGGCGTCGCCGGCACCGCGGCCGGCCATGCCGGTGCCGGCGCGTCGCGGCCGCGCTCCCCCTCGGCAGGAGGAGTCCCGGCACCCGTGGATTCCGAGATTCCAGGAATCCTGGAATCCGGGCCATCGTGCGTCCCCGGCGCGGGCGGCGTGCCCGTCGCGGCGTCGCCGGCCGCACCCTCGGCCGCGTCACCGCGCAGCGCGAGCAACCTGGCCTGCACGGCGGCCAGCCGCTCGGACAGCTCACCGACCTCGGCGGCGAGCCCGGCGAGGTCGGCCAGTTGATCGTCCGGTAACCCGGGACCGGTCACCCGCACAGCGTGCTGCCTCGCCCACCGTGCGCACCAGGAGACACGCGGTAGCGTTCGACCATGGAGTTTCGTCGTCTCGGCCGCAGCGGCCTGAACGTCAGCGAGATCGCGTACGGCAACTGGATCACCCACGGCTCACAGGTCGAGGAGGAGCAGGCGCACGCGTGCGTCGGGGCGGCGTTGGACGCCGCAATCACCACGTTCGACACCGCCGACGTGTACGCCGCAACCAGGGCGGAGGCCGTGCTCGGCCGCGCGCTGGCCGGCCAGCGGCGCGAGGGCCTGGAGATCTTCACCAAGCTGTACTGGCCGACCGGCCCCGGCCGCAACGACCGGGGCCTCGGCCGCAAGCACGTCATAGAGGCCTGCCACAACTCGCTGCGCCGCCTGCAGACCGACTACCTCGACGTCTATCAGGCACACCGCTACGACGACACCGTGCCGCTCGAGGAGACCATGCTGGCCTTCGCCGACCTGGTGCGCGCCGGCAAGGTGCTCTACCTGGGGGTCAGCGAGTGGACCGCGGAGCAGATCACCGCCGCCGCCGGGCTGGCCGCGGAGCTGCGGGTGAACCTGATCTCCAACCAGCCGCAGTACTCGATGCTGTGGCGGGTGATCGAGGTCGAGGTGGTCCCGGCGTGCGAGCGGCTCGGCATCGAGCAGATCGTGTGGTCGCCGATCGCGCAGGGCGTGCTCACCGGCAAGTACCGGCCGGGGCGGCCGCCGCCGAGCGGGTCCCGTGCCACCGACCAGTCCGGCGGCGCGTTCATCTCGCGCTGGCTGCGCGACGACGTGCTGAACGCCGTGGCCGACCTGGAGCCGATCGCGCGGGACTGCGGGCTCTCGATGGCTCAGCTCGCCGTGGCGTGGGTGCTGCAGAACCCGAACGTGGCCTCCGCCATCGTCGGTGCGACCCGGCCGGAGCAGGTGGCCGACAACGCCGGCGCTGCCGGCGTCACGCTGTCCGCCGACGTCATGGAGGCGATCGACAAGGCACTCGCCGGTGTGGTGACCGCCGACCCGTCCAGGACCGGCTGACCATTGCGGGTGCTACGGCTGCGGCGGGTGCAGGCTCATCGGTCCGTAGACCCGATTGCCGCCGTCCATCAGGCTCACCTGGTCGACCCCGGCGTCGAGCAGCTCTGACCAGTTCTCGCCGAGCCAGCCTTCCGCCTCGTCCTTGTCGTCGAACTCGACGCCGGGACCGTCGGCGGTCGCCCCAGCCGCGTCCTCGTAGTGCCAGCGGTAGGCCATGCCCGGTGACGGTACCGTCCGGCCCGTGGAGTTCCCCCCGATCGTCCAGCCCGACCTGAAGGCGCACCGCGAGGCCGTCGCCAGGCGCCTCGCGCCGACCGGGCCGGCCGGTTCGCTCGGGCGGCTCGAGGAGCTCGGGGTCTGGCTGGCGGCGTGCCAGGGGGTGTGCCCGCCGCGGCCGCCGGACCGGCCGCGGGTCGTGCTGTTCGCCGGCGACCACGGCATCGCGGCGCGCGTGTCGACCAACCCGCTCGAGGTCACTGCCGAGCTGGTGACGACCGTCCTGACGGGTGGCGCCGCGGTGAACGTGCTGGCCACCGCGGTCGGCGCCACCGTGCGGGTGGTCGACATGGCGGTGGACGCCGACACGCCGGCCGCCGTCGGCGAGCACAAGGTGCGCCGCTCGTCCGAGCCGATCGACGTGGCGGACGCCCTGTCGGCGCAGGAGGCGACGGCCGCCGTGCAGGCCGGCAGGGCCGTCGCCGACGACGAGGTGGACGGCGGCGCCGACCTGCTGGTGGCCGGCGACCTCGGCGCCGGCGCCAGCACGCCGGCCGCGGTGCTGGTGGCCGCGCTGACCGGCGCGGAGCCGGTGGCGGTCAACGGCTTCGACGGTGGAATGGACGGTGGCCGCGACGGCGGCATAAACAGCGGCGTGGACGACGGCATCGACGACGGCGTGGACGGCGGCATCGACGACGCGGCGTGGATGCGCAGGACCGTCGCCATCCGCGACGCGCTGCGCCGTGCCCGCCCGGTGATCACCGACCCGATCGCGCTGCTGCGCACCGCCGGTGGCGCCGACCTGGCTGCCATGGCCGGCTTCCTCGCCCAGGCCGCGGCGCGGCGCACCCCGGTGCTGCTGGACGGCCTCGTGGTCGGCGCGGCCGCGATGGTCGCCGAGGAGCTGGCCCCCGGCGCTCGGGACTGGTGGCTCGCCGGCCACCGCAGCGCCGAGCCCGCCCACGACCTGGTGCTCGGCCACCTGCAGCTCACCCCGCTCCTCGACCTCGGGATGCGCCGTGGCCAGGCCACCGGTGCCCTCGCCGCCCTACCCCTGGTACACCTCGCGGCCCGGCTGGCCGCGAGGTCGTGAGTGGTAAATGGTGCTGGAGCACCATTTACCACTCACGGGGTGCGAAGCACCCTCATCCATCCGTGGGTGTCGGGGGCGGCGCCGCGCTGGATCGCGGTGAGCGCCTTGCGCAGCCGTATGCTGATCGGCCCCGGCTCGCCGCCGCCAACCGCGAACTCGCCGCCGGCGTACCTGACCCGGCCGATCGGCGTGATCACGGCGGCGGTGCCGCAGGCGAACGCCTCGGTGATCTCGCCGGAGGCCACCTTCTTCTCCCACTCGTCGGTGGAGATCCGCCGCTCCTCCGCGGTGTAGCCGAGCTCGCGGGCCAGCGTCAGCAGCGAGTCCCTGGTGACCCCCGCCAGGATCGTGCCGGTCAGCTCGGAGGTGACCAGGTGGGCGCCCTGCCCTTCACCGAAGACGATGAACAGGTTCATGCCGCCCATCTCCTCGATCCAGCGGCGCTCGACGGCGTCCAGCCAGACCACCTGGTCGCAGCCCATCTGGGTGGCCTGGGCCTGGGCGGCCAGCGACGCGGCGTAGTTGCCGGCGAACTTCGCCGCCCCGGTGCCGCCCGGCGCGGCCCGCACGTACTCGGTGGACAGCCACACGGTGACCGGCTTGATGCCGGTGCGGAAGAACGGCCCGCTCGGCGAGGCGATCACTAAGTACAGGTAGCCGTTCGACGGGCGCACGCCGAGGCCCACATCCGTGGACACCATGAACGGCCGCAGGTAGAGCGACTCCTCGCCGCCGGCGGGCGGCACCCAGTCAACGTCGACCGCGACGAGCTCGCGCAGCGACTCCAGGAACAGCTCGTCCGGCAGCTCCGCCATGGCCATCCGGCGGGCCGACGCCCTGAACCTCGCCGCGTTGGCCTCCGGCCGGAACGAGGCGATCGAGCCGTCCGGCTGCCGGTAGGCCTTGAGGCCCTCGAAGATGGCCTGCCCGTAGTGCAGCACCATGCACGCCGGGTCGAACTCCAGCGTGCGGTACGGACCGACATCGGCATCGTGCCATCCGCGGTCACGGTCCCACGACACGGTCACCATGTGGTCGGTGTAGTACTGCCCGAACCCCGGGCTGGTCAGGATCTCCGACCGGCGCTGCGCAGCCAGCGGCTGCGGGTTGGGCGTGCGTGTGAACGACATAAGGGACGTCATGGTCAAACGGTAGTTGCCGCGCCGTGGCAGTTCCACCTCAGCGCAGCTCCACCTCAGCGGCGGTGGGCCCGCACGTCGAGGCGGACGTAGGTGATGTCGTAGCTGCCGTCGGCGCGGCGCAGCCGCTCGACCCCAGCCAGCGCCTCCGCCCGGAAGCCGGCCCGCGCCTGCTGCGGCATGGTGTGCTCGTAGGCCTGCAGGCACTGGCTGGACAGCCACGGGTCAGCTCCTCGCGGGTGAACGGGCGCCGCTGGGCGGCCAGCCGCACCCACCCGTCGTCCACCGAGAAGCCGGCGTCCAGCAGCAGGTCGAGGTACTCGCCGGCCGGCGGGAACGTCCACGGGCTGCGCGGCCCGCCGAACCTGCCGGAGACCTCGTCGAGCATCGCGACCACGTCGGCGACGTTGTCCCCGCCGCCGGCCTCCAGCCGCAGCAGCGCGCCGGCCCGCACCAGGCCGGCCGCACCGGCCAGCACCGCGGGGTGGTCGGCCAGCGGCCAGCTTGACCGTGAAGTCGCCGCTGCCGCAGCCGATGTCCAGGATCCACGCGGTCGGCGCAAGGCTGATCCCGGCGAGGAACTCGGCGGCGTGGCGGCGGTGGTGGTGGTGCGCGGTGTTCGCCGCGTAGCTGAGGCCGTCCCATGCAGGGAGCCACCACTGTCCCGTATCGTGAGACAGTTGTCCCGTCATCTGGACGATCCTACGCCGCGTGGCCCCGGCGTCAACGGACGTGCGGCACGACAAAGGGTGGCTTGACGATCGTGCACGACAGCGGCCGCCCGCGCACGTCGACGGCCACCTCGCCGCCAGGCTCCAGCCCGGCCGAGGTGTCCAGCAGGGCCAGCGCGATCCCGGTTCGCAGCGTCGGCGAGAACGTGCCTGAGGTGGTCTGCCCCACCTTCTCCCCGTCGGTGGACAGCACCGGCATGTGCGGGCGCGGCACGCCGCGGCCGGTGGCCCGCAGGCCCCACAACCGGCGCGCCGGCCCGGCCTCGCGCTCGCCGAGCAGCGCGTCGCGGCCCCAGAAGGCCGGCTTGCGCCAGCCGACCGCCCAGCCGGCGCCGGCCTGCACCGGCGAGATGTCCGGCGAGAGGTCCTGGCCGTGTAGCGGGTAGCCCATCTCGGTGCGCAGCGTGTCCCGCGCGCCGAGGCCGCACGGGCGGCCGTGCAGCGCAGCGGCCGCGCCGGTGAGCGCCGCCCACAGCGCCGGCGTGTCGTCCCAGGCCGGCAGCAGCTCGTAGCCGTGCTCGCCGGTGTAGCCGGTGCGGCACACCCGCACCGGCCGGCCGTCCCACTCGGCGTCCACGAACGCCATGTACTCCAGCTCGGACGGCAGCCCGACGGCGGCCAACACCCGCGCCGACGCCGGCCCCTGCACGGCGAGCACCCCGTACCCGGTGTGCTGGTCGGTCACCTCGATCCCGTCCGGAGCGGCGTCCTGCAGGCGTGCGACGACCTCGGCGGTGTTCGCGGCGTTCGGCACGCAGAACACCTCGCCGTCGCCGACCAGGTAGACGATCAGGTCGTCAACCACGCCACCGTCCCCGGTGCAGCACAGCGTGTACTGCGCCCTGCCGGCGCCGATGCGGCCGAGGTCGTTGCTGAGGCACTCGTTGACGAACCGCGCCGCGCCGGCGCCGACCACGCTGGCCTTGCCGAGGTGGCTCACGTCGAACACGCCGACGCTCTCGCGTACCGCGGTGTGCTCGGCGATCACGCCGTCCGAGTACTGGATCGGCATGTGCCAGCCGCCGAACTCGGCCATGGTCGCGCCGAGCTCGCGGTGCAGCCTGTGAAGCGGGCTCTGCCGCAGGTTCGTCGTCACGAGGTCGGACCGTACCGACCGCGAGCGGCCGCCGTTAGCATCTCGAAGCAACTCGTGCACTGGAGGACCCTGTGACCACCCCGAAGCTCGCCCTCACCGACTCCACCGCGGCGTCGGCAACCGCGGACGCTGTCGTGATCGGCACGGTGCAGGGCGCGGACGGGCTGCGGCTCGCACCAGGCGCCGAAGGGCTGGACGAGGCGTTCGACGGCGGGCTGCTGGACACGCTCGTGCTGCTCGGCGCGAGCGGCAAGGCCGACGAGGTGGTCAAGCTGCCGACCCGCGGCGCCGTCGGCGCGCCGGTGCTGGTCGCCGTCGGGCTCGGCAAGCCGAACCGCGACGGCACGGTCAGCGCCGAACAGGCGCGCCGGGCCAGCGGCGCGGCGGCCCGCGCGCTCACCGGGGTCGGCACCGCCGTCACCACGCTGTCCACTGTGGACCTCGGCGCCGCCGCGGAGGGCTCGGTGCTCGGCGCGTACGCGTTCACCCGGTACCAGTCGGACAACGGCAGCAAGCCGCTGAGCCGCAAGCCACTGGGCCGGGTCGAGCTGCTCGTGCCGTCCTCGACGGACCGCAAGGCCGTTGCCGAGCTCAAGCGGGCCGCCGTCGTCGCCGAGGGCGTGACCGCCGCGCGGGACCTGGTGAACACGCCGCCCAACGACCTCTACCCCGCCTCGTTCGCCGAGCGGGCCGCCGAGCTGGCCGGCAAGGCCGGCATGGACGCCGAGGTGCTCGACGAGAAGGCGCTGCGCCGCGGTGGTTTCGGCGGGGTGCTCGGGGTGGGCCTCGGCTCGTCACGCCCGCCGAGGCTGGTGCGGCTGCGCTACGCACCGGCACGCCCGCGGGCCAGGGTGGCGCTGGTCGGCAAGGGCGTCACGTTCGACACCGGCGGCATCTCGATCAAGCCGTCGCAGGACATGGAGGTGATGACCAGTGACATGGCCGGCGGCGCCGCGGTGCTCATGGCGGCCGTGACGGCGGCCCGGCTGAAGCTGCCGGTCGAGGTGATCGCCACCGTGCCGATGGTCGAGAACATGCCCTCCGGCACCGCGTACCGGCCTGGCGACGTGCTCACCATGTACGGCGGCAAGACCGTCGAGGTGCTCAACACCGACGCGGAGGGCCGGCTGATCCTTGCCGACGCGATCGTCCGTGCCTGCCAGGACGAGCCGGACTACCTCATCGAGACGTCCACCCTCACCGGCGGGCAACTCGTCGCGCTCGGCGGGCGGATCGCCGGCGTGATGGGCGAGCAGCGGCTGCGCGACCGGGTCGCCGCGCACGCCCAGGCCACCGGCGAGGGCGGCTGGGCCATGCCGCTGCCCGAGGAGCTGCGTGCCGACCTGGACTCCAAGCTCGCGGACATCGCCAACGTCACCGGCCACCGCTGGGCGTCCATGCTCATCGGCGGCGTGTTCCTGCAGGAGTTCGTCGCCGACGGCGTGCCGTGGGCCCACGTCGACGTGGCCGGGCCGGCGTACAACACCGGCACGCCCTACGGCTACACCGGCAAGGGCGGCACCGGCGTCCCCGTCCGCACCCTCTGCGCCGTCCTCGCCGACATCGCCGCCAACGGCTGAGCCGCCGGGAAAGGCGCGGCGGCCGCCGGCAAGGGCGACAATGCCAGGCGTGATCGTCGACAGACTCCGAGTGGCGGCCGGGTACGCCGGTCTGGCGCTGCCCGCCTTGCACGGCCTGATCAGGGCGGGACTGATCGCCCCGATGCGACCCGACCGGCTGGTCGGCATGCTCGCCGGCCTCGGCCGCTCAGGGCTCACCGCGGCGGCCTCCAGCGCGCTGGGCGCAGCGCGACACCCGAACCGGCCGGCGGTGATCGACGACGCCGGCGTGCTGACGTTCGCCGAGCTGGAGGCCGACTCGGCGGCGGTGGCCGGCGCGCTGCGCTCCGGGTACGCGGTCGGGCCAGGGCGCACGGTCGGCGTGCTGTGCCGCAACCACCGGTGGTTCGTGCTGGCGGCGCTGGCCGCCTCCCGGCTCGGTGCGAACCTGGTGCTGCTCAACACCGGGTCCGCCGCGCCGCAGCTCGGCGCCGTACTCGACCGCGAGCGGGTGGACCTGCTCGTGGCCGACGAGGAGTTCGGCGAGCGGATCGATGCCGCCGGCTACCGGCGCAGGCCGCGGGTCTGGGCGTGGTACGACGGCGCGCCGCCAGGTGACACGCTGCAGGCCATGGCCGACGCCGGCGCCGCTGCACCGGCGCGGCCGGCCAGGCAGGGCAAGGTCGTGATCATGACCTCGGGCACCACCGGCACGCCGAAGGGCGCGCCGCGCCAGCCCGACCCGCTCGCCCTGCTCGGTTCGACGGCCAGCATGCTCACCCGCGTGCCGGTGCGCTCCGGCGAGCCCATGCTGGTCGCGCCGCCGGCGTTCCACGCGCTGGGCTTCGGGTACCTCATGGTGGGCCTGTTCGTCGGCGCGCCGGTGCTGTTGCAGCGCAGGTTCGACCCGGTCGAGACGCTCGACGCGCTGCACCGGCACGACGCCGGCTCCCTCATCGCCGTCCCCGTCATGCTGTGCCGGCTGCTCGAGGTGCCGCCCGAGCTGCGACACCGGCCGCGGCGGCTGCGTGCGGTGGTCTGCAGCGGCTCCGCGCTGAGCCCGTCGCTGGCCGCCGCGTTCATGGACGCCTTCGGCGACGTGCTGCACAACCTGTACGGCTCGTCGGAGATCGCGTGGGCCAGCCTGGCCACCCCGTCGGAGCTGCGCGCGGCGCCCGGCACGGTCGGCCGGCCGCCGCGCGGCACCACGGTGCGAATTCTCGACGGCGAGGGCCGCGAGCTTCCGACCGGCGAGGTCGGCCGCATCTTCGTTGGCAGCGGCCTCGCGTTCGAGGGCTATACCGGCGGCGACACCAAGGAGACCGTCGACGGCCTGCTGGCCACCGGCGACCTCGGACACTTCGACCAGCACGGGCTGCTCTTCGTCGACGGCAGGGGCGACGACATGATCGTCTCCGGCGGCGAGAACGTCTTCCCGCAGGAGGTCGAGGAGTGCCTTGCCGCGCACCCCGCGGTGGCCGAGGTCGCTGTGGTCGGCGTCCCCGACGATCAGTTCGGCCAGCGCCTCGCCGCGTACGTGGTGCTCCGCCCCCGCGCTGCCGCCACCGTCGAGGACCTCGAGGACCACGTCCGGGCCAATCTCGCCCGCTTCAAGGTCCCACGCGAGGTCCACTTCCGCGACACTCTCCCCCGCAATGCCACCGGCAAGGTCCTCCGCAACCAGCTCGGCGAGCCCTGACGGCCACGCGGCTCGGCGGACACGGCCGTCGGCGGACACGGCCGCCGGCGGTCAGTTGGCGACGTCGACCTTGGCGGTGATCTTCGTCGGGGTCACCCTGACGACCATCTCGGGTGGCACGGCATTGCGGCGCCCGTACTCATCGGCGCGGTCGGCGCCCATGTAGCGGCCGCCGATGCGGGTACCCCACCGCAGCAGCTCGTCGGGGTCGGTGCTGACCATCGTCGTGCCGGCGAGCGTCACGAAGGCGAAGGGCGGCCGCTCGTCGTCCCAGCACAGGCACACCCGGCCGTCGCGCAGGATGGCCTTGCCCTTGAGGGTGTCGGCCGAGGTCATGAACACGACGTGGTCGCCGTCCAGGTCGACCCACACCGGGGCGACGTGCGGCGAGCCGTCGGCGCGGACCACGGCCAGCTTGGCGGTGCGGGCCGGCACGGCCGAGACGAACTCGCGCCACCAGCCGTCCGGCGCGTCGGTGTATCCCATGGCGCGCCACGATAGGCCGATGAGCGCACACGAGCACAGCTACCGGGTCACGGTCAGCTGGACCGGCAACCGCGGGGCGGGTACGGCGTCCTACCGTGGCTACGACCGCACGACCGAGGTACGGGCCGATGGCCCGCCCACGATCGCGGGCTCCTCGGACCCCACGTTCCGCGGCGACCCGCGGCGATGGAACCCGGAGCAGCTGCTGGTCGCCGCGCTGTCGCAGTGCCACCTGCTGGCGTACCTGCACGTTGCGGCGGACTCCGGGGTGGTCGTGGTGGCCTATCAGGACGACGCCGCCGGGACCATGGTCACCGACGCCACCGGCGGCGGCCGGTTCACCGAGGTCGTGCTGCGACCGCGGGTCGAGGTGGCCGACGCGAGCATGGTCCAGAGCGCCACCGCGCTGCACGGGAGGGCGCACGAGCTGTGCTTCATCGCCAACTCGGTGGCGTTCCCGGTGCGCCACGAGCCGGCGACCTCAGCCGGTGCCTAGGTCGCGCTGCCGCCGCTCGCGCTCGCGGAGGATCTTCTGCCTGGCGTCGTAGTCGCGCATCCGCTGCGGGTATCCGACGAGCGCGACGTCGTAGATCGGCATCCTGAGCTGGCGCGCGAACTTGCGCGCCGCGTCCGGGCCGGCCACCCGCCGCCTCGTCCACTCGCCGTCGTGGGCCACCAGCACCACGGTGGTCGCGGTGACCGCGGTCCGCGGCTCGACGAACGCCTCGACGCCGCGCCGGGTCGCGGCCCATTCGCGCAGGTGCGCCGTGTCGGCGCCGTCGGCCGCCCGCGGCCCGGCACCGGGGCCGCGCCGCCGCAGCCGGTTGAACAGTCCCACAGCTCCCAACCTCCCATGTGCCGTGCGGGGGCACCCCGCACCCCAGCGATCATCCCAGCGGGCGCCGGGTCACGTCGCCAGTACACCGCGCATGGTGACAAGATGGCTGCTGGTCCATTCGTACCCGGTGAAGGAGTTCCCGTGACCGATCAATCCGCCGACGTTGTGATCCTCGGCGGCGGCTCGGGTGGCTACGCGTGCGCGTTCCGCGCGGCCGAACTCGGCATGTCCGTCGTGGTCGTCGAGAAGGACAAGCTCGGCGGCACCTGCCTGCACCGCGGGTGCATCCCGACCAAGGCGCTGCTGCACGCCGCTGAGGTGGCCGATCTGGCCCGCGAGGGCGACCAGTTCGGCGTCAAGTCCTCGCTCGAGGGCATCGACATGGCCGGCGTGAACACCTACAAGGACGGCGTGGTGTCCCGGCTCTACAAGGGCCTGCAGGGGCTGGCCAAGGCGCGCGGCATCACCTACGTCGAGGGCACCGGCACGTTCGTGCAGGGGTCTGGCTCGGGTGCGGGTGTCCCGCAATATGCGGTGGAGGCGGACGGCCAGCGCTACACCGGCCGCAACGTGGTGCTCGCCACCGGCTCCTACGCCAGGACGCTGCCCGGCCTCGAGATCGCCGGCCGGGTCATGACGTCGGACCAGGCCCTGAACCTGGACTTCGTGCCGGAGCGGGTCGTCGTGCTCGGCGGCGGGGTGATCGGCGTCGAGTTCGCCAGCGTGTGGCGTTCCTTCGGCGCCGAGGTGACGATCGTCGAGATGCTGCCCCGGCTCGTGCCGCTGGAGGACGAGTGGTGCTCCAAGCAGCTCGAACGGGCCTTCAGGCGGCGCGGCATCGGGTACAAGACCGGGGTGCGGTTCACCGGCGCCGACGCCGGCGACAGCGCCGTGTCGGTCAAACTCGAGTCCGGCGAGCAGTTCGACGCCGACCTGCTGCTGGTGGCGGTCGGCCGCGGCCCGAACACCGCCGGCCACGGCTACGACGAGGCCGGCGTCACGATGGACCGCGGCTGGGTGCTCACCGACGAGCGGCTGCGCACCAACCTGGACGGCGTGTACGCGGTCGGTGACATCGTGCCCGGCCTGCAGCTCGCCCACCGCGGCTTCCAGCAGGGCATCTTCATCGCCGAGGACATCGCGGGCCTCGCTCCGCAACCCATCGACGAGGCCGGCATCCCGCGGGTCACCTACTGCGACCCCGAGGTAGCCTCTGTCGGGCTCACCGAGGTGCAGGCCAAAGAGCGCTACGGCGACGCCGAGACCTTCGTCTACGACCTGGCCGGCAACGGCAAGAGCCAGATCCTGAAGACCGCTGGCGGGGTGAAGCTGGTCAAGGCGCCGGATGGCCCCGTGGTCGGCGTGCACATGGTCGGCGCCAGGGTCGGCGAGCTGATCGGCGAGGCGCAACTGATCTTCAACTGGGAAGCGTACCCGGACGACGTCGCGCCGCTCGTGCACGCGCACCCCACCCAGACCGAGGCCCTCGGCGAGGCGCACCTCGCCCTGGCCGGCAAGCCACTGCACGTCCACGGCTGAGCCCATCCCGCCTCAACCGCGCAGCAACCAGCAACGAGGAGTCTGCACACATGGCCTTCTCCGTCCAGATGCCGGCGCTCGGGGAGAGCGTCACGGAGGGCACCGTCACCAGGTGGTTGAAGCAGGAGGGCGACGAGGTCGCCGTCGACGAGCCGTTGCTCGAGGTGTCCACCGACAAGGTGGACACCGAGATCCCGTCTCCCATCGCCGGCGTGCTCAGCAAGATCGTCGTCGGTGAGGACGAGACCGTCGAGGTCGGCGCCGAACTGGCGGTGATCAGCGCGTCCGGCGAGAAGAGGGACGACTCGACCGGGCCACCCCAGCAGGCGCAGCCGTCGCAGGAGGACGAGCCGGCGACCGAGCCGGCCGAGGCACCGGCGCAGGCGCCGGCGCGGGCATTTGCGCAGGCGCCGTCCACCGAGCAGCAGGAGCCCGCCGCCAGGCCCGCCGCGGACACCGGCGCGCCGGCGCGCGACGGTGGTGGCACACCGGTGACCATGCCGGCGCTCGGCGAGTCCGTCACCGAGGGCACCGTGACCCGCTGGCTCAAGCAGGTCGGCGACTCCGTCGCGGTGGACGAGCCGCTGCTCGAGGTGTCCACCGACAAGGTCGACACCGAGATCCCGTCGCCGGTGGCCGGCACCGTGCTGGAGATCAACGTCGGCGAGGACGAGACGGCGGAGGTCGGAACACAGCTGGCCATGATCGGCAGCGGCGCGGCGTCGCCGGCGCAGACCCGGCCGGACCCGCAGCGGCCGGCCACCGAGCAGGCTGCCGGCACCGACCAGCAACAACCTGGCCAGGTCTGGTCGATCGATGACCAGGCCGCGCGCCAGCCGACGCCTCAGCCGCCCGCCAAGCAGGCACCGTCCCCGCAGGCGCCAGCTCAGCCACAGCCGTCCCAGCAGGCACCGTCCCCGCAGCCGCCGGCTCAGCCGCAGCCTGGCCGAGCGCCGGCCGCCCCGGCGACCGACGGCCAGCCCCCCGCGGCGCCATACGTCACCCCGCTGGTCCGCAAGCTGGCCACCGAGCACGACGTGGACCTCTCGGTGATCAAGGGCACCGGCGTCGGCGGCCGCATCCGCAAGCAGGACGTGCTCGCCGCCGCCGACGCCGCCAAGGCGCAACCGGAGCCGGCGCCCCAGCCGGCGGTCGCGGCGGCGGCACCGAGCCAGCCAACCCCGGCAGCCACGAGGCAGGTCAGCGCGCTGCGCGGGCGGACCGAGAAGATGTCCCGGCTGCGCCAGGTGATCGCCAAGCGGATGGTCGAGTCGTTGCAGACCTCGGCGTAGCTGACCACGGTGGTCGAGGTCGACGTGACCAGGATCGCCAGGCTCAGGGACCGCGCCAAGCGCGACTTCGAGGCCCGCGAGGGCGTCAAGCTGTCGTTCCTGCCGTTCTTCGCCAAGGCCGCCATCGAGGCGCTCAAGCAGCACCCCAAGCTGAACGCGTCGATCAACAGCGAGACCAACGAGGTGACCTACTACGGCGCCGAGCACCTCGGCATCGCGGTGGACACCGAGCGCGGGCTGCTGGTGCCGGTGATCCATGACGCCGGCGACCTGAACATCTCCGGCCTGGCCAGGCGGATCGCCGACCTCGCGGACCGGACGAGGAACAACAAGGTCACCCCCGACGAGCTCGGCGGCGGCACGTTCACGCTGACGAACACCGGCAGCCGCGGCGCGCTGTTCGACACGCCGATCATCAACCAGCCGCAGGTGGCGATCCTCGGCACCGGCGGGGTGGTCAAGCGGCCGGTCGTGATCAGCGACGAGAACGGCGACACCATCGCGATCCGCCCGATCATGTTCCTCGCGCTGTCCTACGACCACCGCCTCGTCGACGGCGCTGACGCGGCCCGGTTCCTCGTCACCATCAAGGAACGCCTGGAAGAAGGCAACTTCGAGGCTGACATCTAGCCCTTCCCAAGGTTCGTCGGCCACGATCGCGGTATGCGGATCGTCGTTTCCGGGTCGTCCGGCTTCGTTGGCACGGCGCTCCGGTCTGCGCTGCGGCGGGCGGGCCACGAGGTGGTTCGGCTGGTGCGGCGCACGCCGGCGGCCGAGGACGAGCGCGGCTGGGACCCGCCGACCGGCAGGCTGGACGACGGCGCCCTTGACGGCGCCGACGCGGTGGTCAACCTGTGCGGCGCCGGGGTGGGTGACCGGCGCTGGACCGGCGCGTACAAGCAGCTGATCAGGGACAGCCGCATCGAGCCGACGGACGTGCTGGCCAGGGCGGTCGCCGAGCGCGGCGTGCCGGTGCTGGTCAACGGGTCGGCGACGGGTTACTACGGCGACACCGGGGACACCGTCGTCGACGAGTCCTCCCCGGTGGGCGCCGACTTCCTCGCCGAGGTGTGCCGGGACTGGGAGGCCGCGACCAGGCCGGCGAAGGATGCCGGCGCGCGGGTGGTGCTGCTGCGCACCGGCGTGGTGCTGGCCCGCTCGGGCGGCATCCTCGGCCAGATGCTTCCGGTCTTCCGGCGTGGCCTCGGCGGGCGGTTGGGCAACGGCCGGCAGTACCTGCCGTGGGTCTCGATGGCCGACCAGCTCGCGGCCACCCTGTTCGTGATCGAGAACGACGGCGTGCACGGGCCGGTCAACATCACCGGCCCAGGGCCGGTCACCAACGCCACCTTCACCCGCGAGCTGTCCGCGGTGTTGCGCCGGCCGGCGCCCTGGGTGATGCCGGCGTTCCTGCTGCGCCTGGTGCTTGGCGAGTTCGCCGAGGACGTGCTGGGCAGCCAGCGCGTGGTGTCCCGCGTGCTGCCTGAGCACGGCTACCGGTTCGTGCACCCGACGCTGCGGTCGGCGCTGGAGGCCGCGGTCGCAGGGTGACTCCGCTGGTGACCTGGCCGGCGTAAGGTCGGACGGGTGAGCCGGTCCTGCCGCCTGTCCGACCAGCCGGTGCGCGCCCGGTGGCTCGGCACCGTCGACTACCTCGACGCGTGGGAGCGGCAGCGCGCACACGCCGACGCCCGCGCCGACGGCGCCGGGCCGGACGTGCTCATGCTGCTGGAACACCCGTCCGTGTACACCGCGGGGCGCCGCACCACGCCGGCCGACCGGCCGGCCGACGGCACTGGGCTCGTTGAAAACATTCCTGTTATCGACGTCGACCGCGGCGGCAAGATCACCTGGCACGGCCCTGGCCAGCTCGTCGGCTACCCCATCGTCGGCCTGCGGCAGCCGTACGACGTCGTCGACTACGTGCGCCGGCTGGAGCAGGCGCTGATCGCGGTGGTCGACGGGCTCGGCGTGCCATGCGGCCGGGTGGACGGCCGCTCCGGCGTGTGGTTGGCCGCCGACCACCGCGGGCCGGAGCGCAAGGTCGCCGCCATCGGGGTGCAGGTGCAGCGCGGCGTGACCCTGCACGGCGTCGCGCTCAACTGCGAGCCCGACCTCGCCGCGTTCGACCGCATCGTGCCGTGCGGCATCACCGACGCGGGGGTCACCTCGCTGTCCGCCGAACTCGGCCGCCCTGTCCCCGTCGCCGAGGTGCTGCCGGCCGCCCGCGACGCCGTGCTGGCCGTGCTCGACGGCGTGATCCCCGTCGTGCCGCACGACCTGCCGCCGAGGCACGCCGTACCCGCCGGCATCACCCTCGCCCTCGACCCCGCCCTGCGCTTCTGATCGCCTGCGCTCCGAGCCCGCCCGCGGTCCGAGCCGACCGCTGCCCAACCATGATCACCGGAACTGTCGGCTGGGAGCCTCACACCGGCGGGCCCCGTCGTCGCCCTCGCCCGTCGCAGTGATCCGCAGGCTGGCGAAGGCGGCGACGACCTGCCTGGTCACCGGCAGCATGGCCGGGGTGGCCAGCCGCTCGGACAGCGGCCGGTAGGGCACCGTCGCCCACAGGCAGACGACCCAGGCACGGTCCCCGACGTACACCTGGCCGCCGTCGCCGACGACCGTGATCTCCCGCAGGGTCGCGTCGTGGTCGAGGCCGGGGAATAGCGCACGGGCCTGAGCCGAACCGGCCGGCACGAACTCGAGGGGCACGAGCTGCGGTTGCGCGGCGAGCCAGCGGGAGAACCGGCGGCACAGCCCGCAGCCCTCGTCGTACAGCACCGTGAGCCGGCGCACGGCGCCCGTTGCGGAACAGCGTCCGCGCGACCCAGATCGTCGGCGGAATGCTCACCAGCAGGTAGCCGCCGTAGGCAACAATTTCAGGTCCATGACCCGACCCCTATCTTGAACGCGTTCAACTCCATGCCCAGACAATACGCCTCAAAATTGAACACGTTCAAGAGCGTCAAGGCAGGGCGGCCGGCATCGCCGCGCGAGCCGGCGGCCGTAAGGTGCCGGCATGGCGAAGTGGACGGCTGACGACATCCCAGACCAGAGCGGGCGGACCGTGCTCGTCACCGGGGCGAACTCCGGCCTGGGCCTGCACACGTCGCAAGCCCTGGTCGCCAAGGGCGCGCGGGTGCTGATGGCGTGCCGCAGCCCCGAGCGCGGCGAGGCGGCCGTGCTGGACGTCAACGAGGCGGCCAAGGACGACGGCGCCGCCGAGCTGGTCACGCTCGACCTCGCCGACCTGGCGTCGGTGCGCGCGGCGGCGGCCGAGGTCCGCGAGCGCACCGGGGACGCGCTCGACGTACTGGTCAACAACGCCGGCGTGATGGCAACCCCGCAGCGCACCACGGCGGACGGCTTCGAGCTGCAGCTCGGCACGAACCACATCGGGCACGCCGCGCTCACCTGGCTGCTCATGCCGGCCCTGCGATCTGGCCCGCATGCCAGGGTGGTGACCGTGTCGAGCCTGCTGCATCAGCGCGGTGGGCTGGACGTGACCGACCTGAACTTCGAGCGGCGCGGCTACAACGGGTGGGCGGCCTACAGCCAGTCCAAGATCGCCAATCTGCTGTTCGCGTTCGAGCTGGACCGAAGGGCCCGTGCCGCCGGGCTGGACCTGCTGAGCGTCGCGGCCCACCCCGGCCTTTCCGACACCGAGCTGACGAGCAACATGATGCTGTCCCGCGGCTCGGCACTGCTGGCCCAGGTGGCCGACTTCTTCACCGGCCTGGTCGCCCAGTCCGCCGAGCACGGTGCGCTGCCACTGCTGCACGCGGCGACCGCGCCGGACGTCACCGGCGGGCAGTTCTACGGGCCGGACGGGTTCCAGCAGATGCGCGGCCACCCGACGCTGGTCCGCGCGAGCAAGCAGGCCAACGACCCCGGTACGGCGGCCCGGCTGTGGCAGCTCACCGCCGAGCTGAGCGGGGTGACGCCGGATCCGGCGTAAGGTTGTTCGCGTGACGGTGGCGCCCGATGGTCGACGGCTGCTGAGGCTGGAGGCTCGCAACAGCGAGACCCCGATCGAGCGCAAGCCCCCGTGGATCCGCACCAGGGCGCGGATGGGCCCGCAGTTCACCGAGCTCAAGGCGCTGGTGCGGCGGGAGGGCCTGCACACCGTGTGCGAGGAGGCCGGCTGTCCCAACATCTACGAGTGCTGGGAGGACCGCGAGGCCACGTTCCTCATCGGCGGCGACCAGTGCACCCGGCGGTGCGACTTTTGCCAGATCGACACCGGCAAGCCGGCCGCGCTTGACCGCGACGAGCCGCGCAGGGTCGCCGAGTCGGTGCAGGCCATGGGGCTGCGCTACGCCACGGTCACCGGCGTGGCCCGCGACGACCTGCCGGACGGCGGCGCCTGGCTCTACGCCGAGACCGTGCGGCAGATCCACGCGCTCAACCCCGGCACCGGCGTCGAGCTGCTCATCCCCGACTTCGACGCGGTCCCGGCCGCACTGTCCGAGGTCTTCGGCTCGCGGCCGGAGGTGCTCGCGCACAACCTCGAGACCGTGCCGCGGATCTTCCGGCGGATCCGCCCGGGGTTTCGCTACCCGCGGTCCCTCGAGGTGATCACGCGCGCCCGTGAGGCCGGCCTGGTCACCAAGTCCAACCTGATCCTCGGGATGGGCGAGACCGTCGACGAGGTGCGCTCGGCCATGCGGGACCTGCACGACGCCGGCTGCGAGATCCTGACCATCACCCAGTACCTGCGCCCCAGCGTGCGGCACCACCCGGTGCAGCGCTGGGTCAGGCCGGAGGAGTTCGTCTCGCACGCCAGGGCCGCCGAGGAACTTGGCTTCGCCGGCGTGATGGCCGGGCCGCTGGTGCGCTCGTCCTACCGGGCCGGCCGGCTGTACGCGCAGGCATTGGGCCGCCGCGGCGAGCCGCTGCCGGCGGCGCTGGAGCACCTCGCCGGGCAGGGCCCCGCCGCGCAGGAGGCGGCATCCCTGCTGGCGCGGTAACCCGATCTCTGCTGGCGCTGGGACCCGATCCCTGCTGGCGCTGGGACCGCCTGGCGGCCGTATCCTGACTGCCATGGCCGAGAAGAAGGACAGGGCCGCCAAGAAGCAGGCGGCGCGGGCAAAGCGGGCCGAGTCGCGCGCCAGGCGCCGGCAGATCTACGAGGCGTTCAAGATGCAGCGGCGCGAGGACAAGTGGCTGCTGCCGCTGATGATCGGCGCGCTGCTGCTCTCCGTCGCGGTGATCTTCGGCCTCGGCTTCATCTGGGGCGTGCAGTGGGTCGTGCTGCCGTTCGCCGTCGGCGTCGGGGTGCTGCTCGCCGTCCTGATCTTCGGCCGCAGGGTGCAGCGCAACGTCTACGCCAAGGCGGACGGCCAGCCGGGCGCGGCCGCGTGGGCGCTGGAGAACCTGCGCGGGCGGTGGAAGGTGACCCCGGCCGTCGCCGGCACCACCCAGCTCGACGCCGTGCACCGGGTGATCGGCCGGCCGGGTGTCGTGCTCGTCGCCGAGGGCGCGCCGCACCGGGTCAAGCCGTTGCTGGCCCAGGAGAAGAAGCGGGTGTCCCGGCTGGTCGGCGACACCCCGATCTACGACGTGATGGTCGGCGTCGACGATGGCCAGGTGCCGCTGCGCCGGCTCCAGCGGCACATCATGAAGCTGCCGCGCAACATCACGGTGAAGCAGGTGGACAGCCTGGAGAGCAAGCTGGCAGCCTTGGGCAGCCGCGGAGCCGCCCTGCCCAAGGGGCCCATGCCGCAGGGCGCCAAGATCCGCAACCTGCAGCGCACCGTCCGCCGCCGCTGATGGCGTGCCTCCAAGTACCACCATTGCGGTGAAGATGGGCCTTTAACTACAGCCATACCGCAGGTGGCCAGCGTGGGAAAAGCTCGTATACCAGCCCCCCGGCTCATGACCCTCACTCGTCCGAGGCCGTACGCTGCCCGCCGGGATAACCCGGAGTGAGACGACTCGGGCCGTTCAAGAAAGGCTTTGGCGCATGAGAAACCGGACTGGGCGGCTGATCACACACGCCGCCGTGGTGGCGTTGTCGGCCACGGCACTCGGCGTCATCGGAGTGGCACCGGCGCAGGCGATCTCCCCCGACGTGGTCATCAGCCAGGTGTACGGCGGGGGCGGCAACACCGGCGCGCCGTACACCAACGACTTCGTCGAGCTGTACAACCGCGGCACCGACCCCGTGTCGGTGGTCACCTGGTCGGTGCAGTACGCGAGCGCGACCGGCACCGGGAACTTCGCGGCGAACAGCCCGACCGCGCTGCCGTCGATGACGCTGCAGCCCGGCCAGTACCTGCTCGTGCAACTCGCCGGCGGTGTCAACGGTGTGCCGCTGCCCACTCCGGACGCGACCGGCACGACGAACATGTCCGCCACCGCTGGCAAGGTTGCGCTGGTCACCACCACGACCGGGCTGGCCTGCAACGGCGGGTCCACTCCGTGCAGCCCGGACCAGACGGCGCTCATCAAGGACCTCGTCGGGTACGGCGGTGCGAACTTCTTCGAGGGGCCCGCGGCCGCCCCCGCGGGGTCGAACACGACCTCCCTGCTGCGCAACGGCGACGGCTCCGTGGACACCGACAACAACTCCGCCGACTTCGTCGCCGGCCCGCCGAACCCGCGCAACAGCGGCTTCGTGCCACCGCCGCCTCCTCCGACCGGCTGCGACGTCCCGACCACCCACGAGATCGCGCAGGTCCAGGGCTCCGGCGACGCGTCGCCGCTGGCCGGCAGCGCGGTCCGCGTCGAGGGCGTCGTCACCGGTGACTTCCAGGGCACCGACCAGTTGCGCGGCTTCTACTTCCAGGACGACACCCCCGACGCCGACCCGGCGACGTCCGACGGCCTGTTCGCCTTCAGCACCCTCCCGGTCAGCCTCGGCGACCGCGTCCGGGTGAACGGCACCGCCATCGAGTTCAACGGCCTGACCGAGCTGTCACCGGTGACCGCGGTCGACGTCTGCGGCACCGGGTCCATCCAGCCGGCGAGCTACGACCTGCCGCGCCCCCAGGGCACGACGTTCGAGCCGGTTGAGGACGTCCTGGTCACCTTCCCCGAGCCGCTCACCGCGACGGAGCACTTCCAGCTCGGCCGGTTCGGCGAGATCACGGTGTCGGCCGACGGCCGGCTGCTGCAGCCGACCGACCGGGTCGCGCCGGGCCCGCCGGCCGCCGACGCGCTCGACCTGGCCAACCGCCGGCGGCTGCTCATCGACGACGGCTCGAACGTGCAGAACCCCCCGACCGTGCCGTACCTCACCCCGCAGGCCGTCCGGATCGGCGACACCGCCACCGGCGCCACCGGCATCCTGAGCTTCGGCTTCGGTCTGTACCGGCTTGAGCCGACGCAGCCGATCTCGTTCGCAAGGACGAACCCGCGGCCGACCGCGCCGGACCCGGTCGGCGGCGAGATCAGGGTCGCGAGCTTCAACACGCTCAACTACTTCACCACCACCCGCGACGTGAACCCCAACGCCAGGGGCGCCGACAACGCCACCGAGTTCCAGCGCCAGCAGGCCAAGGAGGTCGCCGCGATCACCGGGCTGAACGTCGACGTCATCGGGCTGATGGAGGTGGAGAACAACGGCGCGACGGCCATCGGCTCGCTGGTCGACGCGCTGAACGCGGCCACCGCGCCGGGCACCTATGCCTACCTCAGCGATCCGGTGCTCAACCCGCCCAACGAGTTCGGCGGCCAGTTCGGCACCGACGCCATCAAGGTCGCGATGATCTACCGGCCGGCGGCGGTCACCCCGGTCGGCGCCGCCCAGTCCTCCGGCGACCCGGTCTTCAGCCGGCCACCGCTGGTCCAGACGTTCAGCCCGGTCGGCGGCGGCGAGCAGTTCACCGTGATCGGCAACCACTTCAAGTCGAAGAGCTGCGGCGGCGCGACCGGCGCCGACCTGGACCAGGGCGACGGCCAGAGCTGCTTCAACGCTCGCCGCGTGCTGCAGGCGACCGCGCTGGCCAGCGTGCTCTACGGCCTGGACGTGCCGAACCCGCTAATCATCGGCGACCTCAACGCCTACACCGAGGAGGACCCGATCCACACGCTCGAGGCGGCCGGCTACACCGGGCTGTCCGGGCTCTTCGTGCCGGACGACAAGCGCTACAGCTTCGTGTTCGACGGGCTGTCCGGCGAGCTCGACCACGGCCTGGCCGGCCCAGAGGTGCTGGACAACGTCACCGGGACCGCGATCTGGCACATCAACGCGGACGAGCCGCTGATCCTGGACTACAACACCGAGTTCAACCCGCCCGGCCTCTACCAGCCGGACCAGTACCGCACGTCCGACCACGACCCGCTGGTCGTCGGCCTCGAGCTGGACACCGCTCCGGCGGCGCCGGCCGTCTCCGCGGTCGCCGGCTGGAACGCCGCGACGGTCAACTGGACGGCACCGGACACCGGCGGGGCCGCGATCACCGGATACACCGTGCGGGCCGTTGCCGGCGGCAACGTGGTCGCCTCGGTGTCGCTCGGCCCTGACGCGCGGTCGTACACCTTCGGTGGGCTCACCAACGGCGTGCCGCACACCTTCGAGGTGCTGGCCGCCAACACCGTCGGCACCGGGCCGGCCGGCACGGCGACCGGTACGCCGTTCACGCCGCTGCACTACACCAGGCTGGACGCCGCCGTGCAGTGCCCGGCGTTCACCGTGGCCAACCCCAACGCCTTCCCGGTGAGCTTCACCTGGGCGAGCACGCTGCCGCAGGTCGGCACCGGTGTAGTGGCCGCCGGCGCGACCGTGCCACTGTCCGCGCAGTTCGCACCGCGCGGGCCGACGAGGCTGGTGGTGTTCGCCGGCGCCCAACCGCAGGACACCGTGCTCGGCCGATGTTGAACGCTTCCGTGAGTGGTAAATGGTGCTATAGCACCATTTACCACTCACGACTTATCCACAGGCACTGTGGATAAGTCGGCGGTCAGGGCAGCAGCAGCGCCTCGGCGTGGTCGAGGAGGCGCCGCAGCTTGGCCGCGTCGGGTGCGAGGGCCTGGACGAGCACGCCGGGGCCGGCGAGCGGCATGATCGCCAGTGCGGCGGCGGCGTAGGACTGCGCTCCCGCCGTCCAGCGCGGGCCGGCGAGGAGCAGCGACCCGACGGCTCGCGCGTCGCCGAGCACGGCCGGGCTGGCGTGCCACCGGCCGATGTCCAGCTCGTGCCGCAGGAGGGCAGCGCCGCCGTACTCGACGTCCAGCCGCAGCGTGCACTCCCCCGGCGGCTCACCGTGCCGGCCGAGGACGAGCTCCTCCCGCCAGCGCAGCGACGCGCCGTCGGCCAGTGACACGGTGGACGCCTGGCGGTGCCGGCAGCCGCTCCCGGCGATCAGCGGTTCGAGCGCGTAGTCGAGCGTTGCACCGGCCTCGACGGCGGCGTGCAGCTCGCAGCGCGACCGTGCCCCACCGGCGTCCGGCAGCAGCAGGGTGGCCGCGGCCGAGCGCAGCCGCAGCACCGATCCCGCCCCGACGGTGCACCGAAGGGACAGCTCGTCGCCGCCGAGCGGCCCGGCCGCAGCCGCCACCAGGTAGACGGCGCCGGCCGCCTGCCGAAGCGCCAGCGGTCCGTTGCTGCGCAGGGTGCGCAACCGCGTCCCACCGGCGCCGTCGGCCTCGGCCGCGACGAGGGCGCTGGCCCGCAACGCACGGCTCATCCGACCCTGGCCACCGTGGCCAGCCAGGAGGCGAGCTCGGCCCGTACCCATTCGGCGACCCGCGGCACGTCGGGCTCGCGCCGTACCGAGGTCATGATCACCGGCCGGCCGGCGCGAACCTGCGAGGCGTCCGCGCCCATCACCTCGAGGTCGGCCCCGACCAGCGGCGCGAGGTCAACCTTGTTGATCACAAGCAGGTCGGACAGGAGCACCCCGGGCCCGCCCTTGCGGGGCACCTTGTCGCCACCGGCGACGTCGAGCACGAAGATCTGCCGGTCGGCAAGGCCGCGGCTGAACGTCGCCGTGAGGTTGTCGCCGCCGCTCTCCACGATGACCAGGTCGAGCGGGCCGTGCGCCGCCTCGTGCGCCTCGACGGCGTCGAGGTTGGCGCTGATGTCGTCCCTGATGGCGGTGTGCGGGCAGCACCCGGTGCGGACGGCGGTGATGTGCGAGTCGGGCAGCACGGCCTCGCGGCGCAGGAAGTCGGCGTCCTCCGTGGTGTAGATGTCGTTTGTCACGACGGCGAGGCGCAGGTGTGAGCGCAGCACCCGGCACAGCGCCGCGACCAGCGCGGTCTTGCCGCTGCCGACCGGGCCGCCGATGCCCAACCGCATGGCCCTGCCGGCCGCCGGCGCCGCCCCGTGCGGGTCGTGGCTGTGGTCATGACTCAAAGAGACCCACCTCCTGATGTCGGTGCAGCTCGGCTAGGACCTCCATGGCCGGCGCCGACGACGACGGCAGGCCCGCCGGCCCGGTGGCGTCGGCACCAGCCGCGGCCGCCGGCCCGGTGGCGTCGGCACCAGCCGCGGCCGCCGGCCCGGTGGCATCGGCCGCGGCCGCTGCGGCCGAGACGGCGTCGACCTGCTCGGCGAGGCCGGCGAGCACGGCGTGCACGGCCAGCGGGTCGAGCCCGAGCAGCCGCACGGCCGCGGATGCCGGCCCGGTCACCGCCGCCATGGCCGCCAGTGTGGCGGCGTCGTGCGGCGTGCCCCCCGCCACCCAGGTGCACGCGCCGAGCACCACCGCGTGGTGCGGGTCCACCGGCGTCGCGGGCCCACCGGCCGTCGCGGGCGCACCCGACGTCGCGGGCGCACCCGGCGTCGCGGGACGGCCCGGCGTCGTGGGGGTGAATGGACCATCGCACCAGTAGAACGGGGTGAACGGTCCATTCACGCCGGTTCGGAGCTCGTCCCACCTCGGCGACGGCCACGCCGCTGCGGCCGCCCTGAGCAGGCCTCGGCCCTGGGCGCGGGACGCGGCGCGCTGCGCGGGCGACGGCGTTCTGGCGTCGAGCTCGCGGTCGAGCAGCGCCCATCGCGGCGCGGGTCGAGCGCACTCGAGGCACGCGGCCGCGGCGAACGCGGCGGACACCAGCCCGGACGTCGCCAGCCGGCCGGCGAGGAAGGCCCGCAGCGACTCGTCGTCGCGAACCAGTCCGGCGGCCACCGCCGGCTCGACGCACCCGGAGTGCGCGTGGCCCCCTGCCGGCAGGCGGGGGTCGGCGAGCAGGAGCAATGCGGCCGCAATCACCATCAGCCCACCATCAGCCCACCATCAGAACAGGAAGTAGCGCTGGGCCATCGGCAGCGAGGCGACCGGCGCCGGCTCGACCTCGTCGCCGTCGATGCGGACGGTGAAGGTGTCCGGGTCCACCTCGATGTGCGGCAGCGCGTCGTTGAGCGGCAGGTCGGTCTTGCCGAGCGACCGCACGTCGCGGACCGCGACCAGCGGCCGCCGCACCGCCAGGCGATCGCCGAGGCCGGACTCGAGGGCGGCAGGGGACACGAAGTGCACCGAGGTGGCGGCCGCGGCCGGGGCGCAGGCGCCGAACATGGGCCGCGGCAGCACCGGCTGCGGCGTCGGGATGGAGGCGTTCGCGTCGCCCATGGCGGCCCACGCGATCATGCCGCCCTTGAGCACGAGGTGCGGGCGCACCGCGAAGAACGCCGGCTCCCACAGCACGAGGTCGGCTAGCTTGCCGGGCTCCACCGAGCCGATCTCCTCGTCCAGCCCGTGGGCCAGCGCGGGGCAGATCGTGTACTTGGCGACGTAGCGCTGGGCCCGCAGGTTGTCGGCGAGACCGCCGCCTGGTAGCGCGCCGCGCAGCTGCTTCATCGCGTGCGCGGTCTGCCAGGTGCGGATCACCGTCTCGCCGATGCGGCCCATCGCCTGGGAGTCCGAGCCGATCATGGAGATGGCGCCGATGTCGTGCAGCACGTCCTCGGCCGCCATGGTCGTCGGCCGGATGCGGCTCTCGGCGAAGGCGAGGTCCTCCGGCACCGAGGGGTTGAGGTGGTGGCACACCATGAGCATGTCGAGGTGCTCGTCGAGGGTGTTCACCGTGTGCGGCCGGGTGGGGTTCGTGGACGACGGCAGCACGTTGCCGTACGCCGCGACGGTGATGATGTCCGGCGCGTGCCCGCCGCCCGCGCCCTCGGTGTGGTACGCGTGGATGGTCCGCCCACCGATCGCGGCCAGCGTGGACTCCACGTAGCCGGACTCGTTCAGCGTGTCGGAGTGCAGCGCCACCTGCACGCCGGCCGCGTCCGCGACCCGCAGGCAGGCGTCGATGGCGGCCGGCGTCGAGCCCCAGTCCTCGTGCAGCTTGAACCCGGACGCCCCACCGCGCAGCTGCTCCCACAGCCCTTCCTCGCTGACCGTGTTGCCCTTGCCGAGCAGCGCGACGTTGACCGGCCAGCCGTCCAGCGCCTCCAGCATCCGCGCCAGGTGCCACGCGCCGGGGGTGACGGTGGTGGCGCGGGTGCCCTCGGCCGGCCCGGTGCCGCCGCCGATAAGCGTGGTGACGCCGGCGCCCATCGCCTCGTCCAGCAGCTGCGGGCAGATCAGGTGCACGTGGCAGTCCACCGCGCCGGCCGTCAGGATCCGGCCGTTCCCGGCGATGATCTCCGTGGACGGCCCGATGACCAGGCCGGGGTGCACGCCGTCCATGGTGTCCGGGTTGCCGGCCTTGCCGAGTGCGACGATCCGGCCGTCGCGGACGCCGACGTCCGCCTTGATCACACCCCAGTGGTCGAGCACCACCGCGCCGGTGATCACCAGGTCGGCCGCGCCGTCGGCCCTGCTGGCGCGGCCCTGGCCCATCGACTCGCGGATCACCTTGCCGCCGCCGAACACCACCTCGTCGCCCGACCCGGCCGGCCCGACGCTGCGGTCCTCGGTGATCTGCACGAACAGGTCGGTGTCCGCGAGCCTGATCATGTCCCCGGCGGTCGGCCCAAGCAGCGCCGCGTACCGCGCCCGGTCGACGGTCATCTCGACTCCCCACCTCTCCCGAAGGCCACAACCGCGATAAGCCCGCGTATGGCGTAACCAGCGGGCCCGGAATGCGCGATAAGCCCGCGTATGGCGGAGGTCACCGGGCTCACCGCGGCCCGTCCGGCGGGCGGGCGGTCATCGGGCGGCCCGTCCGGCGGGCGGGCGGTCATCGGGCGGGCGGTCATTGGGCGGGCGGTCACCGGGTGGGCGGTCATCGGGGACCGTCCAGGGGGCCGGCGGACTCGGGGTGTAGGCCGGCGATCAGGCGGTGGCCGCCGAACGGCACCAGGGAGACCTCGCGACTGACACCCGGCTCGAACCGCACCGAGGTGCCGGCTGGCACGTCCAGCCGCTGACCCCACGCGGCGTCGCGGTCGAAGGAGAGCGCCGGGTTGGCCACCGCGAAGTGG
>Ga0184609_10000066_pt1 | contig 26464 bp, 22 predicted proteins | sample PLM1_60_coex_FD_133165 | JGI IMG/M metagenome (GOLD analysis project Ga0184609, IMG submission 133165) | Groundwater sediment microbial communities from an aquifer in East River, Colorado, USA - PLM1_60_coex | ecosystem: Environmental > Terrestrial > Soil > Riparian zone | place: USA: East... | reverse complement strand
GGGCGGCGGACCCCGGGGCCAACCTGGCGCTGCCGCTGGCGTTCCTCGGCCGGCTCCTGGCCCGCCGTGGCGACGGCGAGGCCGCGGCGCGGTCCGGCTGCCGGCCGGCACCACCGTCGTCACCCAGCAGCAGGAGTTGTGCCGACTGCGTCCATGCGGGTGACAGGCGAACCGTCAGGCCATCGGGCCCGTACTTCATGTACCGACCGCCCGAATGGGAGACGATATGACCGACTTGCGTACGTTCCACGTTCCGGGATTCGTCACCGGGACCCAGTCCGATATCGCCCTTGCCAGGGAGATGATCGGGGCGTGGCAGGCCGACGGGATCTTCCAGATCGCCACCGATGCCGAGCAGGACAGGAAGACGCGCAACGCGATGGCGGCCAGCCGGCGATTCTTCGCCAAGCCGCTGGAACTCAAGTCGCGGCACGTCAGCGATGTGACCTACAGCGGATACATCGCATCGGGTGAGGAGGTCACCGCCGGCGAGGCCGACTACTCCGAGATCTTCACGGTGTGCAAGGACCTGCCGCCGCATGACGCTCGGGTGCGGGCAGCGTGGCCGTGCCACGGCCCGGTGCCGTGGCCGGACGCCGGCTACCGGGACAGCATGCTGGAGTTCATGGGCGGGCTCGGCTCGATCGGCGAGCGGCTGCTGCGACTCGTCGCGCTCGGCCTCGGCCTTGCCGACCTCGACGCCCTGACGAGCCTGACCAGGGACGGCTGGCACCACATGCGCGTGCTGCGCTTCCCGGCCCGCTCCGAGCACACCTCGCGCGGCATCGGCGCGCACACCGACTACGGGCTGCTCGTCCTCGCCGCCCAGGACGACGTCGGCGGGCTGTACGTGCGGCCGCCGATCGACGGCGAGCAGCGCAACCGGAACTGGCTGGAGAACGAGAGCATGGCCGGAATGTACGAGAACGAGGAGCCGTGGACGTTCGTGCGGCCGGTGCCCAATGTGCTGACCGTCTTTCCCGGCGACATCCTGCAGTTCCTGACCGGCGGCGCATTGCTCTCCACGCCGCACAAGGTGCGGCTGAACACCCGCGAGCGGTACACCATGGCCTATTTCCACGAGCCCAATTTCGAGGCCTGCGTCCGCCCGCTGCACGACCAGTCCGGCCCCGATCACATCCACTACGGCACCCATTTCACCAATATGTTCATGCGGTGCTACCCGGATCGCGTCACCACCGCCCGAATAATGCGGGAGAACCGCCTGTCGGTGCTGGCACAGCTCCGCTATGACGCGCTGTGTGGCGAGGCCGACGCCGCCTGATCCGACGGTCGGCCCTGGCCACCCCCTAGCCACCCCGCCAAGGCGTCGCGTGGCCCGGGTGGGCGAGCACCGGTAGCGTCGGATCGGTGATCGGTTTGCCGGACCAGATCGCCGGCGTCCTGTTCGATCTGGACGGCGTGCTGACCGGCACCGCCGTGCTGCACCGTGCCGCCTGGCGAAAGACGTTCGACGACTTCCTTCGGCGCCGGCTCGGCCCGCAGTTCAGCCCGTTCACCGACCGCGACTACGCCGAGTACGTGGACGGCAGGTCGCGGGCGGACGGCGTGCGCAGCTTCCTGGCCTCGCGCGGGATCGTGCTGCCCGATGGCCGGCCGGACGACCTGCCGGCGGCCGACACCGTGTACGGCGTCGGCAACCGCAAGAACGACCTGGTGCAGCAGATCATCGCCGAGCACGGGGTCGACCCCTACCCGGGCTCGGTGCGGTTCCTGCAGGCCGCCCGCGACGCCGGGTTGAAGATCGGCGTGGTGACCTCGTCGGCCAACGGCGCGGCCGTGCTGGACGCCGCCGGGCTCAGCCCGCTGGTCCAGGCGCGGATCGACGGGCTGGTCATCGCGGAGCAGGGCCTGCGCGGCAAGCCGGCGCCCGACTCGTTCCTGGCAGGAGCGCGGGCGCTCGGCATCCCGCCGGAGCGCATCGCCGTGGTCGAGGACGCGCTGGCCGGGGTGCAGGCCGGGCGGGCCGGCGGCTTCGGCTACGTCGTCGGCGTCGACCGGGCCGGGCAGGCCGACGCGTTGCGCGCGCACGGCGCGGACGTCGTGGTCACCGACCTCGCCGAGCTGCTGAAGGAGCCACCGACGTGACCGCGGCCAGCGGCGAGGTCGGCTACCTGATCGCCCCGTGGGAGCTGCGGTGGCGCGGCCTCGACCTGGACGCCCTGCAGCGGACCGAGTCGGCGTTCGCGCTGTCTAACGGCCACCTCGGCATGCGCGGCACGGTCGAGGAGGGCGAGCCGTACGGGCTGCCGGGCACCTACCTCAACGGGTTCTACGAGGAGCGGCCGCTGCCGTACGCCGAGGCCGGGTACGGCTACCCGGAGGCCGGGCAGACCGTCGTCAACGTGACCGACGGGAAGATCATCCGACTGCTCGTGCAGGACTCGCCGCTCGACATGCGCTACGGCCGGACGCACGCCCACGAGCAGGTGCTGGACCTGCGGTCGGGCGTGGTGCGGCGCAGGACGGAGTGGGAGTCGCCGACCGGGCGGCGGGTGCGGGTGAGCACCGAGCGGCTGGTGTCGTTCACCCAGCGGGCCGTCGCCGCGATCCGCTACCGGGTGGAGCCGCTCGACGGCGAGCTGCAGCTCGTCATCCAGTCCGACCTGCTGGCCAACCAGCCGATCGAGAGACAGAGCGACGACCCGCGGGTCGCCGCCGCGCTGCGCTCGCCGCTGCGGTCGGAGTTCGCCGCCGCCGAGGGCTGTCGCGCGGTGCTCGTGCACCGCACCAGGCGGTCCGGGCTGCGGGTGGCGGCCGCGATGGACCATGAGATGCCCGCCGAGTACGGCCTGCGGACCGAGATCCACGCCGAGGCCGACCTGGCCAGGCTGGCCGCGGCGCTCGACGTGCCGACGGGCGGGTCCCTGCTGCTGACCAAGTACCTCGGCTACGGCTGGTCGGCCCGCCGGTCGGCACCGGCCCTGCGGGCGCAGGTCGACGCGGCGCTGTCCGGGGCTCGCCAGACCGGGTGGGACGGTCTGCTCGCCGAGCAGCGGGCCTTCCTCGACGACTTCTGGGAGACCGCCGACGTCGAGGTCGACGGCGACCCCGAGCTGCAGCAGGCGGTGCGCTTCGCGCTGTTCCACGTGCTGCAGGCCGGCGCGCGGGGGGAGAGCCGCGCGATACCCGCGAAGGGACTCACCGGGCCCGGATACGACGGGCACGCGTTCTGGGACACCGAGGCGTTCGTGCTGCCGGTGCTCACCTACACGATCCCGGACGCGGCGAGGGACGCCCTGCGGTGGCGGCACTCGACGCTGGACAACGCAAGGGCCCGCGCCGCCGCGCTCAACCTCAGCGGCGCCGCCTTCCCGTGGCGGTCGATCAACGGCGCCGAATGTTCGGCGTACTGGCCGGCCGGTACCGCCGCGTTCCATGTCGGGGCCGACGTGGCCGACGCGACCGCGCGCTACCTCGCCGCCACCGAGGACGAGGCCTTCGAGTGCAAGTACGCCGTCGAACTGCTGGTGGAGACGGCCAGGCTGTGGTGCTCGCTCGGCCACCACGACGTGCACGGCGGGTTCCGGATCGACGGGGTGACCGGGCCGGACGAGTACACCGCCATCGTCGACAACAACGTCTACACCAACCTCATGGCGCAGCAGAACCTGCAGGAGGCGGCCAGGGTGTGCACGCGCCAGCCGGAGACCGCGGGCCGGCTCGGCGTCGACGACGACGAGATCGCCGCCTGGCTGGCCGCCGCGCGGAACATGGTCGTGCCGTACGACGAGGTGCTCGCCGTGCACCCGCAGTCGGAGCGGTTCACCGAGCACGCCGAGTGGAACTTCGAGGCCACCCCGCCCGAGCACTACCCGCTGCTGTTGCACTACCCGTACTTCGACCTTTACCGCAAGCAGGTGGTCAAGCAGGCCGACCTGGTGATGGCCATGCACCTGCGCGGTGACGCCTTCACCGCCGAGCAGAAGGCCCGCAACGTCGCCTACTACGAGCCGCGCACCGTGCGGGACTCCTCGCTGTCCGCGTGCCAGCAGGCCGTGCTCGCCGCCGAGGTCGGCCACCTCGACCTTGCCTACGACTACTTCGCCGAGGCCGCCCTCACCGACCTGCACGACCTGCACCACGACGTCCGCAACGGCCTGCACATCGCCTCGCTGGCCGGCGCGTGGATCGTCGCCGTCGCCGGCTTCGGCGGCATGCGCGACCACAACCGCACGCTCACCTTCGCGCCGCGCCTGCCGGCCGCGCTGAGCCGGATCGCCTTCCGCATGTGCTATCGCGGCAGCCGTTTCGCCGTGGAAATCCACCAGCACAGCGCCACCTACAGCCTGGTCTCCGGCCCCCCGGTGCACACGGCGCACCACGGCGCCGCCATCACCATCACCGCCGACGAACCCGTCACCCGCCCCATCGCGCCGGCACCCCACCGCCCCCCGCCGCTGCAGCCGCCCGGCAGGGCGCCGGCCAGGAGGCGCCGGCGCTGAACAACGGCGCACCCGCACCCGAGGCTTGGTCAGAATGGTGCTGGTTCGGGGATGGTGATGTTGATGACCGTGGGTCTTGGTATGGGTTCGGTGATGGGTTCGGCGGGGATGGTGTAGTGGCGTCCGGCCGGGCTGGTCCAGTGGTGGTCCGCACTTGTCGGCTGGCCGTCGACATCCGGGGAAGCGACAGGTCTTATCCCGCGCCCGGACGAAGTCGGCGAGTGCGGCGGGGGGTCGGTAGGTGGTGCGGCCGTAGTCCAGGAGTGCTCCGCTGACCGGGTCGGTGAGCAGTCGCCGCCAGGTGGCGTCTGCGGCGATCTCGCGGGCCACCTGGGCGGGGATGGGTCCGTAGCCGGCCAGTTCGCCGGGTTCCTGGGTGAGGCCGAGCAGGCTGCTGATCGGCACGGTGACCTGGACAAGGGCGGCGGGCCCATGGTCGGTGCCGAGCACGAGGTCGATCAGGGCGTCGGCGCGACGCTGATCGGCGGTGCGCTCATCGCCCGTGGTGATGGCTCGTCGGGCGTGGTCGTGCAGGGTTGGCGTAGACGGCGGCGGCGTGGTGGGCGGGTAGGTAGGCCCATAGTTCGGCTATGCCGTCCTCGGCGGGGCTGAGTACGACTCGCCGGTCTTGGCGTTCGCGCTGGTGTCGGGTCTGGGCTCCGTCGGGGTCGATGCGCAGCACGGCCCGTTTGACCGCTTGCCGCAGCTGGGGCGCGGTCTGGTCGGTGGCCTTGTCCAGCACGCGTGCTTCGACCTGCGCGGCGTGCTCGACGGACAGGGCTCGGGTGCCCTCCACAATGGCCCGCGCCCGCAGCAGATCAATCTCACCGCGCTCCAACGCGGCCAGCGTGGCGGGTAGCCGTTCGGTCAGGTCAAGGGCAAGGTCCAGTCGGTGTCCGGCGGCGACACCGGAGATGCTCAGCGCGACGGCGAGTTCGTCGGCGGTGTAGTCGCTCAATTGGCCGTTGGGGAGTCGACGCAGTTCGGCCAGTTGCGCGAATGCCTTCAACTGCTCGGCCTTGGCGTGCGCGATGACACGTTCCCAGTGTTGCGCAGCTTCGATGATAGCATCCCCCTCGAACATGTGTTCGAGTATATCGTACGTGCGTTCAAGGCGTCAATGCCACCTGAGTTCAAGCCGGAATTTGTTGAGGAACTTCAGTCGGCTTGAAGCCGCCGAGCGTCTTGCGGGGACGGTCGTTCAGAGCGTGATCCGCCAGATGGTCCAGGCGCGACCGGTGCCGGTCTGCTCCGGCGACCACTCCCTACGCAAACCGAGTCGAACGTATTTCCACAATTGCCAGCCGGTCATTACGTAAGCCGGGCACGAAACCGCGGTCCCATCAAACACGCTCCCGTCTAAAGCTGTCATTAAGCCCCGCAAGAAAGCCAAACCGCCACCTCAGAGCGTCACATCGGTGCCGTGCGGCTCGACGAGCCGTGCGAGCCGCACGCGGACGTCATCCGCCTCCGGCACGTTGAGCTCGGTGTACAGCGCAAGGGCCTGCTCCCAGTGCCCGCGGGCGGCGGGGGTGTCGCCGGCGGCGGCCAGGACGGCGGCGATGCCGTTGTGGGCGTGGCCGCGCTGGTAGCGGTTGCCGGTGCGGTGGGTGATGGTGAGGGCGCGCTGGTAGCAGCCGAGCGCGTCCAGGGGCGGCGAGCTGGCCAGCAGGGCGTCGCCGAGGTGGTTGAGCAGCTCGGCGGTGAGGTGGTCGTCGCCGATCTCGTCGGCGATCTCCAGGCCACGGTGATGGTGCTCGAGCGCGTCGGCGTGCTCGCTCATCCGCTGGTGAACGGCGCCGAGGTAGCCGAGGGTGTACCCCTCGGCGCAGCGGTCGCCGATGTGCTGGACGAGCTCGAGTGCCCGCCGGTGGTGCTCGAGGGCGTCGGCGAGCCGCCCGAGCCTGCGGTAGACGATGCCGAGGTTGTTCAGCACCTGCGCCTCGGTCTCCCGGTAGCCGGCCTGCACGGCGAGGGCGAGGGCCTCCTGAAGGTGACCCATGGCCTCGATGAAGTGCCCCTGCTCTTGCAGGACCGAGCCGAGGCCGGACAGCTCGTTGGCCACGCCGGCGGGGTCGCCGATCTCCCGGAACAGGCGCAGGGCCTGCCGGTGGTGGGCGACGGCGACGTCGTTGTTCTTCAGCCCGTGGTGCACGTTGCCCAGGTTGCCGACCACCCGAGCCTGCCCGATGCGGTCGCCGAGCTCGCGGTACAGCTCGAGCGCCCGCTGGTTGCTGCGCAGCGTGTCGGCGGTGCGGCCGAGCTGCCAGTACACGATGCCGAGGCCGATCAGGGCGCGGGCCTGCTCGGCCCTGTCGCCGATCTCGCTGGCGACCTCAAGGGCCAGCTCGTGGTGCGCGACGGCGTCGGAGTAGCGGCCGAGCCGCCAGCACACGATGCCGAGGCTGGTCAGCGCGTGCGCCCGGTCGGCAGGGGCCGCGGTGTCGACCACGGTGCCGTACAGCAGCTCGGCGTCCTGGTAGTGCGCGCCGGTGTCCAGGTAGCGCAGCAGGATGGCGGCGAGCTGGCTGGCGTGCCCCGGCCAGCCGTGCTCGGCGGCGCGGACCGCGGTGGCGACCAGGTTGGCGCGTTCGAGGTCCAGCCAGGCGAACGCGGACGCCAGGTCGGTCAGCTCGGGCACCGGCCATCCCGAGTCGGGCACCTTCGGCCGCCGGTCGCGGTCGAACGGCGCGAGCAGGTCCATGGCCAGCGAGCAGGCGTGCAGCTGCTGCTCGTGCAGCCTGGCCAGCGCGGCGCGCCGGTCGTGCTCGGGGTCACCGGCGGCCAGGTCGGCGGCATAGGCGCGCAGCAGGTCGTGCATGCCGTAGCGGTCCGCGCGGACCGGCTGGACCAGGTGCGCCCTCGCCAGGGCGGCGAGCGCGGACCGGGCGCGGCCCAGGTCGGTGCCGGCCAGCGCGGCCATCGCGCACGGGTCGATCTCCCTGCCGGGGAAGACGCCGAGCAGCCGGAAGGCCCTTGCGGTGTCCGCGGCAAGCTGCCGGTAGGACCAGGAGAACACGGCGCGGCTGGCGGTGCGGGGGTCGCCGCCGGCGTCCAGCCGGTCGAGGCGGTGTCGCACGTCGGCAAGCTCGGCGTCCAGCTCGGCAAGGGTGGCCTCAGCCCGCCCGGTGGCCAGCTCGGCGACGAGGCGCAGGGTCAGCGGCAGTCGCGCGCACCGGTGCGCCAGCGCGGCGGCCGCGTCCGGCTCGTCGGCGACCCGGCGGCCCAGCAGCACGCCGAGCAGCTCGACCGCCTCGGCCGGGGTGAGCGGATCGAGGCCGACCCGGTGGGCGCCGTGCCTGGCGACCAGCCCGGTGAGGGTGTCCCTGCTGGTCACCAGCACCACGCAGCCGGGGCCGCCGGGCAGCAGCGTGCGCACCTGGTCGGTGTCCCGCGCGTTGTCCAGGACGATCAGCATCCGCGCCTCGGCGAGCAGGGAGCGGTAGCGCGCGGCCCGCTCGGCCTCGTCGTGCGGGATGTCGGCGCCGTCGACGCCGAGGCTGCGCAGGAACCCGGCGAGCGCCTCGGCCGGCCGCACCGGCCGGTCGGGGTCGTAGCCGCGCAGGTCGACGTACAGGCAGCCGTCCGGGAACCGGGAGCCGACCCGGTGCGCCCAGCGCAGCGCCAGCGCGGTCTTGCCGACCCCGGCGGTGCCGGCCACCGCGGAGATCAGGCCGACGCCTGGCCCCTCGCCGGGCTGGTCGAGGAGCTGGTCGAGCGCGCCGAGCTCCGCGGCTCGGCCGGTGAAGCCGTACACGTCGGGCGGCAGCTCGCGCGGCACCGGCACCGACGGCCGGCGCGTCCTTCGCTGCTCGGCCACCCTGTCCCGCGCGGTGGCCAGCGCCCGCTGCTCGGTGGCGCTCGCGCCGAGCAGCCGGATCAGCACGTCGAACCGATCGGTCGGCGGAAGGGCCTTGCCGCTGAAGTACTCCGAGATCACGCCGTAGGCATAACCGGAGCGCCTGGCCAGCTCGCGGACGGTCAGCTCGGAGTCGTTGCGGCTGCGGGCGTGCCGGCGCCGCAGCTGCCGCAGCACCTCGCTCAGCTCGTCAAGCGTCCCTACCCCGTGCACCTCGGCCAGCGTGGAATCGGCCGAGCTGACCTCGGTGCCCCCTTCCATGGTTCCCTCCCCGCGCCACCGCCCAGCGCCATCGGCACGGGCCGCAGGATAGGGCGCCTCGGCCCGGCCGGCCCAGCGCCAACAGGGCGAGCCGCGTGCTACCGGGCCAGTGCGGCGAGCGCGGCGAGCGCGGGGCTATGCGGCGGCGAGGATGGTGGCCATCGCGGCGGCCACCTCGGCTTCGAGGTGGGGGAGCAGCTCGTTGTCGGCGTTGAACACGGGGTTGGCGCGGAACTCGGCGGCCATCACGGGTACGGCGTGCGGGTTGATCGCGGCGTGCGGGACGCCGTGCGGGATGAACAGGTGCTGGCCGGCGACCTGCGGCAGCTCGTGCAGCCGGCCGTCGTCGTCCCACCACAGGGTGATCGCCCTGCCCTGCAGGACCAGCACACCGACGCCGGTGTGGTGATGCACGTGCGCGAACGAGGTGTGCCTCGGCGGCATCCACACCTGCGCGGAGGACAGCCCGACGGTCGGCGCGACGTCGGAGGTGATGACCGGGGTCAGCGGCTGGCCCTGCTCGGACATGAGGCCGGTGAGATGGGCCGGGTCGAGCACGACGGGTCGCCGGCCGGCGGTGGTCGGCATGATCGTGGCGAGCCTGCTGTGCACCTGCCGTCGCAGGTGCGCCAGCCTGGCCCGCAGGTCGGCGGCGTCGGCCGCGGCCGGGTCGAGGTCGTCGACCAGCCCGGATAGCACGTCGAACAGAACGCGCAGGTGCTGCGGGTCGGTGGTCGATACTGGTGCTGTGGTCATGTCCGTCGCCCCTGGTCTGTGCCCGGCCGAGCGTGCGGTCACTCGGCGATCGAGGTGGGTCGCGCCGACGGCTCGGCGGCCGCGAGCACGCTGGTGAGGCCCGTGGTGAGGCCCGTGGTGAGGTCCACCGGGAGGTCCGGCAGCAGCTCCAGGCCGGCCGCCACGTCGGCGGTGGCGCGCACCTGCACGGCCAGCAGCCTGGCCGCACCTGAGTTGACGACGCAGTGCCGGGTGCCCCTGCGGATGTAGGCGTGCTGGTGACGCTTGTGGGTCACCCGGTGGGCGATGTCGCCGTCGTCCCACCAGATCAGGTCGACCGCGCCGAAGACCACGATGGTGATCACGTCGAAGTCCGGGTACACGTGCGGTACGGTGGCGCGGCCGGGTTCCAGCCGCAGCACCGCCGAGGACAGCCCGCTGGTGGCCACCGTCGGCTCGGTCACCATCGGCAGCACGGCGAATCCGGCAGTGACCCTGTCGGCCCTGTTGACGAGCTGGCGGCGCTCCGGGTCCAGCACCACCACCTCGGCCGGCGTCGGCCTTGCGGTGAGCGCGCGGAGCCTGGCCTCGGCCCGCTCGATCAGCAGCGAGACCACGGCCGTCGTGATGGCCGTCGCCGCGCTCACCTGCCGCAGCTCGCTGCCGGGCATCTCGGCCGCGACGTCGGTGAACTGCGCTATCCACGCCCGGACGCGGTGCAGCTCGCGCAGGGCGATCCGCAGCTGCGCCGGATCCTGGATGGCCTCGTACTCATGGGCCTGCGTCGCGACTGTCATGGCTGCCTCGTCTCGCGATCTCGGGCTCGGGCTCGGGCTCGGGCTCGGGCTCGCCGGACGGTGGTGCGATCGCGCCCGGCGGGTGGCGTCGGCGGGGCGGCGGGCGCGGACCGGCCAGCACGGGCAGGCACCCACGGCCCTGCGTCACCGATCGGTGACCCACCTGCCGGCCCTGGCGGCATGCCGTGAATGTGCGGGACTGGCCGGTCGCGTCCGGCGGCTCTCGCCGGGCTTGCCCGCGGTGCCCCGCCGACGTGCCGTTGCTACACCCCCGCCGGGTGGTTACTGCAACGTCGCCGGTGTGGTGACCGCCGGCTCACCTCCGCGTGCAGCAGAGCCCGGCCGGGCGATGTTCACTCGTCCGGCGTACAACGGGCGGGGGTTCTGGTGGGCGGCGCACCGTGGGCCCGAGACTGACCGGATGCCGACAAGGCCAACGGGTACCGAGCTTTCGTACCGGCAGGCAGTCGAGACCGCGTTGCGGGTGCTCGACGGCGGTTGGGTGGTGGCCGTGCTGACCGCGCTTGCCGCCGGCCCGCTGCACTTCGCGGAGCTGCTGGCCGCGGTGAACGCGCTGGAGGACCAGGTGGGGCGGCACACCCACAAGGTGCCGCTGAGCAAGCGGGTCCTCGCGGACACGCTGACCCGGATGCGGACGGCGAGGCTGATCGTCCGCGTCGAGGACCCCACGCCGCACCCGTCGGTCTGGTACCGGCTGACCCAGCAGGGTCGGTCCCTGCTCAGCGCGGTGCGCCCGCTCGCGGAATGGGCGCAGGGCTACCGCGCCATGCCGGCCGAGGATCAGGCGGGGACGTCCGGCCCCACGATGCGCACCTCGTCCCTGATGTAGCTCTTGGCAAGGAACAGCGCGTTGTCCGCGCATGTCATGAGGTCGCTGAGGGTGCCGGCCGGGTCGGGGTAGCCCGCCCCGCCGATCGACACCGTGAGGCCGCCGACCTCGGCCTGGCCCGCCGCGGTGGCCACCGTGATCCGCACCGCCCGCACGGCGCAGCGGATCCGCTCGGCGACCCTGGCCAGGCCGGGACCGGCGACACCGGCGACGAGGACCGCGAAGTCGAAGCCACCAGGCAGCCGTCCGACCAGATCGGTCTCCCTGACCTCGGAGCCGACGGCCCCGGCGACGAGCCGGCCGATCCGCTCGTCGGAGACCTCGGCGAGCCGGGCGTCCACCTCGTCCAGGCGGACGAACAGGTACCCGACCGCGGTGTCCAGCCGCCGCGCCCGTTCCAACTGCTTGATCGCCAGCTCGCGCCACAGCTCCAGCCGCAGCGCCCCGGTCTCCCGGTCCCGCTGCGCCGTGTGCTCGAACTGGATGCCCCGGTGCATGATCATCATGGGCGGCCCGAGGATCAGCACGAACCACGGGTCGGCGGTCAGCGTCGTGGCGACGAGGGCGCCGTAGCTCAGCGAGGCGAACTCGATCAGGTCGTCGCCCGGCGTGCCGAACACCGCGCGCAACGCCTGGCGCCAGCTCGTCGCCGGGCTCATCAGCGCCATGGCCATGCACACCAGGGCGCTGTTCACCGCCCACCTGGCCACCGCGGCCACGACCACAACGCCGAGCCCGACCAGGCCGAGCGGCAGGCCGGGGTAGCCCGACGGGTGGGCGGCGGCCAGGATGGCGCCGCCGGCGGTCGAGGCGAGCACCACGGTCGAGGCCGAGAAGATCGAGCGGTGCGGCAGGATGGTCCTGCCGACCCGCAGCCAGGAGTGCGTGTAGGTCGCCACGATCAGCGCGGCCACCAGCGACGGCGGCAGCACCAGCAGGCCGGCGAAGGTCCAGATGGACTTGAGGCTGACGTACGGCGCGCCCTCGCTGGCCAGTTCGCGCATCCGCTCGACCCGCCGGGTGACCTCGACGTGCAGTGCCGCGAGGCCGGCAAGCAGGCCGAACCAGAGCAACTGGCGGCCGGTGACCGGGTACCGCGGCGCGGTCGCGGCCACCGCCATCACCGCCGCCGCGTCGACGATCAGCACCAGCGCGAGGAACGGCCGCGGAATCTGCCACAACATCCAGTGCCACGGGCCGGCCAGCCGGTCGCCGCGGCGGCGTCTCCACTTGGCCGAACGAGTTCTATCGGTCACACTCATAGCGTTACCCCCCGGTTACTGCGAGCCACGACCCATCAGACCGTAACCGTCTGGTGTACGGGCCGTCACGCGTCTGTCCGGGTGAGCACGACCCGACCGAATGGCGCAGAGGAGTACCTACCGTGCCCACCGCGCGCACCGTCGCAACTCGAACGAGTGGCGAGTCGGATTCAGCTGCCTGGCGCTGGTCCAGCGGTTGATCGCCATGGAGGGAGGTGATCTGCCGTGAGCCGCCGCGACAAGGAGATCCACTGAGCCGCGCCCCTGCGCGCCCGCAGGGGTGGTCGCGGTGAACGACCGCGACGACGAGATCCACCACAGCCAGCCCCCTAGTTGACGCCGTCGGCCGGCGCGGCAGCGTCGGTCGGCGGGTTCGCCCGCAACCAGCCGGTGGCCACCGACCAGACGAGGACCGCGCCGACCGCGCCGGCCGCCGCGCGCGCCCGACCCATCCCCGCAATCCCTCCCTCAACCGCCCACGACTTATTATAATAAGCGCCCAAGCCCGGACGGTACCGCACGGCCGCCAGCAGTGTCCGCGAGGTGACGGGAAGTGAAACGCACAATCGTCAACGTCATGACGGTGAGTTGAAGAATGAAACTCCAGGAATCAGCCGAATTGGCTTTCGGTGCCGGCCGCCTGTCACAGCCAGCCGCGTTTCGCCGCAGCGACACCTGCGGCGAAACGGCTGGTCACATTGAGCTCGCGGTAGATCGCATTGACGTGCCGCCGCACGGTTCGCACGCTCAGGTTCTGCTGGCGGGCAATCGTCTCGTCGGAAAGGCCGACGACCATCAACTCGAGCACCTTGCGCTGGGCGTCGGTCAGGCCGTCGGCCTGCTCCCTGCCGACCGCGACGGTGGCCGGATCGTTCCACAGCGCGTCGAACCACTCCGCGACGAGGGTGAGCACCTCGGGGGCGTGGATCAGCAGGGCGTGCCTGGCGGCCCGGTCGATGCCGACGAGCGCGATCGAGTCGTCCACGTGCATCATCTTCACCGGAACGTGTAACCGCAGCTTGGCGTGCTCGCCGCCCTGCACGGAGCTGTCGATGATCCGGCTGCCCCACGGGGTGTTGCGGTAGCTGGCCTGGTAGATCATCTGGTAGAGCGCGCCGCGCCGCAGCGCCACGGTGGGCGGCGTGAACAGCCGGTTCTCCGTCGGCCGGGTCGGAAAGTCGCCGGTCTCGGTGCCGCGCAGGCGCTGGGTCGCGGCACGCCACAGCTCGGCGGCCACGGTGGCGATCTCGGCGAGGTCGGTGAGCAGCCGCACCCCGCTGCCCTCCCCGACCGTCGACGGCCCGGCCCCGGTCGTCGCTGGTAGCTGGGCCGTTAACCGCTCCCAACCGTCGAGGATCCGCCGCTGCGCGTCGCCGAGCTCGCGCTGCCTGCGTTGCAGCAGCACCCGCAGCGCACCGGCCGGGGTCAGCGGCCGGAGCAGGTTATCGTCCTCTCCGGTGCGGAACGCGACGCCGGTTTCCAGCAGCTCGGCCGCCCCCTTGGCGGCCACGTCCACCTCGCCGTGCGCCTGCCCGATCGGCAGCCCACCGGTCACCAGCAGCCGGCTGTACAGCTCCTCCGCCTCGTCGCCGACCAGGCCGGCCAGCACCCTGGGCCGCTCTGCGTCCTCTCCAGCCATGCGGTTCCCCGTTCCCCCGGTTGTCACCGTCAGCGACGGCATTTTCATCGTCGAGGGTGCAACCGCGGGGAGAGTAACGGCACGACCGGTGGGTGGCGACGATTAGTCCCACCCACCGGCTGACGACGAGGTTCCGGTCAGCCTCCCCAGCCGTTTCCCAGCGTGCCCGCGGCGTCCTGCGCGGCCACCGCGGTGTGCCCGATGGTGCCGCCGGCGAGCACGGACGCCGGCGCGGCGAGCCCGGAGGCGAGCACCAGGCCAAGCGCGGCCACCAGGCCGGCTCGCGCGATCCAGCGGCTGCGAGTAATTGCAGCGTCGGTACGAGTCATTGCATTCTCCGCTTCATTCTGGAATCTGTACGGGCTCTTGACTGGCCGGCCAGAGCAAGAATGAAGCGATGGGAATACCGGTGACAGGGGTTTCCCGTTGCCTACCGGGATAGGGCGCGGGAAACCTAATGAATAGGAGCGGCCGCTCTATTGCCGACGGCCGTTGCCAGCACGGCGAATGCGCTGCCCGCGTGCCGGATCTGGCCGCTCATCACCAGGTCGAGCAGCGAGCCGAAGGGCAGCCAGTGCACCTCGAGGTCAGCCTCGCCCGGCCCGAGCCTGGCGTCGCCGTGCACCAGGTCGGTCGCGGCGAACACATGGTCGCAGTGGTTGGTTGCGCTGTCGGCCCCGCTGACCGTGCCGAGCAGCCGCCACCGCCCTGCGGTCAGACCGGTCTCCTCCATCAGCTCGCGGCGGGCGGCCGCCGCGGCGCTGTCGTCGCCGCTGTCCATGCCGCCGGCCGGCAGTCGCCACTGCCGCTCGCCGTGGGTGTAGATCCACTGCCTTGTCACGGGCACAGTCCCGTCGTCGGTCAGGGCCAGCACCGTCACCGACGCCGGCAGCACGACGTGGTCGTAGAAGTCCTCCTCGCCGTCCGGCCTGATCACGGCGTCGTGCCGGACCTCGAGCCAGCGGGTGGAGAACACGGTGCAACTGTGTCGCACCGGCCAGGGGGACGCGGCCGTGTCCGTGGCGCCGTCACCAGACATGATGGCTCCCTCTCGTGCGTGCCAACGAGACACTCCCTAGCCGGCCGGGGTGTACAGGGCCCTTGTCACCCGCGGCATCAGGTCCTGTACGGCGGGATGGGTCCGCCAGCGGGCAAGCGTGCGGGCCAGCACGCGCAGCTCGGACCGCACGGTCGCCGAGTCGACGAGCTCGGCGTCGTCGACGACACCGTCGGCGAGCTGGCACGCGTGGTCCACCTCGCCGGCGCAGGCATGGGCGGCCGCGCAGCGGGCTCCCCACAACGCGCGGGCCCGGCGCGCCGTGTGCGGCATGGTGGCCACCTGCTTGTCGAGGATCTCCGCCGCGGCCGCCGAGCGGCCGACCTCCTGCAGGCACCAGCCCTTGGCGATCGCCACCGGGTTCGGCATGTTGGTCGACCCGAGGACCGGTCCCTCCTGGTCCTCGGCCTCCGCGGCCTGCAGCAGGGCACCGGCCCTGTCCAGCGCGCGCAGGCACGAGTCGTAGTCGCCGGCCAGCGCATGGCCCTGCGCCTCCCGCTGGGCCGCGAGACCGCGCACCCGGGCCGGCGCGGAGCCGTCGGACTGCGCCTTGCGGGTCAGCCGGATGGTGTCGGTCGCGTCCTGGCGGTACAGCGCGATGTCGGCCCTTCGCACCAGGGCGTACTGGGCGAGGTACGGGTCCCCGCCGTCCTCGGCCAGCCGCACCGCGGTCGCCGTCCACCAGTTCGCCGCGCGGTCGTCGCCGGTCTCCTGCGCCATCCAGCCGGCGTACTCGGCGTACCGCGCAGCCAAGCGGCACACGTCCCGCCGCAGCTCCTCGTCGGTGGCGCTGTTCGCGATCGCGCGAAGCAGCTGCGTCTGCACGACCAGCAGCGGCAGCACGACAAATGGGCTGGTGGTGTGCCCGAGCCGGCGCAGCTGGTCGAACTGCGCGCGGAAGAAGTTGACAACGTGCTCGGACCTGGCGGCCGCCTCGGCGCCCCTGGTGGGGAACTCGGTGCCGGCCAGCGGACCCGGCGCGTCCTGCCGGCCGTGCGGGACGAACCCACCACTGCCGTTGCCGGCGAGGGTGATCGTCCACACCTCGCCGTCGAAGCCGGCCGGGTCCTGCCGCGCACCGGCCGGCTGCGGACCGCCCTGCTGGCCGGCGCCCTGCTGGCCGGCGCCCTGCTGGCCGGCGCCCCGCTGCGGGCGGGCCAGTGCCATGGCGGTCAGCTCGCCGCCGGCGTGCAGCACGGCGTCGCACTGGCGGGCCAGCACGACGGTCGGCTTCTTGCGGCCGTTCTCGATCTTGCTCAGGTAGCCTGGGCTGTAGTGCACGCGGCGGGCCAGGTCGAGCAGCGAGAGGCCGGCCGTCCGTCGACGGCGGCGCAGCTCCTCGCCGAACGAGACCTGCGGTGCCATCGCATCTCCGCCAATCGGGGCAAGCACCAGGTGCACGACGAATGTCGCCGGTCTCAGTATCTCTTCGCAACCATTTCGCTACCCATAGCCGAAGATGTCCGGAGCCTGCAAATGACAGCTAGCGGCCTAATTACGGCCGGACGGTAGGCGGGTCTCGTTCAAATGGGCTAGTAAAGTCCGACGCAGATGGCGGAAGGGCTGGGCTCCACGGGGGCGAAGGACGATCATGACAACCATTCGGGACCGTCACGGATGGTACCGGAGCAGTTACTGCACCGGCGCCAACAGCTCGTGCGTGGAGGTCGCGATGGATGGCACGAACATGCTGGTCAGAGACTCCAAGAACCCGGCAGGCCCGGTACTCCGGTTCTCGAGTGAAGAGTGGCGCGCATTCGTGAGAGGTGTCCAGGTCGAAGAGTTCAGCTGAAGGACTCGGCGAGCTTGCCGAGCATTTCCTGTGAGTCGGACGGGCTCAGCGCATATTCGCTGATGTCCGCGAATATCGATGTGTAGAAAGCTACTTCGTCGGTTTCGTCGAGATAGGAGTTGCGGGTGAGCTGCTCGAGGTAGGCGACCTTCCCGTACGCCGGGTCGGCAAACGCGAAGATCACGAAGGAGGTTCCGATGGCGGTTGGTTTGCCGGCCCCGAACGGCCGGACCTGGATCGTGGTGCGCGGTCTCGTCGCGGCCGTGACGAGGTAGCGCAGTTGCTCGGCCATCACGTCGGGGCCGCCGATGGGTTCGCGCAGCGCCGCCTCACCGATGATCGTGCGGTACGCCGGCCCGTCGTCACGGGTGAGCAGCTCCTGGCGCCGCATCCGCAGCTCGACGCGGCGCTTGACCAGGTCGGCGGTGACCATGCTCGGCGAGCCGATCAGCGCCTCGGCGTACCGCTGGGTCTGCAGCAGGCCGGGCACCAGCGCGAAGCTGTGCTCGTCGATGGTGGCCGCGGCCACCTCCAGCCCGTACAGCACGCCGGATGCCGGCGGCACCACGTCCATGTATTCGTGCCACCAGGGCTTCTGGCGCGCCTGCCGCACCAGTTCGAGCAGTTCGGACCGCTTGGCACCGCTCACGCCGTACAGGTCGAGCATCTCCCGCACGTCCTGCAGGCGGGCGCCGACCGAGCCCGTCTCGATCCGGCTGATCTTGCCCGTGGAGCACTCCATGGTCTCGGCGACCTCGTAGATCGTCTTGCCGGCCATGGTGCGCAGCCGGCGCAGTTCGGCCGCCAGCCTCCGGCGTCCCATGACAGGGCCCGCGCCATCGGTCATCTCCCACCTCGCCTCAGCCGACGAGCAGAGCCGCGTCACCGGCCGCTGTCGCCGCGACCCTCTCACCCGTTCGGACCTGGTGCAATGTCACGGCGACAACTACCTACACGGAGTAGCGGCTTTGCAACCTCTGTACGTATAGTGCCCTCCGGCAAGTCTAACTCTGCAAGTTGCGGAGAACGCAGAGTTGCGGATGGGTGGACCAAGATGGTGGAGCCGCTGGCCACGCTCGGCGGAGATACCGGAGCGCCACGCCGGTGACGCCGCGGCCTGTCCTGGTAGTCGACCTGCGTGACGCGGCCGGCCATGCGGACGGGCCGCAGCTTCCGCCGGACGGCGGCGCTCGGGTGCTCGTCATCGACGACGTCGCGACCCTCACCGACCACGAGTCGATGTTCGACAAGCTGGAGAGCTCAGAGCTGGTGCACGGGATCGTGTGCGTAGCGGCCGGCGCCCCGGCCGGCCGTGGCGCCGCCACCGTGCTGCGCTCGAGCGCGGTACTCGACTCCGACAGGGTTGCGACGCTGTGGGTCGGCGATCCGGAGGGCGTCGGCTGGGAGCTTGGCCGGACCGGCGTGCTGCCGCCGCAGACGGTTCCGGCGCCGGTAGGGCCGGCCTTCCGCACCCTGCTGGACGTCCTGCGCATCCCCGAGGTCTTCGACCGCGTCGTGCAGCTGGCCGCCGACCTGCCCGGCCACGCGGCCAGCCCCGGGCTGCTGCTGGTCGCCGCGGGCACGGTGCGGCGGCGCGAGCTGATGGCCGCGGAGGCCGGCGCGGCCAGGCTCGCTGTTGGCGCCGTGAAGCGGCCGGCCGGTGGACCGCCGGACGCCCTCGGCGACCTGGCCGCCGCCCTGCTCGACCGCCTGGACGGGTGGGTGCCGGAGGCCGCCGTTCGCCGGGTCGACGCGCTGCACCAGGCCGCCGCCCAGGCGTGCGTACGGGCAGCCGACGGCGTGCAGCGGTTGGCCGGGCCGGTCGGGCCGCCGATCACCGCCAGCCAGGACGCCTGGGCACGGGCCGCCGCCGCCGGGCGCGCCGTCGGCGAGCTCCGGTTCGCCGCCGCCGACCTGGTGCGCCAGGCCGGCGGGGATGGCGGGCCCGACCTGGTGCAGCACGAGCCGCAGACCGAACGCTGTGCGGTGACGGCGCGGCTGCGGGATGCGGTGCAGGACGCGCTCGGCCGCGGCCGGCCGCTCGACGCGCTCGCCGCCACGCTGCGTGACGCGGCGGCGCGGCTCGCGCCGGCCGGCAGCGCCGCGCACCTGGCGCAGCTGTCCGAGCACTGCCCCGACTCGGTGGTCGACGGTCTGGCCAGGCCGTCGGCGTTCCCGTTCCGGGTGCTGCGGCCGTGGGTGCTGGTTGCCGTTGCGGCCTGCGGCGCGCTCGCCGGCCTCGCGGGCTGGGTTGCCGGCGTGCTGCTCGCCGTGGCATGGGTGCTCACCGCCGGCGTTGCCGTCGCCCGCTGCCCTACCGGCCCCGGCGGCCACCGCCCGACACCGGCCGACACGACGGGACTGCGGATCCACGCCGGCATCGCGGCCGCCGCCGTGGTCGCTGGCGTGCTGGCCGGCACGGCGCTCACGGTGCCGGCGCCGCTGCGCGTCGCGCTCACCGCGCTCGCCGCGGTCGGGCTCGCGCTCGTGCTCCGGACCTGGTGGTACGGCGCGCTCTGGAGCTGGCTGGCCAGCCTCAACATCTACCGGGCGCGCGCCGCGGCCGAGCTGGTCCACCGGCTGCTCCAGGACGTCGCCCTCACCGACCGCCCCGCCGCCGACACCCGCCGGTTCGCCGTCGATGCCGCCACCGCGGTGGCCGACGCCGTCGACGCCGCCGCCGAGACACTGACCCGGCACGTGACACACCTCCCCGACGGTGAGCCGCCACCGTCCGATGGTGAACCGGCGTCGTCCAATGGCGTGGCGGCGCCGGCTCCACTCGTGGACGTGATCACCAGGGACCTGCTGGACGCCGTCGGCGCGGCGCTGCGGCCGTGCTGGGAGCGGCTGCTGGCCGGCGACGTGGGCAGGGCCCCGGACGGCGTGCCGGAACGACTCGCCGAGCTGCTCAGGGACTACCGCCTGCATCTGGAGCTGTACGGGCCGGGGGAGCGGCCGGCGTTCGCCAACGGTCCGCCCGACCGGACGGCGCTCACCAGGCCGCTGTTGCGCAACAGCACCTCGGTCGGTCGGCTGATCGGCCGGTCGCACGCCGACGGGCTCATGGTGCAGCTGTGCTCCGCGGCGGACCTTGCACTGCTCGATCCGGCGGCCGCGGCGACCCGGCTGATCCGGTTCGCGCCGCTGGCGATGGGGTCCGGGGACGCCACGGGCCAGGCGGAGCGCGACGCCGGGCGGCTCACCGAGGAGGACGACGTGGTGTGGACGAGCCCGGACCGGCTGGCAGGCGTGCTACGGCTGGTGCCACTGCGCGACGGCGCGGTCGCGCTGGCCAGGCCGACCGTCGAGGGTGGCCGGCGGTGAACACCGCGGCGGAGCTTCCCGGCACGCTCGACCGGATCGTGTTCGCCCACCGCCCGCCGGGCGAGGTGCAGGTGGTCGGCAGCTCGCTGAGCGCCGCCGAACTGGCCGGCTGGACCGAGCACCTGCGCGCGCACGCCGGCCTCGACAGGGACGACCGGCCGGTCGCGAGCCTGTGGTACTCCGGCGACGGCGGCGCCGCGGCGCTGTTGCGACGGATCCGCGGCGAGGGTGGTGCCGGCGACCGGTGCCACGCGCTGGTGGGATGGCAGCCCGACCTGCCGCCCGAGCTGGCGTTGCGGCTGCACGGCTGGGTCGGCTGGATGGGCCCGGCGTGGACCGGCGCCGAGCTGCGGCGGCTGGACGTGGCGTGCTCGCGCTCGCAGCACGCCCGCGCGCGCGACCTCGACCGGGCGGCGGCCGAACAGGCGTCCAGCCTCGTCGCGCTGGTGGCCGCCGTGCTACGCGATCCGCGCCGGCCGGTGTCCGTGGTGTCCGGCCCCGGCACCCTTGCCAGGCGCGCCGCGCTGCTGTGGGGCCTGCGCGCCGTGGTCGCGGACCTGCTCGACGTGCCTGGCGAGCTGCCGTTCACGTTCTCCACGTTTGAGGCGCGGCACGCCGCCGGTGGGCCGGCAGCTCTGCGGGTGGCCTTCGTGCCGCTCGACGTGCCGGACGCCCTTCCCGGCCACCCGCAGGATCGTCCGGCTGCCCGTGGTGGACGCCGGCCGCGACGACGCCTACAGCTACGCCGCACGGGCCCTGGTGCGCGCCTACGTGTGCGGTGGCACGCCGGCCGTGCGTGACTGGCTCGACCGGCGGCAGGTCCGTGCCAGCCACTGCGTGGTCGACCGGATGCACAGGGTCGTCGAGACGGCCAACGCCGAGACACCGGCGGCCGAGACACCGGCGGCTGCGGCACCGGCGGCCGTGCCACCGGCGGCCGTGGCACCGGCGGCCGTGGCACCGGCGGCCGCGCCGTCCGCGACCGTGCTGGCGCTGGCCGACCTCGACCTGGCGCAGCTCGCCGGCGCCGATCCCGACACGGTTCGGCGCGTCCTGCGCACGCTCACCGCGCGCAGGGCCTTGCCGCCGGACGCGCGCCGGGCCGAGGCACGCGAGCTGCTGGTGCGCGACCGCGCGTGGGAGCAGCGGCTGCGTGCCGCGCTGCCACCGGCGCAGGCGCGCGAGGCCGTCGACGCGGTCGTCCGCTGCGCGTTTGCGCCGGCCGACGGGCGAGCCGACGAGGCCGTCCGTGACCTCGAGTGGCTGGTGGCCACGCTGGACACCTCCTCGATGGTGCTTGACAGCCTGGTCGGGCTGGTCGTCGAGCACGGCGAGCACGCCATCCTGCTGGAGGCCGCCGGCCTGCGGTGGCTACGCGAGCGCGGGCACCCGGTCGCCGGTGCGGCCGTCCCGCCGCCGGGCAGGCAGCGCAGCCAGCAGCGCTCCGACCACACCTACCTGCACCTGCTGCACCAGGGCCGGACCGCGGCCTCGTCGCGCTCACGAGCCTCTAGGGACGTATAGCTCGATCGACCTGACCAGCCGGTCCAGATCGTCGTCGAGCGACCACCACTGCAGCACGCACGCGTGCCGGTTCGCCAGGTCGCTGATCTCGTCCGGCAGCTCCTCCGGCGTCGGCAGCTGGGCGTCGTCCAGCAGCACCGGCACGACGACCATTCCGGTGCGCAGCGCCGTCGCTATCTCGAAGAAGACCCAGTCCGGGGTCCGCGCGCCCCGCCGCTCCCGTAGATCGGCGATCCAGTTCCGGTGAATTACCGCGAGCAGCACCTTCGACCTGGCCAGCGCGCGCCGCAGCTCGTCCGGATACCGGGCGCCCGGCCGCATCGAGTTGATGTCGAAGAAGACACGCTCGGCACCGAAGTGCTGCTTGAACGCGTAATGAACGGAAGCGGCCATGAAACGGTAGTCGCCGCGTTGCCGGTAGCTGATGAACACGCCCTGCTCCGGTCCCTCCGCCGGCATGGAAAGCGGTTGCGCCCATCGCCCGTCCACGTCGAAGAAATGAGGGTCCGCGACGATTTCGGCGTCCACACCGTTCCCATTGATCAGCCTGCCGACATTGGTGACGTAATGCATGCCACGGCGCCGTCGGCCGTTATTCTGACGTCGGGGCTTCAAGGAAATGAACAATGCGTGGACCTCACAGATTCGTTGATCGAGCGCCGGTGCTGGTGGGTGGCCAAGCTGCTGCCCGGACGCCGGGCCGGCGGGGTAGGGACGGACGGGCGCGCCAGGGTGCCTGGGTGTCAGGCGGAGTGACCATCATCACCCTCCGTGGGAGCGAACTCCACGGCCTATCGCCCGGAAGGCGGTCAGTGGTACTGGAACCGCGACGGACGGCGTAATTCCGACAGTCCGCCTGAACTGTCCGTCACCTCTCGACTCCGACAATCACCCGGTCGTGTAGGGCTTGGCGGCAGCCCGTTGTAATTGGTGGCACACGAGAGCCCATCGCCGCCAAACTTATGCCAATGACTCGAACCTGATGGTCACGATCTTCGCCGGAGAATTACGAAATCGCCACCGCGCCAGTACACTGCCCGTTCCCGACCCAGATCACGATGACCCAGACCACGATGAGGTGGATAGTGGCTGCGGCCTTGTGCGCGCGTCCGAGCGGATGACGACCGAGCCGGCGCCGAAGGGCGCCTCGCGGGCCGAGTTCGCCCTTGAATGGGCGGCTGCGCTGGGCACCAGCGCAGCCGTGCCGGCGTCCCGCCACACCGTGGAGAGCCTGCTTCGCGGCCTGCTGAACAACCTGTTCGACGCAGCCGCAGCCGAGGCGTTCTCGACCGGCCCGGCGATCGAGGTCGGCGGGCGGCTCGTCGCAGAGCACTTCACCGGGCAGGAGAGCCTCAGTCGCACCGTGGAGGTGCTCGGGCGGGCCATGCTCACCGGCCCCGAGCTGCGCGGCGTCGACGGGCTCACCGGCCGCGTGGTGTCGCTGCTCGGCGGGCTGGCCGCCGGCTATGCGGCGGCGCTGCGGGCACGGACCCTCGACCAGCAGGAGACCGTGAAGCTCGCGCTGCTCAAGGCCAGCCGGGACGCCGAGCGCGAGCTGCGGGTGAGCGAGGTGAAGTTCCGCGAGCTGTTCACCTCCTCCGCGGTCGGCATCGCGATCAGCGACCTGGACGGCAAGCTGCTCGAGGTCAACCAGGCGCTCGGGGAGATCGTCGGCGGGCCGGCGGCCGAGCTCGTCGGGCGGTCCCTGCAGGAGCTGTTCCACCCCGACGAGGCGGCCCAGCTCGCAACCGCCTACCAGGGACTCGTCGACGGGCCGCGGTCACGGCTGCGGTTGAAGCCGCGGCTGCGGCTGCTGCGCGAGGACGGGGACATCGCGTGGGCCTACCTTGCCGTGTCCGTGCTGCACGACGCCGACGGGCGCCCGACGCGCCACGTCACGATGGTCGAGGACGTCACGGAGCTGCACCTGCTCGGCGAGCGGCTCAACCACCAGTCGCTGCACGACGCCCTCACCGGCCTGCCCAACCAGCAGTTCTTCCTCTCCAGGCTCGAGGGGGTCCTCGGGCGGGCGAACCCGGCAGCGACGATCGCCCTGTACAAGATCGACCTGGACGGCTTCACCGTGGTCAACGAGGGGCTGGGCCGCCGGGTGGGCGATCAGCTCCTGCGCTCGGTCGCCGCCCGCCTGCAGGCCGTCGTGGCCGGCGAGAAGGCCACCGTGGCCCGCTTCGGCGCCGACGAGTTCGCGATCCTCCTCGAGCGCACGCCGGCCTCGCCGGACGTGGCCACCGTCGCCGCGCGGATCAACTCCGAGCTCGCCGAGCCGGTGTTCATCGACGGCACCGGGATCGCCGTGTCCGCCTGCATCGGCGTCGTCGAGCACCGCGGCGGCGGGGCCGAGCCGGCCGAGCTGCTCCGCGCGGCCGAGGCCACCCTGCGGCGGGTGAAGAGCGGTGGCACCCGGCAGTGGGGCATCTTCGACCCGCACCGCGATGCCGACCAGCGGGCCCGCAGCCGGCTGGCCGCCGCGATGGCCGGCGCCTGGGAGACCGGCGAGATCGGCCTGCAGTACCAGCCGCTGGTGCGGCTGGCCGACGGCGAGGTGGTCGCCGTCGAGGCGCGGCTGCAGTGGGACCACCCGCGGCGCGGGCCGCTGTCGCACCGCGGCTGCCTCGAGCTGGCCGCCGAGACCGGCCTGGTGCTGCCGCTGGGCGAGTGGCTGCTACGCACTGCGTGCGGGCAGCGCGCCGGGTGGCACGCCGCGCTCGGCGCGGCCGCGCCGCCGCTGCACGTCGACCTCGCCGTGCAGCAGGCGCACGATCCCGACCTGGTGTCGGTGGTGCGGCGCGCGCTCGAGGTGGCCGGCGCCCGGTCGCAGGCCGCGGCGGCAGGTCTGCAACTGGGCGTGCCGGCGCAGGTGCTCGGCGCCGAGGTGCAGGACTCGCTGCGGGTGCTGGCCGACCTCGGGGTGGCGACCGTGCTCGTCGAGTACGGCGGCGTCGCCGACCTCGGGCGCATCGAGGAGCTGCCCGTGCGTGCGGTGCGGGTCGCCGAGGAGCTCGTGTGGCACGTCGCCCCGCGGCCGTACCGCGGTTCGCTGGTGGCCAGAGCGATCCCCGACCTGCTCGCGCTTGCGCACTCGTGCGGCGCCACCGTCATCGTCGGCGACGTCGACACCGAGGAGCAGGCCGCGTGGTGGCGCTCGGCCGGCGCCGACGTCGGGCAGGGCCGGTTCCTCGCGCCTGCCGTGCCCGCCGCAGGGGTTGTGCCGCTGCTCCTAGACTCACCGTTACCGATGAACCGCAAAGGGTGATGCACAGTGCAGGAAAAGTTGGCCTGGGTCCCGGACGGGGTAAACGTGGACGTGCCGAGCTCGGCGCGCATCTACGACTACGTGCTGGGCGGGGGGCACAACTTCGCCACCGACAGGGAGGCGGCCGAGCGGCTGCTGCAGGCCGTGCCGGCCAGGGAGATGGCACGGCTCAACCGCGGTTTCCTTCGCAGGGCGGTGCTTTTCATGGTCGACGCGGGCATCCGCCAGTTCCTCGACCTCGGCTCCGGCATCCCCACCGTCGGCAACGTGCACGAGGTGGCGCAGGGCGCCGACCCGTCGTGCCGCGTGCTGTACGTCGACATCGAGGCCATCGCGGTCGCGCACAGCCAGCTGCTGCTCGCCGGCAACGACAACGCGTCGATCATCAGGGCCGACCTGCGCGAACCCGAGGCCATCCTGGACAGCCCTGAGGCGCACCGGCTGCTGGACTTCGACCAGCCGCTCGGCCTGCTCATCGTCGGCGTCATGCAGTTCATTCCCGACTCCGACGACCCGTGGGCGATCGTGCGCCGTTACCGCGACCGGCTCGCACCGGGCAGCCATCTCGCCATGTCGCACTTCACCCCCGACGGCATGCCGGAGGCGATGGCCAAGGCCGTCGAGGTGTTCAAGACCACCCAGGAGCCGGCCCACCCGCGCCCGCGCGAGGAGGTAATGCGGTTCTTCGACGGCTTCGACCTGGTCGACCCCGGCCTGGTCTACACGGTGCAGTGGCGCCCCGAATTCCCCGAGGACGTCGGCGACGCGCCGCACCGTTCCAACATCTACGCCGCGGTGGGCCGCAGGCGTTAGAGCCGGCTCGCCAGCTCGCCGAGCCGGCGGAACGCCTCCTGGGTCGGCGAGCCGGGCTTGGCCGTGTAGACGACCAGCCGCTGGTCGCTGTCCTGCAGATACCGGATCTGGCAGTCGAACTCCAGGTGGCCGAGCATCGGGTGGTACACCCGCTTGGTGAGGCCGCGGCGCACCTGCACCTGGTGCTGCGCCCACATGGCCGCGAACCTCGGCGAGGTCGCCTGCAGCTCGGTGACCAGCGCCCGGATACCGGGGTCGCCGGGGTAGCGGGCCATCGCGGCCCGCAGGTCGGCCACCGACGCCTCTGCGAAGCGCACGGTGTCCTCCTGCGACCAGTGCGGGTCGGACGCCGGCCGGCGGAAGAGCCAGCGCACCACGTTGCGATCGTGCGGTGGCACGGCGGACAGGTCGCCGACGAAATGAACCGCCAGCCGGTTCCACGCCAGCACGTCGTACTTGGCGTCCAGCACGTACGCCGGGTTCTCCTCCAGCGTGTCCAGCAGGTACCTGATGCCCTCCGGCACCTCGGTGCTCGGCCCCACGACCTGCGGCGCGTTCTCGCCGGCCACCCGGAACAGGTACTCCCGCTCGTCCGCGGTGAGCATCAGCGCGCGGGCGATCGCCGACAGCACCTGCCTTGACGGCCGCGGGCCGCGCCCCTGCTCCAGCCGGATGTAGTAGTCGATCGACATGCCGGCGAGCTGCGCGACCTCCTGGCGGCGCAGGCCGGGGGTGCGCCGGCGCCCGCCGCCCGGCAAGCCCACCTCGGCCGGCTGCAGCCGTCCCCGGCGGCTGCGCAGGAACGTCG
>Ga0184609_10000065_pt1 | contig 26555 bp, 21 predicted proteins | sample PLM1_60_coex_FD_133165 | JGI IMG/M metagenome (GOLD analysis project Ga0184609, IMG submission 133165) | Groundwater sediment microbial communities from an aquifer in East River, Colorado, USA - PLM1_60_coex | ecosystem: Environmental > Terrestrial > Soil > Riparian zone | place: USA: East... | reverse complement strand
GATGGCGCGGCGGCGTGCACGCAGGCCCTGCACGGGGTACTCGACCAGCAGACCGCGATCGCCGGCATGCAGCAGTCCCTTGCGCAGCAGGAGGCCGCGCTTGACAGGGAGCTGACCACGGCACTGGCCACGGCAGTGGCCACGGCGAGCCGCACTCCGACCGGCGGAGGCGACTCGACCGGCGGAGGCGACTCGACCGGCGGAGGCGACTCGACCGGCGGAGGCGACTCGACCGCCGCCCCGGCGGTGAGCGCGGCCCAGCTCGCGGCCGACCAGGCCGCCGTCGACGCCGCCGACGCCAAGCTCGTCCTCGCCAAGCAGAACCTGCAGCAGGCCACGATCGTCAGCCCGATCGCCGGCACCGTGACCGCCGTCGGTCTCGTCCCCGGCCAGCAGGTCGCGGCCGGTTCGAGCAGCGCGACCATCGGCGTCATCGGCGCAGACGCGCATGTCGTCACGATCGCCGTGGACGTCACCAGGATCGGCCAGGTCAAGATCGGACAGTCGGCCACCGTGGTGCCCGACGGCGGCGGCCAGGCCGTACCGGCCACCGTGGTCGCGGTCGGCGTGATCCCCTCCAGCGGCACCAGCTACCCGGTGCGGCTCGGCCTGTCCGGCAACCCCACCGGCCTGCGCAACGGCACCCACGCGGCCGTCACGCTCGTCACCGGCGAGGCCGACGGCACGCTCACCGTGCCGACCTCGGCGGTCCACCGGCAGGGCCAGCAGGCGACCGTGCTGGTCCTCTCGGACGGCGCGGCCCAGACCGTGCGGGTCACCGTTGGGGCGGTCGGCGCGGAGTACACGGAGATCACCTCGGGCCTGTCCGCCGGGCAGCAGGTGATCCTGGCCGACCTCGGCCAACCCATTCCGAGCGGCAATGCCCGGTTCGGTGGTCCGCGCGGTGGGCTCGGCGGTGGTGTGCTGACCGGTGGTGGGCCGCCCCGGTAGCGGCGGCCACCTACCCGATCAACCGCATGAGGCCCGCCGTCACGCGTGGTCCTCCTCGCCGAGCCGGTGCACCCGGATGAGGTTCGTCGAACCGACGGTGCCGGGCGGCGAGCCGGCCACGATCACCACGGTGTCGCCCGGCTGGTAGCGGCCGATCGAGAGCACGGCGTGGTCGACCAGCCGCACCATGGCGTCCGTCGAGGCGACGCCGGGCACGATGAAGGTCTCGGTGCCCCAGGTCAGCGCGAGCTGGCTGCGCACCTCGGGCTCCGGCGTGAACGCCAGCAGCGGCAGCCGGGTGTGCAGCCGGGCCAGCCGCCGCACGGTGTCCCCGGACTGGGTGAACGCGATGAGGGCCTTGGCGCCCAACCGCTCTCCGATGTCGCGCGCCGCGTAGGAGAGCACGCCGCGCTTGGTGCGCGGCACGTGTGACAGCGGCGGCACGTCGACCGTGCCACTCTCCACCGCCGAGATGATCCGGCTCATGGTGGCGACCGCCTCGATCGGGTAGCGGCCGACCGAGGTCTCCCCGGAGAGCATGAGCGCGTCGGCGCCGTCGAGCACGGCGTTGGCGACGTCGGACGCCTCGGCCCGGGTCGGCCGCGAGTTCTCGATCATGGATTCGAGCATCTGGGTGGCGACGATGACCGGCTTGGCGTTCTCCCGCGCGATCTGTACGGCGCGCTTCTGCACCAGCGGCACCCGCTCCAGCGGCAACTCGACGCCGAGATCGCCGCGGGCGACCATGATCCCGTCGAAGGCCAGCACGATCGCCTCGAGGTTGTTGACCGCCTCCGGCTTCTCCAGCTTGGCGATCACCGGCCGGCGCTGCGCGCCCACCCGGTCCATCACCTGGTGCACCAGGTCGATGTCGGCCGGCGAGCGCACGAACGACAGCGCGATGAAGTCCACCCCGAGCCCGAGCGCGAACTCGAGGTCGTTGGTGTCCTTGTCGCTCAAGGCCGGCACGGACACGTTCATGCCTGGCAGCGAGATGCCCTTGTTGTCGCTGACCGGGCCGCCCTCGGTGACATCGCACACCACGTCGGCGCCGTCGATCGCAGTCACCGTCAGGCCGACCTTGCCATCGTCCACCAGCAGCCGGTCCCCGGCCATAGCGTCGTCGGCGAGGCCCTTGTACGTCGTCGACACCCGATCGTGGGTGCCAGGCACGTCCTCGACGGTGATCCGCACGACGTCGCCGGTGCGCCAGTCGACGGGGCCGGCGGCGAACCGGCCGAGCCGGATCTTCGGGCCCTGCAGGTCGGCCAGCACCCCGACCGCCCTGCCCGTCTCGTCGGAGGCGTCCCTGACCAGCGAGTACGCCTGCTTGTGGTCGGCATGGCTGCCGTGGCTGAAGTTCAGCCTCGCCACGTCCATCCCACTGTGGACAAGGGCCAGCACCTTCTCATGGGTCGAGCTGGCCGGGCCCAGCGTGCATACGATCTTCGCGCGGCGGCTCACGTCGGCCACCTTAGACCGGCACCGAGGTCAGCGCCGGGGCAGGCTGCTCGGCCCGACGTGGTCGTCCAACCATTGGGACAGCGGGCGCAGCGCCCGCCACGCGTCCCGCACCCGGTCGAGGCACTCCGGGGTGTGCAGCACGTCGTCGGGCTGCCAGCGGCGCGCGCCGTACAGGGTCTTGTGCCGCAGCAACTCGGCGCGCGGGTGCTCGGCGTCGAAGCCGCGCGGCGGCCGCTTGAGCCGGTGGCCCTCTACCGTGAACCCGTCGCCGCCCAGCCGCTGCAGCAGCGCGGCGAGCGCCCCGCCGCGGCGGCCGTCCGCGACCGCGACGCGGTACCGCTCGACCTGGTCGGAGCCGGTGTCCCAGTAGCCGGACGCGACCAGCATGCCGTTCGCGTCGAGCTGCACGTAGTAGCCGTGGCCGTGCGCCTTCTCGGCGACGCCGCCGCAGTGCGTCTTGTACGGCATCTTGTCCTTGGAGAACCGCACGTCGCGGTACGGGCGGAACACCTTGCCCTGCCCGAACTCGTCCTCCAGTTCGGCGAGCAGCGCGGCCATCGGCGCGTGCACGTGCTCGTCGTAGACGGCCTTGTTGTCCGTCCAGTACGCCTTGGAGTTATCGGCCTCGAGGCCCTCGTAGAAGTCGATGAGGCGCTCGCCGAACCCCGAGAATCCCACGGCCGGGCAGCCTACGCCGCCCAACACGAGCGCACGAACCGCCCAACACGGGTGCCCGAACCGGCGAACACGCGGGTCTGGCGACGGTGTGGCGACGGGTCAGGCGACGGACAGGGGCAGGGTGGTCGGGTGCACGGGGGACGGCAGGTCGGAGCGGCCGGTGAGGTAGGCGTCGACGGCGTGCGCCGCGGATCGGCCCTCGGCGATGGCCCAGACGACCAGGGAGGCACCGCGGTGCGCGTCGCCGCAGACGAAGACGCCGGGTGCGCTCGTCTGCCAGTCGGCGCCGCACGGGATCGCGCCGCGGCGGTTCGGCGCCACCCCGAGACCGGACAGCAAAGGCGTGTGCTCCACGCCGTCGAAGCCGATGGCCAGCAGCGCCATCGTGCACGGCAGCTCGAACTCGGCGGAGCGCGGCGTGACGACCCGCGAGCCGTCGGCCTCCTTGCGGACCCGCACCTCGCGCAGCACCACGGCGCGCACCGCACCGTCCGCGTCGCCGGACCCGGACCCGGACGCCACGAACCGGTCGACGGCGACCGCGAACTGCCGCACGCCGCCCTCCTCGTGCGCCGGGTAGTTGCGCAGGATCCACGGCCACGTCGGCCAGGGTGAGCGCGAGTCGTCGCGGACCGGCGGCGGCTCCGGGTAGAGGTCGAGCTGCACGACGGACGTGGCGCCCTGCCGGTGCGCGGTGCCGAGGCAGTCGGCCGCGGTGTCGCCGCCGCCGATGATCACCACGTCCCTGCCGGCGGCGGACAGCGGCGACGGCCCGTCGCCCTCGCGCTCCCGGTTGGCCGCCACCAGGTGCTCCATGGCCAGGTGCACGCCGCGCAACCCCCGGCCGGGCACGTCCAGCTCGCGCCCGCGCAGGGCACCGACGGCAAGCACCACGGCGTCGTAGGAGGCGCGCAGCGTCTCGACGCCGACGTCATCCGGTCCGCAGCCACCGACGTCGCACGAGGTCACGAACCGGGTGCCCTCGGCCCGCAGCTGGGCCAGCCGCCGGTCGAGCACGCGCTTCTCCATCTTGAACTCGGGGATGCCGTAGCGCAGCAGCCCGCCGAGGCGATCGTCGCGCTCGTAGACGACGACGTCGTGGCCGGCGCGGGTGAGCTGCTGCGCGGCGGCCAGCCCGGCGGGTCCGGAGCCGACCACCGCGACCCGCGAGCCGGAGGCCACCGCGGGGTGTACGGCGTGCACGGTGCCGCGGTCCCATGCCACGTCGGCGATCGCCTGCTCGACCCGCTTGATGGCCACCGCGCCGCCGGCCTCCGGGGTGAGCGCCAGCACGCAGGCCGCCTCGCACGGCGCAGGGCACAGCCGCCCGGTGAACTCGGGGAAGTTGTTCGTGGCGTGCAACCGCTCGCTGGCCGCGGCCCAGTGCTGGTCGACGCTGGCGCCGCGGCTGACCAGGCCGTTCCACTCCGGGATGAGGTTGCCGAGCGGGCAACCGGCCGAGCCGGAGTGGCAGAACGGGATGCCGCAGTCCATGCACCTGGCGGCCTGGGTGGACACCTCGCCGGCCAGCACCGCGGGGTCCAGCGCCGCGTACACCTCGTGCCAGTCGTCCAGCCGCTCGTGCACCGGCCGCTTGCGTGCGTCCACCCTCCGGTGCTTGAGAAAGCCCGTCGGGTCAGCCACGCGAGGCCTCCATGATGGCGGTGTCCACGTCGCGGCCCTCGACCCGCGCGATGCGGGCGGCCTCCATTACCCGCTGGTAGTCCACCGGCATCACCTTGGTGAACGCCGCGCAGCGCCGGCGCCAGTCGCCGAGCAGGGACCCGGCGACCGTGGAACCGGTCAGCTCGTGGTGGCGCGCCACGACCGAGCGCAGCCAGCGCAGGTCGTCGGCGTCCGGCCGCTGCAGCCGCACCATCTCGGCGTTCACGTCGCCAGGGTCCAGGTCCAGCACGAACGCCACCCCGCCGCTCATGCCGGCGGCCAGGTTACGGCCGGTCGGGCCGAGGATCACGGCACGGCCGCCGGTCATGTACTCGCAGGCGTGGTCGCCGACGCCCTCGGCCACCGCGACCGCGCCGGAGTTGCGGACGCAGAACCGCTCGCCCACCAGGCCGCGCAGGAACAGCTCGCCGCCGGTCGCGCCGTACCCGATGACGTTGCCGGCGATCACCTGCTGCTCGGCGAAGAACGGCGCCTCCGGATGCGGCCGCACGATCACCGTGCCGCCGGACAGGCCCTTGCCGACGTAGTCGTTCGCGTCGCCGACCATGTCCAGCGTGATGCCGCGCGGCAGGAACGCGCCGAGCGACTGCCCGGCCGAGCCGGTCAGCGCGATGTGGATGGTGTCATCGGCCAGCCCGTCGCCGCCGTACCGGCGGGTCACCTCGGCGCCGAGCAGCGTGCCGACCGTGCGGTTGACGTTGCGCACCGGCAGCTCGAGGCGCACCGGATGGGCGTCCTCCAGCGCCGCCTCGGCGAGCTGGATCAGCGTGCGGTCCAGGGCGTGCTCCAGCCCGTGGTCCTGCTCGCGGACCTTCCGCCGCGCCGGCCCGTAGGGCGACCGTGGCCGCTGGAAAATCGGTGAGAGGTCCAGCCCGCCGGTCTTCCAGTGCTCGACGGCGCGGTCGGTGTCCAGCACGTCGGCGCGGCCGATCGCCTCGTCCAGCGTGCGGAACCCGAGCTCCGCCAGCAGCTCGCGGACCTCCTGCGCGACGAACTCGAAGTAGGTCTGCACGAACTCGGGCTTACCGGTGTAGCGGGCGCGCAGCTCGGGATTCTGGGTGGCCACCCCGACCGGGCAGGTGTCCAGGTGGCACACCCGCATCATCACGCAGCCGGCGACCACCAGCGGGGCGGTCGCGAAGCCGTACTCCTCGGCGCCGAGCAATGCGGCGACGACGACGTCGCGGCCGGTCTTCATGGCGCCGTCGACCTGCACCGTGATCCGGTCCCGCAACCCGTTGAGCACCAGCGTCTGCTGGGTCTCGGCGAGCCCGATCTCCCACGGCGCGCCGGCGTGTTTCAGCGAGGTCAGCGGCGAGGCCCCGGTGCCGCCGTCGTGGCCGGAGATCAGCACCACGTCGGCGTGGGCCTTGGCGACGCCGGCCGCGACCGTGCCGACACCGACCTCGCTGACCAGCTTGACGTGCACCCGCGCCGCGTCGTTGGCGTTCTTCAGGTCGTGGATGAGCTGGGAAAGGTCCTCGATGGAGTAGATGTCGTGGTGCGGCGGCGGCGAGATCAGCCCGACCCCCGGCGTGGAGTGCCTGGTGCGGGCGATCCACGGGTACACCTTGTTCGGCGGCAGCTGGCCACCCTCGCCGGGCTTGGCGCCCTGCGCCATCTTGATCTGCAGGTCGCTCGCGTTGACAAGGTACTCGCTGGTCACGCCGAACCGGCCGGACGCAACCTGCTTGATCGCCGACCGCCGGGCCGGGTCGTAGAGCCGCTCGGGGTCCTCGCCGCCCTCGCCGGTGTTGGACCGGCCGCCGAGCCGGTTCATCGCGATGGCCAGCGTCTCGTGCGCCTCCGCCGAGATCGAGCCGTACGACATGGCCCCGGTGTTGAACCGCCGCAGGATCGCCGTCGCCGGCTCGACCTCGTCGAGCGGCACCGGCTCGCGACCGGACGGCGGCCGGAACGCGAACAGGCCGCGCAGCGCCCCACCGGCGGCGTTGAGCCGGTCGCACTCTTCTGTGTATTTGCGGTACACGTCGTAGCGCCGGCTGCGGGTGGCGTGCTGGAGGAGGAACACCGTCTCCGGGGTGAACAGGTGCAGCTCGCCCTCGCGGCGCCACTGGTACTCCCCGCCAACCTCGAGCCGCCGGTGCACCCGGTCGGTCGGGTTGTCCGGGTAGGCCATCCGGTGGCGGGCCGCCACCTCGGCGGCCAGCACGTCCAGCCCGACCCCGCCAAGGGGTGACGCCGTGCCGGTGAAGTACTCGTCGACCACGGGCTGGGCCAGACCGACGGCCTGGAACACCTGGGCCGCGGTGTACGCCCCGACGGTGGAGATGCCCATCTTGGACATCACCTTGAGCACGCCCTTGACCAGGGCCTTGACGTAGTTGCGGATCGCGGCCCGCGGCGCCACCCCGGTGAGCGCGCCCTGCGCGACCATGTCCTCGATCGTCTCGAACGCCAGGTACGGGTTCACCGCGGCCGCGCCGTACCCCAGCAGCAGCGCCACGTGGTGCACCTCGCGCGCGTCGCCCGTCTCGACGACCAGCGCGACCCTGGTGCGCTCGCGCTGCCGGACCAGGTGGTGGTGCACCGCGCTCACCAGGAGCAGCGACGGGATGGGCGCGCGGGTGTGGTCGGAGTCGCGGTCGGACAGCACGAGGATGCGGGCCCCCGCGGCGATGGCGGCGGACGCCTCGGCCCGCACCCGCTGCACCGCGGCCGCGAGGGCATCGGCCCCGCCGTCGACCGGGTACAGCCCGGACACCACCGCTGAGGCGAACCCCGGCAGGTCGCCGTCGTCGTTGATGTGGATGAGCTTGGCCAGCTCCTCGTTGTCGATCACCGGCGAGCGCAGCACCACGTGCCGGCAGCTCGCGGGTCCCGGCTCAAGCAGGTTCTGCTCCGGACCCATCACCCGCGACATCGAGGTGACGATCTCCTCGCGGATCGCGTCCAGCGGCGGGTTCGTGACCTGCGCGAAGAGCTGCGCGAAGTAGTCGTAGAGCAGCCGAGGGCGCTGCGAGGTGGCCGCCACCGGGGTGTCGGTGCCCATCGACCCGATCGGCTCGGCGCCGCTGCCGGCCATCGGCGACAGCAGCACCCGCAGCTCCTCCTCGGTGTAGCCGAACGTGAGCTGGCGGCGCAGCACGGCCTCGTGCGACTGCGCGACGTGCGTGCGCTCCGGCATCGTGTCGAGGTCCATCAGCCCTGCGTGCAGCCACTCGTCGTAGGGCAGCGCGGCCGCCAGCTCGGCCTTGATCTCGTCGTCGTCCACGATCCTGCCGCGGGCGGTGTCCACCAGGAACATCCGGCCGGGTTGCAGCCGACCCTTGGCGATCACCTGCGACGGCGGGATGTCCAGCACGCCCGTCTCGCTGGCCAGCACCACCCTGTCGTCCGCGGTCTGCCACCAGCGGGCCGGCCGCAGGCCGTTGCGGTCGAGCACCGCGCCGACCACGGTGCCGTCGGTGAACGTGACGCACGCCGGGCCGTCCCACGGCTCCATGACGCTCGCATGGAACTGGTAGAACGCCCGCCGAAGCCGGTCCATCGTGGCGTGCCGCTCCCACGCCTCCGGGATCATCATGAGCACGGCGTGCGGCAGGCTGCGGCCGCCGAGGTGCAGCAGCTCCAGCACCTCGTCGAAGCTGGCCGAGTCCGACGCCGCCGGCGTGCAGATCGGGAACAGCCGGGTGAGGTCCCCCGGTCCCTGCCCATTTTCGGCTCCGCCGAAGTGCGCGGACTCCAGCAGCGCCTCACGGGCCCGCATCCGGTTGCGGTTGCCCTTGATGGTGTTGATCTCGCCGTTGTGCGCCACGTACCGGAACGGGTGGGCGAGCGGCCAGCTCGGGAACGTGTTGGTGGAGAACCGGCTGTGGACCAGCGCGATCGCGCTCCGCACCCGCTCGTCGTGCAGGTCCGCGAAGAACGCCGGCAGCTGCCCCGTAGTCAGCATCCCCTTGTAGACGAGCGTGCGCGACGACAGCGACGCGAAGTACAGCGGGCCCGCCAGCTCGGCCCGGCGGCGCAGGCAGAACGCGAGCCGGTCCAGCTCGACGCCGGCCGCCCGCGCGTTCCCTGCGGAGGCGACGAACAGCATCGCGAAGTGCGGCATGCAGGCCAGCGCGGTCGGCCCCACCCCGGCCGCCTCCGGCCGCACCGGCACGTCCCGCCAGCCCAGCACGTCGAGGGCCTCCTCGGCGGCGATCCGCTCGATGAGCGCGACGGCCGCTGCCCGCTCGTCCTGGTCGGTCGGCAGGAACACCAGGCCGGCGGCGTAGCGATGCGCGCCGTCCGCCGCCGGCGCGGGCAGGTCGACCCCGGCGACCGCGCGCAGGAACTCGTCCGGCAGTTGGACGAGGATGCCGGCGCCGTCGCCGCTGGTCGGCTCGGCGCCCGCGGCGCCGCGGTGCTCGAGGTTGGCCAGTGCGGCCAGCGCATCACGCACGATCGCGTGGCTGCGGCGCCCCCTGACGTCGGCCACCATGGCGACGCCGCACGAGTCGTGCTCGTTGGACGGGTCGTACAGGCCGGACGGTACTGGGAGCGCCGAGAACGGCATGACGGCGGTCATCGCGGCACCTCCGTGCGTCCATTCGCGTAAGCGCTGCGTTAGCGCAGAACGGGACGGCGGTGGCCCGCATGTGAGCGCGACTGTAACAGCCGCGAAACATTGCGGCACGTTCTCATGGGTGAGCCGAGCCACAGGCCGAGAGGCGGCGCGGTGGCGCCGCCAGCCACGATACGTCAAGTCGGCCCGAACGTCAGGCGGAGACGCTCAGCTCGTCGGACGCGGCTGTGCGTCGGCTCCCTCGTCGGCCTCCGAGTCCGCCCCGGCGCCGGCCGGCCCAAGGCCCGCAGCCGGCTCAGGGCCCGCGGTTGGCCCGGTGTGCGCGGCCGGCTCAGGAGCCGCAGCCGGCCCAGGACCAGCAGCCGGCCCAGAGCCCGCGGCTCGCTCGGTGTCCGCGGTTGGCTCGGCGGGCGCCAGCACCTCGCGGGGGCCGCGGACGAGCAGCAGGTAGGCCACCGCGGCGAGGAACAACACCACCGAGGTGATGACGTTGATCCGGACGCCGAACACCATCGTGGCCGGGTCGGTGCGCAGCAGCTCGATCCAGAACCGGCCGGCGGTGTACCCCGCGACGTACAGCGCGAACACCCGCCCACGGCCCATCCGGTAACGCCGGTCGGCCCACACGATGAGCACGGCCACCGCGACGTTCCACACCAGCTCGTACAGGAACGTCGGGTGCACGACGGCGATCGCGGGCCCGCCGTCGGCGATGCCCCTCAGGGTGTCCTGCTCGCCGGTCGCCGGGTCGACCCGCCTGAAGATCTCCAGCCCCCATGGCAGCGACGTCGGGCCGCCGTACAGCTCCTGGTTGAACCAGTTGCCGAGCCGGCCGACCGCCTGCGCCACCACGATGCCCGGCGCCGCCGCATCGGCGACCGCGGTCAGCGGCACGCCCTTGCGCCGCGCCCCGATCCACGCGCCGAGCGCGCCGAGCGAGATGGCGCCCCAGATGCCGAGGCCGCCCTGCCAGATCTTGAACGCGTCCGCCGGGTGGCCGCCGTCGCCGAAGTACTTCTGCCAGTCCGTCAGCACGTGGTACAGCCGGCCGCCGACCAGCCCGAACGGCACCGCGAACACCGCGATGTCCATGACCGTCCCCGGCGCCCCGCCCCTGGCGACGAACCGCCGCTCGCCCCACCAGACGGCCACCACGATGCCGGCGATGATGCACAGCGCGTACGCCCGGATGGGCAGCGGCCCGAGGTGCCACACCCCCCGGTCGGGGCTCGGGAATGACGCGAGAAGCGCGGTGACGTTCACGGCCGACACGGTAGTGGCCACCGGTCAGTGAGCACCCGACAGGTCGAGGTCCGCCTCGAAGGCCCCGGTCCGCGGACCCGTCGATGCCCAGGTGACACCAGGACTCCCCCCTTTGCCACGGAGTGTGCACGCGGGCACCGACAGTTTCGCGTCGGCGGGTTCAGCGCCTGCCGGCGTCCCCGGTGAGGTCGACCTCGACCGGGAACGGCCACTCGATGCGCAGCAACCCGTCGGCGCTGCGGGCGGCTTCCCGGTAGTCGTCGCCGTCCAGCCGCAGCAGCGTCGCGGACGGCGTTGCCGGCGCCGGATCGACGACGAGGTAGAACGCGATCCCGGCCTCGGCGTAGAGCTGCCGCTTCAGGACGCGGTCATACGCCCGGGTCGACGGCGAGAGGATCTCGGTGGCAACCACGATCTGGTCGCCGGTGAAGTACAGGTTCGTGTGGCCAGGAGCGTTGGTCACGACCAGGTCGGGGATGAGCAGCCGCCCGCCGTTGAGCACGACGTTCACCGCGGGCAGCAGTTCCAGCTCGGGCGGCACGGCACCCAGCAGCGCCACCTGCAACCGTTGCAGGATGCGCTGGTGGGTGGGCGTCGGCGACGGGCTCACGACCAGCGTCCCGTCGACGAGCTCCACGCGCTGGCCGTTGTCCTCGGGCAGCGCGAGGACCTCCTCCAGCGTCCACGGTCGCGGATGCCGCGGGAACGTTTCGGCCGGCATGGCCATGGTCGGCTACCTCCTGGTGCGAACGCCGCCGCCCGCTGATGGTCAGTGTGACACGAGCACTCCCCCATGCAGCTGAGCGTGCTCGCGGACACCGACAGTTTCCGCCAGCGCCCGGCGGCTGTGCAGAACCTGCTCGATGCCGGCCGTCCCGGCGGCTGGCCCCCGCCCTGACCGGTTCGAGTGGTCAGGACTGAGCAGGCAGGGACGGCTCGGCGAACAGACCACGAATGTCGTCGGCCTCCAAGGCGGCGCCGAAGACATTGCCGTCGTCCATGACGCTGGAGAACAGTTGCGCCTTCCTTGCCTTGAGCGCCATCACCTTCTCCTCGATGGTGTCCTTGGCGATGAGTCGGTACACCATGACACTTCTGGTCTGTCCGATGCGGTGGGTCCGGTCCACGGCCTGCGCCTCCGTCGCGGGGTTCCACCAGGGGTCCAGCAGGAAGCAGTAGTCCGCCTCGGTCAGGTTCAGTCCAAATCCGCCCGCCTTGAGGCTGATCACGAACACCGGGACCGAGCTGTCCTTGAAGCGCTGCAGCACGGCAGCCCGGTTTCGCGTCGAACCGTCGAGGTAGCAGTACTCGATGCCCGCGGCATCCAGGCGACCGCGCACCGTGCTGAGAAATCCGGTGAACTGGCTGAAGACCAGCGCCCGGTGCCCGCCGTCGATCACGTCATGGAGTTGCTCGAGCATTGTATCGATCTTGGCGCAGGGGACGTTTCCATGCGCGTCGTCAACGAGCTCCGCGTGCAGGCTCAGCTGGCGCAGCAGCGTCAGGGAACGCAGGATGGTGAACCGGTTCTTATCCATGTCGTGGACCAGACCGAGGACTTTCTGCCGCTCCCGTTGCAGGTGGGTCTGGTAGATCTTCCGGTGCCGCGGATGCAGTTCCACCTCGAGGACCTGTTCCTGCTTCTCGGGAAGATCGGCGGCCACCTGCTCCTTGGTGCGACGCTTGACCAGCGGCTTGACCCGCCGGCGTAGCTGAGCGAGCAACTCGGCGTCGCCCTGCTTTTCGATCGGCTGCGCGTAGTAGTACCGAAAACGTGTCGGGCTCGGAAACAGCCCGGGCGCGGTGATCGAGAGCAGCGACCACAGCTCCATCAGGTTGTTCTCCATCGGCGTTCCGGTGATCGCCAGCTTGAACGGCACCGGTAGCCGGCGGGCACACTGGTAGATCTTCGACTGGTGGTTCTTGGTGAACTGGGCCTCATCGAGGATCATTCCCGACCACGGCATCTGCGAGTAGTCGTCGAAGTCGAGCCGGAACAGCGTGTACGAGGTGACCACCACATCGGCGCCGGCAATGGCCTCGGCGAGGGTCTGGCCGCGGCGCCGCAGCGTGTCCGTGATCGCCACGACCTTCAGCTCCGGCGCGAACCGCGCGGCTTCGGTCGTCCAGTTCGACACGACGCTCGTCGGCGCCATGATGAGGAACGGCCCGATGGTGGGATCGGCCTGCCTCGCGTGGCAGATGAGCGCCAACGTCTGCAGCGTCTTACCGAGCCCCATGTCGTCGGCGAGGATGCCGCCGAGCCGAAACTCCCACAGGAACGCGAGCCAACGGAATCCGTCTAGCTGGTATGGGCGCAGCCGTGCCGCGAGCATCGCCGGTGGCCGCATCGAGCCGACGGAGTCGATCGACAGCAGTCCCTGCACCCCTTGCCGCCACGCTTTCGCCTGGTGGTCGACCACTCCAAGCTCGGTCAGCTCGTCCCACAGTCCCGCCTGGAACCGGCTGATCCTGAGCGAGTCACCCGGCGATTCCTGCAACGCCCTCGCTTCCTCGATCAGCCTGTGCAGCGACTGCAGTTCCGGTTTCTGCAGGGAGAAGTAGGCGCCATCGGGGAGCAGCAGGTGGGTCTGGTCCTCGTTGAGCGCCACGAACACGTCCGTGAAGGGAACCTGCCGGCCCTCCACGGAGATGGTGACCCCGAGGTCGAACCAATCCGTCTCGCCAGCCACGTCGTCGGTCGACACGCCGATGCGCAGGGTGTCGCCCGCCTCGCGGTAGTCGGGCGTGTTGCCGCTGACCTCGACGACGACCCCTGGCTGGTCGGCCAGCAGCGGCAGCAGCTCGGTGGTGAATCGCATGGTGTCGATGCCACGGAGCTTGGCGCGCGGCGCCAGAGTCCGTTCTGGATCGGCGGACTCCGGATCGAGACAGAGCTGCCCGAACCGATCGAGCGGGATATCGAGGTTCGCCAGAATGGCCCGCTCCCGGTCCGGATCCCGGTACCCGGCATCCGGTGGGATCGAATGCAGCGGCGCACGCAGCCGCGAATTGCCGATCTCGTAGGCCCATTCCCAGCTGATATCGAGTTCGTGATCAGCGCCGTAAGCCGCGCGTAGCACGATGGTGGGATCCGATATCGTCGGCGGTGTGAAGGACTCGTCGGACGAGATCACCGTGACCAGGTGTCGTAGCCGCGGATAGTAGTCGTCACGGAAACGGCCCGACTCGACGGCTGGAATCTCCAGACGCTGGTCCTCCAGCGCCATCCGGTGCAGTTGTGGCGGCACCGCCCTGGCAAGCTTGGCCAGCCGGATGCGCCAGTCGGCATGCCCGGCGGCCCCCTGGACATCCGCGCGGTCGACGTAGACGAGACCGTGGCCCTCGGACCCGATGAATCGTATCGGCACGGCATCCACGGATGTCCCACCAACGCGAATTACCGGAACGATGACGAGCGACCCGGATGATCCACCGCGGGCGACGTCGAAGCAGAACTCGGCGGAGCCGTATTTCTCCACCTCGCCGAGCCGTTTCTTTCCGTGCACCAGCCGCAGGCCGACCGCTGCTGCCTCGTCCAGGATTGGCCAGAGCTGGCGGCTGTCGAACGCGCACAGGTCGATCGTCTTCTCGTCGCCGTACGAGTAGTAGGAGGTCGAACGGTTCTCGCCCGACTTATGAAGGGCGTACATCTCCTTGAGCAGCCGCAGGTGCGCGGCGACGTAGTCGCCGTAGTAATGCAGCGAACCAAGCTTGGTCCAGCTCAGCCCGCCGCTGACCCAACCGTTCTTGCCTGGCGCCACCAGCCGAGCCAGCAACTTCAGCCCACGCCCCGTCGGCGCGGAACCGCGCGCAGGGCGCGCTTCCGGCGATAGCGTCAGCTCGATGGCCAGCGGCGTGCCGGACGGCTGGCTCACGGTCCCGGCCGGCCGGGACCCGAGCAACGACCCGAGGGACTGTTCCCATGCCTCGGGTTCCGGCCTGGAGACGACCCGTGGATCCTGCGCAGGACGCTGCGCGCCCAACGCCGCCAGCACGAGCGCGGCGACATGCTTGCAGTTGAACGCCACGGGGCAGCTGCACTCGCCGTGCGCGAACCGCATGGTCAGACCGTTGGCGGACGCGAAGTACGCCGTCGTGGCGTAGAGGCGGCCGCCCCGCACGGTTCCCTCCAAGGCGCTGCCGGCGGGATCCCATCGCACCCGGATGACCGCGTTCTGCCGCGCGTACTCGGCACCCCTCGTGTAGGAGGCTGCGCCGACGGCGTCCTCCAACAGGGTGAGATCGACGTCAAGCACCGCTACGGAACGCACGCGGCCAAGGTAGCGGTCGGCACCGACGCTCCTCGTTCGACATGCCGGGCCCAGCAAGATTGACATAATCAACGGGGTCTAACCGCGCGCTGGTCCGTCAGATGACGTGAGGTACTGGCGTGCGAGCTTGCCTGCCCCGCCGTTCTGGTCATCCGGACCGGATGAATTCTATGACCGTGATCCGAAAGGCACACCGGGATCGCTGGAGTGGAGCAAAGCCGGGGATTGCCGGCGGACACCGGCGGCGAGGTCAGCGGCCAGGGCGCGGATAGCTGGTTCGCCGGAGGCCGCCGCGGTGACGAAGGCGGAGCCGACGATGACAGCGTCGGCGAAGGAGGCTACCTCGGCGGCCTGGGTGCCGGAGCGGACGCCGAGGCCGACGCCGACGGGGATGGGGGTGTGCTCGCGGATTCGCGCAACCAACGCCGGGGCGGCGTCGCTGACGGTGTCGCGGGCGCCCGTGACGCCCATCGTGGAGGCGGCGTAGAGGAAGCCACGGCAGGCGGCGGCGGTCATGGCGATCCGAGCCGGCGTCGAGGACGGCGCGACGAGGAAGATCCGGTCGAGGTCGTGCGCGTCCGCGGCGGCCAGCCAGTCGGCGGCCTCATCGGGCACGAGGTCGGGGGTGATCACGCCAAGGCCGCCGGCCGCGGCCAGGTCACGGGCGAAGGCGTGCACGCCGTAGCGGTACACCGGGTTCCAGTACGTCATCACCACGGCGCGGCCGCCGGCGGCGGCCACCGTCTGCACGACATGGAACACGTCGCGCAGACGCACGCCGCCGCGCAGCGCAGCGGTCGCCGCGGCCTGGATCGTCGGGCCGTCCATCACCGGGTCGGAGTACGGGATACCGACCTCGACGAGGTCGCAGCCGGCGTCCAGCATGGCTCGCAGGGCAACCGCCGACCCCTCGACGGTGGGGTACCCGGCCGGCAGGTAACCGATCAGCGCGGCCCGCCGCTCGGCGCGGCACCCGTCGAACAGCGGCGCGAGCCTGGCGATCACGAAGTGTCCCCCTCGAGCACGCTGAACCCGCCGCCGGAGGCGGCAAGTCCGAACCACTGCGCGGCGGTGTCGACGTCCTTGTCGCCGCGGCCGGACAGGTTGACCAGGATCACCGCGTCCGGCCCGAGTTCACGGCCGAGGTCCACCGCGCCGGCGACGGCGTGCGCCGACTCGATGGCCGGGATGATGCCCTCGGTGCGGCACAGCAGCCGGAAGGCGTCCATCGCCTCGGCGTCGGTGACCGGGTGGTACTCGGCGCGGCCGGTGTCCTTGAGGTAGGAGTGCTCCGGGCCGACGCCGGGGTAGTCCAGCCCTGCGGAGATCGAGTGCGCCTCGATGGTCTGGCCCTCGTCGTCCTGCAGCAGGTAGGACAGCGCGCCGTGCAGCGCCCCCGGTGTGCCCTCGGTCAGCGTGGCGGCGTGCCGGCCGGTGGCGATGCCGTCGCCGGCCGCCTCGTACCCGCACAGCCGCACGCCGTGGTCGTCGAGGAAGGCGTGGAAGATGCCGATGGCGTTCGAGCCGCCGCCGACGCAGGCTGCCACCGCGGACGGCAGCCGCCCGGTCAGTTCGAGGACCTGGGCACGGGCTTCGAGCCCGATCACCCGGTGGAAGTCGCGCACCATCACCGGGAACGGGTGCGGGCCGGCGACCGTGCCGAGCAGGTAGTGCGTGCTGTCGACGTTGGCGACCCAGTCACGCAGCGCCTCGTTGATGGCGTCCTTGAGGGTGCGTGAGCCGGTGCCGACCGGGATCACCTCGGCGCCGAGCAGCCGCATCCTGGCCACGTTGAGCGCCTGCCGCCGGGTGTCCTCCTCTCCCATGTACACCACGCAGTCCAGCCCGAGCAGCGCGCACGCGGTCGCGGTGGCCACCCCGTGCTGGCCGGCGCCGGTCTCCGCGATCACCCTCTTCTTGCCCATCCGCCGGGTGAGCAGCGCCTGGCCGAGCACGTTGTTGATCTTGTGCGATCCGGTGTGGTTGAGGTCCTCGCGCTTGAGCAGGATCCGGGCGCCGCCGGCGTGCGAGGACAGCCGGGTGGCGTCGGTCAGCGGAGACGGGCGGCCGCTGTAGTCGCGCTGCAGCCGGTCGAGCTCGGCGAGGAACTCCGGGTCGACGCGGGCCTTCTCGTAGCACGCGGTGAGCTCGTCAAGCGCGGCGATCAGCGCCTCCGGAACGAACCGCCCCCCATACCGCCCGAAGTGCCCGTGCTCGTCCGGCCCATGCCCGCTCCGCTCCGCAACCCCATCCCCCGCGGTGGGCAACTCCCCCGCGCGATAAGCGGGCTCATCGCGCGTTTCCGTGGTCGCGGATGCGCGATAAGCACGCTTATCGCGGTTAGGGAGGCGGTTGGGGGGGCGGGGCATCAGCGGGTGGGTTTGGGGCATGCGGGGTGCGAGCCGGCGGTGACCAGCTCGGCCACCATGCTCCGGGGGTCGCCGCTGGTCACCAGGCCCTCGCCGACCAGGACGGCGTCGGCGCCGGCGCCGGCGTAGGTCAGCAGGTCGGCGGTGCCGCGGACGCCGGACTCGGCCACCCTCAGGACCTCGTTGGGCAGCCCGGTAGCGATCCGGCCGAACACGTCGCGGTCCACCTCGAGGGTGTGCAGGTCGCGCGCGTTCACCCCGACCAGCCTTGCGCCGGCCTCCAGCGCGCGGTCGGCCTCCTCCGCGGTGTGCACCTCGACCAGGGCCGTCATGCCGAGCGACTCGACGCGGTCGACCAGCGACTCCAGCGCGTTCTGCTCCAGCGCGGCGACGATCAGCAGCACGACGTCGGCGCCGTGCGCGCGGGCCTCGTGCACCTGGTACGGGCCGACCACGAAGTCCTTGCGCAGCACCGGCAGGTCGACGGCGGCGCGCACGGCGTCCAGGTCGGCGAGCGAGCCGCCGAAGCGGCGCCGCTCGGTGACCACGCTGATCAGCCGGGCGCCGCCGGCGGCGTACTCCGACGCCAGCCATCCAGGGTCGTCGATCACCGCGAGCTCGCCGCGCGACGGGCTGCGCCGCTTCACCTCGGCGATCACCCCGATGCCAGGCCCGCGCAGCGCGGCCATCGCGTCGCGGGGTGCCGCGACCCGCGCGGCGCGCTCCTTCATCTCGTCGAACGAGACGCGGCGCTCGCGGTCGGCTAGGTCGGTGCGCACCCCTTCCAGGATGGACTCCAGGACGCTCAAGCCGTACCCCTTCCCGCTACCCGGGTCGCTGGCCGATGCTAACCCTCACACCGCGCCGGCCTGTGCACCGGGGTGGGCGCGCGCTGACACCTTGGTCATCGCCGTCGCGGCGGTCTCCGATAGCCCGACGGCGTCCCGTTCAGCCGGTCGGGTCGCGGCCGGCGTCCAGCTCGTCCCACATGTTGCGCTGGCCGGCGGCCGGGCGGGACCGGTAGCGCGAGCCCATCCGCGGCATGCGGTGGCCGAGGGTGGCGAGCAGGACACCGGCGGCGAGCTGGAGGGCGGCGGCTGCCATGCCGAGGACGGCCGGCAGCAGGGCACCACCGGCGCTGGCGAACCCCGCGACAATGCCGACGGCCGCCACCACCCCGCCGAGCAGCCGGCGGAGGAACCCGCCCGTCGCCAGCGCGGCCGCGATCATGGCGAGGGCCAGCGCGGCGAGCGCGGACTGGCCGGCGCCGCCGCCACGGTAGGCGCCGACCCAGAGCAGCACGGCGGCGGCCGCCAGCAGCCCTACGACCGTCCACAGTGGACGCTTCAGGGCGGTCACGGGAGTCACGGCGGTCACCGCGGTCACGGCCGCGCGGCGATGCGCAGCGTCGCGGCGGTGGCCACCGCGTCGAGCACGGCGCGCGCCTTGTTCAGGCACTCGGTGTCCTCGTAGGCCGGGTCGGAGTCGGCCACGATGCCGGCGCCGGCCTGCACGTACGCCACGCCGTCGCGGATCATGGCGGTGCGGATGGCGATGGCGGTGTCGGCGTCGCCGGCGAAGTCCAGGTAGCCGACGACCCCGCCGTACAGCCCGCGGCGGGTCGGCTCGAGCTCCTCGATGATCTCCATGGCCCGCGGCTTCGGCGCGCCGGACAGGGTGCCGGCCGGAAAGCAGGCGGCCACCGCGTCGAACGCGGTCCGGCCGGGGGCCAGCTCGCCGGTCACGGTCGAGACGATGTGCATGACGTGGCTGTACCGCTCGACGCGGTAGAAGTCGATCACCCGGACGGTGCCTGGCAGGCACACCCTGCCGAGGTCGTTGCGGCCGAGGTCGACCAGCATGAGGTGCTCGGCTCGTTCCTTCTCGTCGGCAAGCAGATCCTTCTCGAGCAACTCGTCGTCGGCGTCGGTCTCGCCGCGCCAGCGGGTGCCGGCTATCGGGTGCGTGGTCGCCCGCCCGTCCCGCACGGTGACCAGCGACTCCGGCGACGAGCCGACGATGTCGAAGCCGTCCAGCCGCAGCAGGTACATGTACGGGCTGGGGTTGGACGTGCGCAGCACCCGGTAGACGTCCAGCGCGTCGGCGGCGGTGCGCATCTGGAAGCGCTGGGACAGCACCACCTGGAACGCCTCGCCGGCCATGATCTGCTCCTTGACGGCCAGCACACCGTCCTGGAACGCCGCGGAGGAGGTGCGGCGCTCGAAGGTCGGCTCAGGCCGCTGGAACACCGCGGCCGAGGCCGGGGCCGGGGTGCACAGCCGCTCGGTCATGGCCTCCAGCCTTGCCACCGCGTCGTCGTAGGCGGCGTCCACGCGCTCGTCCGTGTCGTCCCAGTTCACCGCGTTGGCGATGAGCGTGATCACGCCCTCGTGGTGGTCCAGCGCGGCCAGGTCGGTGGCCAGCAGCATCACCAGCTCCGGCAGCCGCAGGTCGTCCTGCGCCAGCGTCGGCAGCCGCTCGAGGCGGCGCACGGCGTCGTAGCCGATGTAGCCGACCATGCCGCCGTGCAGCGGAGGCAGGTCGGGCAGCGGGTCGGTGCGCAGCGCGCGCAGGGTCTCGTCCAACGCCTGCAGGGGGTCGCCGTCGTACCGCGCGCCGACGCCCGGCAGGCCAACCGGTGGCGTGCCGGTCCAGGTCACGCTGCCGTCCACCTCGGTCAGCGCGGCCGCGCTGCGCACGCCGATGAACGACCAGCGCGACCACGACCGGCCGTTCTCCGCCGACTCCAGCACGAACGTGCCAGCCCTGTTCTCGGCGAGCTTGCGGTACACCCCGAGCGGGGTCTCCCCGTCGGCCAGCAGCCGCCGCACCACCGGGATCACCCGCCGGCCAGCGGCCAGCTCCCGGAACTCCTCCCGGGTCGGGCCGATCTGGCCGAGGCCGGCGGCGCCGCGCTGGCCCCGGGTGCGGTACGCCGTGCCGATCACCGGCTCATTGTGCCGCCACCGCGGCCGGTGACGTCGACCGGTGACGTTGACCGGTGACCTTGACCGGAGCCGCGGTGGCGCGGTATGTTTTCAACGCGCGTTGAACAGACCCGTTCGGCGGAGGGCGGTCAGGCAATGGAGTCGATCAAGGCGGACGACCTCGTCGTGGTGCGCGGCGGGGTCACGGTGCTGGACCATCTCACGTTCGGCGTGCCGGCCGGCACGGTGACCGGGCTGCTGGGGCCCAGCGGCAGCGGCAAGACCACGCTGCTGCGGGTGATCGTCGGCGTGCAGAAGATCACCTCGGGCACCGTGACCGTGCTGGACCGGCCGGCCGGCGAGGCCAGCCTGCGGCACGAGTTCGGGTACACCACGCAGACGCCGTCGGTGTACGTCGATCTGACCGTCGCGGAGAACGTGCGCTATCACGCCGCGCTGCACGGCAAGCGGCGCGACGCGGTGGACGAGGCGATCGCCTCGGTCGGGATGAGCGAGCTGGAGGACCGGCTGGTCGGCAAGCTCTCCGGCGGCCAGCGCAACCGGGTGTCGCTGGCGTGCGCGCTGGTCGCGCGGCCGCGGCTGCTGCTGCTCGACGAGCCGACGGTCGGGCTGGACCCCGTGCTGCGCCGCGACCTGTGGGCGCTGTTCAAGCTGCTCGCCGCCGAGGGCGTCACGCTGCTGGTGTCCAGCCACGTGATGGACGAGGCGTCGCGCTGTGATCGGCTGCTGCTGCTGCGCGACGGGAAGCTGCTCACCGACGACACCCCGGACGGGCTGCGCGCGGTGACCGGCACGCACGACCTGGACGAGGCGTTCCTTCGCCTTGTCGAGCACGGGGAGGTGGCCGCGTGAACGTCAGGCTGACGATAGCGACGGCGCTGCGGGTTGGTACCCAGCTGCGCCGCGACCACCGCACGCTGGCGCTGGTGATCGTGGTGCCGTGCGTGCTGCTGTGGCTGTTCTCCGAGCTGTTCGCGGACGCGTCGATGATCTTCCAGCGGCTCGCCCCTGCGATGCTCGGCGTGTTCCCGTTCATCACCATGTTCCTGGTGACGAGCGTGGCCATGGTCCGCGAGCGCACCAGCGGCACCCTGGAGCGGCTGCTCACCACCCCGATCGGCCGGGCCGACCTGGTGCTGGGGTACGCGCTGGCGTTCGCCGTGCTGTCGCTGGTGCAGGCCTGCGTGGCCACCGCGGTGGCGCTCGGGCTGCTCGGCATGGACAGGCCGGCCTCGGTGATCGTGCTGGTGCTGGTGGCGCTGGCCAACGCGCTGCTCGGCACCGCGCTCGGCCTCGGCCTGTCCTCGTTGGCCACCACGGAGTTCCAGGCCGTGCAGTTCCTGCCGGCGGTGGCGCTGCCGCAGATCCTGCTGTGCGGGCTGATCGTGCCGACCGAGCAGATGGCCGGCTGGCTGGACGCCCTGAGCCGGGTGATGCCGCTGCGCTATGCGGTGGACGCCATGCAGACCCTGACCGGTGCGGCCGCCGTCGAGGGCCGGGTGTGGCGGGACCTGGTGGTGATCGTCGGCTGCGTGCTGGTGGCGCTCGGCCTAGGCGCGGGGACCCTGCGGCGGCGCAGCGCATGATCAAGGTCCGGGCGTGACGGCGGAGGACGGCGCTCCGGCCGCGGCTCGGCGCAGGGGCCGCCGGCCGGCGGGGGAGGACACCAGGGCCGCGCTGCTGGACGCCGCCAGGGCGGTGTTCGTCGAGCAGGGCTTCGACGGAGCCACCGTGCGCGCCATCGCCGCCAAGGCCGGCGTGGACGCCGCCATGGTCAACCACTGGTTCGGCGGCAAGGAGGGCCTGTTCGCCGCGGCCATGCAGATCCCGGTCGACCCGGCCGCGCTGGTGGACGAGCTGCTCGCCGGCGGGCTGGACGGGATCGGCGAGCGCATCGTGCGGCGGTTCCTCTCGGTGTGGGACGCCAGCCGCGGCGGCCCGCTGATCGCGATCGTCCGCTCGGTGAGCAGCCACGAGCAGTCCGCGCGGATGATGCGCGAGTTCATCACCAAGGTGATGTTCGGCCGGCTGGCCCGCGGGCTGGACATCGACCAACCGGACCTGCGGGCGGCGCTGTGCGGCTCGCAGATCGTCGGCCTTGCCATGATCCGGTACGTGATCCGGCTCGAGCCCATGGCCTCGGCGCACCCCGACGTCGTGGCCTCGGCGATCGGCCCGACGCTGCAGCGCTACCTCACCGCGGCGCTGTGAGCAGGAGCTCGGTGAAGCATGTCCGGCTGCCGGTATGGCAGGCCGGCCCGGTCTGGTCAACGACGAGCAGCACGGTGTCCCCGTCGCAGTCAAGGCGCACCTCGTGCACGAGTTGGGTGTGCCCGGAGGTCTCGCCCTTCTCCCACAGTTGCCCGCGGCTGCGCGAGTAGTACGTGGCCCGCCGGGTGGTGAGCGTGCGGTGCAGCGCCTCGTCGTCCATCCAGGCGACCATCAGCACCTCGCCGGTGCCGCGCTGCTGCGCGACGGCGCACACCAGCCCGTCGGCGGTGCGCTTGAGCCGGGCCGCGATCGCCGGGTCGAGGCTCACCGCCGGACGCCGCCGGTGTGCTGCAGCGCCGGCCTGGTGTTCAGCAGCACCGCAACGTACACCTGGGACGCGGCGATGAGGCCGGCCGCGATCCGCACCCACACCGCCAGCGGCTGCAACGCGATCAAGGTGTGCAGGAACGCCACGGCCAGCGCGAAGACCAGGCCGGCAAGGCGCGCCGACCGCATGCCGCGCAGCAGCCCGCCGGCCACCCCCACGGCGATCACGAGCTGCAGCAGCGACACCAGGAACACGCCGCCGCCACCGTCGCCCTCGATCGCCGACCTCAGCACGTCGACCAGCACGAACAGCAGGCCGCCTGTGACAAGCAGCCAGCCGGCCAGCCGGACCTCCACCGGCGCCCTCGCCCCGACCGAGAAGATCCACCGCCCCGACCCCGTTCCCGCTGGCCCCGTACTCATCGCACCTCCACACCGGCGGATCGCAGCTCCTGCTTGACCTGCCCGATCCGCAGCTGACCAAAGTGGAACACGCTGGCTGCGAGCACCGCGTCGGCCCCGGCCGCGACCGCCGGCGGGAAGTGCGACAGCTCGCCTGCCCCGCCGCTGGCGATCACCGGGACGGTCACCGCGGCGCGCACCGCCCGGATCATCTCCAGGTCGAAGCCGGCCATGGTGCCGTCGGCGTCCATGGAGTTCAGCAGGATCTCGCCGACGCCGAGCTCCTGGCCGCGGCTGGCCCACTCGACGGCGTCGATGCCGGTGCCGCGGCGCCCGCCGTGGGTGGTCACCTCGTACCCGGACGGGGTGCCCTGGCAGCGCCGTGCGTCCACCGACAGCACGATGCACTGCGCCCCGTACCGCCGCGACGCCTCGCCGAGCAGCTCGGGCCGCGCGATCGCCGCGGTGTTGACGCTGACCTTGTCCGCACCGGCCCGCAGCAGCCGGTCGACGTCCTGCGTGGTGCGGATGCCACCACCGACCGTGAGCGGGATGAACACGCACTCGGCCGTGCGCCGCACCACCTCGTAGGTGGTCTCCCTGTCCGCGGCGGACGCCGTGACGTCCAGGAACGTCAGCTCGTCCGCGCCGTCGGCGTCGTAGGCCGCGGCCAGCTCGACGGGGTCGCCGGCGTCGCGAAGGTCGCGGAAGTTGACGCCCTTGACCACCCGGCCACCGTCCACGTCCAGACACGGGATCACCCGAACCGCCACCATGGGGCGACGCTAGCGCGTCGCCCCATGTGAGTGGTAAATGGTGCTGGAGCACCATTTACCACTCACAAGCGGCCGTAGGCCGCCAACGTCAGGAACTCAACGAACCGCTCGCCCAGCGCCACCTGCTCGAACACCTCGCGCGCATCGCCCCAGCGTCCCGCGTCGAAGGCCGCGGAGCCGAGCTCGTCGCGGATGGCGTGCAGCCGCTCGGCCACGGCGGCGCGCACCAGCGGGGCGGTCACTAGCACGCCGGTGTCGGCCAGCGCCACCTGGTTGTGCACCCACTGCCACAGCTGGGAGCGCGAGATCTCCGCGGTGGCGACGTCCTCCATGAGGTTGTGGATGGCGGCCGCGCCGACCCCGCGCAGCCACGACTCGATGTACCGCAGGCCGACGTCCACGGCGGCGCGGAGCCCGTCGGAGGTCACCCGCCCCGGCGTCGACCCGATGTCCAGCAGGTCGGCGGCGGTCACCGCGACCTCGGGGCGCTGCCGGTCGAGCTGGTTGGGCCGGGTGCCGAGCACGCCGTCGAACACGGCCGTGCACACCGGCACCAGGTCGGGGTGCGCGACCCAGGAGCCGTCGAACCCGTCGGCGGCCTCGCGCTCCTTGTCCTGCCGCACCTTGGCAAGGGCCCGCTCGGTGACCTCGGGCTCGCGCCGGCTCGGCACGAACGCGGCCATCCCGCCGATGGCGAACGCGCCGCGCCGGTGGCAGGTCCGCACCAGCAGTTCGGTGTACGCGCGCATGAACGGCGCGGTCATGGTGACCGCGTTGCGGTCGGGCAGCACGAACTCCGGCCCGTTGTCGCGGAAGTTCTTGATCACGCTGAACAGGTAGTCCCACCGCCCGGCGTTCAGGCCGGACGCGTGCTCGCGCAGCTCGTACAGGATCTCGTCCATCTCGAACGCCGCGGTGATCGTCTCGATGAGCACGGTGGCCCTGACCGTGCCGTGCGGGACGCCGAGCACGGCCTGGGCGTGCGTGAACACCTCGTTCCACAGCCGCGCCTCGAGGTGGCTCTCCAGCTTGGGCAGGTAGAAGTACGGGCCGCTGCCGCTGGCGAGCTGCCGCGCCGCGTTGTGGAAGAAGTACAGCCCGAAGTCAACAAGCGACGCCGACGCCGGCTCGCCGTCCACCGTGAGGTGCCGCTCGGTCAGGTGCCAGCCGCGCGGCCGGAACACGATCGCCGGGATCCGTTGCGACGCCAGCGCGTACCGCCTGCCGTCCGGGCCGTCGAAGGAGATCCGGCGCTCGATGGCGTCGACGAGGTTGACCTGCCCGGCGACCATGTTGGCCCAGGTCGGCGCGTTGGCGTCCTCGTGGTCGGCGAGCCACACCCTGGCCCCGGAGTTCAGCGCGTTGATCGTCATCTTGCGTTCGGTCGGCCCGGTGATCTCGGTGCGACGGTCGGTGAGGTCGGCCGGCGCCGGCGCCACCGACCACTGCGCCTCGCGCACGTCCCTGGTCTGCGGCAGCCAGTCCAGCCGGCCGGTCGCGGCGATCTCCGACCGCCGCCGGGCCCGCCGCGCCAGCAGCTCGGTCCGGCCCGAGTCGAAGCGCCGGTGCAGGTCGGCGACGAACCCCAGCGCGTCCGGGGTCAGCACCTCGCCGGCCCGCTCGACGCCGGACGGGGCAACCTCGATGTCGGCCATTCGCCGATCGTAGGTCCGCCGGACCGACCGCCGGCGGTCACTCCGGGTCGACGTCCGGGCGGCCCTTCGGGCCCATCGTGTGCCGCCAGCGCAGGATGCCCAGCACCATCACCAGGACCAGCGCCATCAGGATGAGCAGCTCGATGCCCTGCGGGTTCCAGCGGAACGACGGCTCGCCCCTGGCTGGTGCCGTCCCACCTCATGCCGGCCGAAGGAGGTCGCTGGCGAATGGTCAGGATGAGGCCGGGTCACAGTCGGTTCGATCAGCTGCTCGGCGCAGTCCGTCCAGGGCCGCTCAGGCGACTGCGGCGAGCGCCTCGGGCAGCGTGAACGCGCCGATGTAGAGGGCCTTGCCGACGATGCTGCCCTCGACGCCCTCCGGCGCAAGCTCGACGAGCGCGAGCAGGTCCTGGACGCTGGACACTCCCCCGGAGGCGACCACCGGCGCCTTCGTCCTGGCGCACACCTCGCGCAGCAGCCGCAGGTTGGGGCCGTGCATGGTGCCGTCCTTGCTGACGTCGGTCACCACGTACCGGGGGCAGCCGTCGGCGTCCAGCCGGTCGAGCACCTGCCACAGGTCGCCGCGCTCCTCGGTCCACCCGCGGGCGACCAGCCGGTGGTCGTCGTCGATGATCCGCACGTCCAGCCCGACCGCGATCCGCTCGCCGTGCTCGGCGATCACCCGCGCGCACCACGCCGGGTCCTCCAGCGCGCCGGTGCCGAGGTTGACCCTCGCGCAGCCGGTGGCCAGCGCGGCCCCCAGCGAGGCGTCGTCGCGGATGCCGCCGGACAGCTCGACGGCGACGTCCAGCCCGCCCACCATCCTGGCGAGCAGCTCTGCGTTGGACCCGCGGCCGAACGCGGCGTCCAGGTCGACGAGGTGGATCCACTCGGCGCCGTCGCGCTGCCACGCCAGCCCCCCAGCCCAACACTCTCCCAAACACGCCTCCCCTACACCCCCCCCACCCAACCGCCCCACCGCCAGCCCAGCCATCAGCTCCCGCGCCCCAAACAGCGTCG
>Ga0184609_10000057_pt1 | contig 29343 bp, 19 predicted proteins | sample PLM1_60_coex_FD_133165 | JGI IMG/M metagenome (GOLD analysis project Ga0184609, IMG submission 133165) | Groundwater sediment microbial communities from an aquifer in East River, Colorado, USA - PLM1_60_coex | ecosystem: Environmental > Terrestrial > Soil > Riparian zone | place: USA: East... | reverse complement strand
TAAGTTTTCTCATAATTAGGGCAATTTCCAGATATAGAGAATATTCAGCAGATAGAGGAGGTGCAATCATGACGGGAAGGCCAGATAAATTGGCAGACGCACTTATGAAAATAAGCGGAAAAATGAGCAAGATTCCAGCTAACGAATTACAAAAGGTACAGAAAATGAATGCATTCTTTATTATCCCTGCCCTATCAGGGAGTTCCATTGCTAACCTCTTCTCAACTCATCCACCAGTGGAAAAAAGAGTCCAGAAACTTAAGGAGATGATGACTGGTGAGAACTGAGAACGAATTAGCATTTATCTACATTCACACCACAGGCGTAACAGGTTTTATTTCACATTCTGATAAGTCAATAATTTCTCTTCCATTAATTCGATTGAAAATTACATGCCAGATGTGTCATCATTGTTTCTAATTGTTTCTAATTCTTACTATCCTAGAATCCCATTAGAGAATTAATTTTATTGCGGGCCCGTCGGGATACGATTGAATATTTAGTCGGAACCTAAATCAGAATTTCAAATTTGAACATATTCTATATTATTTCTGAAATCCACACGAAAGCATTGAGATCGGTATGGGTCGGAAGGGATTGAATTTGTTTACAATGTGAATCGAATCCTTTGATCAGTACTAGGCTTACTTTGTTTGAGTTAATTTTAATGGGCTGGAAGGGACTAGTCTGAAATTTCATGGGTTCTTCTTTCGCTCGCCAGGAACTAGTCGTTTCTGTTACGACTAGCTGCGAGTCGTCCATGTTTACGTCAGAGGCAAGCTCTTGAAAAGAAAATAAATTTAATCAATTTAAGAGGTGGATAAATCAAAAAAAGTTCTCCGATCACCCAACAAAACAGCAAAATATCAGATTTATTTAGATCTTAACATTTTTTTCTTCAGGAATTAGATTACATGCTTTTAAGTAAGTATATTCAGTAACTATGCTGATGAAAGGATCGTACATATTTGCAATAACGGTAATACTGTTAGTCGGTATCCAACTTTACCAATCAACATCGGCCCAGCCTCCCTCTATCGTCGGATCCGATAATTCTACAAGCGCAACTAGTAAGGCTACTTCGAACGAATCAGGAAATGCTACAAAAGTATTAGCCAATGTTGCAGAAAATTTGGAGAAGATTTCTAACAGATCTGCTGCCGCTACTAAAGCATCGGTGGTTAATTCTACTACTATAGTTAATAGAATATTTGATAGTAGCCTTCCCATTGTTTTCATAGTCATAATTTTTCTCGTTCTAGTTATTCCTCTAGTTTTTGACATGTATCTCGCGTATAGACGAAGAACTGGGGAAGGCACAGGTAAAGAGGGAGAAAAACGAGTGCAAGGGATACCCGGATTATACAGAACGTTAATGAGTTTTGGTGTTATACTATTAGTTGGAACAGTTATATTTTATCTCCTTGCCCTAATTACTTTAAATATCAATAGTCCAAATACTGGCGTTCTTCAATCATTGATTGATTTACTTAAGAATCTTGGTACAATTCTTGGAACAGCATTAGCAACAATAATTGCATTTTATTTTGGAGTAAGAGGAGCAGAGTCTGCCACTGAAAAAGCAATATTAGCAGCTTCAACTGTAGCTGGCGAGAAAGAACCTCCAAGGGTACAGAGCACTTCACCGCCTGACGGAGCCACAGGAGTTCCAGTTGCTTCACTTGTTCAGGGTACATTTAGTGAATCTATGAACAATGCAACTATAAATAATGAGACATTTACTGTCAAGAAAAAAGGCGGGACTAATCCAGAGAAGGGTACAGTATCTCTTAGTCCTGACGGCAAAACTGCTACATTTGATGCTGAACCAGCCTTTCTTCCAGGTACAAAGTATGATGCCACGATTGATATAGGAGCTCAAGATTTAGCAGGTAATGCATTGGTTTCAGCTAAACGGTGGTCATTTACCACGGGATCAGTATCAGAATCAGATACAGAATCAGACGATGAAGATGAGTAGTAATATATGACTAGAACTATATGCTTTAGATGTTTGGACCACTTTGAGAAGAATGGTAACTGACTTCCAAGGAAGTGTATGGTATTAAGTACACGATGTTCTGATATTCCGTAAAGTATGATTTGCCAAAAATAGTTTTATAGATTTTAGTTCATTAGGATCGCGCTTCTAATTTCCTCTTTTTCAACACTTTCTTTTTGAAACTGTAAAAATCTGATGACGCAATTAAAAGCCCAGCTGGTCTCTTTAACACCATTAACGGCAAATTGATTAATTCTGATTTCAGTGTTTTCATTTGGGAGTAAATCAATAAAATTAAAAAATATTTTCAGCCTTCTTAGATAGTAATCTCTCGTTACCTTGGATCTTATTGCGTATACAAATAATGAATACGCACATGTTTGATTCGCTTTTTCCTGTTTTCGTACGCGTATTCCTTGTTCACTTATTTTTAGAGTGAATCCAATTAGAGAACTAATATCGAATTGTGTTCAAAAAAATGTGGGCCAGAAGGGATTTAATTTGTTTACAATGTGAATCTTTAATAATAGAATTTATTTTTCAATTAAAGATTGTTACTTTTTCCAATGTAAAATTGTCTTTATATTTATTATTTAATAATATCTTTTCTCTACTAATACCTGAAATTTCTTATCAACTGGAAAATTCATCTAACAATTTGTAAAAACGAAGCCTACAAGCATAATGCTTAATTAACTTTATTTACCAAAAAGGGCAAATGAAGACAGATTCTCCACCTCGACGGAATGTTAGTAAAATATCGGAACGAGATAGAGATGATTTACTAAAAGCGTTCATTGCACTTAATAATCAACCTGAATTTGTGTATGCCGGGACAAGGGACGATAAACCTTTTGTTGGAGGTGTAACTTTCTGGTTTAAGCAAGATGAAATACATCAAGCTACGCATGTTCACCGAGGTCCCGCATTTCTTACATGGCACAGAGAATTATGTAGAAGATTTGAAAATAATCTCAGATTAGTCGATTCTGAACTTTCTCTACACTATTGGGACTGGAATGAAGATCCTGCCGATACAAAAGACAAGGATGGAAAATCTATTAATCTTTTCACTAGTTCCTTTATGGGAAGCGCAAATGGAGAGGCCCAGGAACCTTGGCTCAGTGCTGGATTTTACAACCCTTATCCAATGGGAGAAAATTACCGCGGGATAGATCCCTTTGATACGGAACATAGCAATCCAGCCGATCCTCCTATAGCCTTGACGCGTGAGAAGCCAAACGGGACGTTGAAGGACTTTATGGAAAATAATGGAGCCCATTTCTTTACCGATGAAGAGATAATTAGTTCGGCAAGCTACGGTGAAATGAGAATCAAGTTAGAAAGGGTTCATAACTGGGCGCACGGTTATATCGGTGGAACAATTGGGGATCCTCATACCTCATTTCGCGACCCATTCGTGTTCCTTGTGCACTCAAATGTTGATAGATTATTTGCTGGTTGGCAGCTTATTAAAGAAAATGAATGGCGGTTAGATCCACAACAGGTCTACGGGCCTGAAGCTGGCAGTACTGCGCTAGGGTCGACTTCTCCATATGTAGTAGTTGGGTTAAAAACCATGATATCTCCATGGTGTGGAGTAGGATATCCATATGAATGCAACAAATCCACCATAGAAGGCGAAGTAGAAGAGCCAGGCGTATATGATGTAAGGCCCTGGACTTATCCTGAAAACATCCACAGAGATTCCAACCTTAATGAAGAGATGAAACCAAAAAATTCATTGCACAAATCTGTTGTTAATCCTCCTGTCTACGATAAATTTCCTGATATAGCAACAATAGAATACAATTACGATAGGTCCAACTGAAGGGATGTTGCATGTCAATTCTACACTTTAGCGGCAAATTCAAGTACCAACCACCAAGATACAATAATGAACCAGGAAATCCTGAAAGATATTTTGATGCGTCCCTCAGTCCTGATGATGTTCATGAGAAAATAACACAGGGCACCGAACCATTACAGTATTTCGAGTTTGAATTCTTTGACGTCTTCGTTCGAAAGATTACTTATGAGGATGGAACTTCTGTTACTGACGAGAAGGATGATTCTGTCATTTGCAAAAAAATACATCTGAAAGGTCTTCTAGTTGATACAGCACCTCACTTAGAACGTGGTAGATTATTTGCCGGTGAAATTAGAGTCCTTGATCTGTTGATGGGAAGACTCGAGCTCGCAGTACAGTCAGACGTATTTACAACCATAGTAAACGACGAAATTGGGGGCGTTCAATCCTATTCCGCTGATTTTGAAGCGAAGATAAATGACCTTACTATGCTACAAAATATTTTTGTCTCAAGCAAAAACTCAAGATATTTACGTGAATTCGATAATGGAGAACTGAAGATCTATTTTCACGTAAGTCATTTTAGTTTTAAGTCTATGGAAGGAACAATATTTGGATATATGGGACCGCAGATTCCAGTTGAAAGTAGTAACGGTATAAGAATCAGCAAGAGACGGGTACTAATTACACCAAACATTGATACTCAGTTGGTTAAAGATCTAGGAATAGAAACTCATGACACTGAATCTGAGGATGTATTTCGCAATGATCTGGAAGGAACTTTCGAAATCCTGGAAGAAGATAGGCAAATATTATTGCGATTTCTCAACTTCATCCCGTTTACTGATTTGAGTTACTCAATTCCAGAAGGATATCGTTTTTTTACAGTCCTGGTATATGATGGAAAGAAGATTGATAGCATGCCAGGGCAGGAAATTTACTTGGACTCTAATAGTATTTGTAAATCCGGAGGGGTACAAGTCCTGCTTCTTCCTGTCAATGTAAAGGCATTCGATAGATTGAAGATCAACGTAGTATGTACAAAAAACCACTCAGAAGAAAAAATCTTTATGGAGGAACCCGAATTTGATTTGCGCTTGCACAATGAACCAAACTTTTTGATGCTGTCTTCGGACGAGAAAAGAGAATTAGTCTTTAAAATTTATCAAAATAACAGAATCTTGACAGATAGTAGCGAAGTAGAATTGGTTGCGGGACAATATGAGGATCTATTTTCTCCCCTTGTATCTTGGGTACTTGACAAGGGACACTTTGAAGGCGGTACTTTCATCTGTGGTATTCAGGCTCGCAATCTTGAGAATTCAGAAATAGTTGGGGATCCAATTTATGGGGTGATTCCAGATTCAGTAACGCATGAACCAAGGGTTAAGATTAGTGGAGAACTGCCCTGGGACAGGTATTATGGAAATTATGTCTTCATTAGAATGAAGACTAGGGAAAAAATGATCATAAAACAAAACATACCTGTGAGAGTACTCCACTTAGTCCCATTAGATAAAATAACAACAGATTTAAATGACCTAGACACTGAAAAAATTCAGGAAATTGTTACCAAATTAATGAGTTATTATGTTAGATATTATCCCTGGTTACATGTGAATTATATTTATGTTAATACACCAGATGGACCAAAAAAAGCATATCAACAATTTCTGAAAATTAAAGAATTTTTGACATTTGTATCTGATGAGGATTTGAACGAGTGGCATATGGTCCACGAATCGGTATCTAAGGTAAACCATCTACTAGAACGTCTTGAAAGAGATGAGCACGATTGGAAAAAAATGCCTAGATCTAGGGATTTTCCGTCCAATGGTATCGAATTTCTTAAAATCTGGAAAGGAGTAATGGTTGATAAACTTGTGGAGAAAGTAAAGAACCAAAAGAATCATATTCTTGAGTCTGAAAAATTGCAGTTGTCAGAAGTTCAAATGGATGTTACCGACATTGGAGATGTGCAAGATATCATAAATCAAATAGATGTGGCTTTAGAAAATTTACCTGATGGATATAAGAGGTTATTCTTGAGATGGAAATTGCAAATTTTGGAGCTTGTGATAAAAGAATTAAACGAACTGAAAACACAAACTAAGCATAGTCATAAACACTAGTAGGCCGAAATAATAGATCAACCGAGTCACGTATAGAAAATTTAATAATTTGCTCATATCATTTAATTGCCGAAATGGTTTATTCTCGCCAACTTGGTACTAATTTTTGGTACGAATTTGATAATTTTTTTCTCTGGGATAAAAGACAAGATATACTCAAAGCTCGCGGAAGCGTAAGCGATCTAGATAGAATTTGCAAAGAACATAAACTCAATGGAACATACCCAATCGATTACATCAACGAGGTTAAACAGGACACGGAACGAATTAATAGTGTTATATTCTTGGCGCAAAAACAGTTAGACATCATAACTAAGGTTTTTGGTGACGACATTGAGAGCCAACAGAGGGCATTTGAAGATTTTGGACAAGGTATACTATTCGATGACAGACCTCCCCGTCCTCTAAACAATAGGGTACATATGATGGATGAGGGTCAATTTGGCTTCTATAGTTGGCATACGTTCATTAGGACCGGTGCGTTACTCAATAATGAATCTGAAAGATGGCTTAATGTGGACAAACATATTGGTTTAGCTTGTGCCATAGACTCCAAACAGCAGCCAAGGCAAAGTACGAAGGACGGCAATAATCCAAATAATTCAGAAATCTCCCTTGAAATGCTGGATAAACTTCGCTCATTCTGGCTACCGCTAAACTTCGAAGAACTTGATACTGAGTTTGATAAACAGTTTTCGTAAGTAAATATTGTTACCATAAACAGTGCTTCCTCTCAATCTCTCAATTTTATGTTTTGTCTCCGAGATTCTAAGTTATAAACATAGAATTAATTTAAAGTTGACTCTTCAAAAAGTCGGGGGGCCTTTTTTATCGAATTTTTGCATTATACATTTTGAATAAAGTATACTAAAATTATGATTTATAGGTATATGCGAATTCTGTTTTGGTTTTTGAAGCACGAAGATCCGCCACTTCCGTTTTTTGGAATGAATTGTAAAATTCATAAGTATTTCTCACTATAGATAACGGGAATTCTTCAATTAATTTATTATCCTTGTTACGTTTATTTGATATAGATGGACTTGGCTTTATAGCTCTATACGAATAAGTAAATTCTACAATTGCTGGCACAGATTCATCCTTTGGAGGATACCATAAATTTAGAAGTAATGTCACTTTATTACCATCTTTGTTATTGTTTTTTTTTCCATCATAGACAATCTTGCCTAGTTTGACTGATATTTCCTTTGCTTCAAAATTATTCACTTTGAAAAGTTTTCCATGGCCTATATCATACGAAATTAATCCTGGGAAGACCGATCTAAGTTCTTCCACACTATCGAGCTTCGGTTTTTGGTCCTGCTCAAAGTTGACTGAGGTAGAAAATTTACTTATGTGAGGAGCAATAATATCCTCTTCAAATTTGGTATCATACTTTTTTAAATCTGAAAGATCATAAGCAGATGATATGTATCTATCGGGATGTCTACACTTTAGTGTTAAATCATATTTTCTTGATTTCTTATCCTCCCTTACCCGGAGAAAGAAGTTTTTAGAATTTAACCTAAAATCAGAAGTATCTAGATAATATGTTATTCTATGTTTTAATTGTAGATCTGAGTCACGCGATTTGAACTTCCCGTTTAACTTATTAACTTCTGAATGAATTACATCCTGTACTTTTTTAACCCCCGAATTAAGCTCTTTGAATATTTTTGGTTTCAAAATTAATTTGAACTCCCTAGAATCCAATGATTTACTCAATATGGGAATATTTGTATTATAATTATTAAACTTATTCGATTTATTAGAGAACCTAAATGTTATTGTTTATTCAATGTGAATCCCGATGGAAGAAATGACAATCTAACTATTGCCGCTAATGTGGAGAAAAAATGTAGTCCAAACTGCAGCTGTAGACATCAACGTAATTATGATTTTTGTGATTTTCCAAATCTTTTTCACCATCAGCAAATTTTGTTGTTTCAACAAAACCTTCTCCTGAAGTTTATCATGGATCACCATTCTGAGAACCAGAGTCCAGAGTCATTAATCTTACTAGGAATAGAAAACTATACTATTTCGCAGGTATAGGAACATCATGGATTGCATTTATAGCTTGGGAAATATTTGAGGGCGTATACTTTTATTTCAATCCGTTAGGAACAATTCAAACCAATACTTGGGACACGATGATTGACCTTTGGGTAGATACGCTAGGAGTACTTCTATTTGTTTCTTATGTGATGAATTGGTTGAATAATAGCTAAATGCGATTGAAAATAAGCATCGATGAATCTTTAATCTGGTTTTAAATTTGACACCTAGCGGGGGCGTAGTGCCCGGTGTTACTTAACCAGTACACTTTGCTAATATAAATAATCAATAATATCCGGCCAGAATACGGGAGTATTTCTTGTATTTTCTTCTTTCCTTTATTAGTAGATCTATCTGTTCATGTAGTATATGCTTGTGTTGCATAAAGGTATCATAAAAGATCCATTTGTCCTCAACAGTTTCAATTATAGTTGCCAATTTTTTTATTAATAGTCTTATTGAATTTATCATCTTATCAAATATCCTGCACATTTTATCATAATCAGTGCTATCAGTAAAATGATATAATACATCCACACTTACATTTTTATTTCCTACCTTTTTTACTAATTTACGTACCATTCTTGAAGATAATTTTCGTTCTTGTATAATTTCTGTTAACTTTGACTGGATATCTTTATCTCCAATTGGAAGTAACTCTTCCCCTATAGAGACCCTAATTTCAGATTTAGAAATTAAATCAGTCATATCCTTTGGTAACTCAGTTAGTTTTATTCGTTTGCATATGTAGCCCGTACTCTTTGATAATTTTTCTGCAAGCTCTGTAAGACCGCCCCACCCAAATTCTCGAACATATTTCCTATACGCCAAACCCTCTTCTATTGGATTTAGAGTATTTCTTTGTAAATTCTCTATAATTGAAGCTTCAAAAGCTTGTTTGTCGTCGAGCTCTACTAAATGGCAAGCGATTCTACTCCAACCTAACAGCTTGCATGCCTTTAACCTCCTGTTTCCAGCTACAACTTCAAAATTATTTGACCTGTTCGCTCTAACTACAATTGGTTGCAGTAAACCAATTTTGCTTATAGATTCAACGAGTTCATCGAGATTACTGATACTAGCACGTAGCTGATGAGTAGATGGATCAATATCTATAATATCAATATCTTCTAAAGATCCATTCAACTGGTTCACGTATTTATACAATATAGTTACCCTCCTTTTTTTCTGTGGCCGAAACAATTATTGTGAAAATAACTAATAGAATCATGCTTTCTCGAAGTTTATATCTATCCAGTGAATTCGACATCAGCTGATATTTGGCGTCATTTAATCTTATAATATTGATGCGCATCTATATACAATCTTTCTTTTAATTTTTAAAGAATGCTTATTCTCCGATAACTGATCAAAAGGTAAGTGTCCCTCAAAGTATGGATCGCAGAATTTTGAAATATTGATAACAATAAATTTGTTTACTTAATTTTTCGGCGCCGAAAAAATAGATATATTTGGCCAAGCTCCATAAATCCTTCGAAAGAATTCCTCTTACCGTTGTTTTAGTGTCAAATCTATTGCGGCAAAAGCTCTGATTAAGTAAACATGTTGTACTCGAAATTTAAATACGAAGACTTTTCTAAAAATCATTTGCAAATATTTTACATTTTAAATAGAAAATGTTCCTTTGAAATCGTCAAAGCACTTGAACAAATGGCGCAATAGATGGAACTCCTTCGTTGTTGAGTATGAAAAGCAGGTAATAGCCTGGTGGGACAAGATTTCTGTTTGAAGGTAATGTAACTGTCAATGTATTCGAATCTTTTGAGGAAAATTCTAATCCTACATACCTTTGTTCGGTATTGACGCAGTGTGTTGTGACAGTAGGACGAATAAGCGCTATATCCATAATATCCTTAGACTGTGGAGACTCTAATTCAAATCTACTACCATAACTTATATTTTTAGGATATTTTGTAAGTATGGGACGATCTCCTCTAAAGAGATATGGAGGTCTAAAAATTTCGATTCTTAACTCATTAATAGTCCGGTGAGGATTACTACCTGCAGTCATTACACGACCATCAGGTAATAACAAAGCATTAGAATGGTAAAGTCTATCTACCTTCATATCAGCCATTACCTTCCATTGCCGATCATTGGGAGTAAATAGTTCCGGCTCCAGCACAGCATCAGGATGATGCTCAATATCATGTGGATGGGTGTGATGGTCATGGTCATGGTCATGGTCATGGTCATGGTCATGGTCCATATGCGATGAATCATGGAGATGGCCTTTTTTTCCTGTTTTTCCCCCGAGAACAAGAACTGTTTTATCGGGCAGTAATACTGGATATACATAGTATCGGGCATGTTTCAGCTTTTGTATAGGTCTGTAGGTTGGTCGCATTTCGGAGAAATCGATCATCTCAACGTCTGATATAGCATCATTACCAGTAGGGGTACCACCTGCTATTAGCAATAAGCGTGGTTCATAGTTAGGAGGCTCAAGAGGTAATAGTACAGTTGTGCCCTCTTCCCTATTAACATTATTTGGATTACCTACGGAAGTCCATTTCCCTGTTTCTACATTAAGGGTTGAGCTCGGGAAAGCATATACCGAAAAAGGGAAGGTGTAGTGAGTATTGTATGAACCGGCATAGAAAATTTCACCTGTCGGAAGGAGATGTAGCCGCGGATACAGTGGTAACCATCTATTTGCACCATTTAGGACTCTCCATCCTGAGTTGGAATAGACCTCTATCTTGTTGAGGAACAGCCACGGTAGATATTTTGTCAGTCCAGCCATAGTTACCACTCGACCATCTGGTATCATGATGCAGGTAGGATACCATCTTCCGTATTTGAGGTTCTGTATTCTAGTCCACTTTAAACTAATTGGATCAAAGAGATAGGAATGCTCAAGGCCACTAAATGGTGGTATTGGACCAAATATAGCACCATCATATTTGTAAGTGCCACCAGTTACAAGCAATTTACCGTCAGGTAGGAATGCATGGCCGGCACAAAATATATCGCCTTGAATACCTTCGTTAGAGATTTCATATACTTTCCCGTTATCTTTACCTATATCATCCGGCTCAAATATTTCTGCGGGATATGGATTATTGAGATGTTTTGGGTCATTTCCAGAGCCACCAAATGCTAATATTTTTCCAGTTGAAAGGAGGGCTGTATGAACGGGCAAGTGTTGAAATCTATTCTTTACTGGTTCCCATTCACCATAAATAGAAGGGTCCTCTTTGCTAGACAATAATCAAATAAATAATTATTAGGATTTAAGTAATTCTAGATACGTTCTATGACATATAATGATTTTTGTGTGTTAATAGAAATTCCCAGTTAATTGTTCAAAGAAAACTAATATACAAATGAGATTAGAGGGAATCTACTGAATATTCAATCGCAACAAGGGATGCATGCATAAGTTCATTTCCTCCCGCCAAATAGATCATAAATTTTGTCACTCTTCATTAGGTCGAACTTTTTAACTTTCTTTCGGCACCGAGAATAAGAGTGATCAAGTTATATTTTTAACATAGTTTTACTACCGGTTCTACATGGTTGACAAAAAGGAACTTTTGTTAGTATTATTCATATTTGGTTTATCATCATTATATATTACAAATTTCGGATCACAAAAGTTTGGATATGCGCAAACATCATCTTGTTATTCTGGGTTAATAATGCCTGCCATTTAATACAAATCGAACGGTTAGTAGAACAATTACAGAAAATGGCAATGAACAAATTTATAGCAATGCAATTTTTATGCTTGATCCCGATGCAATAAAGGATTGATATTTATTATTAATTATTTGGTAATTAATTACTCTACTCGACTGATTTAAATTTTAAGTTCCTTATATTGGAGATATTTATCGAAGATTATTTTTTTATAAGATTGGTTTATGGTTTATGTTAGGTCTATTAGGTTGTATCAGTAGAGGTGATTCCTTACTTTGTAACATTATACTCATATTGAACCGTTGATTTAGAATCAATACTTTTTACATTCATATTTTTTCCATTTATATCAATTTGAGTGAATCCAAATAGCCCAGAATCTCGATAATGCATAACGTTTTTAGTGCCATCCTCTTCATCAATTATTTCATTCCATTCATGACCTCCATGACCTGAAATAATGGTAAGCCACCCATGTTCTTTTGTAAAGTCTAACGTCTTCCCATCAGAAGACAATGAAAAGAGTTGCTTACCCTCAGCATTTACGTCTGTTGGATGAGGGATCATTGGAAACCATAACTGAGTATTATGATTGTGACCGTGAATGATAACATCTACTCCAATGTCCTTGAAAATATCTCTATACAAAAATCTAACTGCTGTAAATGGCTCATGTTTAGTTTTAAGTGTAAAAAACGGCCTATGAAATAATACAAATACCCAATCTATCTTCCCCTCGGTCTTTAATTTCTTAACTTCAGGTGCTACTTTATTAGATACCCAATCATATTGTTTTTTTTTGAATACAACGTTCAAGTCTTCAGAATCCATATTAATAACAAAAACATTGTCTATAACTTCAAATTCTAACCAAGTATTGTTCCTAATATTTTTTATTTTCTTTTCTGAAGGAGATATTGTTGAATCATAATATCTTTTGAAATATTGTTCGAGATCCCATTGCGTTTGGTTATCCTGGCTAGCGCTACAATCATGATTTCCTTTTGTAACACGCCATAAGTCTTTTTTCTCTTTTTCAGTCCAAAATTCTTTATGAACATTAGTCCATTTTCCACCCTCGTCTGCATACGGTAAATCGCCTGCATGAATATATCTTGAAACGTCTTTAATCTCTTTCATTGCCTTATAAACTAGTTTTGATCCTCCTGTTACGTCATTGTCCCCTACAATCAAAAATCTACTCAATTCTAAATCATTATTGCATAGAATATACGCTAGATAAACTTTTTTGTCACATAAATATAGAGACTCTTTAAACGTAGAAACGACAAAATATTATTTGCTTATTTACCTACATTCCACAAACCAAACTATTGCCTTTTAACCATTCCCCGCATTTTTTACAATGTGTTCTATAATATTCTTCATCTTCTATAATCAAGGCCTGTCTAACAATATGCTCACAGTATGGACCACTTTCCTTTAGAATGTGATCTGCAAATTTATCCAAGATACTACATTCATACCTATTGGGATTGTTGTGCCAATCCCTAAATTCTTCAAAAAAATTCCAAATGTAACAGGTTGGGTAAAAAGAATTCCATTTGTCTACTGAAAACGACTAATTGAATTCAAATCTATTAAAAAGAATTAATATTAGAACCAGCTCAATTTAACCACCTAGCCTATTATGTATCCAATTATAGTAACATCCTACTTGTAAGATCTTAGCATCGGGTTGAGAATGGGTCGAGTCAGAAAAAAGAAAGAACCATTCTTGAATGTTATATATTAAAATTATAAATATTCAAAGTATATTTCCCTTTTAAATTATATAGATTTCCAAATAGATTGACAAAAATAATCTTTAAAAGACTCCATATACGACTCACGGAGAAACTATGAGAAATTACTAAAACTTACTTTATATCAAGAGTAATATTTTCTTTTTTATCGTCTACTACAATATTTTTACAAGTTTCTTGTTCGTAATTATTCTTATTCTTGTCTACTAGCGCACATACTCTGAACTCAACGTCCTCATCTTCATCTGCATTTTCTATCTCTGCTTTACTACTTACCGGTACATTTTTTACATCAAATTTAAATAAATATGATTTGTTTTGTAAATTAGAATCTATACTTTTAGTTTTTTCATTATACATTCGACCATCATAAATTGATGCTGTTACATTATTAGAATCTACATTCTTAAGATGTACTCTTAAGAAAATTGTCGAATCCAATGCATACACTAATGTGGAAACACTAACCGATGTTAGCAAGCTAACTGATATAGGTATCAGTATAATGAGATAATTTCTGTTCTTTCTCAAGATTCTAATATCCGATGAAAATTGCCCACTCGATGCTATTTACTAGTAACATTTGGTGAGAAATTATTCTTCCATTTTTAGTACTAAGTTGGGGGAACAATCTCCTTGACTTCAAGGTCATATAACACGTATCTTGTGTCATTGCTCTTTAATATGATATAGGCGCCTCCCCAAGTCATTAATTTAGCTCCTTCAGTATCCTTCTTCTCTGTTCCATCATAGTAACCTTCCCATGTCAGTTTAAAATTTCCGTCATTATTCCAGTCATGATACGATTCACTCTTCACTATCTTCTTGCCATTTTTCTTTGTGTTATATAGACAGAATTTAAAGCCGACTTTCTTATTTAAAATACCATCTGTATCCGATATCTTTTTTGTCATATTTTCCTTATTCATATCGGAATAATTTGCATGAAGCCACTCTATCTTTTCCTCGAGATGATCGGAATATGTGTTTGAGTGGTAGGCTGATCCTGCGTGACAAGCATCAGGCCTTCCAGATATTTCTTTATCCGTTCTCAAGTCATGAATAGCTGATCTTACTACATATCCTACAAAGGGATCTGGCCTATCAGATTTTTCAAATTTTAGTATTGAAGTTATTTCTACATTTTTAAAGTCTTTGTCATTCAACCAGAAGCCCAAATCTCGTGCTTTTTCATAAGACCATTTAGGATTATGTTTTTCTATTTCTTCCATCAAGTCCTTTTGTTCCATGAACTTATCAGCCCAAATTTTTAGTCGAATTTTCTTTCCTTCCACAAGAATGCCTCCGTCGGGCTGTCTTGATAAACCCCATTTGTCAGCTCCCTTGTCCATTCTTATACCATCGTTAATTTTACCCTCTCTTGGCAGTCTATAATATGATCCTTCACTTTTTCTTTGATATTTTGGATGTAATTCTTCCATACCTCTACAAGAATCAATTACTATTAAAACACTTTCACATTTATTTAATCAAAAGAAAGTTTGTTACTCAATCTTCAAATATTGTAATTAGAACTGATATGGAATTAGTTATATAGATCTCTGAATTTAAAAACCTAATGAATAACTTGGAAGTTGATGGGTTTGGAATTGTAAAGAAATTTCTAGACTTGCAAGGTGGCATTACTTTAGTACAAGGCGGATCCGAATGGCACGAAAAAGATTCACAACATGGTTATGCTAGTATTCCAGGCGTAAAAATACGGAGGAAGACATTTAGCTTTAATAAAAAACTGAAGCCTGACCAAGAAGTGACAATATACGTATCTTTACCAAAACTTAATCCAGAATATGGTAGTCATGAGGGCATTGAGCATTGTAAAAGCGGATCTGGACAGAGTATCAAATTACGAGGAGGCAAGCATCCATCAGAGCAAGATGATCCGAATAGTGCTAAATGTTATATCTTTCATTATGAATATGAAGGAGGTGATTGCAACAATTTTCAAAAGGAATATCCACATCCAAGATATTCCAAATTTACGCTAGATAAGGAAAAAGAAAAAGATTTCCCAGAATGGATCGGTAAAGTTATGGGCTTTAAGGCTGCATTACTCAATACCAACGATGGTAAAAATGTTGAATTCTGGTCTTGGTTTGACCCGTCAGCTAAAATTGAAAATGGAAAACTTGTGCCTGGTAACAACTGGCTATTAAGATACCATGAAATTGACGATGGGCAGCAATTTAAAAACAAGAAGCTCCCTAAAACTAACCCGGCTTTCTTGAATTGCCATGGTGGCTATACAGAATTTAGGATGGACAATGCAGATAAAGAAACAAAGGCCTTTTGTGCAAGTCTTAGGGAGATTCGACGGGCTTAAAATTTGAAGTTATTATCCAATCAGACTCAATTTCCTTCATCCATGTTCTGAACTATATTCCCATTGCCATTTGTATCCAAATTAGGAGAATGATGTGAACCAGCTAATATAAAACCATTGATCACCGGACTGACAATTAATTCCTTATGACCATGACCATTTGGAAAGCACGTGATAACTAGAACATGTCTTATAGATTATTTTCTCATTTCTGGATATTGTATTCCCTCGTCTTCTACACAAAACTTAGAACCTTCCTTCTCAAAGTAACATTGTCCATATTCATATAGCCTTCCTGTCTCCTTATCATAGAATACTGGTTTGACCTTAGTGAATAACATCATTGCATGGGTTTCATTTACTGGTGAAATGGTATCCTTTCCGCAGTATCCCGTGTCATCCTTGAATACGTACACACATCCAGTCAGAGTCGAGTTTTCCAGAACATTATTAAGCCCTAGCTTGTAAATACCTGCGTCAATAATAATGGGGTCAGAAGAAAGTCCTACTGAGTCCTTTCTGCTAGCGCTTGCATCAAACTTTTTACATTTAGAAGCTCCAGTTTCAGGAATGTCCACGCACACTTGAACCTTTCCAGTATTAGAATTGACATCTGCCAACCAGACCTGAATATTTAACTCTTGTTGAGCACTTGCTCCTTGCTGATATAATAGGGGATGGATTGCCAATGTTATGATCATGGCTAAAATAGCACCAAATTGTGTCATCTGGATAACTCAGTACGCCACAAGACCAAATGAATTTTTCGGCGCCGAAAAATTCTTCTTTCCCGTACAAAAATCTACCAGAATAATAGAAAGCCTCCGAAGTGTTACAATTGAGAATCAGTAGGGTTTGAACCTTCTATTACTGTTCAACTATTTTGATTCCAGTTTTATTTTTTTTTGGTAAGATATAACACAAACTGATCTTTAGTAATGCAACTTGTTTCATCTGAACTTTGGCAATGAGAGTAATTCGGTTAAACTTTGTGTTGACAGTTCGGATCCAAAACGAATGGGCATGACCTAATAGTCGATCGGGAATTTTTTCGGCGCCGGATAATATTTACATTTTAAAAAATATTTTAATGGTGCTCTTCGGTCCCTTTTATTTTTGAGTATGAAAAGGAAGTAATGTGGATTTTATTTTTTACTTGAGTCAGAGAAACTGAAGTACGATTTTGGCAGATTATCCGTATTTCTCCTAAAATTAAAGTGAGATTTAGATCTTTAAGTTCAAAAAGAACCTCGCGTTATTAATCAACGGAACGCCCATAAAAATTAGGATCAATCATATAGGGTTAAGATGTAAAGTTAAGGGTTCATAAACTAACAGGAAACTGCTTATTAATAAGCTCATTTCTCACTAATAACGCATGAAAACTGTGGAGGTAAGTAAAACTCTAAGATTACCACTGACTATTGCAGCCTCATTTTTGATAGGTATATGTGTGGCACAAACATGGGAATTGGTATATGCACAAAATAATACTGGTACACAGGATCTAGCAGGAGCTATCCCGGGTCTGATTATAGCACTTGCGACTATAATAACTACAGTAGGTTCGTTAATAACGTGGCTAATTGGTAAACTGAAACATACCCACATTTATTCGAGGATGGATGAGAGGGCGAGGGCGGGCATTGATACTATTGGTGATATAGCGAAATCAATGCAAGATACGGATAAAGGTGTTGCTGAGCATGCTGAGATGATTAAAGGCTTGGCCACTTTTGTAGCCAAAACACCTGCGGGTAAGCAATTTCTTGAAGAAAATGGATTGGCTATAGAGAAGTTTACCCAAGACGTTAAAGACTGGAATAGTGATCTCAAAGCGTTCTATTTAAAAGCACAACCTTTACCGGATGATGAATCAGACGATAGTAAAATAAGGGCACTTACAAAAGTAAGGAAAAATTTTGTTCCTGCACCAGAGATTGATGATAATGACTAAATTGGAGTAGCTACATTAGGGTTTCACTGAAATTTTAATTGAATCGCTATTATAGTTTCTATCATATTTATCCTAAACTAGTGCATATCTCTTGTTATCCTCTGCCATGGTAACGAGATCTCCAATTGTTCACAAAACAATTTAATGGGATTTAGCTAATTTCTCAATATAGCTCCTGAAATTTCTCATTCTCCCGTTCCCTGTCTATGAATTTACAGATATTTTATTTTACAGTGAGTCAACCAAGGCAGAATGTGTCTTTGCTATTTGGCCCAGCTTATTACACCTTTTTCTATGTTTCCCTCAATGATACCAAGAAATGTTAAAAAAACTCTGATCGTTGAAGATATTTTTGCCTTGTGATCGGAGACATTATTGCCATACTAAAAGCACTATATGGAGTTACTTCTAATCCGAGCTCATTTTCGATGATTTATACACTATTGCATACCGGCAGGACCATATTTTTACACTGATATATGGAGGGGGCCCGTCGGGATGCGGATTGTTATCAATTCGGATCCATAAAGACTATGCTAGTCATTTAGTAGGACACATCGGTATCCACGACGCTATTCGTTGAAAATCAGGATTCTGGGCATTTATGAGTTGAGAAGCTTAAAAGTTTCCTTCCTTTAGTAATACCAACTTCGACTTTTATTAACGAAAGTTAGGTCGTTCGGATACGTTGGGATTGAAATTGTTAGAATTACAGGTTCAACGGAACCAAATTAAAATTTTTGTTAAAATTAAAATGGGTTTTCCCCAGCAAAGTACAGCCGTTCCTTGCACTTTGGGCCATCGATCTCATAATAAGGTAAAAGCCAACTATCATCATCTTTCAAATATCCTGCTGCTGGATTGGATTCTGCAGGTCCTATACCATTCACAATCGTTCTGAAATAAAAATGCATGAATAATCTCATAAATTCTGTCAAGTAAATGTCTGCTACACGGGTGTCACCACGGATCACCAACATATTTTCATCATTTTCCGTAGTTGATGCTTCACTAAAGTTAGCAGACCCTGTAATAACTAGTGGATCATCACTAAGGGGATCAATTAACATATATTTTGTATGAATGTACTTCACATGCTTATTAAAACCGGTAAGTCTTTCAGTAAGCCAGTGTTCGAATTTATTTTCTCCAAGGACGTTACCAATTGATATTCGGTTGAATTTCCAACTCCTGAGTTTTTCCATATCTTCATCTTCACTTTCAAGCATCAAATAACGAAGGTTATTTTTTTTGGTCGAAAACACATTCTCAAAAAAATCATGAACACCAAACGCTGCTGTAAGAAATGAAGCAGTGTTCGCACCATCCATGCGAGAAACATACCATTGTAGAGCCTCGAGGCTAATTCTTGGGCTAAATATTACCTGAACGCTATTGGGTGGGGGTGTTCCGAGGGGCACAGGGGAGTTTAAGTTATTCCATGGTCTGAGATTTGATGCCTTTGGGTCTGTATTGAGTTGTGTCCAATACATCTCGAATGCACTTGCTATCGATTCATTGCGTACTATGTGTCCAACATTAGAATGACCAAAAATTCCGCCTCGAGTTATATTAGTTGAGCCTGTCCAGACATATTTTGGTATGCCGTTTTGAATTAAAACAATAAACTTGTTATGAGCGATAAAAGTCGGATTGGTTTTACGAGCTTTTAAACATGAGTCTGGTATTTGAGCATCTCCTAGTGCTTCAAGATTTCCTTCCCAAGGACCTATGGGTTCGCCATCCTTGTTGAATTTATTCTCATTTTTACAGTCAAATACAATTTTTACGTCAACGCCTCTGTCAACAGCGGATTTAAATTCTCTGAGAATAGGGGCATATTGAAATTCATAAACCGCAGCATGAATACTCCAATCGGCTCCATTTGCTTCTCTAATAAAAGATATTAAAGCTTCTACAAGTCCTCGTGAGAGCCAATTAAATGCTTTACTACCAATCATATCAGGGTTTTTATTACCAAATTTTCTCACATAAGCTTGCGAGCCTGCAACACCACGATTAAAGTAAACTTGATGTCCTTCTTTTTTTTCCTTTTCCATTTGTACTGAGACCGAGACTTCATCAGACTCATGAAGGTTACCTGGTTGACCTCTCATGGCTACTACCCTATACAAATATTGATGATCTTTACGAGCAGTATAATCTCCCCAAAGGAATGCTTGTATTGGATATTGATTTGTTGGGACGAGTGTACCACGCGGAAAAGCTGCCTCTTTAAATGACTTAAAGCCTAATAACCAAACTGGCTCTTCTGTACTATCGGTACTATCAATATTTCTTCTCTGAATCCCAAATCCAAGCACTCCTTCTTTCACAGATTCTTCCATATTGATCCCAAGCAAAACAACATATGTTCCCGCAATGGCTTGAACTGAGAGAGGACCATTCTTTTTAATTGTTCGCACGATCGTCTTTATCGACACAGGTAAATAAACAAATGTAATCATAATGGAATTTGAGCTTCAACATCAAGTAACTGTTTCCTAATGGTAAAATAGCATTATAAATACACGAAACCAGTTCTCATTATTTCATACTCATGTCAGTATTATATAAGTGAACGAATCTTAAATAGGGATGACTCCAAGCCTTTTTTACACCATTTAGTCCAGATTTGGGATCTTAAAATCAGCCCTTCTATGATTGGTTATACGTTCCTGCTTCTAAGCTGTAATATATAGTGGGTTATTCTTATATCAAAAACTGGACAATTATTTTTAGATTTACATATATATGTTATCTATGGTGAATGAAAATCAATACTGATAATCAGTAACGTATATATAGGATTGGGGACCGTCGGGATGCAGATTGTTATCAATTCAAATTCAACTCGTAGAATTGAGTTTTTTAGTGTATATAGAGCTCTGGTCCAGTAACATGTTATATTCCCTTTTCAGCTCTAGTATTGCCAGAGCAAATTCTCGCATTATCCTCAAGTGTTTCTATCTAGATAATTGTTATGAGCCACAAACCCTCTCTATATTTCAGCTATAAACCTTGATATTATTCATTGAACGATCAATATTTTCGTATCATAAATGTCTTTACTGTAGTATAAACCGATACTTCCTATTCTATAACAGAGGAAGTCTTAAAATTAGTAAAAGCAAATTAAGAGAGCCGAAAAAAGTACGTTCTCTTATCATATATGACTATTATTATTTTTCCTTAAAGTCTCAAAGTTTTCTCTATGCATGGTGGTCAACCCGCTCACTTTGAATGGAATCCATCTTCTAAAAAATGTGTGGTAAAATCTTTGAAATTAGCTATTGGCTATGCTAGTCCAATGATAGGAATGACAAGACATTAGCGTATATAGTTTATAGTTATAATTTTTGAGCTCTATTCATTTCAGGCTTTGAGCGTAACCACTGAGACCTGGGTATTCTTCTTCTTTCTCTTCTCGACCCAATAGGCGGTCTTGCTTTTAGTAGAGTCTTTCTATCTGCGTTTTGGGCTGTGATTTGTTGCCAGCCATTCCCATCTCTGATGTCGTAGACAGACATGTATCCACCTGGAAGAATCTGAAATGGTGCCTTTATCTTGTTACGGAAATCAAAGCCCGTTGTCTTGGTGTGAAACCATTCAAAATAGTCTAGAGTAACAAAATCTGATACCATTGTTCCGTCTATGTTGTAACCAATCTCGTCAGCCTCACATGCATCGCAGACTTCATAAGCAAATAATTTACCTGCATACTTGCCTTCTTCTATGAATGCAGCCAGATTGATAGAAGGGTCAATTAACATTTCTAATATTTCATGCGTAGCTGTAATTGTCCAATTGTAGCCATTATCTATATCAGTTTTCGCAAATGCCTTTCCAAGGGGATACCCTTCTGGTGTCAAGTCATGGTATCCAAGATAGCCCGCGCCATCTGCGTCATCCAAAATAGAAATCCACCAATATCCCTTGGGAATTGTCTTGCCTTTGCCTATGAAGCGAATGTGAGATTCTACGCCCCAGATTGGCCCGAAATCTCTTGCCAGCTGTTTGTTAAAGGCCGGTAATGCTTTTTGAATTTCTGCATCACTCAGTACAGTGCATGCATTAATCATTGCTAGGTTTACATTATACATTGAAAGTCTTAGAATGGAATACGATATAAGTTTTTACTAAAAAATAAAAAAAGGTAATTAAATAGACCCTTGTATGTGTTTTAATCCGAACGGAACAGAAGCAATGCCCACTCCCCGTCATGGTCTAGTAGCTGCTTCTATTGGTAACAGAATTTTTGTAATTGGTGGAGGACCTGAACCCGGATTAAGCGTAACCAACGTTAATGAAATCTACGACGATACTATACTAAATTCTAATACCACAAACAAATCTAGTAGTCCTAACACTACAATGCCAGAACAATTGCCTTCGCAATCTATCAAAAGAAGTAAAGTAGGTAAAAATTGACAAGCTAATGCAAGTGCCTCTCCGAAATTCATTTCACTTTACTATCTTAGAATCATATAAGAGACCTAATTTTATCGGGGGCCAGTCGAATTGTTAACAATTCGGATCCATTTGTTATTATTTGACCTTTGAACTCTAATACAACAGACCTGAGGGAGTTAAGGCAAATTTAAGCTTGAATTTGGACTTGTTGAGTAATAACGATAAGCGAATATGTTGATGTTCCATTAGACTTATGATAATATCTGATTTCGGTTTAGATTCAAATTTTCAGGGGTGATAAAGTACTGATATGGATTTAATGGTTTAGTGGCTGAGTAGTGAATCTAAACTAATTCAACCTTCTCGCCAGAATCGTCATCCAAGATAATCCCACAATATTTAATATTGAACGCCGATGTATTGGGCGTAGTCTCCACTTTTGCAGCTACAATTTCCCATGTTCCAGTATTAGGTTCAGTTCGTAAATACATTGGAAATTTACTTATGTCAGTAGTGTCCATAAGTGGGTTTCTTGGATCATTAATTGCGGCATCTTCAACATTACTACCAACCCCAAATATTAGTGAGACAGTCTGATGCTTCAAGTGAAATGGATTAGCATCACTGTCGCCATCCTTTCTACATCTAAACTCTCTTCCTCCAATTCCAAGATAAACCCTATCATCTTTGTTTATATCCTTCTCACCTGTAGTAACAGTGAGCTTTATCTGCGATAGAGCTTGGACAGGAATCATATTTCTCTGTCCCATATTGTTGTCATTTGGTACCAATCTCCAATCAGGAATAGTCTCACCTGCTGTAATGTTATCCATATTGCTGCCATCATTATCAGCAGATACTACCATAATTATAGAATCATAACCGTAGATGTTTGTTTCCGGAATCCATTCAAATGGTCCTATTATTTTTTCTTCTGAATTATCACCTGCAAGAGTCCCAACAGGTATTTGAACAGTTGAAAGTGATTGTATATCAGTGGGTAATAATAACCCTCCTCCTGGTTTACTATGATACCCATTTACTACTACATTATTGGCAGTTTGAGTGCCACGATTTTTTATTTTACAATAAATAAAATTCTGTGTTCCAGAAACAGGTTCTTGATGCCCTACCACTCCATCAGCACTTCGTCTATTCCAAATTGAAGGATTGTTCCAGTGTAATGGCTGAAACTGATATTCTCCATATCTACCATCATCAATGTATACATCTACTGGAGGAGGTGCACCTTCAGTAGCTACATTTGGGGGAGGAGGTGCACCTGATGGTTGATATAGCCCCTGTTTTTCAAACGACCAACGAATCACTTTATTATAAGCACCGCCAAAAACTCCTTCTGTAGTCCAATTTAGAAGATCTACTGCCATCAGTGCATTGGCAAAACCTAATGCATTATCTGGATTTGTCGCTGGGGTGAGAGTACTAATTGCTCGTAGGATTAGATATGCCATCATTCTAGATGAAAATCTTTTTCTGTTTATGTCAGTAGAATCCCCGCCAATAGATCGATATATCCTAAAAAGTGTAGTTGCAAGAATTTGTTCAGCTAGATAACCTGCTGGGTCTGTAGTTGTAAATGGCTGATCATTTGGACCTCCCCAAGCCCAGCCTGCAGTTACATCACGATCAAAACGACGAATGGGTCGCCACGGTGTATATAAAAATCGATCAGGGGCTATTGAATCGAGGTCATTTACAACAGCTGCAAGACTATCTCCCGCACTATGCGAAAAGCCAAAGTTTGCGGAGTCTACGTGTTCATACAAAACCCCATGCCCTCCAAGTTCATGGTAGTGAACCCAAGGATCACATGCTCTACCTACAGGATTAGTTGTATCAGTAAGATCAGCCAGACCATAACAACAATGATCGATACCTCCGGCTCCATTTCCAACGCAATGAGCATTGATAGCGTTACCTAATCCTCTATGATCAACTTCTATTGGAAATGCAGTTCCATCAAAGTAAGAAGATATAGGAAAGCCCAAACTTTCAACTAAAGCAAGTAATCCCTCAGTATGATAATAAGCACTTACAGCTGCAAAATCATTAGATCTAACATCATAATAGAAGTCAGCACCAGTAGGATTTGTTGGAGAAGCAATATTTGGATTTTCAACATTTGTAATATTTACGCGAGTTCCACTTAGTGATTGTAAGTTACCTACCGGCAAATTAAGATTATTTAATACTTCTGGCGTTCTAAATGGATTCAATATTCCATTACTTTGATCTGGAGAATGTACGGGATTACCTGAAATGGAAATAGGATTATGTTTAAACACTTGTCCATTAACATCTGCTGCCAAAGCTCGCAAATAAAGTACAGATTTTGTTTCAGGTTCAATTAATGCAATCCAATTGATTGCTCCATATTCTTCAGTTGTAAATGAAAAAGTGATTTCATCTACAACATAATAGTGACCATCCTTTATCTTATCATTAACTGGATAAAGTGGCAATATCGGTAATTCTTTTATATTTTCAAAATCTTGGAGTTCCTTATCTTTATTTACTTTTTCAGATCTTTCTATTTTTCCTAATTTTGGAAGTCTTTTGTTTTTATCGTATTTGTAGACATAAAGACTTCTTCTAATTAAACGTGCATTATTATCAATTTTTTTTTTAGCAGTTTTTTTTAACTTATCTTTATTTATTAGACCTCTTATGAAGTTACTTGACACTGATTGCTTTTTCTTGTAAGAAGATGATTTTTTCTTGTATTTTTGTTTTCTCTCATTACCTATATAAAATAACTTTTTATGACGTTCAATTATATTGGAAGGGGGCAGTTTGGCATCAACCCCTTTTTGACTGGCATTCACTGAGTGAAGTATACGATATTTACTATCTTTGAGAAATGGGGTATGTTTAACAGTTACGGTTATTCCTGCATGCCAAATTGGAAGATTAAGATATGTTTGAGAAAATTCTACTGTCGTAGAATCAAAAAATTGTTTTTGTTTAGAAAGCCTATATTGGACATCTTGTTGTAATGGGTCATCAAAGGAAACTTTTTGATCTACGCTTTTTAATGTTTTTTCAGAAATCTTAAAAATCTTTACCACGTTTTGTAAATAATTTATAGCAGCATCAACAGGATTTTGTTCATTGGATTTCCAAATTCCCTGAAAGTGATTAATATCCCTAACATTTTCGTTTTCGTCTACAGATAATTTAGCTTTTAGATCTGAGTTAAAAATTTCTTTTATATACCTAACACCTCTAAACCAACCTTGTTATCAATTTTTAGAAAAGGTAACTTGCTTAACATACATCTTAATAAAAATAATATTATTTATCCCTTTTTGTACAGACGTAAAATTATAGATTTCTTTAATAGATATCCCTCATGATTAGAAAGCTTACAGCTTATATTCCTCTTTTTAACGATTTTTACGTAGACTTACTAAATTACAGTACCTGACACAGATCTTACCTAGCATTGGGCATTTACAAGTTGATTAAGGGAATTCTAATGGGAACAAATAGAATGACCAGTTCTAATCTCTTTTTGAATAACTGGAAGTTCGTCCGTAACATGCTCTTCACACCCTTTACGGTGTGATATCAAGTTTTCCTATCCTGGAGTCTCGTAAGACAATATTTTATTGCACGCCGGTTGGAATTCGTATTGGTAAACAATTCGGTATCAAACCGTCGGGATAGGACTTGATATTTAACCGGAACCTAAGCAGATTTTCTGAAACTTGCATTCAACTAGATGTTAAGAATTAGGATACAACTAAGAAACTGTGCTTGAATATTCAGTTACGAAATTTTTCGGCGCCGAAAAATTAAGTGATGAAGATTAGCGTCTCACAAGTTTATAAAAAGAGCTTCATAATTTTTAGTTCGATTTTTCTTTAATGAGTAGTTGTATACCAATACGTTACTTATTCTAGTAAAAAGGTCTTATGGCTCGGAGGATTCGAACGAATAATATGTTAGAACCAAGTCAGACTTTTCAATTTATTTTAAATACTGTTGCCGAAACGTTGATTTAATCTATTATAGAGGTTCTCTTCGCTCACGACAGGCAGCATTTCGAACCTCGTTTGGAATTTAACTAGCTAAAGGTCATTATTTCTGCTAATTATGCTTTATTTAGAAATTATTAATTGCTTTAGATGTTGATTAGAAAGGGTATCAACACCACTGGGAAAATTCTAGAATTTCCAAACTGCTACCTTTTTCAAATAATTAAAACGGAATTGAAACTAAGCTCAACCTACCAACGGCTTATATACTATAACAAAGTGACTTTTTTATGATTAGAGTAAAGGGGCATATACAAGATTCTACTGGCACTCCATTGTCTAATTTAGAAGTGAAAGTTCTTGATTTCGTAGCAGGTAAGGAGAGATTGCTAGCTCAACCACTACCTCCTGATCAAAACGGTAATTTTGATATTCAATTGCAAGATCAGATAGCAATACCGATAAACACTGATACCATTCATTTGGTTCTAATAGAGACTATCAAAAAATTCACAACAGTCAGGGATAATCAAGACAGATTCAACTATAAAAATGATTATAAAAAAAGAACTGTTCAAGGAAATGTCAATGAATGGGTGGGCCTCCCTTTAAAGAATCTAGATGAAATAATAATTACCATCTCGGCAATTCCATTAAAAGACCCTGACGAAAAATATGAAGCTATAGTTATTGGCTCGGGTTTTGGAGGAACAATTATCTCATTAACTCTGGCTAAACAATATAAATCTCTTAATGATGGCAAAAAAGTTTGCATATTAGAAAGAGGGCAATGGTGGGTAAGTCACGAAATGCCGTCATCAGCTGAAGATACGATCAATGGTAAAGGAACCATACGTGAATACCTTGAAACTCATGATATGCCATATGACGTTTGGCCTTATCCTGATAATATGGAAGGTGTCTTCAGAGTCCTTGGTAATTCAACGGCCGTCAATAAAATAAAGGGACTTTATGATTATAGACCGATGAGAAACGTTCACGTAATTACGTCAAGTGGGGTAGGCGGTGGTTCGTTGGTTTATGATAATGTGACTGAAAAACCAGAATCAGAAATATATCAGGATTGGGCAATTCAAAAGGATCCCGCAAATACGAAAAAACTCGATACAAAGTTTACATATCAAGAGGTTTACGGTCCTGATGCTGAAAGATATGTGGATAATCCCAGTGATGTTACTAAAGCAGACTTAGATTACTTCAAAATCGCTGAGAATTTTATTGGAGTTTCCAATATCACGACTACATCAAGCCTCGGGAGATTTGAGCTCGACCGTGCAAAAGTCTTTCAAGATGCGGCGCAAAAACTTGCAAACGAAGGTGTCGTTGATATCATGAATGATCCAAGGAAAGATTCTAATGGTAACCCAATTCTAGATAACGGGCATCCAGTTCTTGATTTTGATGTAAAACTTTCTATTACTGAAGTTCCATTTAATTCCTTTGCTCTTTCTAAAATTCCTAATACTAGTAACTTCAAAATAGATAGTCCCACGATATCTCAAGCTAATAATCTTTCAAAGCAGACGAATGTTTGCCAGCGACAAGGAAGATGCGTTTTAGGATGTATCCCTGGAGCAAGACACACACTAAATAAACAGCTTCAAGGCGCAATTGAAAAGGGGATGCCAATCGACATATTTCCTTTGTGTGAAGTAGAAAACATTGAAGAAAAGGCTGCAAATGAGCCCGACCCAGAATTCAAGTATAAAATAAGATATAGAGATCATAGAGATGGTCCTATCAACGTTACTAAAACTATATCATCAAAAACTGTAGTTATTGCTTCAGGTTCATTGGGATCGACTGAAATACTCTTACGTTCAAAGAATAAACTCTCTCTTAGTAACAAATTAGGTATGCAGTTTACAACTAATGGTGATTTGCTCGGTGTCATAAGTCCAACAAGGGAAAATGTAGATGCAAGTAGAGGACCAATAACGACATCTATTGCAAGATTTAGAAACAAAAATATAAATAAATTTTCTTTTTCGCTTGAAGATGAAGGAATACCGAAAATGTTTGCAGAGCTATTTGCAAATTTGTTTGGTCTAATGTTAAGTAACAAAGAAACTAATTCTATCTTTCCTAATAAGAATATGATAAATGAATTACTTAATAATGAAATCATTAAATTCATCAATCAAGGTGATAATATATCCAAATTATTAAACTGGGTCCAGGGGGCTGATCTCTCATCATCTAACTTTATATTGGCAAAAATTCTTGACATCATGAAGTTGTTTCAGTCCTCCGAATCTCCAGAACAAAGGGTCTCAAGAATTCTAATGTTAGGAGGTATCGGGGTTGATGATGCTAATGGGAAACTGATTCTTAACAATAGCGGAAAATTGGACTTGGAAAACAATTATGATCTGAACCAACAGGTCTTTACTGATATAATAGAAGCTATGAAATTGGTGGCTCAAAAAGTCGGAAAGAACGGCTTGAATAGCTTACTTATCCCCTTTTGGGGTAAAGATCAGAAAGCTCAATGGGTTTTACATCCCTTAGGTGGATGTCCTATGGGAGTAACAGTTCTTGAAGGAGTTGTAAATGGTCTTGGCAAAGTGTTCAATGCTACTACAGGCGACCCCTATAATGATCTATATGTCGTTGACGGTTCCATTATACCTACTGCACTAGGAGTCAACCCGTCTTTAACCATATCTGCTTTAGCTTTTAGAATAGCAGAACACATAGTAGGAGAAACTAAACAACACTGGCCTCAGTGAAGAAAAATCTTTAATACTGTAACGTAAAGCCATGAGCGATATTCTGTAATCAGTTCATTAAGAGATTAGTAAATTTCTGTAAGGCTTCGGACGTCGGGATTAGTGCCCTTCATGTAGTGGGGTTCTACTAACTTCTATTTAGTCTTGTTTTTGGTAACTTTTCTAAAATTACTTAAGAGATACACTAACTTTTTTTGTTATGGGCTGATCTTATGCATATTGTTTACAACTTGGAGCTCGCTTATATGACAAATTTATCTAGCTTCGGTGGGACAATATTGCCAGCAGATGAACTCCATTAGATTCTCTTTATATACGTAAACCAATTGGAACGGTTGTATTGATATCTGACTATGGCAGAAAAATAGTTGAATTATCCAAAGTTAAAGTTTAAGTGCATTACATACTGTGTTTATGTGATTAATTATGAGTAAGAGATCG
>Ga0184609_10000045_pt1 | contig 32623 bp, 32 predicted proteins | sample PLM1_60_coex_FD_133165 | JGI IMG/M metagenome (GOLD analysis project Ga0184609, IMG submission 133165) | Groundwater sediment microbial communities from an aquifer in East River, Colorado, USA - PLM1_60_coex | ecosystem: Environmental > Terrestrial > Soil > Riparian zone | place: USA: East... | reverse complement strand
GCGAGGAGCAGCGCCAGGACCGGTGTGGGGGCTGAGCCGGCGGCCGAGGCGACCGCGAGCAGGCCGGCGACCATGAGCAGCAGCCCGGCGGTGATGGGCGCGCGGGCGCCGAAGCGCGCGGCGGCCTTCGCGGCGAGTAGGTTCATCACGGCGCCCAGGACGGTCATCGGCACGAACGCGAGCCCCGTCTGCAGAGTCGACAGGCCGCGCTGCTGCTGTAGGAACAGGCTCAGGACGAACACAACGCCGTAGAAGCCGACGGTGAACGCGAACCCGACAGAAAGGCAGACGGCGACCGCGCGGGAGCGGAACAGGCCCAGCGGCACCATCGGGTGCGCGCCGCGGGCCTGGCTGACCGCGAAGGCGGCCGCGGCGAGCACCGCGAGGGCGAGGGCGGCCAGCGTGCGAGGCGCCGAGTAGCCGACCGCGCCGCCCTCGATGAGCCCGTAGGTCAGGGCGCTCATCCCGAGGACGGCCGCCACCTGCGCGACTCGGTCGAAGGGCGCCGGCCGGTGCAGGGACGGCTGCACCCGGGCGAGCAGGAGCACGGCGATGACGCCGACGGGGACGTTGAGGACGAAGATCAGCCGCCAGCTGAGCAGGCTGAGCCCGCCGCCCACGATCGGCCCGGCGGCCGAGGCGACCGCACCGCCGACCGCCCACACGCCGATCGCCCAGGCCCGCCGGCCGGCGTCGGGGTAGGCCTCGCGGATGAGTGCCAGGGACGCCGGGGTGATCACGGCGGCGCCGGCGCCCTGCAGCAGCCGTCCGGCCAGGAGGGTCTGCAGCGCTGGGGCCACCGCGCAGACCAGCGACGCCGCGACGAAGACCACCAGGCCCGCTGCGAAGGCACGGCGGGCGCCGATGCGGTCGGCGAGCGTCCCCGCGGACAGCAGGAGCGCGGCGAACGCGAGCGTGTAGCCGTCGACCACCCACTGCAGGCCGGTGATGCCGGCGTCGAGGTCCCGCCCGACCGCCGGCAGCGCCACGGTGACCACGAGGCCGTCGAGGGTGATGACGAAGAAGCCGAGCAGTGCCACGGCCAGCGCGGGCGTCATGCCGGACCGCTGCGCCCGCCGGTGCTCGCCGTCGGAGGACGCGGACGCCGGAACAGACGTCGACGGCGACAACGACGGCCGCGTCGACGCCGGCGACGCAGGTGTGGAGGAGACTGACACGACGCTCCTGCGGTGACGGGCCCAGGCGGGGACCTCCCGCTCGGGACGGCCGAGCCGTCCGGGCCATCACCACTGCACCGCGATCCCGATACCCGAAGAAGACCCTGACGATCCAGGTACCGGCATTACCTCCCTCGCGCCCCGTGGCGGCCGTACCGTCAAGGGCATGGACCGCCGGAGCGAGATCCGGGACTTCCTGGCCTCACGCCGCGCCAGGATCACCCCCCAGCAGGCCGGGCTACCCGCCTACGGCGCACACCGGCGCGTGCCCGGGCTGCGCCGCGAGGAGGTCGCCATGCTCGCCGGCGTCAGCGACTACTACACCCGGCTCGAGCGGGGGAACCTCGACGGCGCGTCGGAGGGCGTGCTGGAGGGCATCGCTGCGGCACTGCAGCTCGACGAGGCCGAGCGGACCCACCTGTTCGACCTCGCCCGGACCACCGCCCGGACCACCGCCCGCCCCCGGCGCGGCCCCGGCCAGCAGCGGGTTCGGCCCAGCGTGCAGACCATGCTGGACGCGATGACCGGCGCCCCGGCCGTCGTCCGCAACGGCCGCCTCGACATCCTGGCCACCAACCCGCTCGGTCGGGCGCTGTACGCCCCGCTGTACCGCGACCCCGTCCGCCCGGCCAACCACGCCCGCTTCTGCTTCCTCGACCCGGCCGCCCACGAGTTCTGGGTCGACTGGGAGCGGGCAGCCAACGACACCGTCGGCATCCTCCGCACCGAGGCCGGACGCACCCCATGCGACAAGGCGCTGTCCGACCTGGTCGGTGAGCTGTCCACCCGCAGCGAGGACTTCCGCACCCGCTGGGCCAAGCACAACGTGAACCTGCACCGCACCGGCGCCAAACGCATCCACCACCCCGTGGTGGGCCGCCTCGAGCTCGACTTCGAGATGCTCCACCTCCCCGCCGACCCCGAGCTTGCGATGCTCGTCTACACCCCCCAGCCGGGGACACCGTCGGCCGACGCCCTGCAGCTGCTCGCCAGCTGGGCCGCTAGCCAGAACCACCCCGACATGACCCCTGCAGCCGAACCGACCCCGAGCGGCTCCCCACTCCTATGACGATCGAGTAAATGGTCAGTCCAAGTAGTCGCGCATTAGGGCGGACATAAGCGCGCCCTCACTCACCCACTGGCTGGGTCAGCGGCTGGAACTGGCACTCGTACTGACCGGACTGCTCGCACCGCTCGCCGCTCACCGCCGGCGGCAGCCATTCCCCGGCGGGGTTCGCCGCGCTCACCTGGCTCGTCACCACAGCGGCCGCGGCCGTGGTCGAGCAGCTGACCACCTTCTGCTGGTCCTCCACGCCGTGGCTATGGTATCCGCCGGCAGTAACCACCGCCTTGCTTGTCGCCGCCATCAGACAACTGATCATGGCCCGTCTGGGCCCAAGGTCTATCCGAAAGTCGGTTGATTTCGCGGGATTTCTTGTCGGAGCAACGCCAGGGCTCGTCCACGACTCGCCATGCTGATCTCTTGACTGGTCTCAGTCCGACTCTAACGATGTGCACCGTATGCAGCCCCCTGACCGGCAGCATTACCGGTCAGGGGTTGCTTATGGTGTTGGGATCGCGGACGTTACCCGCAGAAGTACCAGGTGCCCCACTGCCCGGTCTGGAACGAGTACCAGTGGCACAACCACTGGATCTGGGAGCTGGCGTACCGGAATGCGATCAAAATGCCGGTCTGGTACAACGTTGCGGAAATGCCGCTGTGTGCCGTCGCACCGGGGATCGCATTCCAACCGCAAGGACCACACCAGCTGTGGTAGGCCACCAAATCCGAGGCGCGGACTACGAAGTAGTGCCAGTCTCCGACGACCGAATCATAAAATTGGCTGACCCCGTATTCGCAGACGATTGTTATGCCGTCGAACCCGCAGGACGAGTCCGGACCAACCTGGACGGCGCCCTTGCCGTTGGCCGGCGCCTTGTCGCTGGCTGATGGCACGGGCGAGACGGTGCGGTCGAGTGTTGACGAGCTTGCCACGCTGGCGGTAAGCCCGATCAACGTGAGAACGGATATCAGGATTGCGAGGGCGCGTTTCATTCGAAATTCCTTCCGTCAACTGTTGGGCGTGGTGCGGGCGAAGTTCCGTTGTGCGTATTCCTTAACGGCTAGTGCGGCGGCGAGCAGGTAGGGGCCGAGCAGCAAGGTCGCGCAGACCAGGCCGTACCAGAACTGGGTGCTCAGCGGTCCGGCCGCCACGCGTGCGGTGGTCCAGTCCAGGACCACGGCGATGACCGGGAGCACGAACACGGCGAACCAGCTGCATACGCCGACGAATCCGGCGAGCCATACCCAGCGGAACCAGCGGCCGGCCCGGCGGTCGGCAGCGGAGGCTTGGGACAGTTCCTCGGCCTGCTGCGCGGTCAGCCGCCGGAACGCCTTGTTCAGCATCAGTGTCTTGACCCGCCACAGATTGTGGCAGCCGAGCAGGTTCACCAGCACGGCATAAAGATCGGTGCGGAGGAAGATCATGCACTGCCACAGCAGGCCGGCCAGTTTCAGGTACACGCCGGTCGCCAGGACCGCATCCACCCGGTCCGGTGCTGCCCATAGGCCAGCGTGCACCAGCAACCGGGCGGCCAGTAGGACGCTGAGCAGTACGACGTCGATCGCCATTCCGCCGAGCAGTGGGCCGTAGCGTTTGCCGCGTGGCACGCTCCACAGCTGGGTGAGATCGGTTTCGAATACCAGCAGCATCATGCGCCGGTCGATCCCGAACCGGGCCCGAAGACCGATGGCCCGCGCGGCCAGCCAGTGTCCGCACTCGTGCAGCGCCATCGTCAGCATGGACAACGGCACCAGCAGCACGGCGCTCAGCCCGATGTCGCCGAGCAGGAACGCGTCCCTGGCCGGGGTCGGGAACAGTTCCGGCCTGGTGACGAACACGCCGACGCAGAACAGGGCGAGCACGGCGTAACACGTCCATGCGACGCGCCCGAACAGGGGACGAACCAGGCGCTGGCTGACCCCCAGCAACCAGCGCCGGCCTTGAATGGGAGCGGTGCGTACCGCGTCCCGGTGCCCGCCGGACCCGTCGTCGACGAAACCCAGTTCGGCCAGCGTCGCCACGAACGCCGGCACGTCCACCGGCTGGCCGGCCGCGGCCTCGGCCTCCGCGGCGACCTCCTCGATGGTGGCGCCCCGCTGCAGGGCGGTGATCACCACACCGCCGATTGCCGGAATCGTCACGAACGTTCCGGTCTCCGGGTCTCCGACCAGAACCTCGTCGCCTTCGGCCACCATGCTCAGCGGGCGCAACCGCACGGTCCGTGTCATCGAGGTGGTCATGGCTGCCCGACCGGATCGGCGCGGTGCGCACCGGCGAGTGCGCACGCCGGACATTCCGGGTCGCGGGGGAACGGCTGCCACGTCGGCACCAGCCCGGTGCGCAGGTCCAGCGCCACCTGCGCTCCGGCGGCGCGGGGCGGCTCGAATCCGGTCAGGTAACGGAGAGCCTCGTAGGCGATCAGCGACCCGAGTTGCATCGCGATGGGTCCGATGAGCGCGTTGTTGAACCGCAGGGATCTGGACAGTCGCTGGGCCACGCCGGCCGAGGTGGGTTCGTCGGGGTCCGGCCGGTCCGACTCATCGCAGCGCAGGCACGGGCTGCGGCCCGGGTCGACGGAGAAGTACATGAACTGGGTTCGCTGCATTCCCCCGCCGACGTACGGGATGCCCGCGCGCAGCGCAGCCTCGTTGACCCACAGGTGCGCGCCCTGTTCGCTGTCCAGCCCGCCCACCACGATGTCGACACCGTCGGTGAGATCGGTCAGGTCGGCCGGGCCGGTGATCCACCGGTCGACCGCGCGAACCACGATCTCCGGGTCGTAGTCGCGCACCCACTCCGCGGCCCGCTCTACCTTGGATCGCCCGATGTCGCGGTGGCGGTACAGGAACTGGCGGGCGAAATTGCGTGGCTCGACGTCGTCCCGGTCGACCAGCGTCATCGCGCCGACGCCGAGTCCGGCCAGGCACTGGACGATGCTCGAACCGACGCCACCAGCCCCGAGCACCAGGACCCGCGAGTCACGGAGCCGGCGGACGAACTCCGCCCGCGACTGATCGCGCCGGGCGAACGAGCCGAAAAAGGTCAGGTTCGAAAACTGGCGCGCATCAACGGTGGGATCACCCAACGATCGCTCGTCGGGCCGCTCGATCAGCCCGATCGAGTCGAGCCCGTCCAACCCGCTGGACACCTCGTCCTCGGTGACGGTGACACCGCGAGCCGACAACGTACGGGACAACTCACCCGCCGTTGCCGGCCCCTTCCGCAGCTCGCCGAGCAGCGCCTCGACCTGACCGTCCGGGTCGGCGAGGGTGAGCGCCTCCCGAGGGTCGCGGACCAGGATCAAGTCATCACCCAGCGACTCCCACGCACATTCCTTCAACACCACTCGCATCGCATCTCCCCGTTTGGCGGTTGGCTCACGAACGCGGGCGGGGGCGGGACGGACGAACGTCCCGCCCCCGAGTCACGGTGGACTACCCGTCGTTGGCTGTCGCCTTGACGGCCTCGACCTTGCGAACCTCGATGGTCATGTCAACCTCCCTCCCTTCTTCTCGGCCTTGGCATAGAGCCTCATCGACCGCACGTGGCCAGCCTGCGAATTCGAACGATTTCGAACGGGGCAAGGGGAGGGCGCCGGCCGTTACCCCCGCAGGGTGTCGTCCTGCGCGGCGAGGTGCGTGCGGACGTCATCGGCCTCGGGGACGCCCAGTTCTTCGTACAGGGCAAGGGCTTGGCGCCATTGCTCGCAGGCCCGTTCGGCGTCGCCCAGGTCGTGATGGGCATGGCCGAGGCCGCGGTCGGCGCGGGCTTGCTCGTGCCGTTGGCCGATCTTGCTGGCATGCTGGTGTGCCTCAGCGTGGGCGGCCAGAGCCCGCGCGGGATCGCCGGCCGCCCTGGCGGCCTCGCCGAGCCCGTTGAGTGCCCGGGCTTGCCCGTGCGGGTCGCCAAGATCCCGGTACCGGCTCAACGCCAGCTGGTGGTGGTCAACGGCTTGCTCGTGCCGGCCCGTTCGCCGGCACAGGTCGCCGAGGTTGTTCAGGGCGCGAGCCTCGTCGCCCCGGTCGCCGATCTTCCTGGAGAGGGCCAGTGCCTGCCGGTGGTGGTCGGCCGCCTGCTCGTATCGCCCCGTCAGCTGGGAGACGAGACCGAGATGGTCATGCGCGCATGCCTGGCCCTCGAGGGCGTCGGCATCGAGGAACAGGGTTAGGGCCTGGCGGTGGTGGTCGGCGGCCTGCTCGTACCGGCCGAACAGCTGGTGGATGGCACCGATGTTGTCCAGTGCGCGCGCCTTGTCCTCGACGGCGCCGAGGTCCTCGAAGACGACCAGGGCCTGCCGGTGGTAGCCGGCGGCCTGCTCGTACCGGCCGGTCAGCTGGGAGACGACGCCGAGGTTGCCCAGCGCGCTGGCTTCACCGACCCGGTTGCCGACCTCGCGGCAGAGGGCGAGGGCCCGCAGGTGGTGGCCGGCTGCTCGGTCGAACCGGCCGGTCAGCTGGTGGGAAAGCCCGAGGTAAATCAACGCCCGACCCTCGATATCTCGGCCGCCATTGCCCTCGGCGAGGTCCAGGGCGCGCTGCGCGTGGTCGATCGCCTGGTCGTACTCCCCGGTCCGCACGTTCAGCTCGGCGAGATTGAGTAGGGCAGCCGCCTCGCCGACGTGGTCGCCCGACCGTGCGGCCGCGGTGATGGCGTGCTGGTGCAGGATCTGGCCGTCCGGATACCGTCCGGTGACGGCAAGGTGACGGTGCAGGGTGGCGGAGAACGCTCCGATCGCGGTGCCGGCGTGTGTCGTCTGGGTGGCGACCGCAAGGAGATTGGCCCGTTCGACGTCCAGCCAGCCACGGGCTGCGGCCGGATCGGGCAACGTGAGCACGGCGGCGGCCGGCGCGGGGATGCGCGGCCGCCGGTTCCGCTCGTGCGGGTAGACCAGATCCATCGCCAGGCCCGCAGTGTGCAGGTAGTGGTCGGACAGGCGAGCCAGACTGGCGCGGCGGGCGCCGACGGCGTCCTCGTCGTGAACCCGGCCAGCGGCGTAGGTGCGAATGAGATCATGGAAACGATACCGGCCCGGCTCCGGGCATTGGAGCAGGCTGGCCGCGGTAAGTTGGTCGAGTTGGCGGTGAGCCTCAGCCACATCTGTACCGGTCAGTGCCGCCGCCGCGGGCGGCGCGAGGTTCTCGCCGGGGTGCAAAGCTAGCAGCCGGAACGCACGCCGCTGGTCAGCTGGAAGATCCCGATAGGAGAGGTTGATCGCCACCTCGACACCGCTGTCGAGGCGCAGGCTGCGCCGGTGGTGCAGCAGCCGCTCGAGGTGATCCGCCAAGGTCCAGTCGGGGCTGACCTGAATGCGGCTGGCGACCAGGTCGAGCGCCAGCGGTAGACGGCCCAGCAGCTCAGCGATGTCGGCTGCGATATCCGACTCGACGTGGACCATGCCGCGGTCGGCCGCGTACCGCAGCACGCCGACCGCCTCGTCAAGGGAGAGGACACTCAACGACAGGTGGCGCACCGACGGCAGATCAAGCGAGCGCCGGCTTGTGATCAGCACGAAACATCCGGGATCCTCCAGCAAGAGCGGCCGAACCTGCTCGGCAGATACCGCATTGTCCAGCAGGATCAACGCGTTTCTTCCCGCGAGCAGTTGCCGGAACTTGGCGGTGCGGTCGGCCATGCTAAGGTGCTGGATCTGGTCACCCGGCACACCCAGCCTGCGCAGGAAGCCGTCCAGCACGGCATTCGGATCGGCCGGCGGTCGGTCCGGATCGTAACCGCGTAGATCCACCGCCAACCGCGGCCCGCTGAACCGGCCGCGCGCCATGAGCAGATGGCCGGCACGTACCGCCAACCACGTCTTGCCGACACCGGGCATACCCGAGATCAGCACCCCGGGCCGTTCGTTATTCTCACGCTCGACAATCGACTGCAGATCGGCGTCGCGACCGGTGAACGACGGTAGATCAGCCGGCCAGGTATCGACCACGCTGACAATTGTCGTGGCACTGCCCAATCCGGCCACCACCCAGCAAGCCTGCCGCCATTCATCAGCCGCCGCCTCATCGCCAAGCAATAGCTGCGCGATATCGACGACCAGATCCACGTCGAGCCTCACCCGGCCGGGTAGAAAACACCGATACACCGTGTTCAACACCGGCAGTTCCGGCACGCGACGAAGGGTCCTGAGGTGCACCAACTCCCGGTGGATAGTGCGGTAGGACATCCCTGACCAGACCTGAAGAGCCCGCAATCGTTTGGTCAGCTGCTCGACGGTCGTCGCACCGCTCGGACTGGGAGGATCACCAATCCCACGCGTCGCCATCATGCCGATCCATCACCATTCTTCAGTACCGTCAAGACAGTCGAAGACGACAATAGGGTAGCCAATCTACCGCTCGGCGGTGCCGGGACTGTCCGGGAACGACGCCCCCTCTGCGTGAAGGTCAGGGGGCACGCTGGGCTGCATGTAATGGGCGATGATCGCGGTAGCTTCGGCGGTTCGGCGCCGTGGGTGGTGCTCGGCGAGGTCGCCGGCCACGGTCACGCCGAGGGGCCGGAGTCGTACCCAGTCGGGGGCGATGTCGCGCGCCGCGGCCAGGTGTGACAGGGCTTCCCGTACTCGCGGAGGTCGGCGGCGGCCGCGGCCAGGTGCAGCCGGTGGCCGGCCTCCCAGAATGCCGGCACGCTGCCGTCGGGCATCTGGCCGGCCAGCTCGAGCGCCCGGTCGGAGTCGCCGACGCGCACGGTCTGGTCGACGTGCTGGATGGCGGCTACCCGTGGGCCGAAGATGCCCAGCTCGCTGACGTGTCCGGCGTTGCTGCGGATCGCGGCGGCGCGGGCCACGGTGAGCAGGTCGTCGGCGCGTTCGGCGTGGCCGTCGCGTGCGGCGGCGCTCGCGGCGTTGAACAGCAGGTTGCCGATGACCGTGAGCTTGTCGGCATCGGCGCCAGCCATCGGGCCGGGGTCGAGTCGTTCGGCTGCGCGCACGGCCAGCCGCTGGGCGTCGGCGTGCTCGCCTTGGCGGATGAGGACCCATACCAGGTAGCGGATGGAGGCTGCCTGGTCCAGCTCGGGCCGGGTGGTTGACCGGGCGATGTCCAGTGCGCGGTGCGCGGCGTGCATCGCCAGGTCGGTCAGGCCGATTCGCCCGGCCAGTCCGGCGGCCAGCCGGTAGGAGGTGCAGAGCAGCTCGGCGGCACGTGCGGCGGCGTCGCCGGTGCTGGCGTGCACGGCGCGGCGGGTGTCGACCATCAGTGACGGCAGGGTGGCCAGCAGTGCGCTGTGTTGGCCGGCGATGTAGTCCCGCCAGGCCACCCCGGTGGCGGCCTGCAGGTCGGGCAGCGGCAGCACGTCGGTGTTATCGGCGAACTCGGGCAGGTCCAGTGCGCGGATGGCGCGGCGCAGGTGGTCGGCGCCGGCTGAGACCTGCTCGGTTGGTTGCACGCCGAGCAGGGTCAGCAGGTCCACGTGCAGCGCCGCGGCCAGCCTGCCCAGCGTCGCGGGCCGGGCGATGGAGCGTTGGCCTCGTTCCAACCGGCTGATCGTGTCGACCGAGACGCCGGAGGTCTCGGCGAGCTGCTCCTGTGTGAGCTGGCGGCCGGTGCGCAGCCGGGCGAGGTTCTCGCCGAGCGGGTCTGGCCGACTCGACATGCCCATCGCGAGCCGTGTTTCATCGGCGCGCACCGGCAGATCATCTGCAAGGTGCATGCCCAAGGGATCGCCACGGCGTCGGAGGCCGTCCACCCTGCTGTGACCCGAAGCCGGCGGTATTGGCTGAGCCGACTGGACTTCAGCAGCGGGTCCAGCGCGTCGTGTGCCAAGCTGGACGCCGGTTGGCCGACCTGGCCGCGGAGTCGGCGGCTAGCGTGCCGTCCGTCAAGGCGTAAACGCCTTCTGGCCTGGGGTTTTCATCGACTGCCGCGGCTTCCGTCAGTCCAGGTAGTCGCGCAGCACCTGGGAACGGGACGGGTGGCGCAGCTTGGACATGGTCTTGGACTCGATCTGGCGGATCCGCTCACGGGTCACGCCGTAGACCTGACCGATCTCGTCCAGGGTGCGGGGTTGGCCGTCGGTGAGGCCGAACCGAAGGCGGACAACGCCGGCTTCCCGCTCGGAGAGGGTGGCCAGCACGGACTGCAGCTGGTCCTGCAGCAGTGTGAACGACACGGCGTCGACGGCGACGACCGCCTCGGAGTCCTCGATGAAGTCGCCGAGCTGGGAGTCGCCCTCGTCGCCGATGGTCTGGTCGAGCGAGATGGGCTCGCGGGCGTACTGCTGGATCTCCAGCACCTTCTCCGGGGTGATGTCCATCTCCTTGGCCAGCTCCTCCGGCGTCGGCTCGCGGCCGAGGTCCTGGAGTAGCTCGCGCTGGATCCGGCCGAGCTTGTTGATCACCTCGACCATGTGCACCGGGATGCGGATGGTTCGGGCCTGGTCGGCCATCGCGCGGGTGATGGCCTGGCGGATCCACCAGGTGGCGTACGTGGAGAACTTGTAGCCCTTGGTGTAGTCGAACTTCTCGACGGCGCGGATCAGGCCGAGGTTGCCCTCCTGGATGAGATCAAGGAACGCCATGCCGCGGCCGGTGTAGCGCTTTGCCAGCGACACCACCAGCCGAAGGTTCGCCTCCAGCAGGTGGTTCTTGGCGCGCTCGCCGTCGCGGATGATCCAGTGCAGGTCGCGGCGAAGCTGCGGGGAGAGCTTTTCGACGGCGTCCTCGGCCTTGCGGACCCGCTCGGCGGCGTACAGCCCGGCCTCGATCCGCTTGGCCAGCTCGACCTCTTCCTCGGCGTTGAGCAGCGCCACCTTGCCGATCTGCTTGAGGTAGGCGCGCACCGAGTCGGCGGACGCGGTGAGCTCGGCGTCCTTGCGCGCCTGCCGCAGCGCCTCCGACTCCTCCTCGTCCCAGACGAAGTCCTCGCCGCCGGGTCCCTTGGTGGCGTCGTCGTCGGCCTCCGGCCCGACGGTGATCTCCTCGATCTCCACCGCGGCGAGATCACCGGCGTCCGGGGACACGTCGAGGTCGGCCTCGAGGTCGGGCTCGAGGCCGTCGGCCGGGCCCTGCACCGGCTCGGCCGGCGGCTCCTCCTCGGCCTTGGCCGGCTTCTTCGCCGGCTTCCTTGCCGGCGGCTTCCTCGCCGACCCGGTCGATTCGGTCCTGGCCGCGCCCGGCGTGTCGCCCGTCGCCGGCTCGTCGACGGCGAGTTCGGCGTCGACGTCGTCGGCCGCCGCGCCCCCGCGGGTCGCCGTCTTGGCGCCGCGCGCAGCGGTCGAGGCGGAGCGTCGGGTTGCGGTGTCTGCGGCTGCCACGTAGGCCCTTTCGCGACGATCGGTGCTCGAGTTACAGCTCGGCGCCGAGCATGTTGATCCTCGGCAACCGGCAGGTTGGGGAGGTGCCCGGCAGGGTTTCGCGTACCGGCACCGTTCCATTGTAACGACGCCAGTGGAATGCGTGAGGCAATCGGTGGACACGTCGGCGATCTGGCGGCATCGGACTCAGACCGGTGAGCCGTACGCGGCGAGCGCGGCACCCGCGATCCCGGCGTCGTTGCGTAGCTGCGCCGCCACCACCGGGGTGCGGTTGCGCAGCAGCGGCAGCCACTGGTCGGCCTTCCTGCTCACCCCACCACCGAGGATGATCAGATCAGGCCAGATCAGGTTCTCCAGCTCTTGCAGGTACCTGCTGACCAACGGCGTCCACTGCTCCCAGGACAGGCCCTCCTCGTCCTTGACCGACGCCGCGGCGATGTCCTCGGCGTCCCTGCCGTCCATCTGCACGTGGCCGAGCTCGGTGTTGGGCACCAGTTCGCCGTCGGAGAACACGGCACTGCCGATGCCGGTGCCGAAGGTGAGCAGCACTACCACACCGGTGGTGTCGCGCCCTGCGCCGTAGCGCATCTCGGCGAGGCCGGCGGCGTCGGCATCGTTGAGCACCAGCACCGGCTCGCCGATCGCCTTGCCCAGCACCGCGACCGCGTCTGTACCGATCCAGCTCGGATCGACGTTGGCGGCGGTGCACGCGATGCCGCTCTTCACCACACACGGGAGGGTCACGCCGAGGCGGCCGTGCCACCCGAAGTGGTCGACGATCTGGTCGGCGACGGCAGCAACCGCCTCCGGGGTGGACGGCTGCGGCGTGGCGATGCGCCGCCGTTTGACCAGCAGGGTGCCGGTGTCCAGGTCGACCGGGCAGCCCTTGATGCCAGAGCCACCGATGTCGATGCCGAAGCCACGGCTGCCGCCCATGCGCGCAGAGCGTAGTGGGAATACCAGGATGCGGCAGAGTAGTGCCATGGACCTCGACCTCGAAGAGCTGCGGTCGGTCGCGGTGTCGGTCGCGGCCGATGCGGCCGCGCTGGTTGTCCGGGTGCGCTCGGCCGCGGTGACCGACGTGGACACCAAGAGCAGCGAGACGGACGTGGTCACGGCCGCCGACCGGGCCTCCGAGCGGTTCATCAGGGCGCGGCTGGCCGAGCTGCGGCCGGGGGAGCCGGTATTCGGCGAGGAGGAGGGCGGCGTCGGCCCCGGCGACCGGCTGTCCTGGGTGGTCGATCCGATCGACGGCACGGTCAACTATCTGTACGGCCTGCCGTGGTACGCGGTCTCGGTCGCGGCGTGGTGGCGCGGCGAGTCGGTGGCCGCCGGCGTGGTCGAGCCCGTGTCCGGGCGGGTGTGGAGCGCGGCGCGCGGCATGGGCGCCACGCTGGACTCGCGACCGCTGCGGGTGTCCAGCGCGGACCGGCTGGCGGTGGCGCTGATCGGCACCGGGTTCTCCTACTCGGCGACACGGCGCGCGTGGCAGGCCCGGCTGGCCACCGAACTGGTCACCCGTGCCCGCGATGTGCGGCGTTGTGGCTCGGCCGTCCTCGACCTGTGCTCGGTGGCCGCCGGCTGGCTGGACGGCTTCGTCGAGCACGGCCTCTCGCCGTGGGACTGGGCCGGTGGCTCGCTCATCGCAGCGGAGGCCGGCGCGCTGCTGCGGGTGCCGACCGCGGACGGCTCGGACCCGGACGGGCTCGGCGCGGACGTCACGATCGCCGCCGCTCCCGGCATAGCGGCCGCCCTGCACGACCTCGTGCGTGGCGTCGTCTCCGCTGGCGCGGGCGCTGGTTCAGCAGCGGACGGCGGCCCTTGCGGTGGCTAGCAGGGCCGGGTCGACGGTGGTCTGCACGCCCTGCTGTCCGCCTGCGGGGCCGGCCGGCTGCGCGGCCAGCTCGGTGATCTGCCGCAGGATCGCCTTTGCGTCGGCGCTCGGGCGCAGCATCTCGAACTGCTTGCCCAAAGCGAGGTCCACCGTGTCGTCCGGCCGCGCGTCGCGCACCAGCTCGGCGCACGGCACCACCAGGCTGAGCGTGCGGCCGGCCGCAACGCCATTGGCGCCGAACCGGATCTGGGCGTGGCAGTCCAGGTTGAAGTCGGGGTACACCGGGTCGTTCGCCGGCTCGCCGGCCTTACCGAACCCGAGGTCGCCGGACAGCACGCCGGCGACAAGGCCGGCCTGGCCGCGCTGGCCGTTGCCGTTGAGCACCCTGATCTTCACAGCGTCCGGCGGCAGCGGATCGACCTCGTCCAGCGCGCTGCGGGTCAGCACCTCACCGAGCGGCGACTGCTGGCCGCCGAGCACGGCCTGCGGCTGGGCGCACGCGGCGTCGTTGCGCTTCTCGGCCGTATCCAGCGTGCGAATCCACACGATCGTCGCAACCAGCCCGAGCACCACCATCAGGCTGATGGCCGGCAGTGGGCGGCGTCGGCGGTAGCTTGTCACCCGTCGAGCTGAAACGGGGTCAGGCATCCCCACGGCCTGGCCTCCTGCCGATTGCGGGGTACGGATTCGCGTTGCTGGTCAGCCTAGGTCGCTACGGGTCATGCCGGTCAATCGACTGGACCGGTTGGAACGTTGCATCCAGATCACGGCGACTGCCGACCGGAGTCGACCGACCGCACAAGGTCACCATCGGGCAATCGCAGCACGAGCGCGGCTGCCGTGACAAGACATCCCGACACGCCGCCAACTAGGCACTGTGCAGCCCGCGAAACGTGGGCTACCCTCTGCCCGCTCCGGACACCGCAAACGATCCACCCAGACGAGATCTGCGTCACATCGGGGGCGGGCACAAACCGGGCAACCCGGACGTTGTCCAGCGCACGAGAGAACCCGTCGATACACGCAGGGGTGGGGATCACAACCATGGCTACCGACTACGACGCTCCGCGTCGCAGCGAGGCCGACGAACTGGCTGAGGACTCGCTGGAAGAGCTGAAGGCACGACGCAACGAGGCGCAGTCCGCCGTCGTCGACGTGGACGCCGACGATACGGCGGAGAACTTCGAGCTGCCCGGCGCAGACCTGTCTGGCGAGGAACTGACCGTCAAGGTGCTGCCCAAGCAGGCAGACGAGTTCACCTGCTCGCGCTGCTTCCTGGTGCACCACCGCAGCCGGCTCGCCGAGGACCGCAACGGGCAGTACGTCTGCCGCGACTGCGCGGCCTAAGTTCGGGGCGGCCTAAGTTCGGGGCGGCCTAGGGCTCGCGCAGGAGCGCGGCCAGCTTCTCAGGCCGCCGCACACTGAAGATCCAGTAGGGCGTCGGATCGTCCGGGTCGGTCAGCCGCACCCGGAGCATGGGGCCGATCCATGCCCGATGCAGCAGGAACGCGGCCGGGTCCAGCTCGGGCCCCAGCACGCGGCGCTTGTCCCGAGCGGCGATCACCTCGACGTCACCGATGAACCCGGTCCGCAGGTGCGCCTGGCCGACCCACAGCTCGCCTGCGGCCAACCGCACCCTGGTCCGGCCGAGCACGATCAGCGCCGCCGCGGCCAGCGGCAGCAGCAACAGGTACGGCAGCCACGACCTCACCCCCGGATACCCCATGTGCACCTCGGCGGCCAGCAGCGCGGCAACGCCCAACACGGGCAGCCACCACCACAGCGGCACCCCGAGCCGCTCGTCGAACGCGGCCATCGAGCTGGCCGGCGTGTCGGCGGCGGAGTCGGCGGGAGAGGCGGCGGAGTCGGCCGGCGGGCTGTCGGTCACGCCGGCCAGGGTAGTCTCGCCGCCCGTGCCAGCAGCCGACGAGCCCGGTGCCACCGGGCCAGCCACCGCGGTCGAGGTCCTGCTGACCCGCATCGACCCCGATGTCGTGCTGCCGAGCTACGCGCACCCCGGTGACGCCGGCGCCGACCTGGTGACCACCACCGACGTCGAGCTGGCGCCCGGGGAGCGGGCCGTGGTCGGCACCGGGATCGCGATTGCGCTGCCGGTCGGCTACGCGGCGTTCGTGCATCCGCGCTCCGGCCTCGCGGCACGCGTCGGGCTGTCCGTCGTGAACACGCCTGGCACGATCGACGCCGGGTTCCGCGGCGAGATCAGGGTGTGCCTGGTCAACCACGACGTGCACGAGCCGGTGCGGTTGCGCCGCGGCGACCGGATCGCGCAGCTCGTGGTGCAGCGCGTGGAGCACGCGGCGTTCCGGGAGGTGGCGCGGCTGCCGGAGTCGGCACGCGGGGCCGGCGGCTACGGCTCGACCGGGCTGTCCCGCCGGGATACGGAGGGCTGAGGCAGTGTTCGGACGGGGACGACACCACCGGCGGCAGGGTGGCCGGCGGGTCGCCGAGCTCACCGAGGCGGCCAGGCAGCCGGCCGCTGATCCCAGCACCGACGACGAACCGGTGGACGGGCCGTTCGACGCCGCCGAGGTGCCGGAGGAGGACACCTCGCGGCTGGACCTCGGCTCGGTGCGGTTGCCGCTGCCCGACGGCGCCCAACTCCAGGTCGAGGTGGACCCGGCCGGGCCGGTGCGCGCCGTGCACGTGCTGACCGACCTCGGGCAGCTCACGGTCAGCGCGTTCGCGGCGCCGCGCAGCGAGGGACTATGGGACGACGTGCGCGCCGAGATCGTCGCCCAGCTGCGGGCCGACGGGGCGACGGTCGACGAGGTGGCCGGCGACTGGGGCCGCGAGGTGCACGCCGTGACCGGCCAGGTCATCCTGCGCTTCGTCGGCGTCGACGGGCCGCGGTGGTTGCTACGCGGGGTGGCTGCCGGGCAGGCCCCGACCAACGACCAGCTTGTCGAGCTGCTGTACGAGGTGCTACGCGACACCGTGGTCGTGCGCGGCTCCGAGCCGATGCCGGTGCGCAGCCCGCTGCCGCTCACCCTGCCGGGTCCGATGGCGGAGCAGCTCAAGCAGGTCACCGCCGCGCAGCAGGAAACCAAGGAGCCGTAGTCCCTTTCCGGGCGGGTTCCGCCGGCGTATGGGGCACGGCGGGCCGCCGGTGCGCGGCGCGGAGCCAGGCGAGGAGCGCGGCTCGGCCGAGGGTGGCCCGGTCGTGGCCCATGGCGCGCAGCGAGGTGGTGACGACCGCGGCGCGGGGCATGGCGTTGCGCCACTGCTCGGCGACGTCGTGCGGGTGCAGCGGGTCGTCGGAGAAGGCCGCGATCCCGGCCGGCAGCCAGAGCCGGCTCAGCTCCTGCGCGGTGGGCGCGGCGCTTGCCGCGGCGGCGTCCAGTGAGTCGGCCAGCCCCGCGCCGTACCCCCGCCAGGCGCGATCCAGCTCGTCAGCGAGCCATCGCTGCCGCACGGTGGCCCGGACCTCGGCGAGGGTGCGGTCCACGCCGTCGCGCCGCACCGCGGCCGCGCTGGCCCGAGCCGCTGCCGCCGCCGGCGCAGCATCGGCTCGCATGGAGTGGGCCGGCCCGAGCCACCCAGGCAGCGCGAGCAGCAGGCCGGCGCACCGGTCAGGGTTGCGGGCTGCCCAGCTCGTGGCGACGTGGGCGCCCAGTGACACGCCCCCGACCAGCACGGCAGCACCGCCCACGCCGGCCGCCGAGTCCAGCGCGTGCCACATGGCGGACACCACGGTGCTGCCGGGCAGCGGCGGCGGGGCGACGAGGTGGATTCCCAATGATGCCAGGGGTTGTGCGAACGCCGAAGCGACGAAGACGTGGTCCGAGCCGCTGCCGGGCAGCAGGATGGCGACCGCTGGTCGATAGCGGCTGGGGAGCACGCCGACAACTTTCCGCGATCGTCTTGCGTCCGCCCACACCGGGGCTACCCTGGCGGGCGGTCTTCGAGTCGGGCGGGGACCCAGGCGGCGTGGGAGTGTAGCGATGGACGGCAGCACCGGAGGTTATCTGCGCCGCATGGTTCGCAAGCTGACCAGCGACGCCGCCGAGCTTGACGCCGCCGACCTGTCCAGAAAGGCGGAGCAGTCCGGCGCCACCATGGCCGCCAACTGCGCCTGCGGCCAGGAGGTCACCGTGCTGGGCCGGCTGCGCACTGTCGAGCTGTGCCCTCGCGCCGCCGTGGCCACGCTGGAGGCCGAGCTGTTCGACGGGACGGAGGGCGTCACGCTGGTGTGGCTGGGCCGCCGGCGAATCCCCGGCATCGAGCCGGGCCGCACGGTGCGGGCCCACGGCCGGATCGCGGTCAGGGACGGCCGCAAGGTGCTGTACAACCCGTACTACGAGCTGCAACCCGCGACGTAGGCGTCTGACAGGATCGTCCGCATGACCGACGATCCGCAACAGCGCACCACCCCGACCATGCTCGAACAGATGGGCGGCCTGAGCGGCCTCGTCGCGTCCACGATACCGATCGTGGTCTTCGTCTTGGTCAACGCGCTGACCAGCCTGAACCCCGCGATCGTCGCATCGCTGGGAAGCGCTGTCGTGATCGCCGGGTGGCGGCTGGTCCGCAGGGAGAAGCTGCAGCCGGCGGTGTCCGGCGCGATCGGCGTCGGCCTCAGCGCGTTCATCGCATACCGGCTCGGCGACGCCAAGGGCTTCTTCCTGTTCGGCATCTGGGCGAGCCTGGCCTACGCCGCGGTGTTCGCCGCCTCCATCGTGGTGCGCTGGCCGCTGATCGGCGTGATCTGGCACGGGCTGCGCGGTGACGGCCAGAACTGGCGCGCCGACCGGCGGGTGCTGATCGGCTACGACATCGCCACGCTGGCCTGGCTCGTGGTGTTCGTGGCCCGCTTCGCAGTGCAGCGCTGGTTGTACGACACCGACCAGACCGGCGCGCTCGGCATAGCGAGGCTGGTGATGGGCCTCCCGCTCACCGCGGCCGCCTTGCTGGTTACCATCTGGGCCGCCCGCCGCGCCTCCCGCTCACCCACCGCCGCGACGTCCGACGGCGCGTGACCAAATCGCGATAAGCGGGCGTATCGCGCATTTCGCGGCACCAGATACCGCGGTAAGCCCGCTTATCGCGGTATCGCGGTATCGCGGTCGGGGAGACGCGCTAGCGGTGGAGGGCGGTGCGGATCTCCTGCTCGACGTCGGCGGCGGCGACGAAGAGCAGCTCGTCGCCGGCCTCGAGGGTGTCGTCGCCCTGCGGGACGATGACCCGGCCGCCGCGCAGGATGGTGACCAGCGCGGCGTCGTGCGGCAGGTGCAGCGAGCCGACCGGCTGGCCGGCCAGATCGGTGCCCTCTGGCAGCGTCACCTCGACGAGGTTGGCCTGGCCCTGGCGCAGCGTGAGCAGGCGCACCAGGTCGCCGACGCTCACCGCCTCCTCGACCATGGCGGCGAGCATCCGCGGCGTGGACACGGCCACGTCGACGCCCCACGCCTCGGTGAACAGCCATTCGTTGCGCGGGTCGTTGACCCTGGCCACCACGCGACGCACCGCGAACTCGGTCTTGGCCAGCAGGCTGACCACGAGGTTCACCTTGTCGTCGCCGGTGGCGGCGATCACCACGTCGCAGGTCTGCAACCCGGCGGCCTCCAGCGAGGCGAGCTCGCAGGCGTCGGCGAGCACCCAGTCGGCGCCCTCGACGCTCTGCGGGTCGAAGGAGCTCGCGTAGCGCTCGATGAGCAGCACCTGATGCCCGTTCTCGATCAGCTCGCCGGCGATCGACCTGCCGACCGCCCCGGCACCGGCGATGGCGACCCGCATCGTCAGCTCCCTTCCGGCGCCGCGGCTGCGGCCGTGCTGACGTCGGTGACGGTGCCGGAGATGGCCGCGGCGTACACCAGGTCGTCGGCCTGCACCACGGTGCTCGCGGTTGGCAGCACACCGGTGCCGAACCGCACGATGAACGCGATCCTGGCACCGGTGGCCTGCTCGACCTCGGAGACCCGGCGACCGACCCAGTCCTCGTGCAGCGGCAGCTGCAGCACGGCGACCGTGCCCGACGGGTCGCGCCACGCGGTTGCCACGCCGTCCGGTAGCACCATCCGCAGCAGCCGGTCGGTTGTCCACGGCACGGTGGCCACGGTCGGGATGCCCAGCCGCTCGTACACCGCGGCCCGCTTCGGGTCGTAGATCCGCGCCACCACGTGCGGCACGTTGAAGCTCTCCCTCGCCACCCTCGCCGCGATGATGTTGGAGTTGTCGCCGCTGGACACGGCGGCGAAGGCGTCCGAGCCCTCGATCCCGGCCTTCATCAGCACCGTGCGGTCGAAGCCGATGCCGACCACCTGCTGGCCGTGGAAGTCGCTGCCGAGCCGGCGGAACGCCTGGGCGTCGCGGTCGATGACCGCGACGTCGTGGCCGAGCCGCTCGAGGGCGACGGCGAGCGACGAGCCGACCCGGCCGCATCCCATGATCACGACGTGCACCTGCTACTCCTTCGCCTCGCGAGCACGTTACCGCCGTGGTGAGCCGCGCCATGAACAGGTACGGCATAGGCTCTCGGCTCGTGTCGAAGCTCACCACGGCGGCCAAGCGTCTGCTCGTCGGCCAGCCGTTCCGCAGCGACCGCCTGGCGCACACCCTGCTGCCCAAGCGCATCGCCCTGCCGGTGTTCGCATCCGACGCGATGTCCTCGGTGGCCTACGCGCCGGAGGAGATCTTCCTGGTGCTCTCGGTGGCGGGGCTCTCGGCCTACGTGCTGGCGCCGTGGATCGGGGTCGCCGTCGCGGTCGTGATGCTCGCCGTGGTGACCAGCTACCGGCAGAACGTGCGCGCCTACCCGTCCGGCGGCGGGGACTACGAGGTGGCGACGGTCAACCTCGGCCGGTCGGCCGGGCTGGTGGTGGCCAGCGCGCTGCTGGTCGACTACGTGCTCACGGTCGCGGTGTCGATCGCGGCGGCGGCCGCGAACATCGGCTCGGCGGTGCCGTTCGTGGCCACCCACAAGGTCACCTTCGCGGTGGTCGCCACCGTGCTGCTCACCGCGGCGAACCTGCGCGGCATCCGCGAGTCCGGCGCGGCCTTCGCGGTGCCGACGTACGCGTTCATGGCTGGCATCTTCGGCATGATCGGTTGGGGCTTCTTCCAGACCCTGGTGCTCGGCAACGAGCTGCGCGCCGAGTCGGCCGGGTTCGGCCTGCAGGGCGAGCAGGACCACCTGATGGGGCTGGCGATGTTCTTCCTCGTGCTGCGCGCGTTCTCCTCCGGCTGCGCGGCGCTGACCGGTGTCGAGGCGATCAGCAACGGGGTGCCGGCCTTCCGCAAGCCCAAGTCCCGCAACGCGGCCACCACGCTGCTGATGCTCGGCCTGATCGCGATCACCATGTTGCTCGGCATCATCGTGCTGGCCAAGCAGACCGGCATGAAGATCGCCGGGGACCCCGCGCGGCAGCTCACCGGCGCTCCGGACGGCTACGTGCAGAAGACCCTGGTCGCGCAGCTCGCGGACACGGTCTTCCACGGCTTTCCCGTCGGCTTCTACTTCGTCACCGGCGTCACCGCGCTGATCCTGGTGCTGGCCGCGAACACCGCGTTCAACGGCTTCCCGGTGCTCGGCTCGATCCTGGCCCAGGACCGCTACCTGCCGCGCCAGCTGCACACCCGCGGTGACCGGCTGGCGTTCTCCAACGGCATCCTGTTCCTGGCCGGCTTCGCGATCGTGCTGATCGTGGCCTTCCAGGCCGAGGTCACCCGGCTCATCCAGCTCTACATCGTCGGGGTGTTCGTCTCGTTCACCTTGAGCCAGACCGGCATGATCCGGCACTGGAACCGGCTGCTGCGCACCGAGCGGGACCCCGCGGCGCGGCGCCGGATGCGCCGCTCGCAGGCGATCAACGCCTTCGGCCTGGTGATGACGGCGTCCGTGCTGGTCGTCGTGCTCGTCACGAAGTTCACCCACGGCGCCTGGATCGCCATTGCGGCCATGGCGGTGATCTTCGCGTTGATGACCGCCATCCGAAGGCACTACGACGCGGTGGCCGCGGAGCTGGCCGCCGGCGAGGCGGACACCATGCTGCCCTCGCGCAACCACGCCATCGTGCTGGTGTCCAGCCTGCACATGCCCACCAGGAGGGCACTGGCCTACGCGCGGGCCACCCGGCCGGACGTGCTGGAGGCGGTGACCGTCAACGTGGACGACGCGGCGACGAGGGCGCTGGTGCGGGCCTGGGAGGAGCACGACATCCCGGTGCCGCTCAAGGTCATCGAGTCGCCGTACCGCGAGATCACCAAGCCGGTGCTGGAGTATGTCAAGCGGGTGCGCAGGGACTCCCCGCGCGACGTGGTCACGGTCTTCATCCCCGAGTACGTGGTCGGCCACTGGTGGGAGCAGCTGCTGCACAACCAGAGCGCGCTGCGGCTCAAGGGCCGGCTGCTGTTCACTCCGGGGGTCATGGTCACCAGCGTGCCGTGGCAGCTGCGCTCCTCGGCCGGGGTGCGGGAGCGGCAGGTGTACGCGCCGGGCTCGGTGCGGCGTGGCCTGGACACGGTGCCGCCGGCGGGTGCCGGGCCGGCGGGGGTCGGGGCGGGTTCCGAGCCGCCGGCCGGGACGCGCTCGCCGTCGTCGTGAGTGAGCTGCTCGAGCTGACGGTGGGGCCGGTCGCGCACGGTGGGTTCTGCGTGGCGCGGCAGCCGGACGGCAGGGTGGTGTTCGTCCGGCACGCCCTGCCGGGGGAGCGGGTGCTGGCCGGCGTCACCGAGGATCGCGGCGGCTCCTACCTCAGGGCCGACGCAGTGCAGGTGCTGGCGCCGTCGCCGGACCGGGTGCCACCGTCCTGCCCGGTCGCCGGGCCGGGCGGCTGCGGTGGCTGCGACTGGCAGCACGCAGCGCCACCCGCGCAGCGCGCGCTCAAGGCCGCGGTGGTGCGGGAGGCGCTGTCCAGGATCGCCGGGCTGGACGTCGCGGTGCAGGTCGAGGCGCTGGACGGCGGCCAGCTCGGCTGGCGGACCAGGGTGCAGCTCGCCGTCGGACCGGACGGGCGGGCCGGGCTGCACGCGCATCGCAGCGCGCGCGTCGTGCCGCTGGACGACTGCCCCCTGGTGGTACCGGCGACGCTGCCGCCGGTGCTGTCCTCGACGTGGCCGCCCGGTGGCACGGTGGAGGTGATCCGCGACGCCGAGGGCGCCGTGCACGTCACCGTCGCCGAGCCAGGGCCAGACGGCCGCGGTGGCAGCGGTGGCCGCGGCGGCCACCCCGGCCGCGCTGGCCGCTCCAGCCGCGCTAGCCGCCTCAGCCGCGTTCGAGGCTCCGGGGTGGCCGTGCAGCACGCCGCCGGCCGCCGCTGGCAGGTCTCCGCCGGCGGCTTCTGGCAGGTGCACCCGGCGGCGGCCGGTGCGCTGGCGGCCGCGGTGGACGCCCTCGCCGGTGCGCCGTCCGGGGGCATCGCGTGGGACCTCTACGGCGGCGTCGGCCTCTTCGCCGCCGGCCTCGCCGCTCAGGTGGGGGCCACCGGATCGGTGGTACTCGTCGAGTCGTCCCGGCGCGCCGTCGCAGACGCGGCGGCGAACCTGGCCGACCTCCCGCAGGTCGAAGTGCGGGCCGGGCGGGTCGAGCGGGTGCTCCGGTCGCTGCCTGGCATCCCCGACGTGGTCGTGGCCGACCCGCCCCGACGGGGCCTTGGCCGTCCGCTGGCACACGCGCTGGCCGACCGTGGGCCAGCCAGGTTCGTGCACGTCGCGTGCGACCCTGCCGCGCTGGCCCGCGACGTCTCGGCGTTCGCGGACCGTGGTTACCGGCTCGCCGCACTCCGTGCCTTCGACGCCTTCCCGATGACCCACCACGTCGAGTGTGTGGCCCTGCTCACCCGCCAGCCCCCCGGCGTGTCCGCACTTTCGGACACATGAATTGGCGGTTCGGACACAGTGCGGTGTGTCGAAACTCCACACTCACGTGTCCGGAAGTGCGGACACGCGGAGTACGTAGGATGGCCCGCATGGGGACCAGACTCCTGGACACCGTGCGCGGACCGGCCGACGTCAAGCGGATGTCGCCTCGCGAAGTGGCCGCGCTGGCCGCGGAGATCCGCGAGTTCCTGGTGGACACGGTGTGCCGCACCGGCGGCCACCTCGGCCCCAACCTGGGTGCGGTCGAGCTGACGCTGGCCGTGCACCGGGTGTTCGACTCGCCGCACGACGCGATCGTGTTCGACACCGGGCACCAGTCGTACGTGCACAAGCTGGTCACCGGCCGCCGCGCCGGCTTCGACCTGCTCAAGCAGCGCGGCGGGCTGTCCGGATACCCCAGCAGGGCGGAGAGCGAGCACGACCTGGTCGAGAACAGCCACGCGTCGACCGCGCTGTCCTACGCGGACGGGCTGGCCAAGGCGTTCGCGCTGACCGGGCAGCGGCGGCAGGTGGTCGCCGTGGTCGGCGACGGCGCGCTCACCGGCGGCATGTGCTGGGAGGCGCTCAACAACATCGCGGCCGGCACGGACCGCCCGATCGTCATCCTGGTCAACGACAACGGCCGCTCGTACTCGCCGACGATCGGCGGGCTGGCCGACCACCTGGCGTCGCTGCGGCTTGCCCCGCAGTACGAGCGGACGCTGGAGCGCGGCAAGCAAGCGTTGCAGCGCACGCCCGTGGTCGGCGCGGCGCTCTACGCCGGCATCCACGCCGCGAAGCTCGCGCTCAAGGACGCGTTGAGCCCGCAGGTGATGTTCTCCGACCTCAAGCTCAAGTATTTCGGCCCGGTGGACGGCCACGACACGGCGGCGCTGGAGTCCGCGCTGCGCCGCGCGAAGGCCTTCGGCGGCCCGGTGATCGTGCACGCCGTCACCCGTAAGGGCAACGGCTTCGCGCCCGCCGAGAACCACCAGGCCGACCAGATGCACGCCATCGGCAGGATCGACCCGGGCACCGGCGAGCCGGCCACCAGCTCCGGCACGAGCTGGACCTCGGTGTTCTCCGCCGAGCTGGTGCGGATCGGCGCGGCGCGCCCCGACATCGTGGCGATCACCGCGGCCATGCTCGGCCCGACCGGGTTGGACGCGTTCGCGGACGCCTTCCCGCAGCGCTGCTTCGACGTCGGGATAGCCGAGCAGCACGCGCTGACGTCGGCGGCCGGCCTGGCCATGGGCGGGCTGCACCCGGTGGTCGCGGTGTACTCGACGTTCCTCAACCGCGCGTTCGACCAGCTCCTGATGGACGTGGCGCTGCACCGCCAGCCGGTCACGGTCGTGCTGGACAGGGCCGGCGTCACCGGCGAGGACGGCGCCAGCCACAACGGCATGTGGGACCTGTCGATCCTCGGCCTCATCCCAGGCATCCGGGTCGCCGCGCCGCGCGACGCCGACGCGCTGCGCGAGCAGCTCAACGAGGCCGTGGCGGTCTCTGACGGGCCGACCGTGGTCCGCTTCCCCAAGGGCGCCGTGCCGCCGACCGTTGCGGCCATCGAGCGGGTTGGCGGCGCCGACCTGCTGCGCCGGCCGGCCGACGGCGAGGGCCATGACGTGCTGCTGGTCGGTGTCGGCGTGTTCGCCGGGCTCGCGCTGGCCGCCGCCGGCCGGCTCGCCGACCAGGGCATCGGCGTCACCGTGGTGGACCCACGGTGGGTCGTGCCGGTGCCGTCGGTGCTGGTCGACCTCGCGCAGCGGCACCGGCTCGTGGTCACCGTCGAGGACAGCGGCCGGCACGGCGGGTTCGGCTGGGGGCTTGCCGCCGCGCTGCGCGACGCGGGGGTGGACGTGCCGCTGCGCGACATCGGCATCCCCCGCCGGTTCCTCGACCACGCAAGCCGCGCCGACGTGCTCGCCGAGCTCGGCCTGACCGCGCAGGACGTGGCGCGCCGCGTCACCGAGTGGGCCGCCGGCCGGCTCGGCGAGCCCGCCGACGTGCCGGACGCGGTGCCCACCGAGGAGGCCGACCAGCGGTAGCCCGAGCAGCTTGTTCAGCAGTTCGGCACGCCGGGCAGCCAGTACGCCGGATGGTCGATGTAGATGTTGCTCAGGTACCCGCCGTAGTCCGGCAGGAACGACCAGCCGTCGTTGGTGATGCCCGACGCGGTGATCCGCTGGCCGTGCACCTGGCAGCTCACCTTGACCGTGGTCGGGCCGGGTAGCGTGGTCAGGATCTCGGCGCCGGTGCTGGGCTGGCGCCGGACACGTACCCCGCGGCCCCACGTGCGGAAGACCGCGACCTGCTGTTCGGGTACGGGACCGTCGACGTTGCGCGAGCGGATCGGGGTGAACCTGCTCTTGTAACCGGCGCTCCAGACCCGCCGCTCGCAGATCTCGCCGAAGTCGTACTCCTCGTTCACGATCGGCATCGTGTGGTTGCCGTCGGCCCATCCGACGAACAGCGCGATGTGGCCCTCGGTCGCGGAACGCCGCCACAGCGCGTCGCCACCCTGCAGGTCGGCCCAGCCGATCCGGTCCGCGACCTGCATGATCGTCGCGGTCGTGTACGAGGTGCCGAGCGCCCAGCACATCGAGACGTAGCCGGAGCAGTCCTGCCGGTAGCGGCCGAACTGGTTGCTCCACCACTGCGTCTGGCTGTAGGGGACGCGTTCGTCGATCCACGACTGCCCCCGCTCGAGCACCTGGGCGCGGGTCAGCTGGCTGACGGTCTCGAGCGCGGCCGCGGCATGCGCCAGCTCCATCAGTCCTTCTGGAGGTGCGGCGGCGTCGGCCACCTCGGTCAAGTGAAGCGTGCTGGTCATGATGATCACCCCTGGTCATGCCGTTGTTCCCGCATGACGGTGGGTCGTGCGGCCGCCGTGATACGCGCCGCCCGCACGGCTACCCGAAAGGCCGCACGCCGCAACGCCTTTCCGGCCGCCACGGCGGTCCCCAGAGCGGCCCGGCGCGGCTGCATGCGCGGTTGTGGCACCGTAGGAAACGTGCGGATTCTGGTAGTCGAGGACGAGCAGGCGCTGGCCGACGCGATCGCCCGCGGGCTGCGCCGCGAGGGCATGGCCGTCGACGTCGCATACGACGGTGACGCCGGGCACGAGAAGGCCTCGATCACCCGCTATGACGTGGTCGTGCTCGACCGCGACCTGCCCGGCATGCCGGGCGACCAGCTGTGCCGCGAGATCGTGGCCGCCAGCGCGCCAACTCGGGTGATCATGCTGACCGCCAGTGGCACGGTCGCCGACCGGGTGTCGGGCCTGTCCATGGGCGCCGACGACTACCTGGCCAAGCCGTTCGCGTTCCCCGAGCTGGTAGCCAGGGTGCGCGCGCTCGGCCGCCGTTCGACACCGGCAACGCCGCCGGTGCTCACCTCGGCCGACGTGACGCTGGACCCGGCCAAGCGCACCGTCACCCGCAGCGAGCGGCCGGTGGAGCTGACCCGCAAGGAGTTCGGTGTGCTCGAGGTGCTGATGAGCGCGCGCGGCGCCGTGGTGAGCAGCGAGGACCTGCTGGAACGGGTGTGGGACGAGAACGCCGACCCGTTCACCACCACCGTGCGGGTGACCGTCATGACGCTGCGCAAGAAGCTCGGCGAGCCGGGCGTGATCGAGACCGTGGTCGGCTCGGGTTACCGGATACCGGCCGCCGGTCCTGGGCCAGCCGGTCCTGGGCCAGCCGGTCCTGGGCCAGCCGGTATTGGCCCGGCCGATGCGGGCTGACCGGGCCGGCGCGGTACGCCCGCGGCGCGGCCCAGGGCTGCGGCTGCGGCTGACCCTGCTGGCCACCGGCCTGGTGGCCGCGGTGAGCGGGCTGCTGCTGTGGTTGGCCTGGGTGCTGGCCGGCGCCGTGGTGTCCGCGGTGCCCACGCTGCCGGCCGGAACCACGGTGCGGGTACGCGGGGTCGACGTGGACGCCGCCCAGCTCGGCGCCGCGCTGTCCAGGGCGGCCAGGTCCGACGTGCTGCGCGCCGGCTCGATCGCGTTCCTGCTCGTGGTCACCGCCACCGCTGTGGTGTCCTGGATGATCACCGGCCAGGTGCTGCGGCCGCTGCACGAGGTCACCGCGACCGCGCGGCGGCTGTCCGCCGAGTCGCTCGACTCGCGGATCCGGCTGCCCGGGCCGCGCGACGAGGTGGCCGAGCTCGCCGACACCTTCGACGGCCTGCTTGACCGGCTGCAGGCCGCGTTCGAGTCGCAGCGCCGCTTTGTCGCCAACGCCAGCCACGAGCTGCGCACGCCGCTGACCGTGATGCGGACCGAGGTCGACGTCACGCTGTCCGACCCATCCGCGGACGCGGCGGAGCTGCGCCGGATGGCCGAGGTGGTGCGGCAGGCCACCGAGCGGGCCGACGGCCTGGTCGAGGGCCTGCTCACGCTCGCCCACACCGAGTCGACCGGAGTCGCCGTGCACCAGCCGGCCGACCTGGCGCTGGCGGCGAAGACCGCGGTGGCGGCCGTGGGTGCCGAGGCGGCTGCCCGGTCGGTGCGGATCGGCCTCGACGGCGAGCCGGCGCCGGTGCTCGGCGACCCCGCCCTGCTGGACAGGGTCGCCGGCAACCTGCTGGAGAACGCCGTGCGGCACAACGTCGACGGCGGCTGGGTCTCGGTGTGCACCGCCAGCGGCCCGGCCGGCAGCTGGCTGCGGGTCAGCGGCAGCGGCGCGGTGGTACCCCCGGAGCGCGTCGCCGAGCTCTTCGAGCCCTTCCGCCGCGCCGCGCCGGACCGCACCGGCGGCGGCACCGGCCTCGGCCTGTCCATCGTCCGCGCGGTCGTGCAGGCTCACGGTGGCACGGTGCACGCCGAGCCGGTCCCCGGCGGCGGCCTGTCCGTCACCGTCCAACTCCCCCGCGGGTGACCGCCGTCGGCGTGGCTGCCCACCCACCAAGCGCGGTGGCCGGCATACTGAGCGTCGTGGCCAGACCGCTGGACCGGCATCGGACCTTGATAACCCTCGACGAGTGGATCGCGCTGCCAGAGGACGCCGAACACCGATACGAGCTGCAGGAGGGTGTGCTCGTCGTGTCGCCCCGCCCCGTTCGTGGTCACCAGCTCGCGGCCGTTCGTCTGTCCAGGCAGCTGGACGCCCAATTGCCGGCGGATTTCGAAACTGTCATCGACTTCGAAGTGGTGTTGCAGGCCGAGCCTCCGACCACCGTGCGAGTGCCGGACCTCGTGGTGACCAGGGTCGGCGGCCCGCAAGAGCGGTTGGCCGCCGCGGACGTCGCGCTCGCCGTCGAGGTGATCTCGCCTGGTTCGCGCAAGCTCGACCTTCACCTGAAGCCGTTCGAGTACGCCGACGCGGGCATCCCGCACTACTGGGTCGTCGATCTCGACCCGCCAGCGCCGTCGATCACGGTGTACCACCTCGGCGCACCGGGTGACGGGTATGTCGAGGCGCCGGCCGTCGCGGGTGAGCTGACCACCACCGTGCCGTTCCCACTGCGGATCTACATCGAGGCGCTGACGGCCGAGCGCGGCTAGTTCGACACAGTGAGCGCCGCCGACAGCACGTCGGTGGTGAGTTCGAGCTGCCGCGGGCGAGCGCCGCTGGCGCGCAGGGCGTCGGCCACGGCGGGAGGTGCGGAGGCCGCCGCCTCGACGAGATGTCTGAGCCGAGTCGTGTCGTCAGGCCGCATATAGCGTCCGCGCCTGGGCGGCGACCTCGTCCCGGAAGAATCTGCTGAGGTCCTCGTAGGTGCGTAGCTCCACTTCGCGGCCGAGCATGGATTCGAGTTCGAGCTCCATCGCGGCGATGCGGATCAGGCCTGGCGTCTGACCGGGGGCGAACTCCACGAGTAGGTCGATGTCGCTGTCGTCGTCGAAGTCATCGCGCAGGGCCGAACCGAAGAGAGCAAGCCGCAGGATGCCGTGTCGCTTGGCGAACGCCACCAGATCAGCGTCGCCGATGGAAACGTCCTGCCGAAGCTGCACAACATCATGATGCCGCTCCGACCGCCCATCCGAAAGGCGGCACCTGCTTCGGCCTGTCGACATCCCGGCCGTGGTCGCGCTGCGCTGCTGACCAGGCGGGCTCAGCGCTGCAGCGGGCGGAGCGCGGACAGCGTCCGCGGACGTGGACGCCAGCACGATCGGGCTGCGCGCCGGCAGCAGGCTGCCCAGCCGCACCGGCTCGCCGAGCTGCGGCACGACGTTCGCCGCCGGGGTGCGGTGAGGAGTGATCGGTGGGTGGCGCGATACGCCGTCGGGCTAGTCCGACACGCTCAGCGCGGCGGACAGCGCGTCGGCGGTGAGCTCGAGCTGCCACCGGCGGGCACCGCCGGCGCGCAGGGCCTCGGCGACGGTGGGTGGCGCGGCTCCGTTCGGTGGTTGCCAGCACAGCCGGCGGACCAGCTCGGGCTGCAACAGATTTTCCACGGGCAGCCGGTGCTGCTTGGCGAGGTCGTTGAGGGCGGCGCGGGCCGCGGCGAGCCGGGCGGCGGCCACCGGGTCCTTGTCGGCCCAGCGGCTCGGCGGGGGTGGCCCCTCTGTGCTCGGGCTGACCTCGGGCAGCTCGGCGCGTGGCATGGCGCGGGCCCGCGCGAGGGCGTCCGACCAGGTCTGTGCGAGCCGCCGCTGGGCGCGGCCGCGGAACACCGCCAGCCTGGTCAGCTCGGCCATGGTCGGTGGGTCGGCCACCGCGGCGTCGATGATCGCGGCGTCCGGCAGCACCCGTCCCGGCGCCAGGTCGCGCCGCGCGGCGAGCTCGTCGCGCACCAGCCACAGCTCGCGGACCGCGGCGAGCTGCCGTGCTCGCCGGATGCGGTGGATGCCCGAGGTGCGCCGCCACGGCTCGGCCCGCTGCGCCGGCGGCGGCGCCAGCCGGACGGCCTCGAACTCCTGCTCGGCCCACCCCAGCTTGCCCTGGGAGGACAGCTCGACGAGCAACGCCTCGCGCAGCGGCAGCAGCAGCTCGACGTCGAGGGCCGCGTAGGTGAGCCAGTCGTGCGGCAGCGGCCGCGACGACCAGTCGGCGGCGCCGTGCCCCTTGCGCAGCCCGATGCCGAGCATCCGCTCCACTATGGCGGCGAGCCCCACCCGCTCGAAACCGGCGAGCCGCCCGGCCAGCTCGGTGTCGAACAGCCGGCTCGGGGACAGCCCCAGCTCGGCAAGGCACGGTAGGTCCTGAGACGCGGCGTGCAGCACCCACTCCGTGCCGGCCAGCGCGCCGGCGAGCCGGTCGAACGCCTGCGACGGCAGCCCGACCGGATCGATGAGCACGGTGCCGACCGGCTCACGGCGCAGCTGCACCAGGTACGCGCGCTGCGAGTAGCGGTAGCCGGAGGCGCGTTCCGCGTCCACCGCCACCGGGCCGGTCCCCGCCGCCAGCGCGCTGGCCACGGAGGCCAGCGCGGCTGCATCGGTTATCACTGGTGGGACGCCACCGGACGGCACGAGCAGCGGCACGGCCTCGCTGGCGGCGTCCTGGGTCAAGACCGCGTTGCCGGCATCAGCGGATTACCCCGGCGCGCATTGCCAGCGCGACCATCTGCGCCCGGTCACCGGTGCCGAGCTTGCGGCCGATGCGCGACAGGTGGCTCTTGACGGTCAGGGCGGAGAGGTTGAGCGCCTCGCCGATCTCCTTGTTCGACCGCCCGTCGGCCACCAGTTGCAGCACCTCGACCTCACGGGCGGACAGCTCCCGCGGGGTGTTGTCGGTGCCGGGTACCCTGGTGCCGGCGGCCAGCATCGGGGCCACGTTCGGGTCCGCGTACACCCCGCCGTCCAGCACCCGGCGCACGCCGTCGGTGACGATGGACGGGGAGGCCGACTTGAGCAGGTAGGCCTGCGCCCCGGCTTGGAACGCCGAACGCACCGCGAACGGGTCGTCGGACGAGGCCAGCACGACGATGCGCGGCCAGCCGAGCGAGCGCAGCTCGCCCACCAGGTCCAGCCCGCTGCCGTCTGGCAACCCCAGATCCAGGATGGCCAGGTCGCAGGGACCGCTGGCCAGTGCCCTGGCCCGCGCCTCGGCCACGGTGGCGGCCTCGTGCACGGTGCCTGCTCCCATCTGCGACAGCCTCGTCGCGATGGCCTCGCGCAGCAGTGGATGGTCATCCACCACGAGCACAGAGAACAGTTCCTCCCGCGGGTGCGGGACCATGGGTGCCGGCATCGTGCCGGCGGGTGTGCGAACAGCCGTGCCAAGGCCAACGGCAGCCACGTCACTACCTCCCTGATCGGTCGTGCCCCCCGACCTCACCGGGACCCCCGACCGGTTGACCGCGCCGCCGACCGATCGGGGGTGGTGTAGACGGGGGAAGCGTAGCCGCCCAAGCGGCTCAACGGGACCATTCGACCGGACGATTTACCGATCGAGTTGTCACCAACTGTTCTCATGTCGCTCGATAGCGTGAGCATGCTGCCGACCGGCTAACACACGGTCGTGCTGACACGACGTGCCAGGGTTGGCACGCTGAGAATCCGCGGCTACGCCGAACGGCGGCTTGACAACGGGGTGTGTCGTGCCGGTCGAGCGGCGGCACACTAGGTCGATCGGCCGCTTGGCGCTAGGGCAGTTGGTCCAGCTGCAGGCGAGCCGGGAACGGCTCGGCCGTCGTGAACGTGCCGCTGACGGCGCCGGGGTCCTGGTAGCCGAACTCGCCGGCGAGGTGGCAGGCAATGATCGACACCGGCTGGTACAGGTCGACGATCCAGTAGTGCGGGATGCCGGCGTCGGCGTACTCGTCGCGCTTGATCACGTGGTCGGTGCGGCGCGATCCGGGAGAGACGACCTCGATCACGACCAGCACCTCGCTGGCCCTGATCATCCCGCCCTCGGCACGTACCCGCTCCCGCGCGGTCCTCTCGAAGACCATCAGGTCAGGTCGGCGGGAGAAGCCGGGTTGACCAGCCGGGACCAGCTGCAGGTCGAGGTCGATGTCCTGGATCACCAACAGGTGGTCCGGCAACTGCGAACGCAGCTGGACGAACAACTCTCCCGAAGCGAGGTTGTGGTCGGGAACCGGGCTCGGCGACATGAGCAGGCGGCCTTCCTGCAACTCGGTGTAGCCGGTCTCGGTCTCGCCCAGCTCGGCGTACTCCTCGACCGTCAACAGGTGCCCGATCGGGTCGGGCAGGATCGGCTTGGGAAGTGCGGTCACCTGGGCTCCTCACGTCTGCCGACAGTCTCCCACGGCCGGGTCGGTCAGCGGGTGAACGTGGTGACGCCCACCGGGGGGAGGCCGGCCGCGGTGGCGAGGAGGTCGCAGAACGCGTCGGCGTGGGAGGTGAGCTCGGCGTCCAGGGGGGTCCATGACGCGCGGAGCTCGATCTCATGGCTGTGGACGGGGCCGGCGATGTCGCCGAAGCGGGCGGAGGAGGTCTGGGTGACGGTACCGCCGAGGGCGGTGAACCTGGCGCCGGACAGCTCCAGCGCCTCGGTGAGCCACGACCAGCCGACCTCGGGCAGCAGCGGGTCGCCGGCCAGTTCGTCGTCCAGCTC